>WBZQ01000089.1_pt1 | contig 90683 bp, 89 predicted proteins | sample 5204251 | NCBI WGS metagenome assembly WBZQ01 (sample SAMN12412402, study PRJNA552823) | activated sludge metagenome | isolation source: activated sludge from nitrification reactor of wastewater treatment plant... | place: USA: Virginia | collected 2017-09
CAGCGCCGCGGCGATCTGTACCTCCGAAAACTTGCTCTTCTTCATGCCCTCCTCCTTCCTCTGGAGGGCTGTCAGGCTAACACACGTTTCTAGTTTTCGCTGGTCCAGTTTTCTGGGAGGACGTCACGCTCATCGCGGTTGCTCTGTATGTGACCTCTCTCACTGATGGAGGCGGGACTCTTGGTTCAGCGCCATGTTCCGTCCCGTCCTTGATTTTAGTACGCTTGTCGTGCGCATATGCACGGCTGTGCATAGATGCACGTTGTCCGCGACCGGAGACGATCTTCTTCCTCTGCAGGGACCTAACTGATTCGCTCATTTCTTGGATTTCACAGGGTTTCGTTCTTGTTGTCGCGTTAGGCCCTGTTCTTGCTGATGACGCGGCGCAAGAACTGCGTGCTTCGGAGACCTGTGCATTATGGAAGCAATTTTTCCACTCGTGACGATCTTTGCGCCCCTGCTGGGCACATTGCTCATCGGCCTGTTTTGGCGGGAGCTTGGTGAGCGCAGTGCACGCCTCGGCGTCGGAGCGCTCTGGTGCTCGGCGCTGACGTCGTTGGTAACCCTGGCGGTGGTGCTGTATGGAGACCCGATCCGCTTAACCATCCTGGGTGCGTCCTCGGGAGCCCTGGCCTATACGATTCTCATCGATCGCCTGGCCGGGGTCATGATGGTGTTGATCAGCCTGGTCAGTCTCATCATCCATGTGTATTCCGAGCGATACATGGTAGGCGACGCAGGCTACATCCGCTTCTTTGTATTTCTGGGTGGTCTCACCTCCGTGTTGCTGAGCCTGGTCAGCAGCGGCAATCTGTTGTGGATGTTCGTCTGCTGGCATTTGGTGACGTGGCTGCTCGCGTCGTTGCTCGTCTGCAACCCGGCGAGTCGTCCGGCCAGGGAAGCCGGCCAGATGACCTTTTGGGTTCAGGGGCTCGGGGATTTCGCCTTTCTCTTGGCGCTGTTGGCCCTGTATGGCGCGACCGGCACGCTGGATCTGACCGAACTCTTTGCTCGCCTGCAGGCCAATCCTGCGACGTTGACCCTCTGGCCGGGCATGCAGACGGATCTGGACGTGGCCCTGGTCGCGACCCTGTTACTCCTGTTGTCGGTGATGACGAAATCGGCGCAGTTTCCCTTTCACCTGTGGCTGATCGGCACGATCGAGGCCCCGACGCCGGTTTCGGCCTTGATGCATGCGGGTATCGTGAACGCCGGCGGCTTTCTCGTCAATCGCCTTGCTCCGCTGTTCGGATTGGCTCCCACGACGCTGCATCTGATGTTTGTGATCGGGTGCGTGACAGCCTTGATCGGCGCCACCGCGATGCTGACGCAAACCAGCGTGAAGCGCAGGCTCGTGTACTCGACCATGGGACAGATGGGATATATGGTCATGGAGTGCGGGCTGGGTGCATTTGCCCTGGCGGTGTTCCATCTCTGTGCGCACGGCCTCTTCAAGGCTACCCTGTTCCTCAATTCCGGCTCGGTCATCCACAAGGCGCGGACGGAATTCAAATTACCCCCGGCCGCCCAGGTGGATGAGGCCCATAGTTTTTCACCCATGACGTGGACGACCGGTGTGGTTGCGACGTTGGTGTTGCCGTTGGTGATCCTGCTCGTTGCGCATGGCGTCGTCAGCATTCCCTTGCAGGATGCGCAGGGGGCGGTGATTTTTCTCTTCTTCGGGTGGGTCACGACGTCGCAAGCGATGTTCACGCTGTACCGACTCCACACCGGGGCCTCCTGGACTGTCTCGTTGACCATGCTTGGGGCATTGACGGTCATCGGCCTCACCTACCTCTGGGCAGGCGAGGCATTTACCCATTTTTTGTATCCGGCCCATGATGCTGCGGCGAGTTTCATGCGCGCGGCCGAATGGAATCGTACGTTATTTGACGCGGTGGTGGGGTTAGCGGTGATGTTCATCCTGGCTGCGTGGGGCATGATTTACGGCAAGGCCAAAGGCGTCAAGTTGCTGATGCCGGCCTGGATGGATCAGTTGCGTGCACGGGCCTATGTCATGTTCTTGAATGGCCTCTATGTTGAAGATTTGGTTCGCGTGATCGGTCGAGCTGCGTTCCGCCGGTAATTCGCCGGGGACCGGACCGCAATGGAGTACAGGCATGGCACTTGAACGACGCACTTTCACCGATGCAGAGCGGATGGAATTGCGGTCTCACGTGGAACTGGCGGGAGAGGCCATCGCCTCCTACTGGCCCATGCGCACGTTCATCCACCACAACCCGTTGCATGGCCTGGAGGAGCTGCCGTTCGATCAGGCGGTGAAGCGGGGCGAACAACTGCTCGGGGGCAAAGGCTATCTGCCGGGTGCGCTTTATCGCCGGTATGTGGCGGAGGGCCGTATCCGTCCGGAAGATCTGACCCACGTGCTGACACCGCTTGCCGGAGACCGGCAGGTGACGTTTGCCGGTCGCCAATTGTCCCACCTGGAGTTGTTGCGGTTGTCCATGATGCATGGGCTCGGCGATCCGTCCCTCGAGGCACAGGCCACGGATGGGGCAACGGATCAGATTGTGGCCTGGCTTGCCTCTTTGGCCGATGAGGCCAAGACCATCCAGACGGAATCGCTCCTTCCCTGGGAACCGCTCGATCTGTGCTCACAGGAGACCCTGTCGGGCTGGTGCGATCGCACCTTGGGCACGTCGATCGTGTCGGACATCAACGAGCAGATGGTGAAATGGTGTGGAGTGTTTCTGGACGAGGGCGAAGCCTCATGGGTCATGCCCGAGCGGCAGCACACGTTTTATCGCTCCTGGAAACGACTGGCCCGGTACGATGCCGGGTTACGACTGCTGGGAGTGATGGATGTCGCGCAAAAAATCGACGCGATGGATGATCGTCCCGAAGAAGCGGTGCTCCATAGTCTGGCGGCGATGGGCATTCCCAAGCCGGCGTGGGAATCGTATTTCGCCTTACATCTGTCCGCCCTTCCCGGATGGACCGGGTACATCAAGTGGCGTTCTGAGGAACCGCATTACCCCTGGCAGACACGGTATCCCATCGATCTCGTGAAGTATCTGGCGGTACGCTTGTTCTACGAACGTGAGTTCGTCGATCTGCGCTGCCGGCAGCGGTTGGGTCTCGCGGGACAGTTTGACGCTGTCCGTGGCTACATCGAGCAGGCTCCTTACGGCCATTGGTTGAGGCGGCAGATGGTGGGCGGAAGGCTGGCGGCAGCGGTCGCCTCCGACGTGCAGGTCTGGACTCGACAGCACCCGCACGCCAGTCAGGAGGAATGGAATCGCTTCGGGCGGCAGGTATATGAGCAGAGCGCCGGCCTGCGTGGTGCCGACATCCTGAAGCGGGATGCGCGACGCTTGTCGGCGCTGGCTGTCGCCCTGGGCGTCGATCAGAACTTGGTGCCTCAGACCTCTCCTGCGGATGTGTTCACCGTGCTGAATTGGCTGGATGGATTTCCGGTCGGACAACAGAGCCAACGGTGGCTGGAGGCGTTTGAAACGCGACAGCGTCTGGATGTGGTGGGACAATTGAGCGGAATCGCCAGGCAGTTGCGCGACAGCGATGGTCGCCCCGCGACTGGTGCGCCTGCGCGTCCGCTCGCCCAACTGGTGTTTTGCATCGACGTCCGCTCTGAAGTATTCCGCCGACACCTTGAACAACTCGGCGGCTATGAAACATTGGGCGTCGCCGGATTTTTCGGTATCCCTGTGAAGTATCAGGCCTTCGGCGAAGAGCTTCCGGTGACGCATGCGCCCGTGCTCTTGAAGCCCAAGAATCATATCCGCGAAATCCCGCGCAGCTACCATGGCACGGCGGCAAGTCGGCATCGGCTATTTGCCAAACTCAGCCACGCAGGCCATCATCTGCTCCACGATCTCAAAGAAAATGTCATTACGCCGTATGTGATGGTGGAGGCCCTGGGCTGGTTTTTCAGCGTGCCGTTCTTTGGGAAAACACTCTTCCCGCTCTGGTATCACCGCGTCACGACGTGGTTGAAGGGACTGTGGTTGCCGCCGTTGGCGACGACCCTCACGATCGATCGGTTGAGCCGCGAAGAGGCGCAGGAAATGGTGGCGGTGGAACAGCGCGCCGCCATTCGCGCCGCGCTGCGGCAGGAGTTTCCAGAGCTGGGGTCCGCGATCACGCCCGCGTTGATCGATAACATCAGGCTCGGCGCCATAGAGAATCAGGACGACCAGGGCAAGCGAGAGGTCGCGGAGAGTCTGGGAACCACGGCTGCCCAAGTCGAAGCTTTGTATGAGCGATTCCGTCGTGACTACACGCTGACGCCGCGAGGCATGTCCTCCCGTCTCCAACGCATCACTCACCATGGATTTTCGGTCTCCGAGCAGGCCTATGGTGTGGAAGCAGCGCTTCGACTGATGGGATTCACCTCGGGGTTTGCGCGCCTGGTGGTCATGTGTTCCCACGGCAGCACCTCGGACAACAATCCGTATGAATCGGCGTTGGACTGCGGCGCGTGCGGAGGGAACAGCGGTTTGCCCAACGCGCGCGCCTTTGCCTCGATGGCAAACAATCCAGCGGTTCGTAAGGTCTTGGAGTCGCGCGGTCTCAAGATTCCAGGGGATACACACTTTGTGGCCGCGCAGCACGACACGACCAGGAACGATGTCCGCATCGTCGATTTAGAGGATGTCCCTGCGACACATCGGAAGGACCTGGTGCGGTTGTTGGACGATCTTCGAGAGGCGGGTGAGCAGGCGGCGCACGAACGGGGCTTGGCATTGGAGGGGACGGTTGCCTCGTCGAAGCGCAAGGACTCACTGATCAGGGCAAGCCGGAGAAGTGTGGACTGGGCCCAGGTGCGTCCGGAGTGGGGGCTGTCGAAAAATAATTTGCTCATCATCGGGCGGCGAGACCTCACGCGACCCTTGAATCTCCAAGGGCGGTCATTCCTCCATTCCTACGATTACCGACAGGATGACTCGGGGAAACTCCTGGAAGCCATCATGACGGCGCCGCTCATCGTGGCCCAGTGGATCAACATGGAGCACTATTTCTCGACCGTCGACAACGAAGTCTACGGCAGTGGGAGCAAGGTCTATCACAATATCGTCGGGCGGGTAGGGGTGATGAGTGGAGCAAGCAGTGACCTTCGGCTCGGGCTTCCTGCTCAGACTGTGCTGGACGGGCCGCGTCCCTATCACGAACCGATGCGGCTCCTCGCGGTGATCGAGGCTCCAAGGGAGCGGGTGGAAGCGGTGATTGCCACCCATCCCAGTCTCGAGCGGCTGTTCCATAACGAGTGGGTCTCGCTGGTGGTGTGCGAGCCGAACGAAGCCACCTTTTATCATTATGACATCATGCAGGGCTGGCAACCGGTGGCGGTAGAGCCGGACCAACGGACGGTGCGTTCAGATAATGTCAATGGACAGGTGAAGGTCGAAGCACATCCTGGCGGCGAGGCCTGCGAGGTCGTGGAGTCTGTGCCTGTGGAGCGGGATTCGACGACGACGCGTCCGTAGCCGATGCCGGCGAGGGCGCCTGATGGTATTGAATCTGGCACGACAGAACTAAAGGGGAGGAAGGGGGCGGAGTATGTTGACGCTGCATCCGATGAAAGAGATTCGAATTGTCATCGAAGGGGAACACCTGAAAATCGTGACCAGTCTACTCGACCGGGTGGGCGCGACCGGGTACACGATCATCAACAACGTATCGGGCAAGGGGCATCACGGGTTTCATGAAGGGCACTTGCTGTTCGACGACACCAGCAGCCAGGTGATCGTCTTTACCGTGGTGCCGGAGGAGCGTATCGAGCCGATTCTGGCGGGGCTCGGGCCGGTGTTCCACAAACATTCGGGTGCGATGTTTGTCAGCGACGTCTCCGTGACCCGCCGGGATCATTTCGTCGTTCGATAGAGTCGGAGGCTCGGTCTCCGCCTCTCGACGGGCTCGGGGCTGCCCGGTATACTGACCGTGCACGCCCGGGCGTGCCATTCAATGACCTGGCATGAGGGATGAGCACGACGTTGATGGCTTCTTCCCACCGCAGCCGCTCCAAAACCTCCAGACCTGTCACGTCCGAGATCGCTGCCGCTGAAGTGTTGGCGTGGCTCAGCGATTGTATCCACGGCGGGCTCTGCTTCGTCTGCAAGGGCCTTCTCATTTTCGAAAATTCTCAATTTGCAGAGCTGGTCGAGAGCGTCGTCTCCGGCGGGGCGGCACAGGAGCCTACGCTGCGGAAGCGGCTGTTGGACGACGCCATCGCGTGGAACGAACGAGATCTGGGCGCGCGCAAGAGCGTGGAGTATCACCTGGCTGCCCCAGACGGACGGTCCCTGCATTACGACTGCCGTTTCAATGTCGTGCCTTATCGAGGTGAGCGCGGCGTGCTCATGGTGTTGGAGGATGTTACGGAGCGGGTGCGGCTCGCCCAGGATGCCGCGCAGGTGGCGCGATTTCAATCGGTGTTGGCGCGCATCGGGACGCTCGGCGTGAGCGGCGTATCTGCCCAGGTGCTGATGAATGAGGCCGTGAAGGAAACGGCCACTGCCCTGGAGGTGGAGCTCTGCAAAATCCTCATCCCACGAGAACCGGACGGCCATCTCTACATCATGGCGGGAAGCGGTCTGCGGGATGAACTCATCGGAAAATTGACCATCGAAGGCGGGACCCACTCGCAGGCCGGGTACGCGATTCGGGAACGCATGCCGGTGGTGGTAGAGGATCTTCGCAGGGAAACGCGGTTTTCCGCGTCCAAATTGTTGACTGAGCATGGCGCGGTCGCCGGCATGTGTGTGCCGATGCTGGTCGAAGACCGGGTCTATGGGGTCATGACCGCCCATTCCAAGCGCGTACGCCGGTTCACCCAGCAGGAGCAGGAATTCCTCTCGACGATGGCGAACACGGTCGGTACGGTGTTGGAGCGCCGGCGGCATGAAGAGACGCAGATGGATTTTTATCATCGCCTGTTCCTGTCCGCGCAGGACGGCGTGATGATGACGGATACGACCGGAACCATCGTCGACTGGAATCCGGCCATGGAGCGCATGACCGGATGGACGCGCGAAGAGGCCTTGGGGCAGCGTCCGGTGATTCTGAAGTCGGGGAAACATGCGCCGGAATTTTATGAGCGGCTGTGGCAATCGATCCGGGCCGGGCATCCATTTGTGGAACGGTTCGTCAATCGTCGTAAAGACGGCTCGGAGTTTCTGGTCTGGGAAAGTGTCAGCCCGGTCAAGGCCTCCGATGGCACCACGCAATACTTCATGGCGATTCTGACCGACCTCAGTGAGCGTGAACAAATGCTGGAAGCCCTGCGCCATACCGAACAAGTCAAACTCGTCGGACAATTGGCCGGTGGGATCTTGCATGAGGTGCGGAATCCCCTCATCGGCCTGGGGAGCCTGGCCACGCACCTGGCCGAACAAACCACCCTGCCGCAGGACGCCCGTGACCGTTGCCGGTTGATCGCCAGGGAGGCGGCGCGGATCGACGAACTCCTCGAATCGCACCTCAGCCAGTTACGGCCAAGGCCCTTCGACATTGCCGCCTGCGACCTGGCCTCGGTGCTGGAGGATACCTGCACGCTGCTTCGTCCGAATCTGGTAAAGAATCAGATCGTGGTCAGGACCGCGGTCTCTTCCGACCTCCCTGCGGTTGAGGCTTCGAGGGCTCACATCCTGCAGGTTTGCCTCAATATTGTGATGAATGCCATCGATGCGATGCCGGGCGGCGGCCAGGTCCATGCGACGCTCACTCCGGAGGTCCGGCGCGCTCCCGGCGTGTTGATGCGTCTCGCCGATGGAGGGAAGGGCATCGCGCCTGAGGATTTGCAGCGCATCTACGAGCCGTTTTTCACGAATGGGAAGGCGAAGGGCGTGGGCCTCGGGTTGACCATCACTCGGGACATCGTGGAACGCCATCACGGGCAGCTCGTGATTGAAAGTCCGCCGGGGCAAGGAGCCGTGGTTTCTGTGTGGCTTCCGGTCAGGCACGACGCGTCGAGAGGAATCGAGCGATGATGAATGTGAATCAATGGGGTGGTGCGGCTCAGCTCGAACGTGAGGTGTCCTAGCATGGCGTGGCAACTGTTATTGCTGGAAGATGAGGTGTCGGTTCGCGAGGCGTTTGCCTTGCGACTGCGCGATCAGGGGTATGTGGTGCAGACGGCTGAATCGGGAGAGGAGGCTTTGAGTCTCCTGCGGACCTTTGAGCCGGATGTGCTCGTGGTGGACCTGGTGATGCCGAATCTGTCGGGCTTGGATGTGCTGACCCGGGTGAAGCAGCTGTCGCCGGAGCTTCCGGTCATTGTGTTGACGGCGAGGGGGACGGTGAAAGATGCCGTAGAGGCAATGCAATTGGGCGCCTTTGATTTCGTCGCCAAAAGCATCGACATGGACGATCTCCTGCATACGCTGCGGCGAGCGACTGACTTCCTGACCCTCCAACGGCAGGTGCAGTTGCACAGTGGCCAGGATGCCGCGCGGTACGCGCTGGATCGTGTGATCGCCAGGAGTCCCGTCACGCAGCACTTTCTCGCGCAGGTGAGGGAGCTGATCAAGAACGATCGGGTGACGGTGTTGTTGCAGGGCGAGACGGGAACCGGTAAGCAGTATATGGGGCGCGTAATTCACTACAACAGTGCGCGCGTGGGGAAACCTTGCCTGGAGGTGGATTGCCCGTCGATTCCCCAGGAGCTGTTCGAAAGCGAGCTGTTCGGCCACGAGAAGGGATCGTTTACCGGGGCGACCGGCAGGAAATGCGGCCTGCTGGAGATGGCCGAGGGGGGGACGATCTTTTTCGACGAAATCGGCGACCTGCCGTTGCCGTTGCAGGCAAAACTGCTTCGGGTGTTGGAAGAACGGACGATCCGGCGGGTCGGAGGGGCGGCGAGCATCCCGATCGACGTGCGCGTGATGGCTGCGACGAATCGGAATCTGAAGGACGCGGTGGCCAAGGGAGAGTTTCGTGAAGATCTGTACTTTCGCCTCAATGTGGTGACACTCACGGTGCCGCCCCTTCGCGACCGGAGGGAGGACATTATCCCCCTCGCGGAACAGTTTCTGACCCGATCAGCCTTGGCGCTGAGAAAACCGGTGCGAACCCTGGGTGCCAGCGCGCAAACCTTGCTCCGTGGCTATTCCCTGCCCGGCAACGTGCGGGAACTGAGCAATCTGATCGAACGGGCCGTGTTGTTTTGCGCCGGGACCACGCTCGAGGCGGCCAATTTTCCCGCAGATGTCCAACAGGCGGTCTTGCCGTCCCTGCAGAGCCACCCGGCCGTTCCCACACCCGGTGAGGGATCGGCTGACCCCACTCAGGTTCACATCAGTTTCCAGGTCGGCATGCAATCCCTGGCCGACCTGGAGGACCGGATCATCGGGGAAGTGCTGGCACGCTCAGGTGGCAACAAGACCTTGGCTGCGAAACAACTGGGTGTGACCCGCTGGATGTTGGATCGTCGCCGCAAGCCTCGGGCCTAGTTCACGCTCAGCCCTCGAGTTCTCGCCTTTCCTTGCAACACGACTGGATGATGGTCATCTGTGAGTGCCGGCGCACGCGCGCACAACTGCCCGTGCGCGCGCACACGTCATTGCTACCCTCGTGGTCCGTGTATCCCGCACTAGGCTCTCCGCAGCGCCGCATTTTCTGTGGAAAGTGTCTTTCCTCAGTCGACCCCGGTGAACCATGAAGCTGGACCGGCCTTTGCACATCCCTGTTCCTGTGAGATGAGTACGTGCAGTCCCACACCACCGGTTACACCACGGAGATGGTATGAATTGCTTGCGATGCAACAGTCCGATGTATCAGGAACTCTATGATCACTTTCAGGAAACGCAAGGCCAACAATTTCACGCGATGCACTGTCTGATGTGCGGCGATATTGTCGACCCTGTGATCCTCAAGCACCGTCGTGAACGGGTGGAGCCATTGGGAGATCGGGCCAGACTGGCCGTCGTGACCTCGGTCTGAACGTGGCGAAGGAGTCGTTGGGGGCGTTTGGCAGAGGGGCCGTTCACTGCCGGGAAACGCCCCCGTCTGATCGGCCCCGGTACCGGGAACTCTCAAGGATGGACGATGGCGCAGGCTCGTACTCCCGCTGATCTCGAATATGCCGTCATGCTGGCGATTCTGAACTTTCACACGGAGTTCATGAAATCCACTTATTCGCATGTCGACGTCCAATTGTCTGAGGACATCATCAAGGTGACGTTGACTAGGATTGGAACGGTGCCTGCCGAAGCGCGCTTGGCTCAATCCGAGGAGGGACGGGCGCTGCTCCGGCAAGTGCACGAGGCCCTGTTCACCTCTTGTCAGGAGGTGCTCATGCAGCGCATTGAACGCGTCGTCGATCGCAAAGTGCGGACGATGGTGACCAGTCTCGACCCGGTCTCCGGGAGGAGCCATATCGCGATCAATCTCTAACACCCTTCCGTTCAGCAGGCCGCCCGCTGAACCCCGGCAGAGAGAGCGCCGACGCGGATCATCCAAATCGTTGACAGGTTTCGCCTTCGCCGGCCGGTACGCGATCGTTTGCAGCGCGCCACCATTCCCCCATTCTGCGCCCTCTCATTCATTGATTTCGTGGCGGAATCGCCACATCGATGACCTTATTGTCGGTATCGATCAACAGAATCACCATGTCGCCCTTCTGAAGCGATTCTAATTTGTGACGAGTCGTGTCTCGAATTTCAAACGGCTGTTCACCGTGCGTTCCGGTACGTAGGACAATCGTATCGGCGGTCAGCGGGGTCACGATGGTGCCGTCGACCCGTTTGTGCGCGCCCTTGATCGGCGACAGCGAGCCGTGGCGGGCATCCTGATGCTGGCCGTCCTGCCGAGTGGATAGGGCGACATCAGCGATTTGATTGGTTTCGTCCAGCAGGAAAACGGCCGTGGCCCCCTTGGGGATCGCGGCGACTTTGCTGCGCGCCTGGGAGCGAATCTGATAAGACCGTTCCTCACCGGCCGATCGCACGACGACCGTTTCCTGGCCGATCGGCAGGTATTGCGAGACTTCTCCCCGCACCACCGTGTGTGAGCTCAACTCCCCCTGCACGGGATGATAATCCACCAAGAGATTTTGTTCGTTGAGCACCACAATGAGGTCATCTCCCTCTGCGAGGGGAGCAAATCTTTTTTGGTTTGCCTGCTTCAAGGGAAGGAAACGAGGTTGTACTTCTCCGACGTCGACCTTGATCTGGTCGGACGTAATAGACAGGATCTTCGCCAGCACCGAACGGTTGCCTTTCAACAACGTGTCGGCGTCTTCCCGCAGCTGGCTTGATCTGTCCTTCGGTGCCTGTGACGCCTGTTCTCCCGCCATAGCCGATGTGAAGCCTATGATCCCGGCCAACGAGGTGGCCGCCACGGTCATAGCGGCCTGCTGGTAGTGAAGGGGGAGTCGAAAGTATCTGTTCCCGATCATCACGATGTCTCCTTTGTTATGGTGTCGCGCAGAGGCACAGTGGGTGTGGGCCATCGTTGCTTCCTCGCCGACTGACTATGTTGAGTTGAACGAGCTTTTCGCGCCATCTGCCCTTGGGCTACCGGAGCAGGCCGACCGCATTGACGCGTCGGCGAGCGCCGCCTTTCCGCCACTCCTCTGCACTCTCTTCCCCGCGCGCACGATTTTCCGCGATGAGTTGATCGACAATTTCACCGCAGGCAAAACAGCGCCAGGCCAGACGGTTTTCCTCGATGGGTTCGATACCCCAATCTCCTAGATCGAGGGGAAACATGAGGTTTTCGCATCGTTGGCAGTGCATAACGTTCCTCCCGTCACAAGACATGTGGGCGTGGGTGACCTGCCGATCATACGAAGCTTTCCTTTCCCCCAGCACTGGGAGAGACCCTGGTTTGCGGGGGCGGGCGGAGCGGGGTACTAGTTACGCAGCGACGCCGTGAGTCAAGGGATCTGCCTAGTGGGAATGGCAGAGCCCTCTCCGTACAGTCACCTCAGCAAGTCAACAAGGAGGTGCAGGATGGGGACCACAGGGAGGCGGAACGTCGTCAGGCTGGGCGGGACGCTCATGGCCTTTGCGGTGGTGCTCGTCTCAAATGCCATGGTTCATGCCGAGCGCGCAGGGCAGGAACATCGGTCCGCGGCGGATACTCGCATAGAGAAGACAAAGGAAAAAGGATTTGACGGCGTCGATTTCTCGTACGATCTGTTCGGGGGACCTCCCGGTCAATCGGCTGCACGATTGGCCGAGCAGACGATGGCCAAGGATACGGCGGAGAAACCGGAGGTCATGGCCAAGCAGACCACGCTCTTAAAAGACCGTTATCACCTGGAATGCAGAACGAATAGTTCCGCCCGCATGACCAAGGGAAAGTCCCAACCGATCGGACCGACGGTGAGGTTGAAGGAGGGGCTGAGCTGGGACGCGCTGGCTCGCCTGGATCCGGAAGACATTCGCAAGCAGAAGGCGTTTCCCCAGGGGTTTATGCGATTGCCGCATGTCAAACATGAGGTAGGGGGGATGGTATTTCCCCAGGAGCAGGTTGAACAATTTCCTCGGTTGGAACGATTTGACGTGGAGTTTGATCTGCCGGCCTGCTTTCGCCCTGAATTTCCTCCGCCTATTTTTCTGACGACGCATCCCGAATTGGGAGATGTGTCACAAGGCGAGGTGTTGAACGCCGACAATTTCGATCGATTGTTTCGGGGGCTGATCACTCCCGTGCAACTGGATGGGCTGAGGATGTTGGTGACGCAGTTTCCGCAGGAAGAGTTCAATGGGACGGCCGATCGCAAATCGGCCAAGCCCAGCCTTGGCGTGACGTGCTTGGACTGCCATGTAAACTTCCACACAACCGGCCAGTTTCATCTCAATCCCGATACTCGACCGCAACGCGACCGGCTGCGCCTCGACACCGTGAGTCTGCGCGGGATGTTCAATCAGCAACTCCATGGCTCTAAACGGAGTTTGCGATCCGTGGAAGATTTCACCGAATTCGAGCAGCGGACGGCCTATTTCAACGGCGATCACATTCGTGCCGCCAAGAAAGGGATGAATATCATCGACCGCTTGCAGGTCGCGCATATGGCCCAGATTCAAAACATGATCGATTTTCCTCCCGCGCCGAAACTCGATCCCATGACGGGGCGCCTGGATCGCACGCGGGCCGACCGGCAGGAAATCGCGGGCGAAGAGCTCTTTTTCGGCAAAGCGCGTTGCGCGCAATGCCACCAACCGCCGGCCTATACCGACCATATGATGCACGACCTGTTTCTGGAGCGATTTGGAGCGGAGGCCGACGGGCCTATCAAAACGTTCGTCTTGAGAGGCATCAAGGATTCGCCTCCTTATTTTCATGACGGACGACTGCTCACCTTGGAAGATACGGTCGAGTTTTTTAATGTCATCGGAGGACTGAAGCTCACGACGGATGAAAAGGCGGCCTTGGTCGCCTTTCTCCGTGCGTTGTGACGAAGGCGGAATGATCGGCGGAGCTGGTCTGGACAGAAGACAGCAGCTTCGAGGAGATATCATGGCACACGAATTCACCCATCAACCAAAAGTCTTGGCGCTCATTCTGGCCGGTGGAAAAGGAGAGCGTCTGATGCCGCTCACCGAGGTGCGCAGCAAACCGGCCGTACCCTTCGGGGGGACCTATCGCATCATCGACTTCGTGTTGAGCAATTTCTACAACTCCGGCATCACCGCCATCCATGTGATGGTCCAATATCGCTCGCAGTCGCTGATCGAACATCTTCGCCGCGCCTGGCGGATCGGGGATGGAGAAAGGCAGTTCGTGACGGTGGTCCCTCCACAAATGAACCTCCGCCGCGGTTGGTATGAAGGCACGGCCGACGCCATCTATCAAAATCTCAACCTGATTCAAGATGCCGCCCCCGATGTCGTGGCGGTGTTCGGGGCTGACCATATTTACCGGATGGATATCCGGCACATGCTCCGATTCCATCTGGAGCGCCAAGCGGATGTGTCGGTGGCCGCACTTCCGGTCCCTCTGGATTCTGCACAGGGATTCGGCATCATTGAAGTGGATCGCAACGATCGCATCATCGGGTTCCAGGAGAAACCATCGGAGCCGAAGGCGATGCCGATGCGGCCGGACCGCGCGTTATCATCCATGGGTAATTATCTTTTCACGACGGATGTACTGCTGAGAGCCTTGAGCGAAGATTCCGGCACAGAAGGCACCCATGATTTCGGGCGTGATATTTTGCCGCGCCTGCTGCATCACGAGCGAGTCATGGCCTACAACTTTCAGGACAACGACATCCCCGGTCTCAACTATTACGAAGAGCCCGGCTACTGGCGCGATGTGGGAACGATTCCAGCCTACTGGCAAGCCAATATGGATTTGCTGGGTGAAACGCCGCTCAATGATCTCCGAAATCCGGAATGGCCGATTCGCGGCGAATCGGCGAGGGGGCTCCCGGCAAGCCTGATCAACTGTTATGTGGATCACGCGCTGATCGGCGAGGGCAGTCGCATTGTCGAAGCAGACATCAGGCGCTGTGTCATCGGACGCCATGTCAAAATCGAACCGGGCGCGCAAATCGAGGACTCCGTGATCTTGGACCATACGTCCATCGGCGCCAAGGCACGGTTGCGTCGCGTCGTGATCGACCGCGGCAATGCCATTCCGGCCGGCTCCGTATTGGGCCATGATGAGGCCGGCGCGGCCCTATCGCCCGCCGTCACCTCATCCGGGCTGACCGTGTTGCCGAAAGCAGTGCTGCAACAGGATGTATCCAAGCAGCGCCTCTCCTCCACATGATCGCGGACAAAGAGCCTGAGCCGCCATGCCTCGCATTCCCGTCTCCACCTATCGGCTTCAGTTCAACCATTCTTTTACGTTTCGCGATGCCGCTCGAATCATTCCGTACTTGCATGCCCTCGGCATTACCGATTGCTACGCGTCCTCATTACTCAAAGCCGTGCCCGGGAGTCTGCACGGGTACGATTTGATCGATCCCGGCCTGTTGAATCCGGAGTTGGGCAGCGAAGAGGATTTTGCCTCGTTCACCGCGGCTCTGAAAACCTATGACATGGGATTGTTAATCGACGTGGTCCCCAATCACATGGGAATTCTCAGCGCGGAGAATCGGTGGTGGTGGGATGTGTTGGAAAACGGCCCTGGCTCCCGCTATGCCCCGGCATTCGACGTGGATTGGGCGCCTCTGAAGCGAGAACTCAACGAGAAAGTCCTGCTGCCCATCCTGGGAGAACAATACGGCACTGCCCTCGAACAGCAAGAAATTCGACTGCTGTATGAGGGGGGCGGGTTCGTGATCTCCTATTTCCAGCATCGACTCCCGACTACACCTGCATCCTGGGCTCGCATCCTGTCCTTCCAGATCGACGATCTGGCCGATCGTGTGGGCGAAGCTCAGCCTGCGGTCCAGGAACTACGGAGCATTGTGACGGCGTTGCGTCACTTGCCGCCTTCCTGCGAGAGGTCCCCCGACGACATTGCGGAACGTGATCGTGAAAAACAGCTCGCGAGGCGGCGTTTGGCGGCGTTGGTGTCCGACAGCCTGGACGTGCGGGACTCTATCGCGGCTACCGTCGAACGGTACAACGGGACGAAGGGCGTCTCCGACAGTTTTGACCTGCTCGATGCCTTCTTGAACGTACAGCATTACCGGCTGGCTTCTTGGCGAGTGGCGTCGGAAGAAATCAATTATCGGCGATTTTTTGACATCAACGAACTGGCGGCGATTCGTACCGAAGACCCTGAGGTTTTTGCAGAGTCGCACCGATTGATCTTCCGGTTGATCAAGAAGGGGATTGCGACGGGCCTGCGCATCGATCATGTGGACGGACTGTACGACCCCGAACATTACCTCCGGCAATTGCAGGACTGGGCGGCGGCCGAGCTGCCGCGACAGAGCGGCGGTGATCGTCCGTCCCTCTTCATCGTCGTGGAAAAGATTCTAGGGTCGGGCGAACAGTTACCGCGCACCTGGCCCGTGGCGGGGACGACCGGGTATGACTTTTTGAATGTGCTGAACGGATTGTTCGTGCGCACCGACCATGCCAAAGCAATGGAGACCGTCTATCGGAATCTGACGGGCGCGAGGCTGCCGTACGATGAACTGGTGTACCAATCCAAAAAGCTCATCATGCGCGCGTCGATGTCCAGCGAACTCAATGTGCTCGGGCACGTCGTGAATCGCCTGTCGGAACGCGACCGGCATTATCGCGATTTCACCTTGAATAGTCTGACGCATGCGGTGCGCGAGATCATCGCCTGCTTTCCCGTGTATCGATCATATGTGACGGCTGAGCGGGATGATGTGCTCGAACGGGATCGCCGCTTCATTCATCAGGCCGTCGCCTGCGCTGTGCAACGCAATCCGGCGGTGAGCCGGCAGGTATTCGATTTCGTGCGGGATCTGCTGCTGGGCACCCTAGCGCTCTCCAAGCACCTCACGACAGAAGAACGGATGCGCTTTGTGACCCGGTTCCAACAGACCACCGGGCCGGTCATGGCCAAAGGGGTTGAAGACACGGCCTGCTATATCTATAACCGCCTGATGTCGTTGAACGAGGTGGGAGGGGAGCCCGGAAGATTCGGCCTCACGTCGGAGCAGTTTCACCAGAGCATACGTGATCGATACGCAGGCTGGCCCCATGCGTTGTCCGCCACCTCCACGCACGACACCAAACGCGGAGAGGATGTTCGCGCCAGGCTGAACATCCTGTCGGAAATGCCGGATCGTTGGAGGAAGGCCGTCGCTCGATGGATGAGAATGAACAAACGCCATCGGACCGAATTGGAGGAAGGCCCGGCTCCCGAACGGAATGTGGAATATCTCTTGTATCAGACTCTGATCGGGACCTGGCCTGTGGGGCCGTTGGATGCCGGCCGGTATGAGGAGTTCATCAAACGGATCGAGCGGTACATGATCAAGGCCGTTCGAGAGGCGAAGGTGCGCACCAGTTGGGTGAACAGTCACGCGGCCTATGAGGATGCGCTCAAACACTTCGTTCGAGCGCTCCTGGAGCGTCGATCCGGCAACCAATTTTTGGAGGCCTTCCGTCCGTTTCAAGACATGGTGGCCAGATATGGCATGTATAACAGCCTCTCGATGGTCGTGCTGAAGGTCGCTGCCCCGGGCATTCCTGACTGTTATCAAGGGACAGAGTTGTGGGAACTCACGCTTGTTGATCCCGACAACCGCGCTCCAGTCGACTACGCGACCCGCGAGGTCATGATGGCGGAGTGTGTACGAATGGAGGAGCAAACGGGCGACGATCGAATTGCCGCTGTGAGGGCACTGTGCGACTCTTGGCAGGATGGGCGCATCAAGATGTTTCTCTTGCGCGTGGCACTCCATCATCGGCGGAACCAGGCGGCACTCTACCTGCATGGTGATTATGTACCGTTGGCCGCGCAGGGGCGCGATCAGTCCCGGCTCTGCGCCTTCGCTCGACTGCATCAGGACCAAGCGGTCGTGGCCGTTGCTCCGCGTTTCTTGGCGAGCCGGGAAACAGAACAGGCTGTTGGCTCTGTACTAGAGGCTCCGTGGCAGGACACGTCCGTGACGGTTCCGTCATGGAAAGCCGGATCGGTGTACCACCACCTGTTCACTGGGGAACGATTTGAAACGACATGTGACGGGCCGCATCAGGTGTTGCAGGTCGGAGCAATCCTCAGGCATTGCCCCGTGGCGTTGCTCATCCGTTCTGAGAAATAGCCTCGCATTCTTTCCTGTGTACGTCCCAATTCACTCCTTCTTTTTTTATCGTTCGGATTCTCTGCGACCCCGCGGCACCCTCGCTCCCGCTGTGCCGAACATTCTAGGGCCATTCCTAGCTACCTTCGGCCGGTCCCGGCGCTATCAATAACAGAAGGGGTAATCACAGCCTCACGTGGCAATCGCGGAGACGTGCCCATTCGTCTCATTTCACAAGAAGGAGGATTCAGATGGCCATTCATACAGGTCGACGGTTGTTATCCGCATCGACGATCGAGGGCCTGCCGGTGCACAATCAGGCCGGCGAGGATCTGGGTGAAATTCATGCGCTCATGATCGATCTCGAAAACGGACGTATCGCGTATGCGGTCCTTTCATTCGGAGGGTTTCTGGGGCTTGGAGACAAACTCTTTGCGCTCCCGTGGGAAGCACTCACGCTGTCGGCCGGGGGCGACTTCTTCATCCTAAATGTGGCCCGAGAGCGGCTGGAGCAAGGAGAAGGATTTGATAAGGACCGATGGCCGGACATGGCCGATACGGCTTGGGGCGAACGCCTGCATACCTATTATGGCTATAAGCCCTATTGGTGAGCTTCGCGACAATCTGAGGCAACATCCTCTGCCAGAGCACGAGGGGCAAGACGCAACCGGCTCGATAGGGGAAGATCAAGTTGCGGGGCATGAGCGGCACCAGCGGATTGCCCTCAAGGCAAGCGTCGGGCGTCGAGGGTGGCGATCTGAATAGTCAACGGTAAGCAGGTTCACGCTTGATGAGGCGACGAAGGGGCGGGCTCTCAGCCGAGAGTCCGCCCCTTCTTGTGTGGACGACGCCTTCGGGTGGCTAACGCTGCTCTGAGCAGGCGAGTCCGCTTGCTTCTGCTGTGTGGAGCGAGTCAGCTAGGAATGGTTGACCGAGCAGCTGGTGATACACCTCAACATAGTCCCGAGCCATCCGCTCAATGGTGAAACGTGATTCAAAGGCCTGCCGGCACTCATGCCTGGACAGCAGTGGAATGCATGTCGGCGCGGCAAGCAGTTCCTCGAAGGTCTGGCAGATCACGCCGCTCACTCCCTGTTCGAGAATCTCGGTCACACAGCCAGCGGCATAGGCAATGACCGGAGTCCCGCAGGCCAGTGATTCGACCAGTTCGGGACAGAATGGTTCCGTCTGTTGATATGGAGCGATCAAGGCATGGGCATGGCCGAGAAAATCGTCTTTTTCCGAATTGGTGAGTTCGCCGACCAATTCGACCAGCGGATGGTCCAGCAATGGTTCGATGACCGTCTGGTAGTACTCCGCATGGCTCGGGTCAACCGTGGCACCGATACGCAATGGCATGCCGGTATGTTTGGACAGTGCGATCGCGTGATCGAGGCCGGTTTCCGGCATGATGCGACCGAGGAATGCCAGATACCGCCCCGGCTCGAAGCGAGGGGAGAAGAGATCGCCAGGAAATCCAGGGTGGATCGTGCTGTGCCAATTTGCCCAAGCCAGCGGCTCGCGTTGCGCGTCCGAGAGTGACACCAGTGACATATCGGAAAATTTTCGGAAGACAGGCAGCAGTTCCGGCGCGTCGAGACGAGTATGAAGCGTGGAGAGAACCGGTGTGTTGCAACGGCGTGCCAGAGGAAAGGGGAGGAACCCCAAATGCGAATGGATGACATCGAACGTGTCTGGAGTTGCAAATGCTCGCTCCATGAGCGTGATGAGTGGCGCATCGTAATTTGAGATCCCCGACGACAGATGCAGGGATTGTGGGCATGTGGCGACCAGTCTGGCGGAAGTCACGGAATCGCCGCTGGCGAAGAGGGTGACCTCATGACCTTGGCGAACCAATGCTTCCGTGAGATACGAAATCGTCTGTTCGGTGCGGCCGCTCAGCACGGGAGGGATGCTCTCTCGGAGCGGGGCGAGCTGTGCGATCTTCATGATCACTCCTTTGATCTGACGGGACGGGTGTATGAATGGCGATGATGTCCGGAGGCCGTTCGGTTACCTCCTGGGTTGATGCCTAGGTCGTGTGATCTTAGATGACACTATGGCGCCAGCCCTACTAGGCGTCTCCCTAGCAAGAGGCCAGGCGCAGGAGAAGATGCGGAGAGAGGATGGTTATCGTTTGACCGCTCGAATGCCGATCACGACTTCGTAGTCGCGATCGTAATGGTCGAGCTCTTCGCGGCGCAGCTCCGAACTGATCAGCCCCTGGAGACTGGCGGTTGCGGCTAACACATTGCCGTAGGTGGACACGGTGATGTCCTCGGGCCGAAAAATGTCTTCAAACAACATGCGTGCGGACAGCGATGTGAAACGCCAATATTCACCCCAGGTATCCATGTCGAAACGGGCAATCTGACTGATACCCGGAACCACGGCCAGCACCACCCCGTCCGGTTTTAAGATGCGGGCGACCGTGCGAAGCGCGGCTCGTACGTCATAGATGAACTGTAAGGTAAACGTGAGAATGACACAGTCGAAACTGTTGGATGGAATGTGTGGCGCATGAGTCAGATCGCCGTTGATCGTGGATCCTGGCGAGTCGGCATGGAGATGAAGAATCTCGGAGCGAGTGACCCGGTCCTGGCCGAATTGCGTCGTATACCGGTTGTCGCCGATCTCCAACACCTGTCCGTGAATGTCAGTGCCATACGCAGGAAAGAAGTGCCCCTCTGTGTAGTATCGGTCGATGGGTTGGCCGGCCTGCCATCCGAAATCGCGTCGGATCGGGTGAACGCGCCGCAAGGAGTGGCCCCATCGCCAATCAAGACCCAGTCCGTTGGGCTCGCCGAGGAAGGTGACTCGGACTTGCTGATAGAGGGTGTCGCCCAACACCTTGCGGATGGTGTGTTTGAATGGCCAGGCGACCCCGGAAATGAGGTGGTTTCGGATGCGCACTTCTCCTCGTACGGCTAGTATGTTACCTGGTCGCATTCTAGTAAGTTTGCCAGTGATATGCATGTAGTTTTTACTCGTACGAGGCATCCCTAACGTACGGCCGGAGGTGGAGGTGTGGGAGGAGGGGTGAGACTGCGAGGTGTGGATTGTTCTGGATCGATGGCCATATGCGGGTCAACGACGGGCGGTGGTATGACGGCCTCCGGGCTTGGGGGAGGTATATGGTCCGGTTGTTTGAGAATGCCAGGATCGATCTGTGACGGGGTGGGCGGTTGCGGCGGGTTGGTCTTGGGAGCGGGCACCGACGGGGTGGACGGCGGCCTCTCCGGTTCTGGTTCCGCCAGTGCTAGGGTCATCGGGATGAATCCGAGAAGCGACATGGCAAGAATCAACGTAGGTCTCGACCGTGTCACGATGTCCCTCCCTTCGTGAGAGTGGCGATACGCCCTATGTGAGATCGCCGGCAGCACTCGGCTCAACCGGGGTGATGCCGTGTCGGGACATGCCGCGTTCAGACCTTGCGGCGTCGAGTCGCGGGCTGCCGTACCGGCATCACCTTGGCCATGGTGTGTTCAACCGTGCCGATCACCTTTCCTAAGACGGTCCCTATCGCCCGCCCGACCTGCCGGGCGTTCCGTGCAGACATCGGAGTGATTGTACCGGTTGCGGTTCCCTTCCTCGTCCGTCGGGAGTCTTGAGGAGAGTCCTTCGCGTTCTTGCGTGCAATCACGCGAGGCGTCGGATCGATCGTTCTGCCTGCAGCACGCCGCTGTGACACAACGTGCTTCTTGCGACCTTGTGAGGGGCTGGATGTCGCGCGTTTCATGAGTGCTCCTTACGAAAGGTGAAAGGCGGTGTAGTCCACTTGCTCGATCCTTCATGGCGGGGGCCTGTGCGTACTGCCTCGCTACTCGTCACGGTATCGCCTGTCGTTGCGGGCTCCTACTGGGTAACCTCCTAGTTTTATGCGAGACCGTGCTCCACGGGAGTACAGGCAGATGACGAGGGAGTAGGTTCCCCCGCTTCCAACAGCATGGTTCTATGCCGTGGACCTCTTCGAGCTAGGGGTTTCACTAGGGTCAGACGGGCGGCAACTGTTCTATAAGGAGACAGCATCAAACATCTACGTACATGTTGAGGGGGGGACGCGAGCGCGTGAGTGCATTCGTCATGTGCCGGCGAAGGATCCTTATTGTCTTCTGGATCGTGAGTACGATGTTGAATCCACACTTCTCGGTCTGTGGGTGGACGTCTGAGGAGGCCTGGGGAGAGGAGCCAACCCCTATCGCGGGAGAAGAGTTTCGCACGACCCTCTTTGGGGAAGACATCTACGTGCCGCCGCGAGATCGTCGGAGTGTCACGGCCATCAGTTTCGGTATTCAGGCACTTCCCAACGGGCCGAGCCAGATGGAAGCACTGCCGTTCGGCGCGCTGTACCTCTGGAGAAACTGGGACGATGACAATCGCCGGCTGCGAGGGACCTTCTCGGGGGTGGTGAATGATGTCGATTACACCATCGGTCTACGGGACTATCCGAACTGGTCGCTCCTGTTCACCTGGGACAACTTCATCCTTCCCATGGGACGCTCTGAATATGTCCAGGGGCAGCGCCAGAGGGGCACAGAACTGGAGTGGAGTTATGCCTTCGCCGGCGCCGGGCTAGGGTATCGCCTGCCGGTGCATCCGTTTCGGCAGGACAGTGCCGTCAATATTTCCGTTACCTATGAGGCCGGGTATCGGTGGTTCAAGGGTACCGGTCACACCGCGTCCGACTACGGAGTCCCCAAGGATACCTATGAAGGACGCATCCATTTTCGAATTCGCGCCGATGCGTTGAAGCGTAATCTGATGGAATTGCCGCATGAAGGGATCACCCTGGGCGGTGACCTGTTGCACGGTCATCGGGCCAAGTGGGACCGATGGGGCGGCGCCCCGTTCGATACGCCTGATTTCAAGAAGGAACGCACCTACATTCAGGCGAGCGCCTATGCGCTGGTGGCGACGGGATTGCCGTTTGTGGAGAGTGAAAAACATCGCCTGCTCACGAGCGTGCATGCCGGAATCGGCAAAGACCTGGATCGCTTTTCCGCCTTCCGGCTTCCCGGGCGTCCAACGGGATACGAGTGGGAAGCCATTTCTCTCCCCATGATCCACGGCGTGGCATTCAATGAACTGTTTCCCACGCGGTATGCGGTGGCGAATCTTCAATATCGCTATGAAGCGTTGTTTTTCCTCTATCCCTATGTCGAGGCCACATGGGGCCTGGTCGAACGGCCTGTGTTCACCTCTGGCACCGCCGTGAAACAGATCACAGATTCGATGCCTGCGCTCGGCGGAGGGGTGGTGACGGGGGCTCCCTGGAAATCACAAGTCGAGCTCAATTACACGTATAACTTCGGCATCTATCGCGACCCCGGCGGCGCTCCTCCGACCAAGGGGGGACATGGTCTGATCATCTTCTGGTCCAAGCAACTGTAACGAGGGAAGGCCCCTCGCTATCACGTGGAGAGAGTGGTAGGATTTTTCATCGCCCTGCTCAATTTCCCCTCTAGCCCGGAGCGCTGTCATGAAACCCAGAGTCCTCATCGCTGACGACCATACACTCGTGGCTGAAGGTATCGAAAAACTGCTGGAGCGTGAGTGTGAACTGTGCGGAAGAGTCGCGGACGGTCGAGCCCTTGTGCAGGCCGTTGAGCGTGACCGGCCGGATATTGCGCTTGTGGACATCGCGCTTCCGCTCCTCAACGGATTGGATGCCTGCCGACAAATCAAAAAATCCGCTCCAGACGTGAAGTTGCTCGTACTCACCATGCATGGCGAGCAGTACTTCGTGACGGAAGCGTTTCGAGCGGGTGTCTCCGGGTATGTCCTCAAGCAGTCTGTGGCTGAAGAGCTGGTGTTTGCCATCAGGGAAGTATTGAAGGGACGCATGTACGTGTCTCCGAGCGTGGCCGAGAATCTGGTCGAGCAGGCCCTCCATCCCAGCGCGGCGCAGCCGTCCGCCGACACCGCCTCACAGGATGGACTGAGTGTGCGCCAGCGGGAAGTGTTGCAGCTGATCGCAGAGGGGCAGTCAACGAAGGAGATTGCGTCGACCCTGAATGTCTCGATCAAGACGGTGGAGTTTCATAAAACGCGGATCATGAAACAGCTCGGTGTGCACAGCACAGCCGAACTGACCAAGCACGCCATCGCGATCGGCCTGATTGCGATGCCTCAACAGCCGACGGTTCCCGAGTCGAGGGTGTAGGCGTCAGGATGGTGGGTCATCCAGCGTGGTGAGACCTTGTGAGAGCGCGAAGCGCGTCAGTTCGGCCGTCGTGTGGATGCCCAGGCGTCTGGTGATATTCCCTTTGTGAAATTCTACGGCCTTTGCCGAGACCTTCAGTTCCGCCGCGATTTCCTTGGTGGAGAACCCCTTCGTCAGCAGTTGGAGGACCGCTTGCTGGCGGGGCGTCAGCTTGGAGGAGAATCCCTCCGGCTTCACCCAGGGCGTTTCGATCGCGTCCTGCACTTCCAGCGACAATTGCGGTGAGATATACCGTCGATTCTTCAGTGCTGCGGTGAGCGCCGACAAGAGTTCGGTCGACGCCGATTGCTTCAGCACATACCCGATGGCCCCCAGATCGAAGGCCTGTGAAATGTAAAATGGCTCGCTCATCATCGTGACGAAGATCAATTTGGCTTGGGGCACGCTTGCTCGAAGTTGCCGTGTCACATCCAGCCCGTTCATGGTCGGCATGGAAATGTCGAGCAGGATAATGTCGGGAGCCAGCGCCGGCGCAATACGCAGCAGCTCCTCTCCGTTCAACGCGGACCCGACCACGTCATATTCCGGTTCCAGCAATTGCCGATAGGCTTCCAGGACGATGCTGTGGTCGTCGGCGATCACGAGACGCGCTTTCGGCACGGACTCCTCCCTTCTGCGAGTCATACACTGTCTGCTTCAGCATACCAGGCCCAGCCCGAGCAATGACAGGTCTCACGCCCGCAGGGTTCTTCATCTAACACAGCCAGTGGTTCCAGTGTCCCTAGGGAATCCCCTCAGTCATCGCAGCGCCAGGGCATCACCTAGTAGGAGGAGGGAGGCAGCCGTGGTAGCGTGACTCCATAAGAACGCCGGTCACCATTCATCCAAGATCCGTCATGGAGGTGTCTCATGAACAAGCCTGACCTGTATCGCGTCAAGTCTTACGATCTCTTTGGATTGACCGGCATCTCAGATGACACGCTCCGTATGCACGTTGGACTCTATGAGGGCTATGTCAACGCTACCAATGCCCTGCATGCCCAGTTGGAGGAATTCCGTCGAGGTGGAAGAGTCGATCAAGAGGCCATGCCGGCCTATTCGGAACTCACCAGACGGTTGGGTTTTGAATACAACGGCATGGTGCTGCACGAGTACTATTTCGGGAACCTCCTACCGGGAGGCGGCGCACGTCCTGCGGAGGAATCGGGATTCGGGCGTGCTGTTGCCAGGACGTTCGGCGACTTTGAGCGGTGGAAGGCTGATTTTTGCAGCGTCGGGATGTTGCGGGGTGTAGGGTGGGCCATCTGCAATGTCGATCCGTCCAGCGGGTTGCTTTCCAATCATTGGGTCACGCTCCACGAACACGGCAACGTCGCCGGGTTTCAGCCGGTGCTGGTCATGGATGTGTGGGAGCATGCCTACTTGCTGGATTACAAACCCGGTGAGCGGATGCAGTACATCGACGCATTTTTTGAGAATGTGGCCTGGAGTGCCGTCGAAGAGCGTATGCAGGCTGGACTGTCCCCGGTGCTGGTTCATCGATGAAGGGGTACATGATGAGAAGCCACTGGTGTACGACGTTCCCCGATCCATCGCCCCCTGATCCGGCTCCGCTTCCGGATCCGACGCCTAGTCCATTTCCGCCGGATCCGTTTCCGCCGCCAATTCCTCCATACCCGACGAAGCCACCCATTCCTCAGTTACGGTGGGACACGAGTCACGCACGGGTGAGACCTGAATGGACACATGGGCGGCATGGTATGGCTCGATGGGAATTCCGTCGGCTGCATTCGAGAAGGCATAGACCACCAATGCCGGATGGTCGATCGAGAAGGAGACTGTGTATGGACGCTTCACACAAAGCTGACCTCATTCGTCCCTGGATCGATCCGGATGAACGGGTGACGGTCGACTTTCAGAATGAACGAGGGTTGAACGGGGAAGTCATCGAATGCGACGGCCAAACGGTGACCGTCCTGCTGGAGACGGCCTTCCCGCACTACCGCCAACATGTGACGCTTCCGCTGAGCATGATCTCCATCGGCGAAGACAATGGGCACTATACGAGAAACCCCGACAAGCCGCTCCGGTATGAACGGCTTCGCCTCGTCGTGCATGAGGACAGGCCGCAAGCCGTCTGATGATTCGCAGGAGCCGCCGATGAATGACGATCATCGACACACCGATCTTCCAAGACCCATGCCGGCTGGGACGCGTCGCCCGACAGCGGGGATCTACCGGGAGTCGCTCCGGAACGAGCAGTTGGGGTTGCTGCCGGGAGACGTCAAGCAGGTCAAAGAAGTCATGAGCTCGAAGGTGACCACGGCAACCCCACGGACAAGTCTCACCGAGGCGGCTGGATTGATGAAGAAACTCGATGTGCCCGTGGTCGTGGTGTACGACGGGGCGCGGCTGAAAGGCATGCTCACGGAACGTGACATGGCACTCAGTCAAGCCATTCAACGCGCGTCGCCGAAGGCGGCGATCGAGCGTTTCATGCGCACCTCGATCCCGCCCTGTTTTGACGATGATCTCCTCAGGGATGCCCTCGACCTCATGCGTGCGTCCAAGCTGGAGTGGCTTCCTGTGCTGGATCGTCGGCATCGCCTCGTCGGGGTCCTACCCATCTATGTTCCTCAGCCCTGACTCTCAAGGGAATTCGAGCGTCAGGGCTAGGGACCTGCCTAGTCCTCTCCTGTATGCGGCTCGCCTACTGTGAGCACAACAGATATCCGCTGCACCGGTCTTCCATCCAGAAACGAGGATTTATGCAGATGCTGCAACCGTCGTCGATCTCCTCCGGAGTCGCCTGCATTCTTGCGATTTGTGCGTTGGCGGTCGGGGTGCAATCTAGGCACATGGTCTCTCGATTCACTACAGCCAGCAAGGAGGTCGAGGTATTGGGGTGCGAGTCAGCGTGGCCGCATCTTCGGTCAGACATCACATCAGAATGAACCACGTCGTCGCGTCAATCTCAGTCATGTTCATGAAAGGAGCGACTATGAGCCGCACAAAAGGACAGTCTTCATTCGTTCAGGATATCCAGGCCCTCAGAGATCGGGCTCGCCAGCATATTGAGGATGGAGCACAGACCGCGGATGACCGGGCGGATCGCGACACCGTGCTGCGGTTGCTCAACGAGGCCTTGGCCACGGAGATCGTCTGCGTCCTGCGCTATCGTCGGCACTATTTCATGGCGCAGGGGATGAATGCGGAGAGCGTGAAGGCTGAATTCCTCACCCATGCGGGAGAAGAACAGATCCATGCCGATCAATTGGCTGCGCGCATCGTGCAACTGGGCGGGGAACCCAACCTGTCGCCGGCCGGTCTGACGGAGCGGAGTCATAGCGAGTATGTGGAAGGAGATGATCTTGAGGAGATGATCAAGGAAGATCTGGTGGCCGAACGTATCGCCATCGAAAGTTATCGAGACATGATTGCCTTCGTGCGGAACGACGATCCGACGACCCGGCGCCTATTGGAAGAGATCCTCGCCAAGGAAGAGGAACATGCTGAGGATCTAGTCAGCCTATTGAAGTAACTCCATCCCCGAGATGGGCGGCGCCTGTTTGAACGCCGCCGTGCGGGCACTCGAACAGGAGATCGCATGAAGGTATGGCCAGGCCGACCTTATCCGCTGGGGGCAACGTGGGATGGGGAGGGGGTGAACGTCTCCCTGTTCTCCGAGAATGCGACGTCGGTGGAGTTGTGTCTCTTTGACGGGCCGGACGCCTCTCAGGAATCTCATCGGATTCGAGTGGAGGAACGGACCAATCAAACGTGGCATGCCTATCTGCCGGAGGGACGCCCTGGCCTCCATTACGGGTTTCGAGTCAACGGCCCCTATGACCCGCCCGCGGGACACCGGTTCAATCCGGCAAAGCTGTTGCTTGACCCCTATGCCAAATCCATCGCCGATACCATTCGGTTGTCGGATCGCATGTTCGGCTACCAGCTTGGTGATGCCGAGAGCGATCTCGTGCGTGATGATCGCGACAATGCGGAAGATATGCCGAAGTGTGTCGTGGTGGATCAAGCCTTTAGCTGGGGGGGCGATCGCCTGCTCCACACGCCGTGGTCAAAAACAGTGATCTACGAAGTGCACGTCAAGGGATTCACGGCCAGGCATCCGCATGTGCCGGAACATTTGCGTGGCACGTATGCCGGGTTATCGACGCCGGCGGTCATCGAATATCTTCAAGGGTTGGGAGTGACGGCCGTCGAGCTCTTGCCCGTGCATCATGCGGTGCAGGACAAACATCTGACGGATCAGGGGCTGACGAACTATTGGGGGTATAACACCATCGGATTTTTTGCGCCGGACATGCGCTACGCGGCGTCACCCGTCCGTGGGCGGCATGTGCGGGAGTTCAAGACGATGGTGAAGACTCTACACAGCGCCGGCATCGAGGTCATTCTGGATGTGGTCTATAACCATACGGCCGAGGGCAATCACCTTGGGCCGACGCTGTCCTTTCGCGGCATCGACAATGCGGCCTACTACCGCCTCATGGCCGACGACCCCCGCTATTACATGGACTACACTGGGTGTGGGAACAGTCTGAATGTCCGGCATCCGCGAACGCTCCAGTTGATCATGGACAGTTTGCGGTATTGGGTGCTGGATATGCACGTGGATGGGTTTCGATTCGACCTCGCCTCCACATTGGCAAGAGAACTTCATGAAGTGGATCGTCTGAGCGCGTTTTTCGACATCATTCACCAGGACCCCATTCTCTCTCAGGTGAAGTTGATTGCAGAGCCGTGGGATCTCGGAGCCGGGGGATATCAGGTCGGCAATTTCCCCGTGGGGTGGGCGGAATGGAACGGCAAGTACCGTGATGCGATTCGACGCTACTGGAAAGGAGACGGTGGGCAAGTCGCCGAGTTGGCCTATCGGCTCTCCGGCAGCAGTGATTTGTATGAGACGAGCGGGCGGCGCCCGTTCGCCAGCATCAACTTCATCACGGCGCATGATGGTTTCAGCCTACACGATCTGGTCTCGTACAACGAGAAACATAACGAGGCCAACGGTGAGGGCAACCAGGACGGTCACAATGACAACCTCAGTTGGAATTGTGGTGTCGAAGGCCCTACCGACGATCGCGCGGTTCTGGATCTGCGTCTCCAGCAGAAGCGGAATATGTTGACCACGCTGTTGCTGTCGCAGGGGGTGCCCATGCTCTGCGGGGGAGATGAAATCGGGCGGACTCAGCAGGGTAATAACAACGCCTATTGCCAGGACAACGAACTCAGTTGGCACGAGTGGAATCTGACGTCGGAAGACCGCGTCCTGCTCGGATTCGTCCGGCAGCTGATCGCGTTGCGTCAGCAACACCCGGTCTTTCGTCGTCGCCGGTTCTTTCAGGGACGGCAGATCCATGGGTCAGAAATTAAAGATATCGTCTGGCTGCGTCCGGATGGCAACGAAATGGATGAGGCGGACTGGAGTCAAGGCTATCTGCGTGCCTTGGGCATCGTGTTGGCAGGGGATGCCATTGAGGAAACGGATGCCCGCGGGAATCCGATTGTGGACGACACGTTCTTGCTACTCCTGAACGCGCACCATGAAGCGATTCCGTTTCTGTTGCCGGCCGGCGAGGGCAGTGCCGCCTGGGGCGTTGTGCTGGACACCAGCACCGGCGGCATGGCGCACCAGGGCACCTTTGTCGTCGGCACCTATAGCATTGCACCCCGTTCCATGGCTGTCTTGTGTCGACGTTCGGCGGTCTCATCGTAATCGAGTGATCCTGTCCCACGCGTCTCTTTTCAGATCCATCCGGATCGGTTCGTTCCCCTCGCGCCGGCAAGAGCCGTCTCTCATCGTGAACAATGCGTACTGTGCGGTGCCACGTGAGGGCTTGTTCGCGTGAAAACTAGGGGTATGTCCAGGCGTTCTCCTGGGTATTCGGCGGTATACGTAGCCTAGACCAGGCGGGAGGTGCGTATGAAGATCCGGAAGGTCGATGGAGTGAAGGCGAAGGTGGTGGTCACCGTCGGCGACGATGATGGCGAGAGCACCATCATCCTGTATCGTGGCGGCAAGACCGGCCTGGCGTTTCGACCTCCGGCGAATCGGATTCTGAAAGACGCCGCCCGATCCAGCCGTACCGTAGATGCCACGCACGCAGACGCGTCAGTCTCCGCGGCATTACCACATCAACCAAGGAGGGGCTCAATGAACACGGACCAGTTCAAAGGAAAGTGGGTGCAGTTCAAAGGGGAGGTGAAGAAGCAATGGGGGAAATTCACGGACGATGACTTAATGCAGATCGAGGGCGACTACGACAAATTCGTGGGCCGGGTGCAGGAGCGCTATGGAGACAAGAAGGATGAAATCGTCCGATGGGCCGACGATTGGTACAGGCGGCAGGGGCAATCGTCCCCAGCGCAGCGCGAGGCTCAGCGGCCTCGTTGACGTAGGTCGCCTCAACGATAACCCTTTACTAAGGAAACGGAGTAGGGAAGATGAAACAAGCCATCGCAATTGCGCTGTTGTCCGGCTTGGTGACGAGTCCAGCCTGGGCAGTATTCGAAACTAATGCACAGTTGGCCGCTTCTGCAACGGTGTCCTTGGAGGATGCGGTGAAACATGCCTTGAAAGCCGTTCCCGGAAAGGCCGTGGAGGCTGAAATCGGAAAGGAAGACGGCCGGACGGTCTATGAGGTCGAAATCATCGACATCAACAACAAGACGCAGAAGGTGTATGTCGATGCGCAGAACGGTCAGATCACGAGTGACCGATGAGGATGAGGGGAGGAGTCCGGCTGACCCTCAGGCAGGGCGCCCCCGGATCGACGCCATCGAAAGGACGGCATCATGACATTACGACCGCGACTGCTGAGTATGACACTGATAGGTGTGGCTCTGACCGCGGGGATGGCGCAGGCGGAGCAAGGGCCAGCAACAGTCTGCATCGGTCTCCACGCCGACACCGGTTCGGCCATGGTCGTGGTGAACCAGGATCAGTTTGAAGGCAAATGGAAGCAGTTCAAGGGCGAATTGAAGAAACAGTGGGGTGAGTTTACCGACGACGACTTGTTGGCCATCGAAGGCCGCGTCGACAAACTCGAGGGCAAGATTCAGGAACGGTATGGCGACCGCCGGGAAGAGGTGAAACGGTGGGTCGATGAGTGGTTCGATCACCACGGCAGCCGTCCGCGCGAGTCATGACAAATGCCCACACGGCAGATTTATTCACAAGGAGTCCTATGATGACACGATTGATCTTCCCGGTTGTGCTGACGATTGGAGTTGCGTTGACGGCCTGGGGGCTGCCCATACCGGCGATCGCGACGGCGGCCGATGACAAGAATCTCTTCGAACAGATCGATATCGGATTGTTGTCCATCGGTGGTCGAGCCACGTACGTCGATCCAAAAGACGGATCTAGTCGGTGGTTCGGGGGCGGTCAGGTACGGCTGCACCCCTCACGCTATCTGGCCTTCGAAGGGTCGGTCGACTATCGACGCAATGACATCGGCGACACACGTGTCCATACCTATCCTGTGCAGGTGTCTGCGCTCATTTATCCACTTGGCACGACCAGGCTTGCACCGTTTCTGTTGGGCGGTGGAGGCTGGTACTACACCACGGTCAAGGGACCTGGCGGCTTCGACGACACCCAGAATCGATTCGGCGCCCATGCCGGCGGGGGATTGCAGTTCTTCTTCAATAAGCATGTCTCGATCGACAGCACCTACCGATACATCTGGCTGGAGAAGATCCAATCCAAGGACCAGAACATCGTAGATAAGAAGTTTCAGGACAACGGGCACATGGTGACGGTCGGCGTCAACTTCCATTTTTAAGCGGCTGCACTCGCCAGTTGAGTACACATGAAGTGTGGGAGTGTGGCGGGGAAGGTGTGCCCCACGACGAGGGTGAGGTGCCTCCTGGATTGTCGGGTTCGTCCTGTCAGGGGTAAGCGATGGCCCTAGTGCGTGCGGGGTGGGATGACTCTATCGCCGGGTATGCGGCCTTGATGGTGGAATCCGACTGTCACCATCCCGGGTGCCATCATTCATGTGAAGGACGGAGGCGTGGTCGTCTCCGTCCCACGTCTCGGCGAGGTCCGGTAGCTCAGGCATCGGTCATGATTGAGTGTGGAATGAAGTACACGGTCCGTGCGTGTTCCTCTGAACGCGGGGTCATGGGTAGACTAACCGTTCGTCAGCTGAGAGAGGTATCATCATGCTAAGCTGGGCAGTTACATTTCTTGTCATCGGGCTCATCGCCGGCGTGCTGGGCGTATCAGGCGTGGCGGGCACTGCGACCCACATCGCCTATGTCTTGTTCGTCGTGTTTCTGATTCTTGCGGCGATCGGGATGGTCATGGGGAAACGTCCCCCTGTGGCCTGAGGGAGAACAGGGCCCTCATCGGCCGGCGCGAACGGTGTTGACGATCGCTTCATACAGTTGGCCGGCGGCGCGTTCTTTGGTCACGAAGACCGCCGCACCGGCGCTGAGCATCGCTTCCTCGATGTGGCGTTCGTTCTGGACGGACAACCCGATGATCACGATGTCCGGATGGGTGGCGAGGATTTGGCGTGTCGCCTCAATGCCGTCGACTTTCGGCATATTGATGTCCATCACCACCACGTCCGGTTCGAGGGTCGCCGTGAGCGCGATCGCGGCCTCTCCATCGCCGGCTTCTCCGATCACGTCGAGATCTTCATAGCTGTCCAATACACTGCGCAATCCTTGCCGTACCATCGCGTGGTCATCGACGAGCAACACGCGTAGCCGTTGGGAGGAGATCGCCCGTGTCCTCGACTGATGCAGGTGTTCTGCTGCGATGGACCGGGCTGAGGGCGCGGTTGTTTCCACGGGAACGGTGATGGTGACGGTCGTTCCCTGTCCTTCTCCCGACAGTAAACTCAAATGTCCGCCGATGGCTTCCACACGCTCTTGCACGTTAAAGAGCCCGAATTGTCCGGGGTGATCGCGATCCGTTTCCAGAAGGGTCTCCGGATCAAACCCGCGTCCACCATCGGCGACGGTGATGGTCGTCCAATTCCCCGGGCTTGGCCTCAGCGTGATCGAGGCTTCGGCCGTCTCGGCATGTTTGACGACATTGAACAGCAGCTCCCGAACGCTCTGGTAGAGGATCACGGCACGTTCCTCAGCCATGGGAAGGTGTTCAATCTCGCAGTGGAGCGAGACGCTGAGCCCATGGGTTCTCATTTGGCTCGCTAACCATTTGAGCGCAGCGGGGAGACCGAATTGATACAAGACCTGCGGACTCAATTCTGCGACCAGCGACCGGGTATAGTTGAGCGATTGCGTGAACACGTCGTCGGTCTCGCTCAACAATTGCTGGGCTTTCGGGTCCTTCACCTGTGGCCTGGCCTGACCGAGCTTCATTCGTCCGACGACCAACAGTTGGGCCAGGTAATCGTGTAGTTCGGTGGCCAGTCGGCGACGTTCCTGCTGTTCCGTCGTACTGAGATCCGAGGCCAGGGCGCGCAATCGGGACTGTGAGCGCTGCAGCGCTCGCGTGCGTTCGTCGACCCGCTTTTCGAGTTCGACGGTCCACCGCTGGAGTTGTTCCTCCGCGTGCTTGCGGTCGGTGATATCGATCGCCGCGCCGAGATAGCCCGTCAGCAGGCCGGTTTCCGTCAACAGCGGAACCCCGCGGTCCAGGATCCAGCCATACGTCCCGTCCTGCCGACGCAGACGATATTCCAATTCAAACGGCTCATGACCAGAGCAGTGTGTGTTGTATGATTGGACGAACATCGCCCGATCATCGGGATGAATGTTGGTGAGGCGGCCGTTACCCAATTCCTCCTCGAGCGCGCGTCCCGTATAGTCAAGCCAGGATCGGTTCAGCCAGGTGCACAGTCGGTCCGGCCCCGCCATCCAGACCAGCACCGGCGTGGCATCGGCCAGCATACGGAAGTGGGCTTCGCTCTCACGCAACGTCGCTTCCGCCCGTTTCCGTTCCGTGATGTCGAACATCACCCCGGTAATCTGCCGCGGGTGGCCGGTGGAATCCGGGAGGACTTGGCCGGTGATTGCAATCCAGGCTTCCGTGAGCGGAGCCTGGCGCAGCACGCGACACTCCAGAGCGTATGAGCCTCGGTTGACGACCGCTTCTTCGATGGCCGCCTGCACCTGTTCCCAGTCATCCGGGTGAATGAGGCGGCCGAAAGAGGCCAGCGTCCCGCCGAAGCTCATGGCCGATACACCGAGCATGACTTCCAATTCAGGCGACAATGCGAGGGTGTGATTGTCGAGATCTTGATGAAACGTGCCCATACGCCCGGCTCTCAATGCCAGGCGATGACGAGCTTCCCGCTGTTGCAGAATTTGCAGGATGTGTTTTTTCTGACCGTCGGTTTTGTTCAGGCTGCCGGCCAGCACCCAGAGCGAGGTGAGCATGATCAACATGACCGCAGCCACGGCCAAGGCGACTCCGAAGTTGAAGTCGTAATAGCCTGATCGTTGCGCGGTGATGCGGATCCACCCGGCAAGAATCGGGAGGCCGATGGCAAAGGGCAGCATGCGTCGCAGCATCACCCCGCCGAGATCATCGCACATCAGCGTGGCCATGAATCCTCTCGTCGGCCTCGCGGCAAGTATTCCGAGACCGATCAGAAACAACAGGGTGGCGGTGTACAGCGAGACCGTGGAGAAACTACCGACCTGGTAGAGGGACCGTACCCCATAAAGATAGCCGACCAGCGCGATGGCGCCCATGGTCATTCCGGCCAGTGCCGCATATTGGGAGGGATGCTGGTCGTTCGACACCGGTTGGTCGAGGGTGATCAATGCGAGAGACAACAGCAGGGTGAGACAGGCGGTGAGGGGTGCCATGCGTCCAGGGTGCAAGGCGGTGTCGATATCGATGTCGTGCGTGAACCAGAGATCGATACCGATGTTGATACCGAAGACGTATTCAGCCAGGGTAAGTCCGGCAAGGAGGCTTGCGACGCCGGCGGCAGTCTGGGCGCATCGTCGGCGAAGCCGGGTCACTGCCGATTCGTCCGCCAGCAACCACAACGCAAGCCCGCAGGAGAGGATCGACATCACGGTGACGGGCTTGATCGTCCGCAAGGATGGATGGAGGGCGGACACCCAGGAAGGGTCATAGGTCCAGGACAGCAGAACGAGCAGTGGCCAGATGATGGCCGCGAGGGCCGCGAAGCGAGTGACAGACGGCAGGAGCTGCAGGACTGGAGTCATGAGGACCGCTCACTGTCTGGCATACAAACCTATAGTCACAACCTTGGTGCGTCCCTTGGTGCGTCGATGGGTGAGCCAAGCGATGGGCATGGCAACACGCCGGCATGGATCAACGTGACGCGATCTGTTTCGAAGAGAGGGCGCAGTGGTGATCGGATGTGAGCGATCCGTGACACGCATCATCGTACCGAGTCTGAAGGCCAGAGAGTACTGGGGAATCCCCTAGTTCAGTGCCTGTGACTCCCGTCCCTGTCAGGAGGCGACAGGGCAGTGACGGAGAATGATGTCGTAGAGCTGGCCCGCGGCGGATTCTTTGGGGAGAAAGTCCGCGGCGCCGGCCTCGGTCATCGCAAGTTTCACCTGCGGGTCGTTTCTGACCGAAATGCCGATGATGGCCATGGACGAATGCTCACGCCGCAGGAGGCGCGTGGCTTCGACACCGTCGATGAGCGGCAGATTGACATCCATGACCACGACATCGGGCTGGAGCGATCGCGCCATGATCACGGCATCCTGCCCGTTGGCGGCCTCTCCCACGACCGTCAGATCCGTATAACTGTCCAGGATACTGCGCAGGCCCTGTCGGACCATGGCGTGGTCATCCACCAGCAACACCTTCACCGTCTTTGCCTGATCGTTCTCCAGGGTGGTCATGGAGGGGGTGGACCCCACTTGCCCGCCGGCGGACGGAGCGCCGGCGGCCTGAACCAGCGGAAGATGCAGAATGGCGATCGTTCCGACGCCAGGGGCGGACGACAATTCGCATTCTCCTCCCAACAATTCCATCCGTTCGCGGATACTCAGCAATCCGAATTTGCCATGGGGCTCTCCCGGGTTGGTGATGTTCGCGACATCGAATCCCACGCCCTCATCTTCGACGCAAATCCACAACTCCTCCTGCGTATCGACGCTGACTGTCAACGTTGCCTGATCGGTCTTGGCATGTTTGATAATGTTGAACAGCAATTCGCGGACGGACTGAAAGAGGAGCACGGCCTGATCGTCGGGCAGCGTAAATGGTTTGCTGCCGAGTTCGACCGACACGCGGAGGTTATGCTGCTTCATCTGCTCGCCCAACCACAGCAACGACTTGGCCAATCCAAATTGATAGAGAATTTGCGGACTGAGTTCGGCGACGAGAGAGCGGGTATAGGTGAGCGCTTGGTCCAGCATGGTATCCACCTGCACAAGGTTGCTGGAGACAGCCGGGTCACCGACTCGTGGAATGATCTGGGAAAGGCGCAGTCGGCTCGCGACGAGCAATTGTGCCAGGTAATCGTGTAGTTCGGTGGCCAGTCTTCGCCGCTCACGTTGTTCCGTCAGCGTGAGTTCGGACGCCAAGGCGCGTAGGCGCTCCTGGGAAACCAGGAGTTCCCGTGTGCGTTCCGTGATGCGCGCTTCTAGCTCGCTGGCGGATTCCTGCAGTTGTTGCTCGGCATGCTTCCGTTCGGTGAGATCCACCAGCATGTTTACGGTGCCGAATAACTCCTCCGCTTCGTTTCGCAACGGAGTCGAGTGGTGAGTGACTGGAATCAGCGTTCCATCAGGCCGTTGGATCTTTGCTTCAAGACCGAGGATCGGGCGGCCACGCGTCAGCGCCTGACGGAGGGGGCAATCATCATCGGTCAGTGGTCGACCGTCGGGTCCACTCAGACGCCAGGAGTCGGACCAGTAGGTGACGCCGGGTGTCGGGCGGCACCCCCACAGATCGACCGCCGCCTGGTTGTAGTGCGTAATCAAGCCCTCCGCATTGGTGGTGAACACCGCAGCGGGGAGCGCTTCTACCAGATGGGCCAAGTGACGTTCCGCCTCTTTGTGTTCGGTGATATCCCTGGCGATCTTGGATGCCCCGACGATACGGCCCCGGCCGTCCTTGATCGGCGAGACCGTCAGCGAAATGTCGACGAGTGAACCGTTTTTGCGTTGTCGCACGGTCTCGTAGTGATCGATCCGGTGGCCTTGACGAATCTGTTCCAGAATACGCGGTTCTTCATCGAAACGGTCTTTGGGGATGAGGCGTTGCACCGGCTGTCCGATCATGTCCTCTGCGGTATAACCGAAGAGGCGTTGGGCGCCGCGGTTCCAACTCATGATGATACCGTTGAGGTCTTTGGAGATGATGGCATCGTCAGAGGATTCGACGATGGCGGCAAGGCGCGCCGACATGAGATCGACGGCGAGAGGGTCGGGTATCGGTGCTACGGAATCGTCGTGTGGTTGCATGGTGATGGGCGCGTGGCGACCTGTTCATCCACGTCGCGCAGGCAATCCAGCTGTATGATAATCGGCTCGACGGGTATTCGCCAACTAGGCATAACGCTAGCGTAAGGACGGTGTCTGCCGCAACATGGCGTTCGTGGTCTCTTGCGGGCATACCCGATGTCCGTACTGGCCACGCATCTGTCGGGACAGTTTACGTTCAGGGGCGAGTGCGGGCCGTGTACGATCTATGCCATGGGTGCGCCGCACGTGGAACGAGCGGGTTGTGAGGACGGCCATGGTTCCGGTTCCCGGTAAAGAGGTGCTGTCCAGCCGTCCGCCCATCGCCGCTGTTCGTTCCCGGATACCGAAGCGTCCGACTTGGGAAGGCGCCGTGCCTCGTTGTCGCGGCGGACTTGGCGCGAACCCGCAATCGTTGTCTTCCATGAGGATCTAACGCCGGTCCTCGTCCGTGAAGGCGAAGGCGATCCGTGTTTCTGCGGCCGCAGCATGGTCCACCACATTGAACAGCAGTTCCCGCACGGACTGAAACAGCAGCACTGTTTGGTCTTCGGGAAGCGTCGGCTCGTCGCTGTCTTCCTGCACGGTCATCGTGAGCCCGTGACGCTGCCTCTGGATTCCACGCGCGCCGGTGATCGGCGGATTCGGCCGGGGTTGAACGCGCGTCATCGAGTACCCAGCTGGGCAGTCCGGGCGGTGAGGATGGTATGGTAGAGGTCTTCAACGGCGGCTTCCTTGTTGAGAAACGCAATGGCGCCGGCTTCACGCATGGCCATGCTGACATGGGCGGCGTTTTGCACGGACAGGGCGATCACGATCGTGTTGGGGAGGACCTCTTTGATCAGCCTCGTCGCTTCGAGGCCGTCCATCCCTGGCATGTTCACATCCATAAGGACGACGTCTGGCCGAAGTTGGGTGGCGAGGGCTACGGCTTCCTGCCCATTGGCCGCTTCCCCTGCGACCGCGATGTCTTGGTACCCGGCCAGGAGTCCGCAGAGCCCCTGCCGTACCATGGCATGGTCGTCGGCAATAAGGACTCGAACAGCAGGACTCTGGACGTGAGGATGGCCATTGAGTGGAGGCGGTGAGGCCGGATGTCCTTTCTGTGAGCGGAGGGCAGCGCGTCCTGCAGGTTCGATCGTGTTCGGCAGCGACGCGGACGATTCACGCGTGGCGAGGAGCGGCATGACCAGCGTGGCAGTGGTGCCGTGACCGGGTCGGGAGCAGAGGTCCAACCGTCCCCCCAACGCGTGCATCCGCTCCCGGATGCTGAAGAGACCGAATCCGGGGGCAGTGCCATGTGTGGGAAGGGTGGATGACTCCGTATGCAGAAAGCCGACACCACCGTCCGTCACAGTGATCTCCAGCTGCCCCTCATCCACCGTAATGGTGATCCCTGCGTGCTTCGTGCCGGCATGTTTCACCACATTCATCAGCAGCTCGCGGATTGATTGGAAGAGCAGCACGGCCTGGTCTTCCGGGAGGGAAAGGTGGGCCGGTGAAAAGTCCAGGGACACGTGCAGGTCCCGGTGAAGCATCTGTTCCGCCAACCATCGCAATGCCATCGGCAGGCCGAATTCCTTGAGAATCGGTGGGCTGAGTTGGGCGACTAATGTTCTGGTATAGGTCAAGGCCTGATCCGTGACCTCCTGCAAATCATGCAAGGTCCGGTTCAGCGCGGGAGTCATCGGGTGCCGCATAGCTTGCGCCAGACGAATCCGGCTCAAGGCCAACAACTGGGCCAGATAATCGTGCAACTCCGTGGCGACATGTTGCCGCTCGCGTTGACCGGCCAGATTCAATTCGGTCGCCAGGGCGCGTAAGTGCTCACGCGACTGTGTCAGTTCGAGCGTGCGTGCGGCCACGCGATGTTCCAGTTCTGCGGTCACGCGCTGCAACGCGTCTTCTGCCCGTTTCCGTTCCGTGATGTCATAATTGATGCCGATCATGCGGACGGGATGCCCCTGTTCATTTCTCACGGTCTCGCCCTGTCCGCAGAGCCAATGGATGGTGCCGTCTGGGTGGACGACGCGAAATTCCGACGCGAAGAGGCCGGTCCTATAGGCGCGTCTCGCGGCTTCTTGCACCTGCTCCACATCGTCGGGATGGAGCGCGTTGTAGAATTCCTCCGCACGACGCAGCGGACGGTCCATCGTCCGTCCGAAGAGTTCGCATTGCCGTGCGTCCCACGTCGTGTCGCCGGTGTGAAGGTTCAGATCCCAGGCGCCCATCCGGCCGGCGGACATGGCCAATCGCAGGCGTTCCTCGCTGGTGCGCAGGACCTCATCCGCCTGGGCTCGCGCGATGGCCAAGGCCAATGTCGTGGCCAGGGCCTGCGACCATTCGGTCTCCTCGTCGCTCAATCGTCTGGGCCGGTCGAAGCACAACATGAACATGCCGAGCAATCGGCCGCCATCGGTGAGGGGGATGAATACCAAGGCCTCTATGCCTTCCCCTCGGACCGTAGCCTGCAATTCCGGGCTCAGGTTGCAGCGGGCAACATTTTCAATGACGAGTGGGGGCGGGTCCTTCTGATCCGTTGGCCAGGGGGAATGGCCCTCAACCGCCTGCTGATGGGCCTCGGACAAGCCCTGCGAGGCTGTGAAGCGCATCACTCCCTCACAGTCGAGGAGCAGGATCGCGGCTCGGTTGACCGAGATGGCTTCCGTCATGGCCTGCAAGGCCAGTTCGTAAAGGCGCGCCGTCGGTTCGGCGCGATTCACTGCGTCGGCCAATTCGTAGAGCCATTGTTGGCGGCGATTGACGATTCGTAACAGCGCCTCCTGCCGTTTGCGATCGCTGATGTCGAACCCGACGGCCAACAGGGAGCGCAGTTCCCCGCGTTCTCTCACGCCACCGACACTGACACTCATCCAGAGGGTGGTACCGTCCTTCCGCCGGTAGCGTTTCTCGATGACGAAATCCGGGCCGCCTTCCACGAGTTGTTGGAGCTGTTCGAGATCCCGTGGAAGGTCTTCGGGATCCGTCACCTCCTGCATGCGCATGCCGAGCAAGTCGTGTTCCTGATACCCCAAGAGTTCGCACAATCGTTGGTTGACGAATTGGAATCGGCCGCTCAGGTCGGTCTGGGACACTGTCGCCGTGGCTTGGTTGACGATCGCCCGCAGCCGCGCTTCGCTGGCGGCGATTTGTCCTTCGGCTTCCCGGCGAATACGGCTCAGATTCACATGGGCGGCCACGCGCGCCAACAATTCACGGCCGCTGAACGGTTTGACCAGATAATCATCCGCACCCTGCTCGAGGCCCTTGATGCAAGGCTCCTCGCCGGCGCGGGCGGAAAGCAGAATGATGGGAATGGTGTGCAGGGCAGGATCGGCCCGCAGCGTCTTGGCCAAGCCGATGCCGTCAAGCTGCGGCATCATAATGTCGCTCAGTAGAACATCCGGGCGACGGCGTTGAATCTCGGACAAGGCGGCGAGTCCGTCGCCGACGGTCACGACGTCATAGTGTTCACGCAGGAGGCGCATCATGTAGCGACGCATGTCGGCATTGTCGTCGGCAACGAGAATGTGCGCCCGCGCGTGTGTCGATTGGGGCGGGACAGGAATCTCGGGCTGCAAGACCTCCGACTCGTGGTCGGGCAACCACTGCAACGCTTCTTCGAGATACGGTGAGGCGTCCGGCGCATGGGGGAATGCGGAGGCATCTTGGGTGACCTGTTCCGGAGGCAGATGCTTTGTGCCCCAAGGAAGCGTGATGAAGAAGCTGCTGCCTTCGTCGAGGCGGCTCTCCACGCGTACCGTCCCTCCATGCAACTGCACGACCTCCTGCACGAGCGCGAGCCCGATTCCACTGCCTTCATGTGTTCGGCTTTGACGGTTCTGCACTCGATAGAATCGTTGAAACAGCCGCGGGAGGGCCTCAGGGGGAATACCGACGCCCGTATCACGAACCACCAGCATCACGCCATCCTGGTCGTGCCGAATCGACAGTGCAATGTGACCGTGAAACGTATGTTTAAATGCGTTGCTGAGCAGGTTGAGGACCACCTTTTCCCACAGCGTTCGATCGACATAGACCGGTTCCGGCAGGGGGGGGCAGTCGATGTGGAAGGTCAGGCCGGCCCGTTCGAGAGCGGAGCGAAACCCGCTGGCCAGGTCTGCGCTATAGGCGGCCAGATCGGTCGGCTGATACCGGGCTTCCGTGCGCCCGGCCTCGATGCGTGAGAAGTCCAGTAGGATATTGACCAGCTTCAGCAGGCGCACACTATTCCGGTGGGCCACATCCAGGTTGGTATTGTGAGGCCGTTCACGACGCTCCTCCTCCAGGGGGCCCAGCATGAGCGTCAGTGGAGTGCGAAACTCGTGGCTGACGTTGTTGAAGAACTCCGTCTTCGCCCGGTCTAACTCCGCCAAGGCCTCTGCCCGTCGAGCTTCTGATCGATAGGCTCGAGCGTTCGTGAGGGCAATGGCGATCTGAGACGCGACCATCCCGAAAAAGTGCCGGTAGTCCCCGTCTAGCTGCCGACGCGGGCTGACACCTACGATGAGAAAGACTCCTCCGTCCTCGTCGTGAGATTGGGTGACCGGCAGGATGAGGGCCTGTCTGGTGGGTTCAGGCCAGGCTCCTCCGGGGAGCAGGCCGAACCGGTCGACCAGGTCGTCCACGACGAGGGGGGTACTGTGTCGACACGCGGATCCGAACGGCCAGTCCCGCGCCGTTTCAGCGTCATGGAGCTCCGCGGTGTCTTGCGCGGCGGGATGGTCGTGTCCCAGCCCGACGGCTCCGGCGAGTGTGGCCCGCTGACTGTGCCGATCCAGGCGATACAGCAAGGCGAAGGGAAGATCGGCGGGGTCAGTGGCCAGTGATTCCATGGCGAACGCACACGCGTCCTCTTCATGTTGGGCAGAGCCTGACAGGGAGGCGAGTTCGCGTAACAGGCGGGTGCGTCGATCGTTCAAGACGCGGTAGGTGGTCTCCTGGACGATATTCAAAATCCCTTCGACCTGTCCGTTCTGACCCCGGATGGGATTCAGGCTGTAGTCGAAGTAACATTCCTCCGTATAGCCGAACCGTTGCATGGGTAACAGTTCGTCGCTTCTCCAGTTGGCTTCTCCTGTGGTGAGGACACTGCGAAAATAGTCTTGAATCGTCGGCCACAATTCCGGCCAGACGTCTCTGGCCGGCTTGCCGAACGCCCAGGGATGTTTTCCGCCGACGATCGGGCGCCAGGCGTCGTTATAGAGGAGCCAGGAGTCGGCACCCCAATAGATGGCCATCGGAGTTTGGGCGGTGAGACAGACGCTCAAGGTTGAGACGAGTGCGGCAGGCCATTGTTCGATCGCACCGAGTGAAGTTGTGGACCAATCGAAGGCCCGGATACGTTCTCCCATTTCGCTTCCGGTCAGCCAACTGGACTGGTGGGGTGCATTCATCGTAGGGCTCGGGACAACGGATTGATGACTGCCGGTGTCGGTCGGCAAAAGGGGAATGGACAGCTGCCGCGCATGTGCAGGAATCGTTGAAAGTTGTAGCACCGTGGGTGGTCTTCGCCCCACTAGTGAAATCCCTAGTCAAGACAACGCAGGGGCACTTGGGCATCTCAATGTGAGGGGAGGTGATTCCGAGGGCCTGGGGCGGGCAGTTCCGGACCGGCTTCCTCCAGCACACCGATTGCGCGTTGGGCCGAGTCCAGTCTGAGTGTGAGACGTTCCCCGATCGACAGATTTCGAAAGAGGTCAGGATTTGGAATGGTAAACGACACCGTTGTGCCCAGGTCGGTGGTGAGCCGACCCGTCCGCTGCTCGAGATTCATGGTCACCAGCAAGCCGGATACTGTCTCCGATGCACGTCCATCCCGATCGGCGGTCAGATGAAGAACGAACGATTGGAGCCCCCCGTCGCGCGGGATGGACGGCGGTCTCGTGGGAGGAAGGGGAACCGGGTCCGATGGTTTCGGCGGGACGGTCGGACCTGGGCCCGGTTGCGGAACGGGTACCGGCACCTCCGACGCGCCGGCGGTCCATCCTCCGAGCAATGCGGTGCCCAAGACGAGTATTGCGAGGTCATGGCGTCGCATGATAGGCCTCCCTTCAATGGTCACTGCGAGGCTGCTCAGGCATTGCCGGTAGACGCCGCGGGGATGGTTTCCGCAACCATTTGGTGACAGAGCGCCGCGCATTGACGACATTCTTTCGCGCATTCTCCACACGGTGCATGCTGAGGGGTCTGCTGCTCGCAGAGTCCGGCACAGAGCTCACAGACTTCGGCACAGAGCGCGCACAGACGGATGGAAAACGCCGAATTCCGCCCCATCCATTGCGCCGCCAACAGACAGATGTCTGCACAGTCGCGACACAGTCTGATGCAGCGGATGATCGAGTCATTCGCCTCGTCATGAGGCATCCCGACCATCTCGTCCGCACAGGCATTGCAGAAGTGTGCGCAGTCCATGCACGTTTGGATGCATTCGATGGTGTGTTGCTCCAAGGAATGAGTCACGGATGCCATGCTCGCCTCCCTTGCGTGAATCGATCCTGCTCTTTCTGTGACGATACGCTCCGGTGCGTGGAAGGCCTACTAGGAAAACCGCTCGTTCGTTCTCGTCCCGACTAGGGGTCTCACTAGCTCAGGAGGCACTCGAGATCCGTGTACTGTAGCGGACATCATGGACGCTCAGACATCGCAGAGAGATCCGGTCATCGCATCTGGTTCTGTGATCGGGCCAACGGGAGGCTTCGAACCCGAAGGTGACGAATCGTCCTCGCCGATTCTCCAGTGCGGACAGACCTGCTGGCGAATTGAGCCGGCTGAGCAGGCCGCGTTTCTTATTGACGGAGACGCGTACTTCCGGGCGTTCCGGGAGGTGGCCGTACAGGCCAATGAGACTCTCTATATCGCAGGCTGGGACCTCGACACGCAGGTGGACCTCGTGCGTGGATTTGAGGAGACGCCGCAGTTACCCGCCAAACTCGGCGAATTCCTGGCCGCGCTCTTGCGGCGCAAGCGGCGCTTGAAAATTTATGTGCTTAACTGGGACTTCGCGATGATTTATGCCCTTGAGCGTGAATGGATGCCGACGGCGCAAGCCGGATGGAATGACCATCGCCGGTTATCGTATCGGGTGGACGGCCAGCATCCGCTCGGCGCGTCCCACCATCAAAAGATCGTCGTCGTCGATGATACGATGGCATTCGTCGGCGGGTTGGATCTCACGAAATCGCGATGGGATACCAGCGCCCACGCAGCCCAGGATCCGCGCCGTGTCGATGCCGACGGCCAGGCGTATCCTCCATTTCATGACGTGCAGATGATGGTCGCAGGCCAGGCTGCCTCCGCCCTCGGAGATCTGTTCCGTCGCCGCTGGCAGGTTGTGACGCGGCGCCGTCTGCCAATTCCGGCTCGCCGTTCCGTTGAGGATCTCTGGCCCAGGACGGTTGAGCCAGATCTGCAACAATGCTCCGTGGGGCTGATGCGAACCCAGCCAGGCTTTGCCGGGCAGGCGGAGGTCCGCGAGATTGAGCAGGCCTACCTGGAGGCCATCAAACGCGCGCGGCACTCGATTTATATCGAATCGCAGTATTTCACCTCCCACACGCTCGGACGCGCCCTGGCCGCTCGACTGTCGGAACACGAGGGACCGGAAGTGGTCCTCGTCTTGCGCCACAATTGTGATGGATGGTTGGAGCAGCAGACGATGGACAGTTTGCGAGCCAAGGTGCTGCATGACCTCGAGCTTGCCGACCACTATGGTCGGTTGTCCGTCTATGCCCCGACTGTTCCGGGGAGTCAGGGTACCGCGTGGGTGGCGATCCACAGCAAACTTGTGATCGTGGATGACGAGTTTCTCTGCCTGGGGTCGGCCAACTGTTCCAATCGGTCGATGGGATTCGACACCGAGTGCAACCTCGCCATCGAGGCAGGGAATCAGCCGCAGCGTCATACCGTCATTGCCGGCTTGCGGAATCGACTGATCGGCGAACATCTCGGCGTCGAGCCGAGCCGGCTTGCGGAGGAGGTGCAGCGGTGTGGCTCCTTGATACAAGCCATCAATGCCTTACGCGGAGGGGTGCGCAGTCTGGAGAGCGGCTGTTTCATCGGTCAGGACATCCCGGCGTTGATTCCGGAGCAACGACTCGTCGATCCGGAGCGTCCCATGGGAATGGAAGAAGTGCTCGGCACGATCGCGCCCGTGCCGGAACGACATCGGTTGGGCCGCAGACTATTCGCTGGATATGTGTTGGTGGGAACGGTCGGGCTGCTGGCCCTTCTCTGGCGATGGATGCCATTGGATGACTGGATCCATACGAGCGGAGTGATGACGCAACTCCAGGCGATGAGCCGCAGTCCCGCGGGGCTCATCGCGGTGCTGGGCGGATATGTGCTGGGAGGGTTGGTCGCATTGCCCATCACGCTGTTGATCGTCCTCACGCTGCTGGCCTGTGGACCATGGTTGGGAATGAGCTCAGCCCTGCTCGGGTCGCTGTTGAGCGCGGCCACGCTCTTTGGCGTGGGACGAGCCGTGGGACGCTATCACGTTCAACGATTTGCCGGTCGCCGCGTTGCGTACCTGAGTCGGCGATTGGCGCAGCGGGGGACCTGGGCGGTGTTCCTGGTGCGGATGATTCCGATCGCTCCATTCTCGATCGTGAACCTGGTTGCGGGATCGACGCAGATCTCTTTCCGCCAGTTTTTGTTGGGCACCGCGTTAGGAATGACTCCGGGCATTCTCTTCCTTTCGGCCATTCTGAATGGCTTGGAAGAGACGCTACGAGGCCCGACTCTGTTTTCCTTCGTCGGCCTGGGGTTATTCGTCGGGTTGACGTGGATCGTGATTCGATCTGTGCTGCGCCATGTGCCGGTTCTGCGGCCGATCGCACCGGCGGGGAGCGACGGCATGACGAACCCTGCTTCATGAGATGCGGAGAACCGTCCAACGATGCAGCTGCGAGTGGCGTCCTATAACATCCATCGGGCGATCGGGAACGATGGAGTGTACGAGCCAGGCCGGATTCTCCGCATATTGTGTGAGATGAATGCGGACATCGTCGCATTGCAGGAGATCGATCTCCTTGAGCCCGGTGATCTCCAGCTACTTCCGTGGCTGGCTGCACGGACATGCATGATGGCGATCCCGGGTCCGGTTCGGTCACGCGGCCCCTGCGAGTATGGGAATGCCTTACTGACTCGATTCCCGGTGATGGCCGTGCGCCGATGGGATCTCTCCGTGGGGCTCCACGAAGCTCGTGGCGCGCTGGATGTGGATCTGCGCGTGCCCGGTCATTCGATGCAGGTGGTCACCACGCATCTGGGCTTGTGGCCGCGCGAACGCCCCGTGCAAACGGAGCGATTATTGAAATTGTTCGTGGCGAACCGACATGACGTGACCATTCTCATGGGGGATTTGAATGAATGGCAGGTGCGAGGAAAAGCGTTGCAGGGGTTGAGTCGCGTGTTCGGCGCGACATCCGCTCCAGCCACTTTCCCCGCACGATGTCCCTTGCTCCCACTGGATCGGATCTGGATGACTCCCGCTCGGGCACTCCACCGCGTGGCGGTGCATGACACGCCGCTCAGCCGTGTGGCGTCCGATCACCTGCCCATCAAAGCCGATATTTATTTGCTGCAGGGGTCGGCTCCAATGACTCGGTCACCGATGGTGTAAGCGCCACGGGGCTGTTCTCGCGCCGCGAAAACGTGTGTGAACAGCTCGGACAGTAGGCGTGAGTTAGGCGATACTCGCCGCTGTGAAGCCGGTGCCTCTCAAGATAGGCCGGCAGCGGCCCCCACTCGTGATCCACGTGTGCGGTTGAGGAATCATCCCGGACGTTGTTGCAGACACAACAGATGGCGATGAATCGTTCGGTGCTCATCGTACGCCCTCCCGTCAGCCGTCGTTGGATGGGTGTTCCCACATGAACATCGGAGATCCCTCCCGCCGCCCACTCCGCCCACGGCGGGAGCTGTAGCCCTGTCGAGACTTACTGCACGGTCACTGAGCCGTGGCTATTAGCCAAGTTGCGTGTGGCATCGGATGACGCCTGTACTGAATATTTGAATGTGCCGATTCGCGTAAAGCAGAGACCAGCCGTTTCGTTGCTGGCCAGTGTGGTGCTGTTGTCGAATCCCATGCCCATGGACTTGGAAAATCCATTCCGACAGGACACGGCGTGAGCCTGGGCCTGATCGATGGTGATCGTCACGGTATCCTGCCGCTGATTGATCCACCGGATTTCGTCGCCTGCTCGAACGGTGAGCGCCTCGGGGTGAATGGTCTCGTTGATGACGATATTCCTGACCATCCCGGTCTTCGTGCCGACTTCGGTTTCTGCGGTCGTATGTGTCGCCGTAGGGGAATGAGAGCAGGCGCTCAGAGAGAGCAAAGCCAGGGCTGCCGCTACATGTGCGATGGTTTTCATTGTGAGTCCTCCCAGCAAAAATGATGGTGCCCGATTTCCTCGTGAGCACGATGTGAGGGGTTCACCTTCTCACACTCGCAACGTCCCACATACTCGGGAGACCCCCAGTGGTTGTCGTGTGAGGACCTCGGTATTGCTGAATCAAACGGCGTGGTTGACGCTTGATATGCCTGCTCAGGCTAGAGCGGTGCGCGAGGTCGTGAGGTGAACATGAGGCTGTTGGAACGGGGGCGAACTCGTTGCAATGCTGCCGGGGTGCTCCTGGCGGCCTGTCTCTTGAGCGGCTGTGCCCTGAACCTGACCTATACGCCTGCAGATTGGATCCTTGCGTGGCAGGTGGATCGGCACAGCGAGTAGTCACAAGATGATCGGCCTGGTCGTCTCCGCTCGCGAGGTCTCTCGAGAGTGGGTTGGGAGGAACAGACGCCGGGTCTCCACGCGACGTGTCTTCTTCCGCGGCAGAGCCGGCCTGTTCAATCGGGACGGGAAAAGACTTGCGTGTTCTTGAGGTTACCATGGAGCAACAACCGCCATTTCTCTATGCGGTACCTCCCTGGATGCGTCAAGGCTGTCGGCCTGTGGGGGAGGCGATGGAGACGTCGCCGACCTGATTCGGTGTGGGGGCATGAGAGCAAAACTCAAACTGGGGATAGTCCGAGTGGGCAGTGATGACGTCCTGGTGCATCATTGCCTCGAACTCGCGTGCCTGGGAGAAGATGTCTCGATCTCTCTGGGAAGGGACCGTCAGCTTCGGGTTGGTCAAGATTGAGACATTCGTCAAGCCGGAGCCTCTGACACCTGCGTCTGGTGGGAGAAGCTATCTTCTGCCGAACCGGGTCTCCCCCGCCTATCAGCGGCAGGCGCGGCGGAGCAGTCTCTGAATAGTGAAGGAGGGTTGCTCTGGAAGGCAATAATCACAAGGATGTGATGCCGGAAGCCATTTCTAGGAGTGTCTCGAGGCCACCGCGTTGGCGTGGGATATCGCTGGGGGCCACCGTGGTGCCCGACGGCGTGCGCTTCTGTTGTTGGGCCCCGGAACGGACTCAGGTGGAAGTCCTGTTCGGTGCGGGGCCTACGTCCCATCCGATGACACAGGACCACAACGGGTATTGGTCTGCGGACGTGTTCGGCGCAAGGGCAGGAATGACCTACCGGTATCGGCTGGATGGAGGAGACGTCTATCCTGATCCCTGTTCCCGTTATCAGCCCAGTGGTCCCCACGGGCCGTCGCTGATCGTCGATCCTGCCGCCTATCGCTGGCAGGACGAAGAGTGGGTCGGTGTAACCATGCATGGTCAGGTGATCTATGAACTTCACGTGGGCACGTTCACCCCGGAAGGCACCTTCGACGCCGCCGCCGCGCAAGTCGCGGCGTTGAAAGACCTCGGGATCACCGTCATTGAGGTGATGCCGGTGGCTGAATGTCCCGGTCGATGGAATTGGGGCTATGACGGGGTGGGGCTGTATGCGCCGTCCCACGTCTATGGCGACCCGGAAGCGTTCAAACGGTTCGTGGATACGGCGCATCGGCTGGGGCTCGGCGTCATTCTGGACGTGGTCTATAACCATCTGGGGCCGGACGGGAATTACCTGCCGGCATTCACGTCCTGCTACTTCACCGATCGATATTCGAATGAGTGGGGCCAGGCCATGAACTTCGATGGGGCTGGTTCGCACGGTGTCCGCGACTTTGTCATCCAGAATGCCTGCTATTGGGTAGATGAATTCCATCTCGACGGATTGCGCTTGGACGCTGTGCACGCCGTGCATGATGCCAGCCCGCGGCATGTGTTGGCGGAATTGTCTCTTGCGGCAAGGGCGGCCGCCGGCGAGAGAGCAATTATCTTGGTGGCAGAATGCGAGGCCCAATGGATCCATTCCATCCAGCCGATCGAGCAGGGCGGGTGGGGATTGGACGCGGTCTGGAGCGAGGACTTTCACCATACGACCCGCGTGGCGGCGACCGGTCGCCGTGAAGGGTACTATTCCGACTACCTGGGTACACCACAGGAACTTCTTTCCTGTGTGAAACGCTCGTTTCTCTTTCAAGGGCAGCGGGATCAGTGGCAGGGGAAATCCCGAGGGAGCGTGGTGGGACGGGAGCCGGCCAGCGGGTTTGTGTTTTTTCTCCAGAATCATGACCAGGTCGCCAATCAATTGCGCGGTGGTCGATTGCATGACAAGACAAGCCCGGGACTCGTCCGCGTCCTCACGGCCTTCTTGCTTCTTTCCCCGCAGACTCCGCTCCTGTTTATGGGGCAAGAGTTCGGTGCCTCCTCGCCGTTTCTCTTTTTTGCCGATTTTCCGCCGGGTGAGTTGGCGCAGGCGATTCATCGAGGCAGGAAGGCGCTCTTAGCGCGATTTCTCAGCGCATCGTCCTTCGAGGCTCAGGCGAGCATTCCGGATCCTTGCGACCCGCGTGTCTTCGAGGATTCGAAGCTGGACTTGTCGGAGCGGGATCGCCACCGGCACGTCTATGTGCTGCATCGCGAGCTTCTCAGGCTACGGCGCGAAGATCCGGTGATTGCCCGGCAGGCCAGAGACCAACTCGATGGGGCGGTACTCGGACCGCATGCGTTTGTTGTCCGCTATGCGGGGAGCGACGGAGATGACCGGCTGCTGCTCCTGAACCTCGGACCTGATTATGACTATCGGCCTGCGCCTGAGCCTCTGCTCGCGCCTCCGGTGGGGCGAAGGTGGTCGTTGTTCTGGTCCAGCGATGAACCTCGGTACGGAGGCCCCGGCGTCATCAGTCCTTTGAGCCCAGAGGGCTGGCGTCTCCCGGCCGAATCAGCCGTACTGTACCAGACCGAACCGGAAGGATAGCGCGCCGCGGCTGTGAGGTACCCCAGCCAGGTTGTGACTATTGTTCCCGCAGGTGACTGTGCATAGGAGGAAATCCTCCTTATGCGAGAATGGTTCGTGACGAACGGACTCGCGTAGATGATGCGTAACCACCGACTCTGCGCACCAACCAATGGGCGGCACTTGCGGAGGAGGCGAAGCACTCATTCAATGATCGGTTTTGGTCAGCGAAATGTGTGATGCCGAACCTCCCTATCATCCGCGGGCCTGTGTCGCACAGGCGTGGAGTGCGACCGAGGTGTTGCGAGCGTGGCAGAAGACACCCGGGTCGCCTCCTGACCTGCTACAGGGAAGCGTCACTTCGTAGGCCCTGCGCGCGTCCTAGGGTGCATTGTGAGGCCACCTGGGGGCAGCGCTAGTGTCTCAGGGATTGCTGGACTGGTATCAGTGAGCATGACCGGTTGAACGTCTCAACCGAGTAATCTGAAGGGAGCACGTCATGCAGGCCACGATGACCATCGTTGTAAGCACGACCAACGGGGGCCCGACTCACCAATCGATGCCGTGCACGCGCTGCGGCGGCTGGATGGTGGACGAACGGTGCATGGATATCGGCGAAAGCCTGGGCGGCTATTGGTTCTGGGGGCAGCGGTGCATTCAATGCGGGGATATCGTCGATGAAGTGATCTTGCGCAATCGTCGCCTCCCGATTCCATCTTCGGTGCTGGGGGATGGCCTCCACCGTATGTCTGCGTCAGAAGCAATGGTTCATGCTGCCTGATCGTCAAGTGATGGGGGGGAGCGTTCGAAGATGAATACGGCAGCGGCGTGGAGCGCAGCAGCAGGAAGGTGCCGACCGAGTCGTGGGGGTGGAGGGCATCACCACGTGAACCAGGGCACCTTCCTGCGCGCGATGGCAGGCGTGTCATTCTCCAACTGCGGTGAATGCGCGTCCGGCTGGAAGAGGTGTCCCATGTAGCGCTGCGCTTCGCCTTGCCGTCACACCACTTCACGAATCTTGTTGGCCATAAGGGTTTTCATCAAGTCCCACCGGTCTTCCTGTCCCCGTGCCACCGCTTTGGCGAATTGCCACGCCTGCTCCATCGTGATCTTGCCGGGGAGCGGGGCCTCCATGGGATCGATGACTGCCTCCACCACAACGGGGCCGGGATGGGCAAAGGCCTGCCGATAGACATCGTGCAATTGAGCCGGATCATCCACGCTGAAGCCGGTGGCTCCGCAGGACCGAGCGCAGGCGGCGAAATCGATGGGCTGCAGTTCCACGCCGAACTGTGGATTGCCTTCGAAGGCGAGTTGTTCCCATTTGATCATGCCGAGCAGATTGTTCTTCAAGACGATGATCTTCACGGGCAGGGCATACTTGACCAGCGTCGCCAGCTCACTCATCAACATGGAGAACCCCCCGTCGCCGGCGATACACACGATCTGTCGTCCCGGATGGGCGATGGCTGCGCCGAGGCTGTAGGGGAGTCCATTCGCCATGGTTGCGAGGGTGCCGGAGGCGGAAAACTCCATGTTCCCTTTCATGGCGATGTGGCGAGCCACCCATGTCGTGACCGTTCCGGTGTCGCAACAAATGATGGCGTCGTCCGTCAGAAATTCATTCAAGGCTCTCACCGCGACTTGCGGTTTCATGGGTACGTCGGTTCTGGTGCCTCGGGCCTCGATCAGGGTATTCCATTGAACCATGCTGGCCTGGGTCTGCTCGAGAAAACGTCGGTCGGCATGCGGTCGAATCAGGGGCGACAGGGCACGGAGGACATCCCAGCAATGGCCCACCAATCCGACCTCGACGGGATACCGCAAACCGATACGGCTCGCATCCAAATCGATCTGGATGGCTCGGGCCTGCCCGGGTTTGGGGTAGAACTCCAGATACGGAAAACTGCTGCCGGCAATCAGCAAGGTGTCGCAGGCTTCGAGTGCTTCCTGGGAAGGGACGGTACCGAGCAGACCGATACCTCCCGTGGTCAAGGGATGGTCGTCCGGCACGACGCCTTTGCCTAACAGCGGTTTGACGATCGGTGCAGCCAGCGTTTCGGCCAGCTGTACGATCTCATCCCTGGCGCCCAGACAGCCACGTCCGGCGAGAATAGCGATCTTTGTGCCGTCATTCAGCACGGCGGCCGCTTTCTCCAGCAGCGTTTGTGATGGGAGCGGCAGCGGGTCGCTATAGAGGCCGCCGCTATGGCCGGGCACATTGGCCTTGGAGCCGTGCCCGTCGGCCGACCAGTCTTGTACGTCCTTCGGGATAGTGAGGTGTGCGACCGTGCGGCGGGAGATTGCCGCTTTGATGGCTTCATCCACCACGTTGCCGACATGGGCCGGTCCCATGACCCGCTCACTGTACGCGGCCACGTCACTGAACAGTTTGTCCAGATTCACATCCTGTTGGTAATGTGTGCCGATGAGATCGTGAAACGTGTGCCCCGTGATCGCCAAGACCGGCTGGCCGTCGCACTTGGCATCGTATAACCCGTTCAAAAGATGGATGCCGCCCGGACCAGACGTGGCGAGGCAGACTCCCAATCGCCTGGTGAATTTGGCGTAGCCGCAGGCGGCGAGCGCTGCGGATTCTTCATGTCGCACCAGGACCAGCTTGATGCGGTCGCGCCGCGTGCGCAGGGCCTCGTAAATGCCGTTGATGCCATCCCCGGGAAGACTGAAGATCGTGTCCACCTTCCAAGCGAGCAGGCGATCGATCAAGAGATCCGCCACAGTCGTCATGGAGTCTCCTTCCGTTGGGAATCGGACAGGGTGGGGCCTGTCGCTTGGCGTGCCAGTTGTGGAAGAAGCAATTCTGCGCCAAGGATCTTGGCGCAGGCGGAGAGGGGAATGGCGAGCAAGAGACCGTAGAACCCGCCCAATGCGCCGCCGACGAAGAGCACGATCAGCACGGTGACGGCGTTCATATCCATGGATTGGCTTTGCACCCACGGCGTCAGCAGCCAGCTCTCGATGAATTGGACCAGGAGGTAGGCCAGAGAAGGCCAGACCAGGATGGTCATCGGGTCGAGCCCTACGCCATTTGCAGACAGGACGTCGAGATATTTCAACAGCACGGCCAGGGGCCAGCCGATCAAGGATGCGTAGGGAATGATCGTCAGGATACCGGTGATCAATCCAAGCAGAAACCAATAGCGGATGCCGGCCATGGCCCAGCCGAGGGAATAGAGCACGACCGAGCCGAAGGCAATCGTGAGCCGACCGCGAAAGAACCCACTCACGGCATGGTCCATACGTGTGACGATATGGCGGACGCGGTCGCGATACTCGGCCGGAATATAGCGTTTCATGTGCTCGAGACTCTCATCGAACCGCCAGGCGAAGAAAAAGAAGTAAATGGGAATCAGGATACAGGCGATCACGACGTCGGCGGTGGTGCCGATCACGGTTCCCAGCACGCCGAATGCCTGGCCTGTGCCGGAGAATACAGGCCGTAACATCGAAAGCGGATCGTCTCTCAAACTGATCGCGATGGCGGAGAGATGATCCGACACGTCTCCGAATTGCAAATGGTATCGTTGCGCGAGGCGTTGAAGATAGCCCGGTACGCGCTCTGCGAATGACTGCACCTGCTCTGCCAGTAATGGACCCAGCCAGGTCATGAGCCCCAGCAGCAGCAGCGCCGATCCACAGAGGATGAGAGCGATCGTCGTGGGTCTGGGGATACGCCACCGAGCTTCCGCTCGCCGAATCACGGGATTGAACAAATAGGCCATCAACAGCGCAATCAGGACCGGCGTGAAGACCCCGCGCAGGTAATAGCCGAACCAGAGAATCGCCAGAATCCCGCCGCCCCATAGCAAATCCCGGACAGGGGTGATCTGCCAGAGGTGTCGATCTGCCGGAGACGGCACGGCATGGCTGGCCGCCTGCTGCGGTAGGAGCCGTTTGGTGAGGAGATGAGACGTGTCCGGTGTCATGACGAGGTCCGCTGCTCCTTGTGAGGCGTCTGCAAGCTGGATGGCGCAATCGGTGAGGCAAGCTGTTCGTCTCGACGAAGCGCGGCTGCAGCTTGCTCGATCTGCGCATTAATTTCTCCGCCCAGCAGGATTACGATACCCGTCAGGTAGAGCCACAGCATCAGTACGATGACGCCGGCGATGGATCCATAGGCAGCATTGTAGGTGCCGAAATGTTCGACGTAGGCTTTGAAGCCCAATGAGAGCACGAGCCACAGCGCGACGGCGCAGACGGAGCCGGGTGTGACCCATCGCCAGTCGTGTGTAATGTTCGGACAGACGTAATAGATCACGGCGAGTGCGAACAACATCAGCAGGACGGCCACGGGCCACTGCAGCATGTTCCAGCTGAGGAGAAACAGCCAACCCAAGCCGACCAGATCGGCGATCCATTCACCGATGTGCGCGCCATAGAGAATCAACGTGATCGATAGAATAATGAATCCTGCCAGGCCGACGGTCAGTAGTGAGGCGAGCACGCGCACCTTCCAGTAGGGTCGTGTCTCCGTCGCGCCATAGACGACATTCAGTGCTTCCATGATGGCCGTCACGCCGCTCGACGATGCCCAGAGCGCGCCCAATAAACCGAGTGAGAGCATGTCGCCACTACTGCCTTGGACGACGTTCTCCAGATAGCGCTCCAACAGTGACAGGGCATCGGCGGGGAGCACCGTCCGTAGATACTGCATCAACTCAGGAAGGGTTTCCTTCAAGGGAAAGAGGCCGATAAGTGCCGTGAGAAAAAGGAGTGCCGGAAAGAGGGCTAAGAGAAAATAGTACGCCAATTGTGCAGCACGGCCGAGGATCTCATCGCGCTGGCTCTCCTTCCATAGGCGTATTCCGAATGTTGTCCAGTCTAGGCCACCTCGCTTCCATGGATTCCAGCGGGGCGATGGACTCGTCAATGAGGCTGACACGCGATGCGCTCCCATTTCACACAGCGGAGGAGGTCCAGAATTATCAACGGCGGCCGGTCACGACAACGGTCGCTCACCCTTCTATTGCCGCGCCGATGGTGTCGTGTGTGCATCAGGTGACCGTGACGCTTCGGCTGAATGTTCGACTGATGCGACCGCTGGCAACGTCACGCCGAGCGATCGTGCAATGTCGGGCACTATTCGACGTGTCAGTTCGACGATCATACCTCGTCCGAGCTGAAAGAGCATCTGCTTGGTCTCCTCCGTCTCCTGGCCGAATTCCTGAGAGAGTGTGTGCCAGAGGCTTCGGTCTTTCCGCTTACCCTGCTGCTGATGGACGGATGATGGCTCAGGATAATAATCATAGATGCCTGTGTGGTTCGTTCTCCTGCCTTTCTGTGAGGAGTCCGGCATGACAGGTGATGCATTGGCCCCCGCCGGGTAATAGGGATAGACGCCGTTGCGTTGACGTCGCGTTCCACGTTCGAGGACGCCGAGCGCGTAGCCTGCGCAGACCGCCCCTCCCACGATTAGCCACGGATGTTCCTGGATTCGACGAGCCGGATCGATGGTGTTCGTGGCGTGCTCTATGAATGTGTTGACGCGGGATGTGGTTCGATTGACGATCTGGGTCAGCTGCATCGTAGTCTCCTCCGCGTGATGACGAACACACTGCTCCAACTCATTCAGTTTGTGTGCGATAGCCATTCGCGTGTGTAGAATGTCTTTCAGATCTTGATCGACAGCACTTGCTCTTTGATCCATCGGACGTCTTCCTTTATCGAGTGAAGGGTGCGTCTCGGCCACACACGCAGCGTGGGGCCGAGGGAGACGGCGCTCGAGACGAGCAGGCCTGCCATGAGTGCACAGCAGAGCCCCACCAGCCCATAACTCGCCCACAGCGGGAGGCCCAGGGGACCATGCAGTACGTGCACCACCATCAGGAGCAGCAGCAGGCTAGTCATAAGCGCCATGGCCAGGCCGATGCTGGCTCGCATGATCATGGTAATCACCTTCTGCCGTTCGAGCTGGATTTCGTCACGGGCCAGGCGGACTGTCTGGCCGATCAGTGCCCGCACATCGTCGAGGAGACCCTGCAGCAATGCGGCGACCGATGTCGGGTGGGGATTCTCCATGTGGTGTCCTTCCTAATTCGGTCTGGCGCGGGAGAGGAGATATCCGCAACCGAGCCCAAGCAGGAGGGCCTGCAGCGGATATCGCCGGATGAGCATCTCCACGTCCTCCACGACTCCGCCGAGTCCCTGCTGTCGAATATCGTGTGTGGTATGGGCGTCAGCGTCGACCGGCTTGCTTGCGACGCCTTCGATCGAGTCGCCCGATTGCTTCGCGGCTTGCCCCATGTCGGAGTCTGCGTTCATCCTGCTCTCCTTCTCACACTTCGTGAAAATGGTTATAGTCCGCCCGTGCTAGCTTCAGAGCCTACCGGCGGCTACACCATTGCTGTACTGGGCAAAGCCCTAGTCGTGAGTAGTCTCCGGTTTTCCGTTGCACGGTCAGTGATCGCGTGTGGACCTCTATGCCTTTCGGCACCAGCGGATAGCGCGTTGTGAGACGAAGATCCGGTCTCGTGCGTTTGCTCGGACAGCGAAGGGTGACCAGCTCGCGAGCGTGAGGGAATCGCGTCTGGGAAGGAGCCGCTGCTGCGACTATTTGAAAGCGGCAGTCGCCTCCGCTGAGGAAGGCAGGTATTATATTCACGATAGGCATAGGTGTGGCCGACTGTGTACGCGCACAGTCGGGTAGTACCGCGACCTGTGTGATATGTCCGAGACCGCCGACGGCACACCGTACCGGATCGTGCGGCATACGATGCGACTCCTCTTCACTCTGAGCAGGGTGGTGAAAGGAAGAACCATTGCGGAGCCACTCTTACCCGGGTGGTGGTTGAAGGTGTGGGAAGAGGTCTCGCTCCTCTGTCAGAAAGTGCACGTGGACCGTCTGCATCATGTCTTCGAAGAATTCGTCCAGCGCCTGGTCGTCGTCAGTTTCTGATCCGCGAAGTTCCTCCATCATAGCTCTCACCTCGTCATGCTCCCGCAAGACGTGTGCGACCAGCTCATGCTTCCGGTCGGCGTGCGGTGGGACACGAGCAGTCAAGAGGGCCTCTTCTTTGCGAAAGTGCTCTTCCAGCAACTCGAGGATCTGATCCACCGTGGCTCGACGAGAATCCTGGCTGATTGCGAGATACAGTTGAAACAGCGCGAGAATCTTCCGATGGTCATCGCGCAACGTGCGGATGCCGGTCTCGTTGGTACCTGGTTTCAACTGTGTGTTTGCCATAGGTCAGCCTCCCTGCCGACTCGGTTCAATGCCGGACGTCTGTGTACGAACCTAGCAGGGAGCTGGCGTGACGCAAACTGGGAAGGTCCCTGATCTATGATTCCGTAAAGCCGGGGTACCCGGGGATGAGGTAATACCCCGGAGGCCTGATCGTCGGAGGTCAGCGGATGTGCTGTATCACACGTGGTGCCGAATCAGGACAAGTCACCTGGTAGGTCACAACGGCATCTGTCCGGCGGTGCCGGCAATCACCGTATCCCACAGGGGCCTGTCTGTTGACTGCTGAGCATGTCCCGCGGGTTGCCGTACCGGCACGCTCGCGTATTCAGCGCCGCGACGGGTATCGAGAACGGGCCTTCGAGGCTGTCCCAGATTTGCGGAAACGGAATGTGGAAGGTATCGGGATGCACCGCTTCAGCCATGGCGGTGAAGAACGGGGCCGCACTGCTGATAGGTGGTGGCGATGGTTTGGTTGCGCTCTTGGGACTGGGCGGCGGTGGTGATGGAGGTATCATCAAGAGTCTGCCCGGCGGTCTTGCCAGTCGTGGATTGGCAGCCGACGAAGCGCCAGAAGAGTTGCGTCAGTTGCAAGGCAGATCATCGGTCTCATCATGCCTGTCTCCTCGTCTGAGGTAGAAGATGTTGACGCGTCGGCAAAAACCTTACCCCCGTCTGGAGGTGGTCTCTTCCACGGACTGTTTGGCGGTTTCGACTGTGTCGTCGACAACGTCACGTGCTGTGCGGCCGGCCTGACGCAATGTCTGTTTCCCGCTCGCCACATACTCCTGACCACGTTCCACTGCATGGTCCCACGCAGCTCGGCCTTGTTCGGCTGCCTCATCCAGTTCATCTTTGGCTTTTGATGCGTAGTCGCGAAGCGTCGAACGCAATTCTGGCCCGGATTGAGGTGCAAGCAGCAGTGCGACCCCGGCGCCGATGAGCGCTCCTGCCATGAATGCCGACCAGTTGGATGAATCATCATGGTGCATGAGATGCCCTCCTTTGACTATCTCGGTGGCTGAGATCAATTGCGGCGTGAGCGAGTTCCTGACTCCCAACGACGCGTGGGTCCAGGATAACAGGGGAACGCGAATCTTCCACTAGGCATGACCCTAGTCTGTGACTAAAACGGGAAACGCGTGCTGCGTGAAGCCCTATGTAGGCATGACATAGTGATGGTGGGTTAGAGAGCGAAGCGCTAAGAACAAGTGCGAGGTAAAGGGAGACAACATGGTGGGTGACGAATTGCGGAGGTGGATAGAACGACGATGCAGTGTAGCCCATGGCTCCATCGACATTGATCAGACCGCATGATCGATGTCGGCACTATGGCAACGCGAGGGGCGGACTATGATAGTCCGAGAAACCGGATTGGTAAACGGGCGACTGTGGAGAAAAGAGCGAGGATGATACGGTGGTGCGCCCGACAGGACTTGAACCTGTAACCTTCTGATCCGTAGTCAGATGCTCTATCCATTGAGCTACGGGCGCCCATGACACTTACGAGCCCGCTCGAAGGGGTGTGCCTTCTGAGCGGGCTCACAAGTACAGCGCCGTTATACAGGCTTGAAGGAAGAGCGGTCAAGTCTGTCGAGCAGAGTTATTTGTCAAAACAGACTTCTGCTGATTTCCCCGGACGGCGAACTCTCGTTCCCGCTGTTGTCGTAGGCGGTGACGGAGAACCAATAGGTCGAGCCGAGCGGCAATGTCAGTCGTGTTGAGGTGACATTGCCGACGTCGAACGCCTGGGATCGGACGCCTGAGGCGGTGCCGACGTAGACGCGATACCCTCTAAGATCCGCTTCGGTATTGGCATTCCACGTCACCGTGACTGTACCGGTCGCCGTCCCGGATGGCGGGGGCGGTGGTGGCGTGGTGCTTCCGGTCGGCGAAGGGGGCGGTGGTGGCGGCGGAGTTGTGGTGCCGCCGGCCAAGACGGAGAGGGAGACCGGGATGCGCAAGGTTTGAGAGCCGTTGGGCCCGCTCTCCACAATATAGACGACGCCGGAATAGCTGCCGACATTCATGCTCGCGGTGTTGACGGAGACGGTAATGGGGTCAAGCTCCGTGGTGATGGTCTGGGTGCTGCCGTAGGGTGGGTTCAGGCCAACCCACGATTGGTTGGTACTGATGTAATAGCTGCTCTGCTGCGTGCTGGACTTCTGCAGATTGAACACCCCGGTGGCCGTGTTGCCTTTTGCCGCTGTGAGCGATAGCCCCGCAGGAAACGCTTGCAGCAAGGGCGTCAGTGATCCGGTTGGTGCCGGCGGGGGTGGCGTGGCTGCGGGGGGCGGCGGCGGCGTGGTCGAAGGCGGCGGGGGCGGCGGAGTTGTGGCGCCGCTGGCCAAGACGGAGAGCGAAACCGGGATGCGCAAGGTTTGAGAGCCGTTGGGCCCGCTCTCCACAATATAGACGACGCCGGAATAGCTGCCGACATTCATGCTCGCGGTGTTGACGGAGACGGTAATGGGGTCAAGCTCCGTGGTGATGGTCTGGGTGCTGCCGTAGGGTGGGTTCAGGCCAACCCACGATTGGTTGGTACTGATGTAATAGCTGCTCTGCTGCGTGCTGGACTTCTGCAGATTGAACACCCCGGTGGCCGTGTTGCCTTTTGCCGCTGTGAGCGATAGCCCCGCAGGAAACGCTTGCAGCAAGGGCGTCAGTGATCCGGTTGGTGCCGGCGGGGGCGGCGTGGTCGAAGGCGGCGGGGGTGGCGTGGCTGCGGGGGGCGGCGGCGGTGTGGTCGCCGGCGGCGGTGTGGTCGCCGGCGGCGGTGGGGGCGGGGGTGGCGTCGAACCGGCCGCGGTGACTGTGGCCGTGACCGGAATACGCCAGGTCGTCGAGACGCCTGGCCCGGATTGACCGATATAGATCGTGCCGGAATAGGTTCCGGCGGAGAGCCCCATGGTTGCGGTATTGACGGTGACGGTCAGGGTATCCGTCTCCGTGGAAATCGTTTGCGTACTCCCGTACGGCGGATTCAGCCAGATCCAGGACTGATTGGCGCTGATGAAATAGGTGTGCTGCGCCGTGTCCGATTTTTTCAAACTGAGAGTGCCGGTTGCCGTGCCTCCTTGTGCAACGGTGAGGGAGACTGCACTCGGGCTGAATTGAATATTCTGCGCGAGGGCCTGAGACCCTCCGGCGATCAGGTCACAGAACCACAACATCACGATCAGCATCACGATCACGAAATGACCCGACGCATGTCGCCGCACGATGCGTGGTGGATGCTGATTGGGTGTGGTGCGCTGTGACGTCATAATCGATTCTCCCTTAGGTGATCGTCCTGAAATGAAAAAGCCAGTCGCTTGTCTGTGAGCAACAGGTGTGCCACAAAGCGATGATCCGGCGTTCTTCTTAGTTGATTGTCGGGACTGACTCAGCGGAGTTCGGTGAGAATCCCGTCAGGATATTTATCAGAGCCGACCCTAACGGAACACAAGCGAATAGGCAAGTAAAAATTTCACTGAGTGCCCGTACATTACAGAGCCGGATACTTCGTAAAACAGGATCGGTTGGTCGTGATGACTGTATGGTCTCGGCACCTGCGCGCACAAAAGCGAATGTTCATCCGATTCAAAGCAGGAGATTTCCCTAGGGAGTCTCGTGCCAGGTCGGCGGAGCAGTATCTGAAGCGCTCCACGAGCGGAGAAAGTAGTTGACCGGCCTCGACAGGTACGGTATCAGTGGGCGCGCTGTTCCGGCTGTGATACGTAGTCTCGCGCTCATGCGGGGAGCGTATCGGCCCGGACAGGAAGGGAGTGCTGCCGATATGATGCCGTTGCGTATTGTTCTCCTGGCAGTATGTGCATGCCTGTTGGGCTCAGGGCTTGATTCAGCCTGGGCCGAAGTCCCCGTCGCACAGTCTTCTTCCATTTCTCGTATCGATCTGAAGATCACCGAATGGTTCAGCCAGGGGGAAACCATCTGGAGCCACAACGCGTCGGGACTAGATCCGAACCTGGGAAATCCGAGTTCGAAACTCAAATACAAAGACACCGGCACCAATGTAACTGAGATTAACGGGCAGGTGTCCCTCAAGAACAAGATGTTCGTCCGTGGCGCATTCGGGTATGGAGCCATCGGGGGCGGGCGCCTCACCGATGACGATTTTCTCAGCGCGCAAGGGGCAGCATCCCAAGGGGCCACGGTGAGCGGTGAGCACCGGTTCTCCCGAACCTACAGCGACATCGGCGGGGACAACCTCTGGTACTTGAAAGGTGATATCGGCGCGATCGCGCATACGTTTCAGGACAACAGGGGTACTCTGGGGTTGTTTGCTGGATTGCAGTATTGGCGGGAACGTCATGTAGCCACGGGTGTGACGCAGGCGGAATGTACCACGGCTTCGGCGCCGAGTTCGGAGTTCCGCTGTTCCCCTGTCGGCACGGTCGGGTTTCGCAACCAGGCGGTGATCACGAACACGGTCACCTGGGTCTCCGGACGTCTCGGCGGAGAATTGGAATACAAGGTCGATCCGAGGGTGAGTATCGAGGCCAAGGTTGCGGTGCTCCTCTCATATCTGAACAACGAAGATGTGCATCACCTTCGAACAGACCTGGCCCAGGACCCAAGTTTCAGGATGACCGGTTTCGGCGTAGGGACGGATACGGACCTCAACCTGCGAGTCAGGGTTTGGAATCGCCTCTACCTGACCGGTGGGTATCGCGTCTGGTGGAACAGGGTCGTGGCAGGAGATCAGTGGAAGCTCTATGGCTCTGACGGTTCCACCAGCACCGCATCGCTGACGCAATTCCAGACGCTGAGGCATGGACCGACGGTGGGACTCACCTACACCTTCTAATCGCTGTCCGGCATAATCTGCGTTTTACTCTGGCCTACACCTCCGTCGACATGGCTTACAGGCACATCGTTCGTCTCTTGGTCGGACCGACGAGGTGATGGCTGAGAGCCGGAGACCCCTCGGACGAGCGTTTGGGGCCACGTATGCCTTCGCGCTCACCTCTCTCCGCTCCCGCATCCGTGCGCTTCAGCGTGAGCGGGAGGAGCCGGTTTCTTCCTCGTATTCCGCAAAGAGGCGTTTGGCCTCCGGGTGCAGCAGGTAGGGTTGTCCGTAGGGGATACCGGCCGTGCGAAACAGCGGCGTGAGTTTTTCATTCGGATGCAGATACCCGGCGCGCAGAGGCACCGACCGTTTGGTATGACGGATGAGGGAACAGGGCGTCGGACGAATGGCCGTCAGCCAATCTGCGATGTCCTGGGGGTTCCCGATCGAGGCGGAAAGCAGCAGCAGTCGAGCTTGTCCCGGACAGAAGATCAACGTCTCCTCCCAGACTACACCGCGCTCAGGATCCGCCAGGTATTGCGATTCATCCATGATCACCAGGCCCAGGGTGTCCAAGCGCACGTCGATTTCGCCTCCCGCTGCATCGTACAGGAGGTTTCTCAGGATCTCCGTGGTCATGATGAGCAGGGGGGCCTGGGCATGTTCCCGTCGATCGCCGGTGAGGATTCCCACCTGCCCAGGACCGAACAGGCGTGAGAATTCGGTGAATTTCGTATTGGAGAGTGCCTTGAGCGGCGACGTGTAGATCACGGTGCGGTTGTCCTGCATCGCTCGTTTGGTGGCCTCAATGGCCACATAGGTTTTTCCGCTGCCGGTCGGGACGCTCACGACGACATCGGTTTCTGCTAAGCGGGCCAAGGCTTCAACCTGCCATGCGTCCGGCACGAAGGGCTGCGGTGAGGGAACGCCGAGGCCCGACAACCACTCGTGGAGCGAAACCGGTGGCTCATGGTGGCCGTGCTCCTCGGCCTTGTGCGGGCGCTGGGTAGCTTGAGGCGTCACCGGTCGTGTGTGGGATGTAGCCGGTTTGGGCTTCGGGGCCGGCGCAGCCTGTTCGCGAGTCGTTCGTTCTTCAATGAGCGCCAGGAGATCTGACTCCAGTCCGGGGCGATTCTCTGCCGAGGCTTGAAGCAGTAGATCGATGAGCTTTCGTTTGCCGGAGCGGAAATGTCGGCTGATCCGTCCCCGCGCTAGGCGGTGGAGCAGCGCGACCGGTTGCTGAAGCAGCAGTGCTTCAAGTTCGTGCGTCGTCATGAGAACCCCGTGACGCGTGAAACGCGAAGGGGAAGGCGCATGAACCGTCGCGAACAGATGTGCGGGAACGACGTTTCAGGAACGACGAACGACCTCATGGCAGTTCCTCCAGCACGCCCCGACGCATCGCGGCAATGGCCTTCTCGGCTGACTCCGCCAGCGAAGGGTGGGTGCTTTTCAGCGTTTTGAGTTGGGACAAAAATTCGATCGTGCGAGCGAACAGTCGGAACATGTCGCCTTCCGCCATGGTAGTCAATCGAGCGAGACCGATCCAGGTGAGTGTCTGATCCGCGACCCAGCGTTCCGTCAGCGCGGCCACATCAGCGCGCAACATGGGGGGGGATTCATGCGGGGCGAGGCTTTCCGCCAGCTTGCGGACTTGGAACAGCAGGGTGACCAGTCCCGCGCTGCCGCGAGGGAAGGAGCCGGGGCGATCGTCGTCATGCGCAATACTGGCCATCACGGCAGCCAGCAAGGCTGGATCAATGGCGCCGAAGGCCTCTGCACGGATCAACTCGGTAATGAGCAGTGAGTGATCGATGCGGATCAGCCGCGCCCACTCTCCGTCCGCTGTGAGTTGCGCCTGGGCGTTGAGGTACCCGAACCGTTCCAGGACATCGATCCGTTCCTGGAAACGATGCCACAAGCTGGTTTGCAGCGCCTGAATCGATTTCATATGTCGTTGGATGTCCTGTCGCACCCGCGAGGCGCGCGGAAAATCGCGTTGGCAGGCTTGACGCGAGGGGCAGGTGGGGCAAGCGAAGTCGCCGAGGGTTTGCACGATGGAACTATCGAGCGGCGTTTCTTCATTCTGGTGCGTCAGGATGGGGAGGATCGGCAGCCTCGGCGGAAGATCGGCGAGGTGATGCGTCAACTGGTCCAGGGACGGCGGGGTACACCAGGGATAAGCCGAGGTTTCTTCACACTCGAACGTGCGATCGAAGACTTGGGTGACGATAGAGGCAGGGCATTCGTTCAGTGAGCCGCCTTCCCGTAGGAGGGTGACCATCGGTGCATGTTGTCCCTTGCTGCGATATTGACGAAGGATGATGCCGCGTCCTCGCACCAGGCCCACCACGCGCCCCGGGGTAAGAAAGTGCATTCGGGCTGCGACCTCGGGCGATTCCTGCCTGGCGAACGGGCTGCGGGGTTTTTTCCGTTTACGCGCCTGTTCGAACACGTGCCATTGCGTAATCCAGTCTGAGCAGACGCGCGGGCCGAACGGTTCCATTTCCGCTCGCAGGCCGTCAAGCTTGGTTTCGAGCACCGCTGTGCGTTGATTCAGCTGAAATTGGGCGAAGCTCTTCGCGAGGATCGATTGAATCTGTTCGCGCGGGTGCGCCTTGAGCAGATTCAAGACCATCGGATAGGTGATCACGAATTGACTGTGAATCGCTTCCGGCTGTCCGGTGAGCCCCTTGGTCAGAACCGTGAGATCGATATAGGGAGACGGGGTGATGACCGCGAATCCCACCAGGTCTTTTCCACGGCGGCCGGCGCGGCCGGCCAGCTGTTGAATTTCACTCGCGGTGAGGTCGGTAAAATCGCGCGCTTTGCGGATGCTGGATTGCGTCACAACGACGGTGCGGGCGGGAAAATCCACGCCGGCTGCCAGGGTGGTGGTGGCGAAGACCGCATCGAGCGATCCGGTGCGCATCAATTCTTCCACGGCGATTTTCCAAGACGGCAGGTGCCCGGCATGGTGCGCGGCCACGCCGATGCGCTGCACCGTGTCGATCAACGGATGTTCCGCAATGCTGGGATATTGTTCGACGACCTGTGCCAGGACGCGGGCGATCTGTTCTTGTTGGGATTTCGGCAGCGTGACCTGGCTACGCTCGAACGATTGCATCGCTTCGTCGCAGGCCCGTCTCGAGGTGAGAAAGATGATCGCAGGAGTGAGGTGTCGTTGGCGGAGGGTCGCGACGAGATCAACCGGATGGATCGACGGCGGCATGCAGTTTCATTCCCTTTGAAATGACCACCAATCCGGAATCGGTGACTTTGAAACGTTGACGATCCGCGACCCGGTCGAATCCGATCACGGTTTTGGGCGGGATGATGACATCTTTATCGATGATCGCGCGGCGGATCCGGGCGTGTTCACCGATGACCACGTTTTCCATCACGACCGACTCGCGGACGTCGGCATGATCATGGACCCGGACATGGGGCGACAACACGGAGTTTTGGACGCGCCCGCCGGAAATGATGCAGCCTCCGCACACGATCGAGTCCAGGGCCACGCCCATGCGGCCGCCCTGAAAATCCTGGGCGAAGACGAACTTGGCGGGGGGGAATTGTCCCTGGTAGGTGCGGATGGGCCAATGCTGGTCGTACAAATTGAACTGCGGGTCGACCGACACGAGGTCCATATTGGCTTCCCAATACGCGTCGAGCGTGCCGATGTCCCGCCAATAGTTCACGGCTTTTTTGTTCTCGTCCTGAAATTTGTAGGCGTAGACCCGGCATTCGTTGATCATGCGCGGAATAATGTTTTTGCCGAAATCGTGCTTCGTGCCTTCCTTGGCGTCGCGGATCAATTGTTCGCGGACGACATCGGTGCGGAACAAATAGATGCCCATGGAGACGAAGGCCTGAGTCGGATCGCCGGGAATGTGCATCGGATGCTCGGGCTTTTCGTCGAAGCTCAAAATGCGCCGATCTTCGTCCACCGCGATCACGCCGAACCGGTGGGCGTCTGCCAGCGGGGTTTCGATTGCGCCGACGATGGCATCCGCCTGTTTTTCGATCAGGAGGTTGTACATGTCGGCGTAGTTCATCTTGTAGATGTGATCGCCGGCCAGCACCAGAAGAAACTCGGGGTGGTCGTTGTCGAGCAGGAACAGGTTCTGATAGACCGCATCCGCCGTGCCGCGATACCACTCTTCGCTGATGCGCTGTTGGGGCGGAACCGAGACGATGTATTCGCCGAGCTCGGGATTGAGAATATTCCATCCCGTCCGGATATGGCGGTCGAGGGAATGTGATTTGTACTGAATCAGCACGGCCATCTGTCGCAGGCCGGAGTTCAGACAATTACTCAGGGTGAAATCGATGATGCGATATTTTCCGCCGAAGGGAACGGCAGGCTTTGCGCGTTGGTCTGTGAGCGGCTGGAGGCGTTCGCCCTTTCCGCCTGCCAGGACCATCGTGAAGATTTTCGCCATAGCGTGGCCGATTGTAGCAGGACGAACGAGGAATAGAAAGGATGCAGAATGATTGACTTCAACTCGATCTCGGTCGATACTACGATTCAACGCGCAACCCCGACTTCAGGTCGGGCTCACGATGAAGGAGCGGACATGAAGAAGCAAAATGCCCGTCCGGTGGTCATGAAACCTGCGATCGAGGCGGCCAATCCGATGATGGAAATGGTGTGGCGACTCGAGCGATTGGAGCGACAGGTGCAGCGCCTGTCGGAACTCGTCAGAAATCATGCCGAGGACAACGACCGGCTCGTGCGGATCGTGGCGGAAGACCGCGACGTGATCCGGCGCGAACTCTTGCGGAAACACGAACATCGCGTGCGGGTGCGAAAACACCTGCGCGACGTGAGTTCCAAAGTCGGCGTTGAGCAGTAAGCCGTGACCGTCGACGCGACGGTGTGAATTCTGCCTTCGATGGCCAACTTTTCCATCCCTCCCGTCATCGCGCCCACTCCAGCGAGTGTTTCCGTACCGCCGACGATCGAGATTCACGGGATCGTGCGCCGCCACGGGGCGGTCACGGCCGTGGACCGGGTCAGTTTCGAAGTGCGCCGAGGCGAATTCTTTTCCATCCTGGGCCCCAGCGGCGCGGGGAAAACGTCGATACTGCGCATGTTGGCTGGGTTCGAAGACCCCGACGAAGGCGACCTGCGGATAGAGGGACGGTCCATGGTAGGGGTCCCGCCTAACCGCCGGCCGGTCAACCTTGTGTTTCAGTCCTACGCGCTGTTTCCTCATCTCACCGTCATGGACAATGTGGCGTTCGGTTTGAAGATGCGACGGATGCCCGTGAAGCAGATTGAGGAACAGGTCCGGCAGGCGCTTACCATGGTTAAGCTGCTCGGTAAGGAAGCGCGCATGCCCGGGCAATTGTCGGGAGGTGAACAACAGCGGGTAGCGCTCGCCAGGGCGCTGGTCAACAAACCGGCGGTCGTGTTGCTCGACGAGCCGCTGGCGGCGTTGGATCAGCAGCTCCGCCAGGCGATGCAAGTCGAGCTGAAATCCATCCAGGAACAGGCCGGGCTGACCTGCATCTGCGTCACACATCATCAGGAGGAAGCCATGATGATGTCGGATCGTATCGCGGTCATGCATCAAGGGCGCATGTGGCAGGTGGGTAGTCCGCGCGAGGTGTATGCGAAGCCCAAGAGCCTGTTTGTCTCGCGTTTTCTGGGGGTGTCGAACGAGTTGCCCGGCCGATTGGGAGCGCGCGTGGGTGAAGAGCGGCTCTTTCATCCCTCCGAGACCGAACTGCCCTCGTTTGCGTTGCGTGTTCAGGATGGGGAACCGGTGGGTCGCCCCGCCACGTTGTCGCTTCGCCCCGAAGTCCTCCGCATGTCCGCTGAGCGGCCGGCTTCTCCCGGTCCCATGCTACCCGGTCGCGTTGAAAAGATTCTCTTTGCGGGAAGTGATACGAAGTATCTGGTGCGAGTCGGCCGCGAGAGCCTCTGGGAGGCGAGGACGAGCGGAACGGCGACACCCTCCTTCACGTTGGGGGAAGGCATTTTCCTCCAGTGGCACTCCTCCGACGGGCAATTGTTCTTCGAGTGAGCATGCAGACACACGACGCTCGAATGCCTTCCTCGAAGCCGCGAAGTTCATGTCTTTCCTGTTGGCTGGCCGCTCCAGGTTTGGTCTGGATGGCCCTGTTTTTTCTCGTTCCGCTCGGGTTGGTCTTTGCCATCAGTTTTGCGTCGCGCGGCACGTATGGCGGCATCGTGTGGGAGTTCACCACGGCGAATTATGGCGATCTCCTGCATCCGCTCTACGGCAAGATTGTGGCGCAGTCGCTCTGGTATGCGTCGCTCACCACGGCTGGCTGTTTCGTGCTGGGGTTTCCACTAGCCTACGTGATTGCCAGGAGTCCGGCCCGCTGGCAACCGCTGCTGCTGCTCCTGGTGATGTTGCCGTTCTGGACGAACTTTCTCGTGCGCACCTATGCCTGGATGATCCTCCTGCGGCATGACGGTTTGATCAATAGCGTCTTGCTGTCTCTGGGGCTTGTTACGGCTCCGCTGGAGTTGCTCTATACGCCGACGGCAGTCGTGATCGGACTGGTCTATGGGTACCTGCCGTTTATGGTGCTGCCCCTGTATGTGGCGGTCGAGAGATTGGATCCGGTTCTGGTGGAAGCTGCGTGGGATCTCTATGCGTCCCGCTGGGCCGTGTTCTCACGAGTGGTGGTGCCGTTGACGATGCCCGGCATCGTCGGGGGATGCGTGCTGGTGTTCATTCCGTCCATCGGTTCGTTTATCACGCCGGACCTGCTGGGCGGGGCGCGCAGCATGATGATCGGCAATCTCATTCAACACGAGTATCTCGTGGTGCGCGACTGGCCGTTGGGCTCCGCCGTGTCGTTTGTTTTGATGGCGGTCGTCATGGCTGCGGTCCTGTTGTACTACCGCTACTCCGACCGATCGGCCGGTCCGGTGGAGGGGTGATGAGGCGCAACGCGATGGGATTACATGCGGTTGGCCTGCTGGCCATCCTTTTTCTGTACGGACCCATCCTGATCCTCGTGCTTTACTCATTTAATGCCGCCCATCTTTCCATGGCCTGGCGGGGAACGACGCTGAAGTGGTATGCCGCCCTTCTGCACGATGAGGCGCTGCTTGAAGCGACGGCCAACAGTCTGGTGATCGCCGTGGTGTCGACCATCGGCGCGACCGGCTTGGGCGGTCTGTTGGCAGTCGGGATGGAGGGCATGCCGCGCCGTCGTCAACAGCTCCTCGAGGGCTCTCTGGTGTTGCCCCTCGTGATTCCTGAGGTGATGATGGGTGTGGCGTTGATGTTGCTTTTCGTGATGGTCAAGATGCCCCTCGGGATCACCACCGTTATTCTTGGGCACATCGTGTTCAACATTCCGCTGGTGACGATCATGATCCGGACGCGGTTGCGCAAACTCGATCCGGCCTTGCGCGAGGCCGCGGCAGATCTGGGCGCCGATGCCTGGCAGATTTTCCGATACGTCACGTTTCCGCTCCTGCGCCCGGCCATCTGGGGGGCAGTTCTGGTGGCCTTCACCGTGTCACTCGATGACTTTCTCGTCACCTTTTTTACGGCGGGTCCCGGCGCAACCACCTTGCCCCTGAAGGTCTATTCGATGATCAAGTCCGGCGTGACGCCTGAAATCAACGCGTTGTCGGCGTTGTTGTTGCTGGTCTCGATGGGATGCGTGGCTCTCTCGCTCCATCTGCAGCGCCGCGAGGTGTGAGTGGTGATGTGGCTCCGGCGTGTCTTCAGCGGTATGGGACTCCTGGTCCTGGTCGGCCAGCTGTTGGGCTGTGGCCAAGGCGTAGGGGGCGAGTCCGGCGAAGCGAGACCGGTCCTGCACTACTTTACCTGGTCGGACTATGTCGGGCCTGACCTCATCGCGGAGTTTGAACGACGGGAGCAGGTGAAGGTCGTCATCGACACCTTCAGCAGCAATGAAGAGTTGTTGGCCAAGCTTCAAAGCGGCGCCACCGGCTACGATGTGGCGGTCCCATCGGATTTCATGGTGGCGATCATGATTCAACAGGGGCTGCTGCAGGAGTTGGACACCACGGGCATGCCCAACGCCTCGCTGCTGGAGCCACATCTCCAGGCGTTGCCGTTTGATCCGGAGCGGCGGTTTTCAGTGCCGTATCTATGGGGCACGGTGGGGATCGGCTACGATTCCGCCGTGATCTCCACAGTGCCGGACAGCTGGTCGATCTTATGGGATGCTCGCTACAAAGGGCTCATCAGTATGCTGAATGACCAGCGGGAGGTCTTCGGCGCAGTGCTGCGTTCCATGGGACAATCGATGAACAGCACTGATCCGGTGGTGATCGAGGCGGCGAAGGAACGGTTGCTGCAACAAAAACCGCTGGTGAAGATCTACACCAGCGATCACTACGATCAATTGTTGGCGTCGGGAGAGGTGATCCTCGCCCATGGTTGGGGCGGGCAGGTGGCGCGTGCCATGGCGGAACGTCCATCCATTCGCTACGTGGTGCCGAAGGAGGGCGCCACCATTTGGGCCGATTGTCTGGTCGTGCTGAAGTCTGCACCGCAGAAAGCGCTCGCCATGCGTTTTATCGAGTACCTCATGGAGCCGGAGGTGGCTGCACGCACATCGGAACGCCTGCGATTTGCGTCCGCTTCCCGATCCGCTCGTGAATTGGTCAGTCCGGCCGTGCGGGCGAATCCCGCCATCTATCCGCCGATGGATCAGTTGGCTCGTCTGGAATGGATGCGCGATGTGGGGAAGGGCATTCGGTTGTATGATCGGGCCTGGACGGAACTCAAAATGCAGTGAGCCGATGCGCCCAAGATTGTTTCAAATGTGTCACGAAATCAGTATAATGCGCGTCCTGTCCTCAGTTGGTCGATATTTCCCCACAATGCGGAACGACATGCGCCATGACCAAGCTCGCTCCAGACTGTGCCGTGGTGCCATAGTTCGGGGGATTCGCTTCGGTTTGGCACTCGCCATGCTGGGCGTCTCCACACTTGCCGGCGGATGGGTTCAGGCAGCCGATTCTCCTGGCGTCTCGGCTGTTCCGTTTGCCCCTCCGGTGGTCCGCCTGAATCTCTCCGAGGCGATGGCCCTCTTTCTCAAGCAGAACTTAGACCTGCTCATTGCCAAGTATGGCATCGAGTTCAGTAAGGGGCAGCAGATCACGGCGCGCCTGTTCCCCAATCCGGTGGCGCAAATCGGCAGCGTCGCGTCCTTTACTCAGGGCAATACGCTGGCCAAAACCGGCGGTCTCACGATGCAGGTGCAGCAGCTGTTTGAATTGGCCGGCAAGCGCGGGTATCGCATCGAAAGCGCCGGGTTCGGCGTCCAGTCGGCGGAGGCGGATTTCGAGGACGCGGTCAGGCAACTGGGTTTCACCATCAAGGATGCCTACTATCGCGTGTTGGTGGCGCAACGTCGGCTTGCGCTGGCGGAGGAAAATCGCGACCGTTTTGCGAGGATTCTGGACGTCAATACGATTCGGTTCAAGAAGGGCTATATCGCCGAGGTCGATCTCATCCGGATCAGGTTGCAAGTGGTGGATTTTCAATCGCAGGTGATCGAATCGATTCAGGAGGGGGAGTCCGCACGGGCGGACTTGCGCCAGTTGCTGCGTCTCTCGCCCGCCTCGAAACTGGAGCTGACGACAGAGATGGATTATCGGCGAGTCGATCCTGACATGGGGAAGCTGCGTTCTGTGGCGTTGGAGGTGCGGCCTGATATCAGGAGTCGCCGAGCGTCGCTGTCTCAGCGCGAGGCGGATTTGAAATTGGCCAAGGCGTTGAGGATCCCCGATGTGACCATTGGCGCCGGTTATGCCATACAAGGGCCGCAGGGACCGGACAACCAGCAGATGGGAATCTTGAATTTGGGCGTACCGTTGCCGTTGTTCAATCGCAATCAGGGCGGGATCGTGCAGGCCGAAGTCGGTGTGCAATCTGCTCAGGCAGAGTTGGATCGCACGGTCAACCAAGTCGAGAATCAGGTGGATGTAGCGTATCAAAACCTTCTGCAGAGCCGCCGTCTGGTGGAAGCCTACTTGGCCGGCGTGTTGGAGGATGCGCGGTCGACGTTCACCATTGTCGAACGAGCCTATGAACGGGGTGGGGCCACCATTCTCGATCTGCTCGATGCGGCCCGGACGTCCCGCACCATTCAACAGAACTTCATCGAAGCGCTCTTCTCCTATCAACGCAATCTGTTTCAATTGGAGAGTTCCGTCGGGCAGGAGATTACCTCATGAGGTCCGGCGCGAGACAGGTCGCAGGGGCGGCGCTGGTGCTGTTCCTGTGCGCGTGCAGCCAGAAGCAGGAGCCGGCTTCCGCTCCGGCCGCGTCACCGGCTGAACCGGTCGCCTCGCAGCCGGTCGTGTCATCCGCGGGGCAAATCGAAACAGCCGTGGTCGACTTCAAGCCGGTGCAGCCCGAGTTAGTGCTGGTCGGGAAGATCGCTTATGGTGAAGACCGGTACTCGAAGATCTCTTCCCCCTTACAAGGCCGGGTGGTAGAAGTGCGGGCAAAGTTGGGGGATCGAGTGGAGGCGGGCGCGACCTTGCTCGTGATCGATAGTTCCGATATTACGGCCGCCTATTCTGAGTTTGTGAAGGAAGCGTCGGAGCTGGAGTATTCCACTCGTGCCCAGGAGTTGGCCAAGGAGTTGTATGCCACCAAAGCTCTGGCCTTGAAGGATCTCAAACAGGCTGAAAACGATTTGATCAAGGCCCGCGCAGAGTTTCGTCGCGCCAAGGAGCGATTGCTGTCCTTGCGGATCCCGGCCTCTGAGTTGGAGAAACCGCTCGCGCAGCAGCGCATCACGTCTCGCTTCGACATGAAAAGTCCGCTGGCCGGAACCGTCGTCGAACGGGCGGTGACCCCGGGGCAGTCCGTGGGCGGCGACCCTGCCCAGGTCTTGTTCACCGTCGCGGATTTGGACCGGCTGCAAGTCGTGGCCGATGTGTATGAGCGAGATTTGGCGCTGGTGAAGGTGAGCCAGGTCGGACGCATCAACGTGGAGGCCTACCCGGGGACGGATTTTGCGTCGGTGGTGGCGTCGATCGGTGATGTGGTTGATCCGAACACGCGGACGATCAAGGTGCGCGCGTGGGTCGATAACCGGGATCAACGCTTGAAGCCTGAAATGTTTGCCCGGCTGAGGCTGGATATCGGCGATGCCACTCCGTTCCTAGCGATTCCTAAAGAGGCGGTCGTCGAGATCGACGGGAAACATTTCGTGTACCTGGTAGAAGCCCCCGATCGCTATGTGAAACGCGAGGTGGTGGTCTCCAACGTGTCCGGCGGGCAGGTTCGTGTTCTTGAGGGGGTGACGTCCGGCCAGCGTATTGTCACCAAAGGGGCGGTGCTAGTGAAAGGCCAGGAAGTGAAATAACGGTCGCCCTGGCGGTGGGTGTTTGGGATCGTCGAATGCCAACGGTGACGCACTGAGGCAGAAGCTGCCGCCGGCCTTTATGGGAGCCCCACCTGGTTTCATCCTCTCCCGCTTGCTCCGCCCTTCCCCTGGTGAGTCTACACACCTCGCGCCACCTTCTCCCTCATGCTGCGATTGAAGCCGGGAGTAGCGATTTTCTGGAGACTCCTGTTAATCTTCCACGATACCGATGTGTGACGCGAGAGATGTGCATCGAAGGAACGACCGGGTGATGCCGCCCGAACATCATCGGAGCAATATTAACGGCGTTGGTTGGAGAAGGATCGCATGATGACAGGAGCATGGCAGAGGATGGGCAGTCGATGGGTGATCTGGTGCGTGGGGGTGCTGAGTCTGGTCGGCATGGCGCCGGTGCAGGCGTGGTCTGAGGCCACCGTGTGGCCGGTCCAGATGCCCTATGAAGCCCCGCCGAAGTCGGAACTGGTGCCGGATGTCTCGGTGACGCCGAACACGAAGGCGCTGACTCCGGAAGAGCTTCAACGCGCGGAGACTTTGTTGCCTTTGCTCGAAGGGAAGCAAGAGTTTTGGGCCATGGGAGAGTTCGTCCATCTGGGAGAGTCGGCCTTACCGGTGTTGACCAAGGCGCTGACGATGCCGGGTCCCCGTGTCCGGTACAATGCCATCGAAACCATGTCGATGATCAAAGCTCCCGGGGCGGTGCCGGCGTTGTTAGAAGCGGCCAAATTAGGGACCGAACTTCCACGCATCCGTGAGCATGCGCTGCGAGTCGCGGTGCGGCTCGATCCTCAACAGGCTCCCCCGGCCATCGAGGCGATGGCCAAGGACCCGAATTCGGTGATCCGCAAGGCGGCGGCGTTCGAAGCGCGATATGTGCGACGAAAAGAGGTGATCCAGCCACTGATCGACCTGTTGGGGGATGAAGAGAAGTTCGTCGCGATGTCAGCCGTCCAGTCGTTGTGGACCTTGACCCGGCATGAGGCGGAGTTCCACGACTGGGACGCCTCCAACAAGCAGGATCGCCAGACGTGGGCGCAGGAATGGGTGGAATGGTGGAATCAGGCGAAGGACACGTTCGAACTTCCCGAGCCCCGGAGCCGGAAACAGGCCGGATAGTGTCGCGGGGAGAGACGGCGGTTGCGCAGCGGCAAAATGCCGTGGTAGGTAGATATTGAAGAGCGGTGACGCGGCCTCCTCGTCGCGTGATACGGTATAGATATAAAGGGTGCAGCATGGCGATTTTGGCGATTAGCAAACTTGGTAATCCAATCCTCCGGCAGAAGGCGTTGCCTGTCAGCCCGGGCGAAATCAAAAAGGCCGCGTTCCAACAACTTATCGATGACATGTTTGAAACCATGTATGACGAACCGGGTATCGGGCTTGCCGCTCCCCAGGTGGGACGCTCCCAGCAACTGGTCGTCATGGATTGCTCCGGCGAGGGTGGGTTTCCCAAGACGGTGCTCATCAATCCGACCATCCAATTTTACGGACCTGAACAGGTTGAGGGATGGGAAGGCTGTCTGAGTGTCGATGGGTTGCGGGGCAAGGTGACGCGACCTTCGACGGTTCGGGTGACCGGGCTCGATCGGAACGCCAAACCCTTCGATTTTGAGGCCAGCGGCTTATATGCCGTCTGCATTCAACATGAACTCGACCATCTCATCGGCAAGTTGTTCATCGATCGCATGACCGATTTCTCCACGCTGACGCAGATGGATGAATTTCAGAAGTATTGGCAAAAGGAACCGGCCAGTGCCATTTGATCCGACCCGGATCGCCGAGTCGTTGTGAACTCGCTCCTACGCGTTCTCTCCTACCTGAAACCGTTCCGGATGTTGGCGGTGGTGACCTTCGTCTGCGCAGGTCTCGCCACGGCGCTGGAACTGGTGCCTCCCTACCTCGTAAAAATCATCATCGACGACGTGATTCAAGCCAAGCGGCCTGAGATGCTCCTCTGGGTCTTGAGCGCCTTGATGGGCTCGTATGTTCTGCGAAATATCATGAGTTCCATGCGGGTCCGGTTCAACAACCTGTTGGAGCAGAAAGCCGTCCACACCCTGCGCGTGCAGGTGTTCGGCGCGCTGCAGCGTCTCTCGTTGAGTTATTTCGAGAATCGATCGACCGGCGAGATCATGACCCGAGTGACCAGTGATACCGAACATGTCGAGCGGATCTTCGTGGACGGGCTCGAAGGGTTGTTGACCGCCTCTCTGACCCTGGTCGGGATCACGATGATGATGTTCATCTTGAATTGGAAATTGGCGCTGCTGTCCCTGTTGCCGATTCCGGTCCTGATCGTCTGTGCGGCCTGGTTCACGAAGCGGGTACACAAGTATTACGCGGAGATCCGCAAGAGTGTCGCCGATCTCAACGCCTATCTCCAGGATGCGCTGTCGGGTATCAAGGAAACGATCGGGTTTAATCAGCATGCGTATGAACGGCAACGATTCGAGACCTTGAGCCAAGCCTACAGCCAGAATAGCTTACGCGCCATGCTCCTGTGGTCCTGGTATTGGCCCGGTATGGTGTTCGTGGGAAGCACGGGCACGGTTCTCATTCTCTGGTATGGCGCGGAGGAGGTGATGGCCGGGAATCTGACCGTCGGCCAACTCGTCATGTTTTTGTCCTATCTCGGGCTCTTCTACACGCCGATCAATGAGATTCACTCCTTGAACCACATGCTGCAACATGCGCTGGCAGCCAGCGAGCGTGTGTTCGAGATTCTCGACACCAAGGCGGAAGTGGAAGACCGCCCCGGCGCCGTACGGCCTGTTGAACGGTTGAACGGTGCAGTGGAATATCGTCAGGTGCAATTTGGATATCGGCAGGACGGACTGGTGTTATCCAATGTGAATCTGATCGTCAGGCCTGGGGAACGGATCGCCCTTGTCGGCCCAAGCGGAGCGGGCAAAACGTCGTTATTGAAGCTCCTGATGCGGTTTTACGATGTGCGAAGCGGAGCGGTGTTGGTTGATGGATACGACGTGCGGGATCTGCCGGTGGCGTTTCTTAGAGGGCAGATCGGCCTGGTTCAGCAGGAACCGTTTCTCTTCAACGGCACCGTGCGACAGAATATCGTCTACAGTGATCTGTCGGCCGGACAGGAACGGGTCGAAGCGGCCGCTCGGGCGGCCAGGGCCCATGACTTTATCTCCCGTCTCCCGGATGGGTATGATACCTGGATTGGGGAACGGGGGGTCAAATTGTCGGTGGGGCAGAAGCAGCGGGTCTCGATCGCGCGTGTGCTGCTGAAAGATCCGCCGATCGTGATTTTCGATGAGGCGACGTCCAATATCGACACCGAGACCGAGGTCAAGATCCGCGAAGCGCTGAACGATCTGACGAAGGGACGCACCACCTTCATCATCGCGCACCGCCTGGCGACGTTACATGATGTAGACCGCATTATCGTAGTGGAACATGGGACGATCGTGGAGGAAGGCAACCATGAGGCGCTCATGAAACAGGGCGGGGTGTATGCGGGGCTCTATGAAGCCCAATTTAAAATTTAAACAGGATGCTGAAAATGTCCGCCAGCGTCGTTCTCGCTTCGCGAACGAGCTCAACGTACCGCAAGCGTACGCCTCGCTCACTCGCGTCGCTGCGGCCTTGCGGGACGGCCATTTTGAGCATCCCGACGACTATGTGCAGGCGATACCGTGAAGCGTGGTTCGTGAAACGCATCTCGCTGGGGATCGAAGATATCCGAAACATACTCTGAGTTATTGCTGCGAGATACGAGGGACGAGATACGACGACGTGTGATGACCGGATACGAAGGAGCGACGAGGATACTATGGTGCTGATTTACGAAAGTGATCCGCTCGACAATGAGGACGCGCGAGGGCATTTCTATCATGTCTGTCGAGGACGGATCGATCGGACGGAAATCCGGCTGCCCGAAGGGCAGTCGATTTATGAGTGTGCGGTGTGCGGGGTGGATCTGGAGCCTGAAGATTTCTGGATCGCGAGGCAAAAGGGATCGGTGTAGCGCGACGGCGAGCACTGAGAGCTGATAGATAAAGGGGAGTTCGTCATGGCGGGAAGTACAGGCCGGAAAACCGTGTCCGTGTCGCGTGGGCTGATGATGTTATGCGACGTTTGTTATGAGCAGGTCTTTGTCGAACATCTGGTTGATCAGCGCAATTTCGTGTCCGATCACGAGGCGTTGTTCGATACCATTTGCATGGGGTGCACGGATATCAATCGCCCCCTGGTCGACGATATGTTGGGAAGCTCGGAGTAAGCGTTCGTTCCTCCGCGTCACTCCGTATCACTGATATCTGCGCGGATCGTCCGGCTGTGGCGGGAAGCCCTGCCGCTTTCTGAGAAGTCTGCCCCCCGAGGTCTTCAGCGACTGTGCCGTACCTTTGCGGTGTCGGTGCTGCGACTGACCATGTCCTTCCGATATTCGTTGCCGAACGAGTCGGGTACTTCATCTGAGGAGTGGCTGAAGCCTGGGAACTCCCAGGGCATCGACGTACCGATCCTCCGTCTGGCGCGTTCCGCAGACATGATGCAAACGGCTGATGGCTGGTGTCGGCCGGCTTACTTGCAGACTTTTCCGTCGAAATACAGGCAGGTCGATTCGCCGGATTTCACCTTCCAGGTCTTCAGCATCGGTGGTTGCCCCTCACGTGTTTCCACCACAATGTCCACGAGTCCGGACTGCGGCAGTTTTTCGATATGCTGGCGGGCTTCCTCTGGCACGTCCACCCAGAACACAGCTCCGAGAGTCGAAATCAGAATGCGGCTGTTTTCAACATCCACATTGATGATCGGACTGTAGTAACTTTTTTCGGCAGCCCCGCTCTGGTGAGGCACCACCAGGCCGGTGATGGACAAGATACAAGCGATGAAGATCAGTATGAATCGCATCGAATGCTCCCTTCGATGACACAGGCAAAGCCGGATTATGGCATCGTTACGGAGCGATTGGTAGGGGAAGAGGCAGAATAGTTACAGCCGCGACCGCTAACTGATATGGATGTCGGCGGGACGTACTTGGCCGCCGGTGATCCAATAAGTGCGGATGTCTGCGGCAGGGGAGTGCATCAGCGAGACGAGGAGATACGCTGGAACCGGCAGATTGATGCGTTGCCAGATTTCTTCGTAATCAGTCGCAATTTTGATATCGGTCTGTGACGGTCTGGCCGGGTCCTTCGGGTGTGAATGGTAGACGACTTGAAGGTCGAGCCCGTTCTTGCGGATGTCTTTCTTCGCCGCGGAAAAGTCTCCCATATCCATCACGAAGGCGATCTCGGCCCGTTCCTCTGGAGAGAGTCGTTCGAGATGCGCAATCTTGTCGTCGTCGAAGGTGGAGAGATTTTGCGCACCCTCCACGGCCACAATGTTGGTGATGCGATAGAGGTGCGTCACCATTTTGTCCTTGCCGGCGAGTAGGCCGCAGCATTCAAACGGGGCGAGCTCGCGCGCATGCGCGACGATTTGATCCAGGATGTGCTGCGGAATCGACAGGTCTGGCATGTCAGATGGTGCAGGCGACGCTGTAATCTCCGCCCAGATCCTTAATTGTCGGAGTGGCGCTGCACAGGGGGCAACGCGGATCTTTCGGGCGGGAGACCTTGCGGAATTTCATTTCCAAGGCATCGTAGATCACCAGTTTATCTGCGATCGTTTCGCCGATGCCGAGAATTTCCTTGATGGCTTCCGAGGCCTGGAGAATACCCATGGTGCCGGCCAGCACGCCCAACACACCGGCTTCCTGGCAGTTCGGGACCAGACCGGCCGGAGGCGGCTCGGGATAGAGGCAGCGGTAGCAGGGGAATCCGGCATGGGGCTTGATGCTCGTAAGTTGGCCTTCGAATCGGAACATGCTGGCCGAAATGAGGGTTTTCTTGGCGAAGAAGCACGCATCATTCACCAGAAACCGCGTGGTGAAATTGTCCGATCCGTCCAGCACGATGTCGTAGTCGGAGATAAGGCCGAGGATATTTTCGGTATCGACGTTCAGTTGATAGGTCTTGATGGTGATGTCGGGGTTGATGGCCGACAGCATGCGACGTCCTGACTCGACCTTCGGTACGCCGATGGTCGCCGTGGAATGCAAAATTTGCCGTTGGAGATTGGAGAGATCGACGACGTCGCCATCCACTAGGCCGAGGGTGCCGATTCCAGCCGCCGCCAGGTACAGGGCCGCAGGTGACCCAAGGCCGCCGGCGCCGATGAGCAGGACCTTGGCCTTGGACAGTTTCAGTTGTCCTTTACCGCCGACTTCGTTGAGGATGATGTGACGGCTATAACGTTGTATTTGCTGATCGGTCAATTCCATTCGACTCGTCTCTCGTCGTTCGTGAAACGTGAAGCGGTTTGATTCTCAGGTGAGATACGCTTCATGCGGTGCGCTTCACCCATTGCTATTCCACCACGTTCAATTCAATCGGGTCGACGACGCAGCCTTTGGTCCGGATGCCGTCGACGGCTCGTTCGATCTCTTCCGTTTCGCCGGTGAGTTCGAGGTCCATCCATCCTGTGGTCTCGCGCACATCGGCACGGCGCACATTGGTGACCACTCTGAACTCGTGGCCGATTTGATAAATGATGGGCTCTTTGATTTTATTCTCGGGAAAACGAATATGGAATCGTAAGCTGGTCATGGTTATCCTCCGGCGATCGCGGGAACGATCGACACTTCATCGCCGTCTTTCAGCGAGGTCTCTTTGCCGTTCAGGAAGCGGATATCTTCCTCATTGACGTAGATGTTCACGAAGCGCCGCAAATCGCCCTTCTCATCACAGAGCCGGTTCTTCAGGCCCGGATAGGTGGCATCGAGCGATCCGATCATGTCCACAATGTTGGCTGCCGCGGATTCAACCTCGCCCTGGCCCTTCGTGAGGGGACGCAAGGGTGTCGGAATACGAACCTTAATCATGATTCACCACCACTGTTCTTTCCCATTTTGAATGTTTTTTGGAAGTTCACCAGGCTGGGCTGGATGCGGAACGGCCGCCCCACGGCATCCACGACCGCTTCCTGAGTCTTGAGGCCGTTACCCGTAATGTACGCGACGGTGACGTCGTTCTTCTTGATCAGACCCTGCTTGACGAGTTTGCACAACACGCCGATCGTCACGCCGCCTGCCGTCTCAGCGAAAATGCCTTCGGTCTGCGCCAGTAACTTGATCCCTTCTACCACTTCTTCGTCCGTCACCGCGTCCATTGCGCCTTTGCTTTCGGCGGTAGCCTTCAGTGCGTAGTAGCCGTCGGCCGGGTTGCCGATGGCGAGGGACTTGGCGATGGTCTTCGGCTTGACCGGCTTGAAGAAGTCCCGGCCCGCCTTGAACGCCGTAGCAATCGGGGAACAGCCTTCAGCCTGTGCGCCGTTGATCTTGGTACGCACCTCATCGACCAGTCCCAGCGCCTTCATTTCGTGTAGGCCCTTCCAGATCTTCGTCAGCAGGGAGCCCGAGGCCATGGGAATCACAGCCTGGTCCGGCGTGCGCCAGCCCAGCTGCTCGACGGTTTCGAAGGCCAGCGTTTTCGACCCTTCGGCATAATAGGGGCGAATATTGATGTTGACGAAGGCCCAGCCATGTTCACCGGCGATTTCGCTGCAGAGCCGGTTGACATCGTCGTAGTTGCCTTCAACCTCGACCACGTTTGGCTTGTAAATCAAATTGCCGAGAACCTTGGCCGCTTCGAGATCGGCCGGGATGAACACATAACACTTCATCCCCGCAGCGGCGGCATGGGCTGCGACGGAGTTGGCCAAGTTGCCGGTTGAGGCGCACGCGACCGTTTCAAAGCCGAGTTCCCGCGCGCGGGTGAGGGCGACCGAGACGACCCGATCCTTAAACGACAAGGTCGGATGATTGACCGTATCGTTCTTGATATAGAGCTCGTCGATGCCCAGATGCGCCCCGAGATTCTTCGCCCGTACCAAGGGTGTCAGCCCAGCATGGGGGCCGATGATCGCGGTGCTCTCGACCGGCAACAGGTCGATATAGCGCCACATGCTGTTCGGGCCCTGCTCGATTTTCTTGCGCGAGATGGTGCTCTTGATCTCGTCGTAGTTGTATTTCACTTCCAGCGGGCCGAAGCACATCTCACACACGTGGATGGCTTTGGGTGGATATTCCTTCCCACATTCCCGGCACACGAGCGCTTTCATTTTCGACATGGAGACACCTTCGCTACAAGTTACGTTGACCCGGAAGCGCACAGGTTGGCCCACCGACGTCGCCGTCTTCCATCAGCTCCGTAATCGTGGGCCGTTCGCCGCATAGCGGACAATCGGGGTTCCGCTTGATGCGGATTTCTCTGAACTGGGTGCGTCGCGCATCAAAATCCAGCAGGCGATCGGTCAACGGGCGGCCGATGCCCAGGATCAGTTTGAGCGCCTCAGTTGCTTGAATCGTGCCGATAATGCCGGCCAACACGCCAATGACGCCGGCTTCCTGGCAGGAGGCCACGAGTCCTTCGGGCGGCGGCTTTTTAAACACGCAACGATAACAGGCCGACTTCTTCGGAATAATGGTGGTCACGCGCCCGTCGAAGCGGAGGATTCCCCCATGCACCAGCGGTTTGCCGGCAAAGTAGCAGGCGTCGTTGATCAGGAACTTCGTAGGGAAATTATCGACGCCGTCGATGACCACATCGTAGCCGCTCAGAATTTTCAGGGCATTGCTTGCCGTGAGACGTTCTTCGTACATCACCACATTCACGTCGGGATTCAGCGCTTGAATCTTCTCCTTGCCGGAGACGACTTTGGGGCGGCCTACGTCCGGCGTCTGATGAATCACCTGCCGTTGGAGGTTACTCAAATCCACCACGTCGCTGTCGATGAGGCCGATGGTGCCGATTCCTGCTGCAGCCAGATACAAGGCTGCCGGAGAACCAAGCCCGCCGGCACCGACGATGAGGATCTTCCCCTGAATGATCTTCTTCTGTCCCTTGCCGCCGACTTCGGGCAGGAGGATGTGACGGCTGTAGCGGTTGATTTGTGTTTCTGTAAATTCCATCTCGTATGGGATGCTGAAAATGCCCTTCAGCTTCGTTCTCGGCTCGACGAAATCCTCAACGTACCCAGAGGGTACGCCTCCGGTTTCATCTCACCTGCGGCCTTGCTGAGAGACCATTTTGAGCATCCCCCTCAATCATTCATGCCAATGGTCAAATGTTGAAATACTTTTCGATGCTGATATACCGCTCGCCGGTATCGCAGAGAATCGTCACGACATTCTTGCCCGGCCCTAATTCTTCGGCGACCTTCTGGGCGGCGAAGACGTTGGCGCCGGCGGAAATACCGACCAGCAGCCCTTCTTTCTTCGCGAGCAATTTCGCCGTTTGATAGGCTTCATCGTCGGTCACGGTAATCACGCGGTCGAGCAGGGTTCGGTTCAACACTTTTGGCACGAACCCCGCACCGATGCCTTGAATTTTATGCGGTCCCGGATCTCCGCCCGACAACACGGGGGAACCGGCCGGTTCCACCGCCACGATTTTCGCCGCCGGATTCCGTTCCCTGATCACTTCACCGCAGCCGGTGATGGTTCCACCGGTCCCGACAGCCGCCACGAACGCATCGACCCGCCCGTCGAGGGCATTCACGATTTCGGGACCAGTCGTCTTGCGATGCATGGCCGGGTTCGCCGGATTGGAGAACTGGTCGGGCATGTAGTACGACGGATTCTGCGCGACGATGCTTTCAGCTTCCTTGATCGAACCCTTCATCCCTTCCCAAGCCGCCGTCAGGACCAGTTGCGCGCCATAGGATGACAACAGGCTCGCGCGTTCCATGCTCATGCTTTCCGGCATGACCAAAATCAATTTGTAGCCGCGAACCGCCGCCACCAATGCCAGGCCGATGCCCGTATTGCCGCTGGTCGGTTCGACAATAGTCCCGCCTGGCTTCAGTTTGCCCAGTCGTTCCGCCTCGTTGATCATGTTGAGGCAAATGCGATCTTTGATACTCCCGCCCGGGTTGAACGATTCGACCTTTGCATAGATCGTTGCCGAGCCTGGCTTGGTCAACCGGTTGAGGCGGACCAACGGCGTGCCGCCGATCAACTCGGTAATGTCTGCATGGGCCTTGCCGGTCACCGGCCACCGCCCATGTAGAAGAGAAATTCCACGTGATCGCCGTCTTTCAGCTGAGTGGTGTCGAGGTGTGTCCGTTCAAGCATGGTGTCATTGACTTCAACCGCGACCATTTGCGGCTCGATACTCTTTGCCTTCAATAGGTCGAGGACCGTGCCGCCTGCGATCTCTTCCGCCTTGCCATTGATCATCACCTGCATATCTGCTCCTGAGATGAGAAAGAGTCCGACAGGATACTGAACGTGTCCGCCAGCGGCGTGCTCGCATCGCTGAGGTTCTCCACGTACCGTAAAGGTGCGAGTTGTTCCTTCGTTCGCTGCGGCGTTGCTGGACGGCCATTTTGAGCATCCTGTCACGAAGGATTCTTGTTGCGCCTTACGTGTAGGTGCTCAGTGTGTTGATGAGCTCACCGTGATTTGCAGCAAACTGCTAAATAATTTCAAGAAGTTAGCAAACGCGTTCTTGTGTTGTCAAGGCAACAGACCGCCGCTGGGTCGAGAAAAAAGGCTGCTGCGGAGTCGTGTGATGAAGACGGCCGCTTTCTTGACTTTCACCATGCCTAGCTTACAGTATGCGCCGGTCTGGAGGGTAGGTATGTGGAAGAAAAATTTCTTATTCCGCGCGCATGAGGCGGCTCCGCTGAAAGAATCGGAGAACGAGCTGTTTCATGACTCGGAGCCGGCCTTGGACAGCGCCGGGCTGCAAATGGAAAAGTTCCTCTCTGTGTGGGTGCAAGGGGAAGGGGAAGACGAAAGCCCCACGGTGTATACGAACCTCTATGTGCGTACCGCCACGCTGGATTTCAAAACTCGCGCGGGGTTTCTTCAACCGTTGCAAGGGCGCACGCACCAGATCAAGCAGATGTTGACGCCGGAACAGAAAGGCTTTTTGCGCGAGTGGTTGTCCACGACCTCACCTCAAGCCTGGGAAGAATCCGACGACCATTTTCGAACGCTTTTCGACCTAGAGTGATCGGTTCTAGTCGGATGCTGAAAACGTCCGCCAGCGGCGTGCTCGCGCCATTCAGATCCTCAACGTACCGCAAGGGTACGCCTCAGATCTTCATTCGCTGCAGCCTTGCTGGGCGAACGTTTTGAGCATCCGGCGGGAATGTATACTCGTGACCTCCAATGTGTGACATATCGATTTCGCAGGGGCAAAGTGTCGGCTCTCTGCAACCTGCCAGTCTCAGCGCGACTCACCGGAATCTCTCTTGCCTCATCGCCTTGATTGCTGCTGGAATTGTGTTTCTGACGCAGCTGCCGGTCTATGCTTCCGCCACGATTGAGGTCTACTATGCTCCCGAAGATCACCCCATTGATCATGTGGTGAATTTGTATGACCGGGCAACCAAATATATCTACGTGTCGGTCTATGGGTTGACGGCGCCGTCGGTGGTGAAGGCGTTGGTGGAGGCAAAACATCGCGGCGTCGATGTTCGAGTGATTACCGATCGTGAACGTCTCAATGATCCGAAGCAGCATAGCGCCGTGAATACCCTACGACTGGCCGGCGTGCCCGTCAGGATCAACCGGCATGATGCGTTGATGCATCTCAAGCAGGTGGTGATCGACGATCACATTAATACCTCCGGTTCGGCCAACCACACGACGAGCGGCAACCGGTACAATGATGAGCGGCTCGACGTCATTACCGATGCGCGCCTGACGGCCAAGGCCCGTGAAAAATTTTTGGCCATGTGGAACGACCATGAACGATTCGTGGTCTGGACAGAGTAAGAGATAGCGCATGGGGCAACGCGTGATTGAGACGGATGTGGCGATTGTCGGGGCCGGCGGCGGAGGCGCCGTATTGGCGTTGATGCTTGCGCAGCAAGGGGTGCGCTCCTTGGTGTTGGAACGGGCTGCCGGTCCTCCGCAGGGGCTGCGCGGAGAAATTCTCCAACCGAACGGCCAGCGGGTCCTTGATCGTGTCGGGTTGCTCGACAAACTGCCGGCTCAGGCTGTTCGATCGGTGCATCGATTCAATTTCTGTCGGTCGGGAGGCGAACGGCTCTGCACGGTCGACTACAGTGATCTTCCCGCTCCCTACAATCGTGCCGTTGTCACGTTACCCAATGTGGCGCACCATGCCATTCTCGATGCGCTGGAAAAACAGAATCCCGGCGGCCTCTGGTACGAGGCCGTCTTTACCGGACTTCGTTTCGACGGCAGCCGTGTGGTCGGTTTGCAGGCGACCCGTCACGGTGAGCCAGTCGAGGTATCCGCGCGCCTGGTGGTCGGCGCAGACGGTGCGTTTTCCAAGGTTCGCGAGTCGCTCGGTATCGCAGCGGAACTCCATCGATATCCGGAGAGTTATCTCATTGCCATTCTGAAGGCCCCGCCGGGGTTCGATGAGGCGCGGTATCTGGTGGGTACACGTGAGATTCTGGGCTTGTTTCCGGCTGCCGGGCAACAGGTCTATGCCTTCTATATGATCAAGGCCGGTTCATACGAAGCGGTGAAGGCTCAAGGGCTTGAGGCGTTACGGCGGGCCTGGGTGAGGATCGACCCCGCGATGGAATCTATCGTCCCAGGGCTCGTGGATTGGAGCCAGACGGGATACATGCCGACCGGACGGGTGAAAACCGATCGATGGGTGGCGGATGGCGCCTTGCTGATCGGCGATGCGGCGCATGCCATGAACCCCCACGCGTCCCAAGGGCGCATGCAAGCGATGGTCGATGCGGTGACAGTGGCGGATCTCATTCCCGGTTGGCTCAAACATAATACGTTATCGGCGGCGGCATTGCGTGCCTTTGAAATCACCAGGCGGCCGCAAGTGAGCATGTTGCAACGGTTGGCCGACGAGCAATGTCGATTCTGGAACACCGGCAATCCGCTGCTGGCCTATTTGCGAGACCGGGTCTTTCGGACACTCGACCGGAATGCGCGCCTTCGTTATCGCGTACTCACGACCACTGCCGGGCTGCGGCATCGTCCGCCGTTCTCACTGTTGGATCGGATCATGGCCGCCGGATTGTTGCCCGATCCATATGCGGATCGGAAATCATCGATCGAGACATAGGCGAAGACTGTCCTCGTAGGCAACGAGAATTTCATCAGAGTAAGAACGAATGATCCCGGGGGATGCTCAAAACGTCGTCCAGCAAGGCCGCAGCCAAGTGAAGGGCTGAGGCGTACCCTTGTGGTACGTTGAGGCGCTGAACGAGGCGAGAACGCCGCTGGAGGGCTTTTTCAGCATCCTACTCAACCACAGCAGAGGTGTTTGTGACCCAACCGACCGCGCTCGATGTCCCCTCCGAGGTTCAACAACTCCTACAGCGATACGTCAAAGAGACGACGAGTTTACTGGGCCAGCAATTGGAAGGCATCCTCCTCTATGGGAGCGCTGTGGGCGGAGAGTTTCTGCCAGGCCGTTCGAATATCAATCTCCTCCTGATGCTCTCCGGCTATGACCGGGAGGGGATGAAGCGGTACGCCAAAGCCCATAAGCGCTGGAGCCGCGACCAATTCGTCGTGCCGCTGCTGGTCACTGAGGCTGAGCTCACAAGGCCCGGCACGGTGTTCCCGCTCGAATATCTGGAAATCCAGGAGCAACACCGCGTGCTCTGGGGAAGAGATCCGTTTATCGGTCTCCATATCGACCGGACACATCTGGCCTATCAGGTGCAACAGGGAATCCAGGGTAATCTGGTGCGGCTGCGGCAGCGGTTTGTCGAGGGCGGCGGCACGGAGGAAGCGACGACCATGTTGTTGCCGTTATCGTTGACGGCGTTGCTGCCCTGTTTGCGCGGTTTGCAACGGCTGGCCGGGCAACCGGCACTGTATCAGTCCGACGCGTTACTCACGGCCATTCGCAGCATGACGGGGCTCGATCTGGCCGGACTCGGTGATGTGTTGGAATTGAAGCGCGGAATCATTTCACCCGGGCCGGTGGAGGTGCCGCGGTTATTTGAGCGGTATGCGGGGAATCTTGACGCCTTGATCACGGTGATCCGTCCGGATGGGACGGTGGCCCCCCGATGACACGTCGATTCATTCGTTTGATCGGTCTTGTCGCTTGTTTGTGGGCGGCCTGGTTCTGGGGAGCGGCCTCGACCGTTGAGGCACGGGAACCGGTTCCGAACTATGATCCGCAAGGCTATGTCAGCGACCATGCCGGCGTGATCGATGCGGACTGGCGTGCCAGGATACGATCGGTCTGCCAGGATCTCGAGCGGAAGACCGGAGTGGAGATGGTCGTGGTGACCGTGCCGACTCTCAAGCCCTATCCCTCAGCCAACGATTATGCGATGGGCCTGTATCAGAAATGGGGCATCGGTTCGGCTCAGGACGAACATGGCGTCTTGATCCTGCTGGCCGTGCAGGAACGCCAGGCCGCCGTTACGATGGGGCGGCGCATGATTCCAGTGATGGGTGGCGAGGTGGTCGGCAAGGTCGGACACGAGTATCTGGATCCGGCCATTAAGAACGGCCATTTCGACGAAGGGCTTTATCGCACGGTCGTGGCCTTGGCCTCTGTCTCGCAGGAGATCCGGGTCAGTTCTACAAAGAAGGCGCATTTTCGCGGATTGGGGTTTTGGATCACCGTCACCACGGCCAGCGGAGCTCTGTGGTTTCTCTGGTGGCTGAGCCGTCCGGACCTGCGACATCCGTATGCACGCCTGCGACGAGGGCAATATTGGGGCAGCGGGCAAGGCGGTTTCGGCGGCAACTTCGGCGGAATGGGCGGGGGGATGAGCGGGGAGGGGTGGAAGTAGGGGAGAGGGCGGCTCGTTAGTCTCCCTTGCTCGCGCAACGCGCGGCCTCGGAAGGCCCTCGTTGGACGCGCGCAGTGGGAGACCAAGCGGGCCACCCTCTGGGGAAGGGAAGCGAGCAAGCTTGGATGGAGTATCAAAGAAATGTGCTTCCTGAGCGCGCGCCCTCAGAAGGACCTCGCTCGACGGGCTAAGTGGAGCAACAGCTTTTTATTGGTGTCTGAGTTAAACCTAGCGTACGGATAGTTATTAAGAGATGAAGGAGCAGCCTCAAGTATCGGGCGGCTACTTGCTTTTCATAAACTGACTGGCGTCCATTGTCTTCTGCGCAAATTTGAAACTTGTTTGAATACAGTTATCGTATATCTTAATTCTCAAGTCCGTTTCTGCAACAGCCTGTTCCCCAATGCCTTTTCCCATGACCGGGGCACTTTTGAGACCTCCATCAAGCAAAGCCTTTGTACATAATTCCACTGGTACTATGTAGTTCAGTGTGGAGAGCAGTTGAACCATCTGACTTCTATAGTCGCCCGCCTCTATCGCCTCATTTAGATAGGCTTCACACACTCGATACATACCATCTCTCAGGACCTGGACTCCTTGGGAGCGTTGAAACAGGGAGAGGATATTTACATCTAAGTTGCCTGTCCCAGACGCTTGGACCCCGGCATTGGGAGCTGAGAGTGAAGCAGTTAGCTTGGCAGCAATCTGGGCGATTGCATCCGGAGGGGGTTCGGAGCAAAACCTCCCATTCTTCTTGTTAACTAAGATGCTTCTCTTGGACCCATCCAGCGTGAGGCTCATGGCGGTGCCCAGATCTTCCCGTTCAATGGGATAGAGATTCTTCATGCAGCCGCTAGTAAGGAGAAGAATGGTAGTAATGGCAATATTAACCGCTCTAAACATTTTTAGTCTCACATTGGTTAATTGCACGCCAGTCCTTGGCCTTGACCAAAGCAGAAGCAAGGGCTACCTGCAGGTACTTGATTGAACTGGAGAATGCATCGGCGGTTCCCAAATGCATCACAGCAGAACTGAGCCGCGCGCGGTGGCGCACTGTACTGTCTTTGGCGAGAGTTACCCTGATCAAAAGTAGGCGGTGGAAGATCTTCATCGGAGATCGAGGACTGCTGGCTGCAAAATCGATTGACTTCAGCTCTCGAGTATCCCTGCTTTCCAAGTTCAATACGCTCTTGTGGAGTGCATTCACTCAAGGCATAGTTGGTGGGCAGAGCTACAGCTAAGAATATTAAAAGCTTCATTAGATGCCGCCCTATTATCATGACACCTCCTATCCTGCCTAGCTAGTTGCTTTTCTGTAAAGAATCACGGTTCCCAATAGTAGAGTTCCGTCTTACCTCAGTCAATGCAGTTCTGGATGGGCCTGCTATCAGCGTCAAAGGCACCGTGTATGAAGGGTATTGGAGGTGGGTATGGGAGTGAGGTCACCAAGCTCAAGGCGAAGCGGGATATTCTGAAGAACGCCGCAGCGTCCTTAGCAATTGAGTCGCTGTGACGTCCGAGTTCAACGTGAAGCATCGAGGGAGGTGTGACCTTTCCCCCGAAAACTAGACCATTGGCTTGGAAGTTCTTCTGTGCTCATGAGACCTCCCCAGAAACTAGACCGCTGGAAGCTGGAAATTCGGTGCCTCCTGCAGCCCGGTTTGAGCCGCCTGTTCGACAAACTCCTGTGGTGTTAAGTTCCCGAGCGACCCATGCGGCCGACGCTCATTGTAGTCGATTCGCCACGCTTCAATCTTTTGTCGCGCATCGTGCAGCGAGACGAACACCTGCGCGTTCAAACACTCATCTCGAAAGCGCCCGTTGAAACTCTCAATCACCGCATTCTCCACGGGTTTTCCAGGTCGGATAACATCCAGCTTCACCTCGTGGGCATAAGCCCAGGCATCCAGCGCCTTCGAGGTAAATTCGCTCCCATTGTCCACGGTGATGATCTTCGGGTATCCACACTGCTTTGCCACTCGCTCTAGGGCGGCGACCACCTTCTTCCCGGTCAGGGTGAAGTCTGGTTCGATTATTTGACTGTGCCGACTGGCCTGCTGCCGGTTTCGTTGACACCCTTCTACGCTTCTGTCGCTTGTCGTTCGAACTCCATTGGACTGAGATATCCTAACGTGGAGTGCCGCCGTCGCGGATTATAAAAGCGCTCGATGTAATCA
>WBZQ01000090.1_pt1 | contig 90245 bp, 81 predicted proteins | sample 5204251 | NCBI WGS metagenome assembly WBZQ01 (sample SAMN12412402, study PRJNA552823) | activated sludge metagenome | isolation source: activated sludge from nitrification reactor of wastewater treatment plant... | place: USA: Virginia | collected 2017-09
GAGAAGTACGGCATGCCCATGCCGGCGCCGAAGATCACCACGCGCCCCTTCTCCAGGTGCCGCACGGCACGCAGCGGGAGGTAGGGTTCGGCGACCTGCCCCATCGTGATGGCGGTCTGCACGCGGGTGGTGACGCCGCGCTTCTCCAGAAAGTCCTGTAGCGCCAGGCAGTTCATGACCGTGCCGAGCATGCCCATGTAGTCCGAACGTGCACGGTCGAGTCCGCGTTGCTGCAACTCGGCACCGCGGAAGAAATTGCCGCCGCCGATCACCACGGCGACCTGCGCGCCGGTGGCCACTACCTCGGCGATCTGGTCGGCGACAGTGGCCACCACATCAGGGTCGAGCCCGACACCGCCGCCACCGAACATCTCACCACCGAGCTTGAGCAGGACTCGGGAAAAGCCCTTACGTTCGGCGTGCGCGCTGTCGGTGCTGTCGGTCATCTGCGTCCTCTGCTCGTGTCTGTGGCCGGTGACTACTGGGCGGTGATCAAGGGGACTCGTGTGGTCCGCAGATCATCTTAAAGGTGCCGGATCTGCACGACGGCCCCGCACCCATCGCTTGGATGAGTACGGGGCCGTTGCCAGAATCGGTGAGCCGGGGATCCGGAGATCTAGCTCTGGCCGACCTCGAAGCGGGTGAAGTTCACGACGGTGGCACCGGCCTCGTCGAGAACACTCTTGACCGTTTTCTTCGAATCCTTGACGTACGCCTGCTCGGTGAGGACGACGTCCTTGAAGAAGCCGTTGACGCGGCCTTCGACGATCTTCGGCAGGGCCTGCTCGGGCTTGCCCTCTTCCTTCGCGGTCTTCTCGGCGATGCTGCGCTCGTTCTCGACGACATCGGCGGGCACCTGCTCGCGGGTGGCGTACTTCGCCTTGAGCGCGGCAACCTGCTGAGCGGCGTTGCGCGCGGCCTCGGCGGCGGCGTCACCCTCGCCGGTGTAGGACACCAGCACACCCACGCCCGGAGGCAGGTCCGAAGCGCGCTTGTGCAGGTAGACCGCGACCGGGCCGTCGTAGTACACGACGCGACGCAGTTCGAGCTTCTCGCCGATCTTGGCGGCGAGCGCCTGCACGGTGTCGTTGACGGTGCCGTCACCGAGAGCGGCGGCCTTGAGGGCCTCCACGTCGCTGGTCTTGGCGACCAGGGCGGCGTCGAGCACCTTGTCGGCGAGTTCCTGGAACTCGGCGTTCTTGGCGACGAAGTCGGTCTCCGAGTTGAGCTCGATCATCACGCCGTCCTTGGCGGCGACCAGGCCCTCTGCGGTGGACCGCTCGGCGCGCTTGCCGACGTCCTTGGCACCCTTGATGCGCAGCTCCTCGACAGCCTTGTCGAAGTCACCGTCGTTGTTGGCCAGGGCGTTCTTGCAGTCGAGCATGCCTGAGCCGGTGAGCTCGCGAAGTCGCTTCACATCGGCCGCGGTGTAGTTCGCCATCGTTGGCGAGCCTCCTTTGGGATCAATACGTCGGTGGTGGAAAAATCCGGTCCGGTCAGCGCCGGACCGGATCTCACTGCCACTCCAGAATTATTTGGCGGGCCAGATCTACTGGCAACCGGATTTACTGAGCTGCGGGGGCGGCGTCGCCCTCGGCGGGGGCGGTGGTCTGGTTCAGCAGCTCCTGCTCCCACTCGGCGAGCGGCTCGCCCGCGGCGGCGTCCGGCTTGGCATCGCCCGCGGCCTGGCCGGCACGTGCCTGCACACCCTCGGCGACGGCCGAGGCGACCACGCGGGTCAGCAGGGCGGCGCTGCGGATGGCGTCGTCGTTGCCCGGGATCGGGTAATCGACGAGGTCGGGGTCGCAGTTGGTGTCGAGGATGGCGATCACCGGGATGTTGAGCTTGCGGGCCTCACCGACGGCGATGTGCTCCTTGTTGGTGTCGACGACCCAGATCGCCGAGGGCACCTTGGCCATATCGCGGATGCCGCCGAGCGTGCGCTCAAGCTTGTTCTTCTCACGCGTGAGCATGAGGATTTCCTTCTTGGTGCGACCCTCGAAGCCACCGGTCTGCTCCATGGCCTCGAGTTCCTTCATGCGCTGCAGGCGCTTGTGGACGGTCGAGAAGTTGGTGAGCATGCCACCGAGCCAGCGCTGGTTGACGTACGGCATGCCGACGCGGGTGGCCTCGGCGGCGATGGATTCCTGCGCCTGCTTCTTGGTGCCGACGAACAGGATGGTGCCGCCGTGGGCGACGGTCTCCTTGACGAACTCGTACGCCTTGTCGATGAAGGTCAGCGTCTGCTGCAGGTCGATGATGTAGATGCCGTTGCGGTCGGTGAAGATGAACCGCTTCATCTTGGGGTTCCACCGGCGGGTCTGGTGCCCGAAGTGTGCGCCGCTGTCCAGCAGCTGCTTCATTGTCACGACAGCCATGTCGTCACTTCCTTTGTGTTGCAGTTGATACCGGCCCCGGGTGGTGCCGGCCCTGGCGTCCGCGATCGCGTGGACCCCGCACGAATACGGGGACCGCCACGCGATACGGCTGCCCGGGAAGACCGGGCGACGTGCGGACGCGCGAAGTCACCCCACCGACGGGCGGCGAGATGCGGCACCGACTCTACGCCGGTTACCTGCGAGAACCAAAAGCGTTATCCCCAGGCCGGGTGCCGGTCCGCCGATCGGGTGACTTTCGGGGAATCTTCGCTGCGGAAGGGAACCGATCGGCCCCGGGTGGCGTCCGATTCCCATGACCTCCGCCGATCGCCCCACCCCGCTTCGCCCGTTCCCGATCCGCGTGCTGGCCCTGACCCTGGTGGGGCTCGCTGTTGCCGCCCTCACCCTGTCCGGCGCCTGGGTCGTCGGCGCGGCGCCTCCGGACGGGTCTCCGGCATCGGCCCATCGCCCGCCGCTGCCACCCGTCCCCACCGTGGTGACGGCGTTCGAGGTGGGCGAGCACCGGTGGTCACAGGGCCATCGGGGCGTCGACCTGAGCGGGCCGGCGGGTACCGCGGTGGTGGCCTCGGCCGCCGGGACCGTCCGGCACGCCGGCGAGGTGGCGGGCAGGCCCGTGGTGTCGATCCTGCACCCCGACGGCATCATCACCACCTACGAACCGGTCACTCCCACCGTGCGGCGCGGCGATCACGTCGCACGCGGCCAGACGGTCGGGACGCTGGAGGCCGGACACGAATCGTGCCCGGGCATGACCTGCCTGCATTGGGGCGCACGGCGCGGCGCCGGGCACTCGGCCGACTACCTCGATCCGCTCGGACTGCTCGGCGCTGTCCGGGTCCGGCTCAAACCGCTGTGACCGTCGGGTACCGGTCAGGCACGCGGATGAGCCTGACGGTGCACGGCACGCAACCTCTCGACGCTCACATGGGTGTACATCTGGGTGGTCGCGAGCGAGGCGTGCCCGAGGAGTTCCTGCACGATCCGCAGATCCGCACCGCCTTCGAGCAGATGGGTGGCGGCGCTGTGCCGCAGCCCGTGCGGCCCCATCGCCGGCCCACCTGACTCGTCCGCCGCCCGGTGCACCACCGACCGGGCGATCCGCTGGTTGAGCCGTCCGCCTTTGGCACCGAGCAGCAGGGCACCGGCGGACTCCGGCCGGGCGGACTGCTCGGAGACCAGTTCCGGCCGTCCCCGCGTCAGCCAGTTGTCGAGGGCCTGTGCCGCGGGTGTCCCGTACGGGACCATCCGTTCCTTGTTGCCCTTGCCGAGGACGCGCAGCACCCGCCGCCCCGCGTCGACGTCGGCGATGTCGAGTCCGCATAGCTCCCCGACCCGGATACCGGTGGAGTACAGCAGTTCGACGATCAGCCGGTCACGCAACGCGATCGCGTCCCGGTCGACGGACGTCGGCCTCCCGGAATCCCCGTTCCCGGGTCCGGCGGCGGTGGGCACGGCCGGTGTACCGGCGGCCTCGATCGCCCGGGCGGCCTGGTCCGCGTCGAGAACGTCGGGCAGGGTGCGATGCGCCTTCGGTGCCCGCAGCCGCGGGGCCGGATCCACCCGGAGCAGACCTTCGCGGGTGGCCCACGCGCACAGCTTCTTCGCCGATGACACCTGCCGCGCGATGCTGGTGCGAGCCGCCCCCGCCCGGGTCCGGTCGGCCAGCCAGCCACGCAGGACCGGCAGGTCGAGGTCGGCAAACTCGATTCCGCGCACCCCGGCGTAGGTCACGATCGACCGGGCGTCGCCGGTGTAGGCCCGGATCGTGTGCTCACTCAGGCCCGCTTCCAGCCGCAGATACTCGGCGAAGCCGCCCACGATGTCCGTCGCACCGTCACCAGCAGTCACATGACCATCAGACGGGGCATCGCCGCCGGATGCAACCCGCCACGCGCGGTGACCGGGCGGTCAGTTGCGCAACCTGCCGAGCACGTCCTTGGCCTTGTCGACGGCGCTCCGGGCCGCCGCTGCCGCCTCCGCAGCGGCGGACTTCTCACTCCCCGTGTCATCGGCCGCCCGCTGGGTGGCCTTCCATTCGCGGAACCCTTCCTCGGTGCGTCCGCGGCGCCAGTACCCCGAGATCGAGGCGTTGGCCGCACTCACCCCGCGCTCCTTGCGGATGTAGCCACGCAGGTTCTGCATGACGGCGCCCGCTTCGCCGTGGATGAAGACATGCGGCTCACCCTCAAGCCAGGGCGCCGCCTTGACCGCCGCGACGAGCGGTGCGTTGGCTCCGGCCAGTTCGTCGCCTACGTCGCCCGCGCCGGCACCCCGGTGCAGCCAGGTGATCGTCGCACCGGGCGGCGCGACGAGGTCGAGTTCGTCGGCTTCGGAGGCGACCTCGATGAACACCTGCGCCGTCGCGTCCGCGGGCAGCGCTTCCAGGGCGGCGGCGACGGCGGGAAGCCCGGACTCGTCGCAGGCCAGCAGGTGCCACGGGGCATCGGCGCGGGGCCGGTACCCGCTTCCGGGTCCGAGGAACCGGACGGTCTCCCCCGGCCTCGCCCTGGCCGCCCAGGCCCCGGCAATGCCCTCGTCGCCGTGGACCACGAAGTCGATGGCCAGTTCCCTGGCGACGGGGTCGATCGAGCGGATCGTGTAGGTGCGCAGCACCGGATGCTGCTCCGGTGGGAACGATCCGCGGATCGCCTCGATGTCGAACGGTTCGGGATAGCTGACGCCGGGCACCCCGAAGATCAACTTGACGTACATGTCGGTGGCCTGGGCACCGTCGGCGCCCACCGCCGGGGCGAAATCGTCGAATCGGTCACCCCCGAGGTAGAGCCGCACGAAGTGCGGTGAGAGGCGTTCGGTGCGCGTGACGACGAGAGTGGTGAGTCTTTTTGCCATGAGTCTCCTTGGTTCCCGCCCAGCCTACGCCCGGCTTAGGGTCACCTAAATACGATGCCGACACCGAAAGACTACGAACAGCAATGGTAGGTTTGTGATATTGAAGAACGGAGCACGTTCCACGCTCCGAGTTCCACATTCTCACGTTCAGGTCGGCAATACGAGGTAGACGGTGACGGATCAAACACTGGCCAAACGCGCACGACTCGGCGTCTCCGACTGGATCGCCGCATCGATGCGGTTGCTCGTCACCGAGGGACCCGCCGCCCTCAAGATCTCCCGGCTCACCGACACACTCGGTGTCACCAAGGGCAGCTTCTACTGGCATTTCGCCGATATCGCAGCGCTCAAGAGCGCGCTCGCCGAGCATTGCGAGGCACAACAGCGCGCAGCCGCCGAGCATGTGCAGGCTCTGAGTGACCTCCCCGCGGCCGAACGGCTCGACGCCATGGTCGACTTCATCAGCGAACCGCGCCGCTGGAGCGCCGAGGCCGCGGTCCGGTCGTGGTCACACTCCGACAGGACTCTGTGCGCATCCATCGCCGAACTCGATCGGCGCCTGCACAAGGCTATCCACCAGGCGATGCTCGACCTCGGCTTCGACGGCGATGACGCCCAGGCCCGGGCATCACTGTTGCTCTACTCGGGCCTGGGCTACCTGCAGGCCGCCGAGAACACAGGCCCCCCGGATTCGGAGACCCTGCACCGGTTCGTCGCGCTGTCGACGGCCCGCTGATCCTCGCCGCTCCCACGGCGCTTCAACGGAGGGCGAGGCGCCAGCCGCCGCCGTCCCCGCACACCAGGCCCGCGATCTCCATCGACGCCAGCGCCGAACGCACCGCGGGCACACCGAGTCCCGCCGCGTAGGCGATCTCATCGACGGTCACCAGTCCCCGCCCGGGAATCGCGTCATGCACGCGGTGTTGCTCCTCCGACAGTGTGTCGGTGTCGCGTTCGGAGCCCCGCCCGGGATCTCCCCCGCCATCCGGCCGGACCATCGACACCACGGTGTCGGTGTTGAACACCAGCTGGGCCAGTTCGTCGGCGATCAGCCGGTGACAGCCCACCGACGTCGCCGAGGTGACCGGTCCGGGAAACGCACCGACGGGCCGGCCGAGTCTGCGGGCCCAGGCCGCGGTATTGGCGGCCCCCGACCGTTTACCGGCCTCCACCACCACAATCGCCTCCGACAACGCCGCGACGAGCCGGTTGCGTGTGATGAACCGGTGTTTGGCCGCGGTGGTGCCCGGCGGATACTCGCTCACCAGCAGCCCCCGCTCGGCGACCTCGGTCAGCAACCGCGCATGCGCGGTCGGATACGTGCGGTCGATCCCGCAGGCCAGCACCGCCGTGGTGCGGCCACCGGCAAGCAGCACCGCCCGGTGTGCGGCCCCGTCGATGCCGAACGCCCCGCCGGAGGTCACCGACCAGCCACGATCACTCAGTTCCCCCGACAACCGGGCGGCGACGCTCTCCCCGTAGGAGGAGGCGGCACGCGCCCCGACCACGGCGACCGACTGGGCCGCGACCTCGTCGAGCCGGTGCGGCCCACGCACCCACAGCGCCAGCGGCTCTCCCTCACGCGGCCCGGTCCCGGCGCGCGCGAGCGCCAGCAGCTGCCAGCCGGGCCATTCCTCGTCATCGGGCAGCACGAGCCTGGCTCCGACACGCGCCGCGGCCTCCAGATCCTGTGCGGCGCAGTCCGCTCCCGCCCTGGCCTCGGTGGCGGTCAATGCCTCCTCGAATCCGTTCGGGACCAATCGGTCCCGGATGGCATCGGCCGCAGCTGTCGCCCCGAGTTCGGTCACCAGCGCCGCCACCGCCGTACAGGGCGGTTCGGCCACCCGGGCCAGGTAGGCCCAGGCCCGTAGTTCGTCGTCGGGTCTGTTCATCAGTAACTCCCCCTGTCCCGGTACAGCAGTGCTTGGGCCACATCGTCTTCCGTCGGCTTGTCGGCGCCGCGCAGGTCGCACATCGTCCACGCCAGCCGTAACGCCCGGTCGGCACCGCGGGCGGTGACCCGGCCGTCGCGCAGGAACAGCTCGACCGGCCGCATGGCCTCGGCGCTGAGCCGGAACCGTTGCCGCAGAATCGAACCTGGCACCTCCGAATTGGTGAGCCAGCCGAACTCGCGCCAGCGGTCCACCGCCGCCGACCGCGCGGCCACCACCCGGGCACGCACCTGCGCACTCGTCTCCTCCTCCGAGGTCATCAGCGCCGCCGATCCCGGTGGGTCCATCCGCACCCGGATATCGACGCGATCCATCAGCGGCCCGGACAGCTTTCCCAGATACCGCCGCCGCACCACGGAACTGCACACGCAATCCACGTCGTGAGCGGGGGCGCACGGGCATGGGTTCGCCGCCAGGACGAGCTGGAACCGCGCGGGATAGCGGGCGATGCCGTCGCGCCGTTGCACGTTCACCTCGCCCTCCTCGAGGGGTTGGCGCAGCGAATCGAGCACCGTCGGAGGCATTTCCGCGCATTCATCGAGGAACAGCACCCCGCGATGGGCCAGCGACGCCGCGCCCGGACGCGCGAAACCCGTTCCACCACCCAGCAATCCGGTGGCCGAGGTGCTGTGATGTGGGGCGACGAACGGCGGATCGACCACCAGTGGCTGCCCGGGCGAGAGCACCCCGGCGATGGAGTGGATTGCCGTGACCTCCAGCGACTCCTCCCGGCGCAGTGGCGGCAGGATGCCCGGAATCCTCTTGGCCAGCATCGTCTTTCCGATTCCCGGGGGCCCGGTCATCAACACGTGGTGCGCGCCGGCCGCGGCGATCTCCAGCGCGTGCCGGGCCTCGCCCTGCCCGACGACATCGGCCCAGTCGTCGCGGTGCCCGCCGGGCCCGGCCGGCTCCTCCTCCGGCTGCCTCGGCACCGCGTCGAGCACACATTCACCGGCCAGCCAGCTCACCACCTGCGCCAGCGAATCCACGCCGCCGATCTCCAGCTCGGTGACCAGCAGGGCCTCGTCGACGTTGCCGTGGGGCACCACAGCCTGCTCGAAGCCGTGCTCGGCCGCCCAGATCAGGGCCGGCAGAATGCCCCGGACCGGACGCACCCGGCCGTCCAGTGCCAGCTCACCCATGATGATCGTGCGCGGCAGCCGGTGCGGCGCCGCCTCGCCGGTGGACACCAGGATCGCGATCGCCATGGCCAGGTCGAATCCGGACCCGGACTTGGGGATCTCGGCCGGCGACAGCAGAACGGTGAGCCTGCCCTCGGGAAACTTGAAGCCGGAGTTGGCGATCGCCGATCGGATGCGGTCGCGGGCCTCCCGCACCGAGCCGTCGACGCCGCCGCTCACCGCGAACGCCGGCAATCCCGCACCCACCGACGCCTGCACCTCCAGACCCTTGGCCTCGAACGCGTTCAGCCCCACCGTGTGTACGGTGCCGAGCGCTCGGACCCGCGGGGTCATACGAATACCCCGGTGTGGTGCCGCAGACCCGCCCGGGTCGCATCATCGGGGGCTGTCGGATCGAGCTGGATGGCGATGACATCGAACCGGATCGTCGAGAACCAGGTGTCCTGCCCGGCCAGCCACACCTGGGTGGCGCGGCGCATGCGGGCCAGTTTGTCAGGGGTGACCGCCTCGGCCGGGTCGCCGTACATGCGACTGGCCCTGGTCTTGACCTCCACCACCACGAGCACCGTGCCGTCGACGGCGATGATATCGAGTTCTCCGTACCGGCAGCGCCAGTTACGTTCCAGGACTGTCCATCCCGCGTCGGTGACGTAATCGGTGGCGATGTCCTCGCCCAACCTGCCGATCGTCGCCCGCCGGTTCTCGCGCGGCCCGCCTGATCCCTGTTCGCTCATGGCGACAAGCATCACGCCGGATCAGCCCACCCGGACGTGCGAAGACACCGGATCGCGACATCTGTGGACAGCTCGACAGGACTCCCCAGATTCAGCTGGGGAAACGTTCACAGATCAGTTCAAGGTGTGTCGGGAAGCCGCAGTTCGGGCTTCTCCAGTTCCTCGATGTTGACGTCCTTGAACGTGATCACCCGGACCTGCTTGACGAACCGCGCCGGCCGGTACATGTCCCACACCCAGGCGTCGCTCATCCGCAGCTCGAAGTACACCTCGCCGTCGGTGTTGCGGGGCGCCAGCTCGACAGCGTTGGCCAGGTAGAAGCGCCGTTCGGTCTCGACCACGTATGTGAACTGGCCGACGATGTCCTTGTACTCGCGGTACAGGGAGAGTTCCATCTCGGTTTCGTACTTCTCGAGATCCTCCGCGCTCATCCTGTAAGCGTATCGCGATCCGGCGCCGTGGGAATGAGCGGTCTCCCGCGTGCGCGCGAGGCCACATTCCGGTAGGACATGCGGTGCTCGTGCGAGGGTCCGAGGTCGTCGATGCGGCTCATATGGTGGGCCGTGCTGTATCCCTTGTGGACGGCGAAGTCGTAGCCCGGAAGCGTGCGGTCGAGGCCCACCATGATGCGGTCGCGGGTCACCTTGGCGATCACGCTCGCCGCGGCGATACAGGCGGCCGCACCGTCACCGCCGATGACGGGCAGGCTCGGCATCGTCAGGCCCGGAACCCCGAAACCGTCGGACAACACATAGCCGGGCGGGGTGTGCAGACCCGCGATCGCCCGCCGCATGCCCTCGATGTTGGCCACGTGGATGCCGATCCTGTCGACCTCCGCGGCATCGATGATCACCGCGTGCCAGGCGAGCGCGTTGCGGGTGACCGCCCGGTAGAGCCGCTCACGCGTCGGCTCGGGGAGCTTCTTGGAGTCATCGAGGTCGGCCAGCGAGGTGGCCTGGGCGGGTTTGAGGATGCACGCGGCCACCACCAGCGGTCCCGCGCAGGCGCCGCGCCCGGCCTCGTCGACACCGGCGACGGGGCCGAGTCCGCTGGTGTGCAGGGCAAATTCGTACGTCCGCAGGTTCGCCGCCCTGCGGACGGGCCTGCGCGGCGGCCACCTGTTCCCCGTCGGCACGAGCGGTGTCCTACTTCTGCGGGTTGACCGCGTCGACACCACCGATCCGGGAGAACGGATAGATGATGAAGCGCACCTTGCCGCGGATATTGCTCACCGGCACCGTGCCCTGCAGTTCGTCGGAGATGTGGTAGCGCGAGTCGGCCGAGTTCAGGCGATTGTCGCCCATCACCCACACGTTGCCGGCGGGCACCTTGATCGGCCCGAAGTCCGCGCCGTAGCAGCTGTTGGGGGTACTGTCCTCGTTCGTGAAGTCCGACGCCCCCATCCCGGCGACGCTGTCGATCTGCAGTTGCTTGTCGATGTACGGCTCGTGCAGGGGCTTTCCGTCGACCGTCACGCCCTTGCCGTCGGCGTTCTTGCACGCCACCGTCTGTCCACCGGTCGCGATGACGCGCTTGACCAGGTTGTTCTCGTCCGGCGGGGCGAAGCCGAACCACGACAGCCCGTCCTGGACCGCCTTGATCGCCGGGTTCGACGACCTCGGCGACTGCCAGCTGCCATCCCACGACTCGGTGGGTGCCTTGAAGACCACCACGTCGCCGGGTTCGGGGTCGCCGAACCGGTAGGCCAGCTTGTCGATGACGATCCGGTCGTTGGTGCACCCCTGGCACCCGTGCAGCGTCGACTCCATCGATTCCGACGGGATGACGTACTGCCGGCCGATGAAGGTCTGCAACACCCAGGTCACCAGCAGCACGCAGCCAACGATGATGACGATCTCGCGCAGCATCGACGACTTCTTCTGTTCCTGCTCGTCGGTGGACTTGAGCCGCCACGGCCGCGCACCCGTCTCCGGGGACGTCGTGTCGTCCGGCTCCGGTGTCGCGCCCTCCGACGGCGTGTCCACGCGATCTGGTTCGTCTCGATGCTCTCCGGCGTCGGCGCCGGTCCCCTGGTCCTGTGTATCGGCCACCCAGCCAGAGTAGACGTGCCGGCGGCCGCACCTGCTTCCGACGCACCCGGCGGCCCCCGTCCCGCCCCGCGAGGGGCGGTGCATATGCGAAGGCCCCGGCCGCACAATGTGCGGCCGGGGCCTGAAGACCGGAAGAATCCGGCTCAGCTCAGCGCTTTTCCTTGATCTTGGCAGCCTTGCCGCGCAGGTCACGCAGGTAGTACAGCTTGGCGCGACGGACGTCACCGCGGGTCAGCACGTCGACCTTGGCGATGTTGGGGCTGTGCACGGGGAAGGTGCGCTCCACGCCGACACCGAACGACACCTTGCGGACGGTGAAGGTCTCGCGGATGCCGCCACCCTGGCGACGGATCACGACGCCCTTGAAGACCTGGATCCGCTCCTTGGCACCTTCGATGACCTTGACGTGAACGTCGAGGGTGTCGCCGGGTGCGAATTCGGGGATGTCGTCACGGAGTGACTGCTTGTCGAGGAAGTCGAGGGTATTCATCGGGATAGTCCATTCTGGAATGTAACGGCGAACAGAGGAACCTGGCGGCCTGCCGTCCGGCGCGTGGGCGCCGGGCCGCAGGTTCGACCGGTTCGTGCTCCGAGTCGTTGGTACCCGTGTCGGCACCGACCGGCATTCCGGTCTGGCGCATCCGTGCGCGGGCAACCTGAATATTGTGCCAGATACCACCTGCTGAGACGAAATCGCCGGTGGACCGTCAGTCGTCGAGTTCGTCGGGGTCTGTGCCGACGGGTCCGGGTGTGGCGGCCGACGGTGCGATCACCCGGATCCCGAGGTCCTCGAAATGAGCGGTTACGTGGGCGGGCACGGGATGGGCAGAGGCCACGGCGAGGGGCCGGGCCCCTACAGCCTCGAGGTGTTCGGCGATCGCGAACTCCGACCCGCGCGGCGATCCGGCCAGATGTTCTGCGGCCCCGATCGTGACGCCGGTCCGCAGGTAGGCGACGGGGTCACTGGTGCCCACCACCTCGATCAGTTCCCGCGCCGCCGTGCAGCCCACACCGACCGACATCCGCACCCACTGTGTCAGGTCCTGCGGCAACGATGCGTGCAGTTCCCGCGCGCGTTCGGCCAGACGAGTCCCGTCGACGTCCGGCGGCGGGTCGGGGTGACCCCCGAACGCACCCGCCATCGCCGCACCAGCCATCGCCGCGGCGGCCACCGGTGCGGCGGCGACCATCCCGGGAAACGCCGGGCCCGAGGCCATCGGGGTGTACGCGCCCGAGGTCGGGCTGTGTGAACCGGCGGACTGATCGTCGGGTTGCGGGTCTGACGAGGCCCTGTCGGTGTGACCGGGATCGAGCTGTGCCGCCCGCTCGACCGCGGCGTCGCCGATCGTCCCGAACACCGAGGTCGCGGCACCGGAGGCCGCCACCAGCGCCGTCGGATGCCCCACCAGGGAGGCGATCTCGGCGCGCAGCAGATCGCGTTCGGCGATGGCCGAGGCCAGTGACAACCGATCGCGGGTCCCGACAACCTCGTCGGCATAGCCGTCCAGGGTCGCCGCGAGTGCCCCGAGCCGGGCCACCACATCGGCGACGGCACTGCCGCGTGCCCCGGCGATCGCGTGGGCCGCGTGGTCGGTGCCCTCACGCAGGCCGCCCGCGCCCAGTCCCGCCCTGGTGTGCGCGGTGGTGAACGCCCTGCCCACGGCCTCGGTCTGGGTGGCGATCGCCTCCAACCTGCGTGCGCACGCCCTCAGCGCGGCCACGTCGGCGGTCGGATCCGACGCCTGCGCGAGCGCGTCGACGACATCGCGGGGTGAGGTCACAGCACCAGCCCTTTGTCACCCCGGGCCCCGAACACCGGTGCGGCGCTCGAGTCGGCCGTACGCAGCCGCGTTCCGGCGGCGTCCAGCGCTGCGATGTGCTCACGCATCAGGGTGTCGACGGCGCCGAGCGCGTCGAGGGCCAGGCGCGCGGACTCGCCGAACCTCGGCCGGATCACGTCGGCGACCGGGTCCACACCGAAGGCGACGCCCGCCGCGGCGAGCGTGGTCCGCAGCTCGGTGGTGAGCGCGGGGAGCTCGCCGGCGAGGGCGTTCAGGGTACGGACGAGGTCGTCGAGATCGTCGAGATCGACGTGCATCCTGCCTGTCACCCGCTCATCACATCCACGATGTCGTCGTAGTCGGGCGTGTTGACCGGGTCGGCGTCGACGATCGACATCGACACCTGATCGCGTGTGGCGCGCAGCTTTTCGTCGGCGGCGGCCACGAGTGAGGTGATCGCCTCCGCGAGCCCGGCGGCGTCCCGGTCGCGGAGCGCCGCGGGGTCGATGGTCAGGCCGACCAGCAGCCCTCTGGCGTTGACCGTCACCGACACATCGCCCTCGGAGGTGGCGGCCTCGGCGGTGAGTCCGGCCAGGACTGCCCGGATCCGGTCGAGTTCGGCGTGCTGCCGTTCCAGTTCGGCGTGCATTCTCGCCCAGACATCGGGGCGCTGTCCGGACGGGGTGGCCGCGCCCGGTGCTCCGCTCGGTGATTGTGGTGCCTCGCCGGACGCTGTGGCGTGCTGTTGCGGTTCCACGCGTTGTCCTCTCACACTGTCCGGACCGAGGCGGCGTGCATCGGTCACCAGGGCCGATGCCACCTCGCGTGTGGTCGATCGTAGCCCCGGTGCTCTGGCCGGTCGACAGATTCATCCACAAGCGTGTCGTCAGGTGGTGCCGGAGGCGTATCCGTCCAGAAGGTCCGGCCGGCGTTCGCGGGTGCGTTCGAGGGACTGTTCGTGGCGCCATGCGGCGATCTTGGCGTGATCACCCGACAGCAGTACCGGCGGGACCGCCAGGTCGCGCCACACCTCGGGCCGGGTGTAGCTCGGCCCCTCCAGAAGTCCGTCGGAGAACGAATCCTCTTGGTGGGAGCGCGGATTGCCCAGGACTCCGGGAATGAGCCGGACCGTCGCCTCGATCATCGCGAGCACCGCGACCTCGCCTCCGATGAGGACGAAATCACCGATCGACACCTCCTCGACCCGCACCCGCCGGGCGGCGTCGTCGAAAACCCTCTGGTCGATGCCCTCGTAGCGCCCGCAGGCGAACACGAGGTGGGATTCACCGGCCCAGCGGGCCGCGGTCGCCTGGGTGAACGGCACACCGGCGGGCGTTGGCACCACCAGCAGCGCCTCGTCCGGGCAGACCTCATCGAGGCAGGCTCCCCACACCTCGGGTTTCATCACCATGCCGGGTCCGCCGCCGTACGGCGAGTCGTCGACGCTGCGGTGCACGTCGTGCGTCCAGTCCCGCAGATCGTGGACATCGACGGTGACCTGGCCCCGGTCAACCGCTTTGCCGAGCAACGCCACCCGCAACGGAGTGAGGTAGTCGGGGAAGATCGAGACAATGTCCAGGCGCATCGACGGCCGCGTGGTGTCCGGGTCGGTCACTGGTCGAACAGTCCGTCGGGCGGGTCGATCACCACACCACCGTCCCGCGTCACCTCCGGCACGATGTCGCGCACGAACGGCACGAGCAGTTCGCGACCGTCCTCAGCGGTCACCGCGAGAATGTCGTTGGCCGGCAGGTGCAGCACCGACGACACCACGCCCACGGGGTCACCGTCGACGGTCGTGACCGGCAGACCTTCGAGTTCATGGTCGTAGAACTCGTCCGGGTCGTCACCCGAGTCGACGTCGGCGGCGTCGATGACGAACAGCGTGCCGCGCAGTGCGTCGGCCGCGGTCCTGTCGCCGACCTCTTTGAGGGACAGCAACAGCCGCCCGGAATGGTTCCGGGCGGCTGTGACTGTGAAGCGACGTTCGCCACCCCCGCGCGGCGCCTGGCCGCGCAGGATCGCTCCACACGCGAACCGGGTGTCGGGGTCGTCGGTGCGTACGTCGACCACGACCTCACCACGGATGCCGTGGGCCTTGACCACACGCCCGATCACCAGGTCCATCTGCGCGGAGCCGCCTTTACCCGCGGTCAGCGGTCGGTGTCGACGATGTCGACACGGATTCCGCGGCCGCCGATTCCGGCGACGAGGGTCCGCAGCGCGGTCGCGGTGCGGCCGTTACGGCCGATGACCTTGCCGAGATCCTCGGGGTTGACGTGCACCTCGACCAGACGGCCACGACGGCCGGTCACCAGGTCGACGCGCACGTCATCGGGGTTGGCGACGATGCCGCGAACGAGGTGTTCGACGGCGTCCGCGACGACTGCGCTCACGCGTCAGCCTCGGCGGCCTCCGGAGCGGCCTCGTCGTCCTTCTTGGCGGCCTTCTTCTTCGGGGTGGTGGCCGCGGCGACGGGCTCGCTGTCGGCAGCGGCCAGCGCGGCGTTGAACAGGTCGAGCTTGGACGGCCTGGGCTCGGCGACCTTCAGGGTGCCCTCGGCACCCGGCAGGCCCTTGAACTTCTGCCAGTCACCGGTGACCTTGAGGATGGTCAGAACCGGATCGGTGGGCTGAGCACCGACGCCGAGCCAGTACTGGGCGCGCTCGGAGTCGACCTCGATCAGGCTGGGCTCTTCCTTGGGGTGGTACTTGCCGATGGTCTCGATGACGCGACCGTCGCGACGGGTACGCGCATCGGCGACGACGATGCGGTACTGCGGGTTGCGGATCTTACCGAGACGGGTGAGCTTGATTTTGACAGCCATGTGTCTTCCTTGCTGGTCACTGCGCAATTCGGCGACTCACCCGGAGTGGTGAGCCCGGTTTTGCGATCTGTTTTCGGTGTGACCGTCGGCCGGCCGTGGCCGGGTCCGACGAACCGACGGTTCATTCTGCCAGAGGGCGTGCGCGTCACGAAATCGGCGCCCCACGCCGACGACGGCCGCCAGAGAAGTGGCAACACGAAAATAGCCGGGTTCGGATGTGGTTGCCTACCCCGCGAAAAGCATCCATATCCGAACCCGACCGCAACCTGAACGCTACATTACCAACGAGTAAGAACCAAGCTGCCCGAATATATTTGTGCTCCAGATCACAGGTTGGGCGATATCGCGCGACTGCCGGAACACGCCCGATCAGACGATGCGCCGCCCCGAACACACGATGGCTGCCGGCGACCGCAACGCCGAGATCCGCTCCCGCGGGTCCTCGCCGACCACCAGAAAGTCGGCGCGGTCGCCTTCCGCGAGACCGCCGGCGCCCAGCCAGGTGCGCGCCTCGATACTCGCCGCGGCGAGCGCATCGACCGGGCGCCAGCCCAGGTCCACGAGCGCCTCGATCTCGTCGACGATGCGCCCGTGGGTGACGAACCCGCCGGCGTCGGTGCCGGCGAACATCGCCACCCCGGCCTCCCGCGCCGCTCCGAAAACCTCCCCCGCACCCGCGTGCAGCGAGAGCATGTTGGCCTGATAGACCGGGAACCGGTCGGCGCCTGCGGCGATACCCGGAAAATTATCCACCTGAATCACGGTGGGCACCAAGGCAATCAACTTCTCGACCATCTTGTCGATCAGGTCGGCGGTCAGGCCGGTGCCGTGCTCGATGCAGTCGAATCCGGCGTCGATGATGTCGCCGAGCGCATCGGTGCCGAACACATGCGCGGTGATCCGGGCCCCGGCGTCGTGCGCGGCGGCAGCAGCGGCAGCCAGCGTGTCCCGGTCCCAGAGCGGGGCGAGATCACCGACCTCGCGGTCGATCCAGTCGCCGACGATCTTGACCCAGCCGTCGCCGTCGGCGGCCTGTCTGGCCACCTCCGCCGGCAGGTCGGCCGGGTCGACGAGGTCGACGCTGTAGCCGCGCATATATCGCTTGGGCCGGGCAATGTGGCGTCCGGACCGGATGAACCGCGGGCAGAGCGGATCGTCGTCGAGCGGATGGGTATCGAGCGGTGATCCGACCTCACGGATCAGCAGGGCACCCGCACGCGCGTCGGCGTACGCGGACTGCCGGGCCTGCTCGATGGTCACGTCGAGACCGGGCGCGATGCCGACGTGGTTGTGCGCGTCCACCAGCCCCGGGACGATCCAGCCGCCGTCGACGGCCGTCTCGGCCGAGGCCACCGGCTCGAAGGTGATCCGACCGTCGACCACCCAGAATTCGAGACTCTGCTCGGTGAACGGATCGATACCGCGAAAATGCAACGCGCCCTGTGTCATCGGTGCTCCCGGGGACGAAGCGGCCTAGTTGCCGCGCTTCTTCGGCTGCTGGAACTGCGAGACGTCGATACCCTCAAGGCCCGGCGGCAGTTCGTTGAGACCGGCCGGCATGTTCGACAGGTCCGGGAACCCTGCGGGCATACCCGGCATCCCGCCCGGCATCCCGGGGAAACCGCCGCGCATCTTCGGCGGGGTCGGCCCACGGCCGCGTCCCTTGCCCTTCTTGCCCTTGCCTTTACCCTTGCGGGCGTTCTTCCGGCCGGCCGGCCCGAAGCCCATACGCCCGGACATCTGCGCCATCATCTTGCGGGCCTCGAAGAACCGGTCGACGAGCTGGTTGACCTCGCTGACGGTGACCCCCGAACCGTTGGCGATACGCAGGCGCCGGGAGGCGTTGATGATCTTCGGATTCTCCCGCTCGGCCGGCGTCATGCCGCGGATGATGGCCTGCACCCGGTCGAGCTGCTTGTCGTCGACCTGCGCCAGCACGTCCTTCATCTGGCCCGCGCCGGGCAGCATGCCCAGGATGTTGCCGATGGGCCCCATCTTGCGGATCATCAGCATCTGTTCGAGGAAGTCCTCCAGCGTCAGCTCACCCTGGGTGATCTTGGCGGCGGCCTCCTCGGCCTGCTGTTGATCCCAGTGCTGTTCGGCCTGCTCGATCAGGCTGAGCACATCGCCCATCCCCAGGATGCGGCTGGCCATCCGGTCGGGGTGGAAGACGTCGAAGTCTTCGAGCTTCTCGCCGGAGGAGGCGAACATGATCGGCTGGCCGGTCACCTCGCGCACCGACAGTGCGGCCCCGCCGCGGGCGTCGCCGTCGAGTTTGGTGAGCACGACGCCGGTGAAGCCGACCCCGGACTGGAACGCCTCGGCCGTGGAGACCGCGTCCTGACCGATCATCGCGTCGACGACGAACAGCACCTCGTCGGGGTCGGTGGCCTCGCGGATGTCGGAGGCCTGACGCATCAGTTCCTCGTCGATGCCGAGGCGGCCCGCGGTGTCGATGACCACCACGTCGTAGTGCTGGGAGGCGGCCTCATCGATACCGGCCTTGGCCACCGCGACCGGGTCTCCCGAGCTGACGCCGAGAGTGCCCTCGCCGCCGATGCTGGTGCCCGGGTGCGGCGCGAACACCGGCACCCCGGCCCGCTCGCCGACGATCTGCAGCTGCGACACCGCGCCGGGACGCTGCAGGTCACACGCCACCAGCAGGGGGGTGTGCCCCTGCTGCTTGAGCCAGTTGCCGAGCTTGCCGGCGAGGGTGGTCTTACCGGCACCCTGCAGGCCGGCCAGCATGATGACGGTCGGCGGCTTCTTGGCGAACTGCACGCGCCGCGTCTCGCCGCCGAGGATCACGATCAGTTCCTCGTTGACGATCTTGACGACCTGCTGCGCCGGGTTGAGCGCGGCCGAGACCTCGGCGCCCTTGGCGCGCTGCTTGATCTTGGCGATGAAGCCGCGGACCACCGGCAACGAGACATCGGCCTCGAGCAGCGCCAGGCGGATCTCCCGGGCCGTCCGATCGATGTCGGCGTCGGAGAGTTTGCCTTTGCCGCGCAGATCCTTCAGGGCACCGGTCAACCGGTCGGAGAGGGAATCGAACATTCCTCTAGTGTTCCATGCCTGCGGCCGACTCAGCTGATCGGCACACCTGACCGGGAGGTCCCGCCGGTACCACCGGGCCCGTTGCCCGAATTCGGTTCCACCCGCGGCTGCGGTTGCGGACAGACCTTGAGGATGTCGGCCTCTACCGCGGCCCGGAAGTCCGGGTCGTCGACGCTGCGCTCGGGATCCGAGCGCCGAATGCAGAACGTGTCGACGACGGTGTTGCCGAGCGTGGTGACCTTGGCCCACCGCACGTCCACGCCATGCGCCTCAAGGACCGCGCTGACGCGACTGAGCAGTCCGATCCGGTCGTCGACGCGCAGTTCGAGGATCGCCTGCCCGCCGACCGCGTCCGCGCCGGCACCTGACGACTCACCCGGAACCCCCGACCACAGGATCCGGGCGGGCGCCACGGCGAACAAGGCGGGAACCGCGAACTTGGCGTGCCCTGAGCCGTCGGTGGCGGGGTCGGTGCTCCCCGCCGACGCCGATACCCCGGCCAGCGCGCCGATGCCCTCGGACACGCTGGCGATGGTGGGGATCGGTGATTCGGCCTCGCGGGCGTCGAGACGCGCGAGGACGTCGACCTTGCCCTCGACAGCGGCGATCAACTGCTGACGCATCAGGCCGACCTCGGGCGGGCTGCCGAAGCGCGGCACCACCACGAACGAGTTCACCGCGCTGCCGTCGTGGCTGCGCACCGACGCCGACTGCGCCCGCAGACCGTGCAGGCCGAGCACACCGGCCATCTTCGACAGCAGGCCCGGCCGGTCCGGGGCGACCATCGTGACCGTGTAGGTGTGCAGGCCCTCCGCCGGGGAGATCTCGACGGCGAACCCGCCCGCCTCGGCGAGCGCGATCTGTTCCGGCGACAACGGTTCGGCGACAACGGGTTCGACGCCATCGATCAGCCGCATGCACCGACGGACGAGGTCGTGGATGAGTGAGGATTTCCAGTCGCCCCACACACCTGGGCCGGTGGCCAGCGAATCGGCCTCGGCCAGTGCCGCGAGCAGTTCGAGCAGCACCCGGTTGCCGCCGAGCGTGTCGACGACGAACTGCGCGGTGTCCGGATCCTCCAGGTCGCGGCGCGTGGCCACCGACGGCAGCAGCAGGTGGTGACGCACCATCTCCGACAGGATCGTCACGTCCTGCGGCCACAGCCCCATCCGGTTGCCGAGCTGGATGGCCAGTTCAGCGCCGACGATGCTGTGGTCGGCGCCCCTCCCCTTACCGAGGTCATGGATCAGCGCCCCGAGCACGAGGAGGTCGGGACGGGTGACCCGGGTGGTCATCGCGCTCGCATAGGAGGCGGTCTCCACCAGATGCCGGTCGACGGTCCACGAATGGATCGCATCGCGCGGCGGCAGGTCGCGGACCGCTCCCCACTCGGGAATCAGCCTGCCCCACAGTCCGGTCCGGTCGAGCGCCTCGATCGGGTCGACCATGTGGTGCCCCGATCCGAGCAGCACGATCATGTCGCTGAGCGCCTCACGCGGCCACGGCTCCCGCAGTTCCGGTGCATAGTCGGCGAGCCTGCTCAGCGTCGAGGCGCTGATCGGCAGGCCCGTGCGTGCCGACGAGGCCGCCACGCGCAGAATCAATCCCGGGTCCCGGCTCGGAATCGCGTTGCGCGCCAACACCACCTCGCCGTTGTGCTCCACCACACCCTCGTCGAGGGGGCGACGCACCGGTGGGCGCCGGAGCTTGGCCAGACCGCGCCGGGGCAGTGCGTTGCCCGCGGTGCGCAGGCCGACGTCGATGGAGTAGCTGATGGTGCGGGCGGCGTCGCTGATGGACCGTGCCAGGTCGAATCGGTCGCCGATCCGCAGAGCGGCACCGATCTCGTCGGCATCCTGGGCGCGGACCTGTTCACGCGGCCGGCCCGCGATGCGGTGCAGTTCAGTGCGGATATCGAGCAGCCGGACGTAGGCGGTCTGCGGCGCCGACCCCGACGGATCCGCACGTGCCTGGCTCACGCCGTCGGTCAGTTGCGCGATGGCGAGCGCACCGAGCAACTGCACATCGCGCAGTCCGCCCCGACCGCTCTTGAGGTCGGGTTCGGCGCGGTGCGCGATATCCCCGGCGCGGCGCCAGCGGTCCTGTGCGTGGGTGACGATGTCGGGAAAACGGGTGCGGATCTGGGATCGCCACTGCTGGCGCACACCACCGATCAGCAGCTTGGACAGGTCTTCGTCGCCTGCGATGTGCCTGGCCTCGAGCAGGCCCAGCGCGGCGGTCACGTCCTCGGCGGCCACCGACAGCGCCTGCGGCACAGTGCGAACCGAGTGGTCGAGCGGAATGTTGGCGTCCCACAGCGGATACCACAGGCCGTCGGCGACCTCCGACACCTTGGCCGCGGGCAGATCGTCGTGCAGCAGGATCAGGTCGAGATCGGAATACGGCAGCAGTTCCCCACGCCCCAGGCCACCGACGGCGACGATCGCCAGACCGCTGTCGGCGGTGATTCCGAGTTCGGCTCCTTTGCTGTTGAGCCAGAACTCGTGCAGGTCGACGAGTACCTGACGCAGGCCCGGTGCGTCGAGTTTGCCGGAGCGGGCCGATGTGAGCAGTTGGCGTCTGGCCTGGGCAAGATCTGTTGCTGCCATGGGCTTCTCGATACCTCGCAGATTCGTGGAAGGGCAGATTCGGGAACGGGCTGACCGCCGACCGGTCCGGGACACGACCCGTGCGCAGCCGATCGTGAGATGGTCGCGGCCCCGCGCCTGATGAGTCATCAGTCGCGGGGCCGCGATGCACGGTGCCGGCCGGGTCATGGACCCGGATAGGTGGTGCTAGAGGGCGTCGCCCCCGCGCTCACCGGTACGGACCCGGACCACCGAGTCGACCGGCGAGACCCAGACCTTGCCGTCACCGATCTTGCCGGTGCGGGCGGCCTCGACGATCACGTCGACGACCTTGTCCACGGCCGCGTCGTCGACGACGACCTCGACACGAACCTTGGGTACGAAGTCGACGGAATACTCAGCACCCCGGTAGACCTCGGTGTGGCCCTTCTGTCGCCCGTAGCCCTGGACCTCGCTCACGGTCATCCCGAGGATGCCCGCCTGTTCGAGTCCTGCCTTCACGTCTTCGAGAGTGAACGGCTTGACGATGGCAGTGATCAGCTTCATGAATTATCCCTCTCCACAGGATTCAGCGTAGTTGTCGATGTGAGCGTGTTCACGCTGATTCATAGGCGGTCTCGGCGTGTTCTGCCTCATCGATGCCGACCTTCTCATCCTCATCGCTGACCCGCCAGCCGAGCGGCTTGAGAGCGAAGGCGATGGCGGCGGTGAGAACACCGGTGAAGACCAGGGCGAACAGGGCGATCACGAACTGGACGACGAGGAGCTTTGCGTCGCCGCCCCAGAACAGGCCGTCGCCCTTGGCGAGCAGACCGATGCCGATGGTGCCCCACAGGCCGGCGACGAGGTGCACGCCGACGACGTCGAGCGAGTCGTCGTAGCCGTACTTGTTCTTGAGGCCGATGGCCAGGGCCGCCAGAACGCCGGCGACAGCACCGAGGATCAGCGAACCGACCGGGGTCAGCGCGTTACAGGCCGGGGTGATGGCGACCAGGCCGGCGACGATACCCGAGGCGGCGCCCACGCTGGTGGCGTGCTTGTCGCGGATGATTTCCACTGCGAGCCAGCCGAGGATGGCTGCCGCGGTGGCGGCGGTGGTGTTGACCCAGACCTTGCCCGCGGTGGCGTCGGCGGCGAGTTCGGAGCCGACGTTGAAGCCGAACCAGCCGAACCACAGGAGCGCGGCACCCAGCATGACGAACGGGATGTTGTGCGGACGGTAGGCGGTGCGGCCGAATCCGACGCGCTTGCCGACGATGATGGCCAGGACCAGGCCGGCCATACCGGCGTTGATGTGAACCACGGTGCCACCGGCGAAGTCGACGGGAGCGACCTTGGCCGCGCCGTCCTCGGTGCCGAAGAGCCAGGACGCGAAACCGGTCTCGGCGCCCGACATGATGCCACCGCCCCAGACCATGTGGGCGAGCGGGAAGTAGACGATGGTCGTCCACACCACGGTGAACACGAGCCAGGTGGAGAACTTCACGCGTTCGGCGAGCGATCCGGAGATCAGCGCGACGGTGATCACGGCGAAGGTGAGCTGGAAGCCCAGGAACACGATCGACGGAATCGACAGACCACCGGTCACGACGAGGGTTTCGTTGCCCTTCTCGATTGTGTTGGTCAGCTGGTCGGAGCCGAACAGCGAGAACGGGTTGGCGAAGATACCGAGAATGTCGTCGTCACCGGTGATGCCGTTGCTGAAAGACATCGAGAAGCCCCACAGCACGTAGACGACGCTGACCGTGGCCAGCGAGCCGAACGACATCATCATCATGTTCAGAACGGACTTGCCGCGGGACAGGCCTCCGTAGAAGAAGGCCAGGCCCGGGGTCATCAGCAACACGAGGGCCGCGGAGGTGAGAATCCACGCCGTGTCGCCAGTGTCGAATGTGCCAAACGATTCTGTTGGCAGCGCGAGAACCACTGTATGAAACCTCCTGACGAGTTACGCCGACCTCTCGGCGCCTGTGATGACTCTGTCGGGCGGTGGTTTCGGTGGTGGTGCGCTGGTGTTTCAGGCCGGTGAACCACGGCGCGGAATATATTTCATCTGCGTAAACCGGCAAGACAGCTCTCAGCGGCATCTCACAGTGGCACGACACGGATGCGAGTTTCGCGTGCCCGTGTCGTGCCCGGATTGCGGCCTACAGCAGCGCGTCGACGAAGGCTCCGGGCTCGAATGGCGCCAGATCGTCGGCGCCCTCGCCGAGGCCCACGAGCTTCACCGGCACACCAAGTTCCTCCTGCACGTTGAACACGATGCCGCCCTTGGCGGTGCCGTCGAGCTTGGTGAGGGCCACGCCGGTGATCTTGACGACGTCGGCGAACACGCGGGCCTGCACCAGGCCGTTCTGTCCGACCGTGGCATCGAGAACGAGGATCACCTCGTCGACGGGGGCCTTCTTCTCCACCACGCGCTTGACCTTGTCGAGTTCGTCCATCAGACCCGTCTTGGTGTGCAACCGGCCCGCGGTGTCGATCATCACCACGTCGACACCGTCCTCGATGCCCTTGGCGACGGCGTCGAAGGCCACGGATGCGGGGTCGGCGTTCTCCTTGCCACGCACCACCTGGGCCCCGACCCGCTCGCCCCATGTCTGCAGCTGGTCGGCGGCGGCGGCGCGGAAGGTGTCGGCGGCGCCGAGCAGCACCCGCCTGCCGTCGGCCACCAGTACGCGCGCCAGTTTGCCGGTGGTGGTGGTCTTGCCGGTCCCGTTGACGCCGACGACCAGCATCACCGACGGCCGGTCGGCGTGTGGGAGCGCCCGGATCGAACGGTCGTACTCGGGGTGCAACTGTTCGATGAGTACCTTGCGCAGGAGCGCCCGCGCGTCGTCCGCGGTGCGGACGGGATTACTGGCCAGTTCGGTGCGCAGCTTCTCGACAACCGCCGTGGTGGAGGTGGTGCCGAGGTCGGCCATGATCAGCGTGTCCTCGATCTCCTCCCAGCTGTCCTCGTCGAGGTCGCCGGCGCCGAGCAGGCCGAGCATCGACTTACCGATCGCGCCCTGCGACCGGGACAGGCGTCCGCGCAGCCTGCCGAGGCGTCCCGCTGTCGGGGCGATCTCGTCGATGGCCGGGGCGACGGTGGCCGATTCGGCGGTGTCGGGGACGGTGACGTCCGGTTGGGTGGGAGCTTCAGGGGCGGCGGGCGCTTCAGGGGCAGCGTCCTCAGGTTCCGCCGGCGCTTCCACCTCGGGTACGGCCGGGCTGTCTGCCGCCGGTGCGGCCGGGGTGTCGACGTCGGCGATGGGGGTCTCGGCGGCGGGCGCCTCCGTCACCGCCGGCTCATCCTCGACGACCTCGGTGGCCGCCTCGGGTGCGGCCGCCTCCTCCGTCACCTCGGGTTCGGCGCCGGCCTCGCTGTCGGTGCCGCTCTCAGGCTCTGCCGGGGCCTCAGCAGGGGGCTCCACGACGGGGGGCTCCACGACAGGGGGAAGCGACACCTCGCGGACGGTGCGCTTCTCGGCATCGCGGGGCACCGCTGCGTCGTCACCGACACCGGGCTGTCCGTCGACGTCGGTGCGCTCCCCCGGCGGCCGGACCGGTTCGGTGGGGGTGGCCGGTTTGGTGGGCTTGGGTGGTTCGGGCGGTGTGGGAGGCTCGGCGAGTGCCGTCGAACCCTGACTGAAACTGAACCCGGACCCGGCCTGGTACCCGCCGGATCTGTCGACCTGCCGCTGCGTGCCGTCGGGGGTGCCGTCGACCTGTTTACCGGCGGATTCGTCCTCGGTGAGCGAGATCTGACGACGCCGCGACAGTACGGTCCCGAGGCCGATCAGCGCGACGATGAGCAGTACCGCCACCACAATGCCGATGACCAGTCCTGTGTTCACTCCACACGTCCTTCCTTAGCGTGGGTTCCAGTCAATCAGACAGCGGCGCCAGGCACCGATCCGGCGAGCCGAAGTCCGTTCCCGCAAGCGAACGCGACGGCATCACCACCCGGCATACGATCGGGACATATATCCCACATGTCTGTATGTCCGCTGATCCTCCCTATCAAGGAGTCGCCCGTGTTCCCTGGAAACTTCGTCGCCACCACGCCGGACAAGCCGGCGGTGATCGCCGCCGCGACCGGTGAGTCGCTCACCTACCGACAGCTCGACGAGAACTCCACCCGGATCGCCAATCATCTCGCGGCCCTCGGCCTGGTGCGCGGTGACAACGTCGCCGTGGTGTCGGACAACAGCCTGCGCATCTTCGAGGTGTACTGGGCGGCGCTGCGCAGCGGTATGTACCTCACCGCGGTCAACCACCATCTGACCGCAGAGGAGACCAACTACATCCTCACCGACTGCGGGGCGCAGGTCGTGTTCGCCGGCGCGAACGTGGCGGCCGCCGTCGCCGACGCGGGTGAGCTCGAGTCGCTCGCCCGGCCGGGTCACCGGATCGCCTGGGGCGGCGCGATCGACGGCTTCGACGAATACGAGCGCGTGCTGGCCGGGGCCTCGCCGGAGCCGCGTACCGATCAGCCGCGGGGCACCGATTTTCTGTACTCCTCGGGCACCACGGGCCGCCCCAAAGGCATCAAGATCCCGCTGCCCGACGGCCAGGTCAACGAGATCCCCGACACCTACACCGTCGTGTTCGGCGGTCTGTACAAGTTCACCTCCGACACCGTGTACCTGTCCCCCGCCCCGCTGTACCACGCCGCACCGCTGCGCTACTGCGGTGTCACCAACTCAGTCGGCGGCACGGTCATCATGATGGACCGCTTCGAACCGGAGGCGGCGCTGGCCGCGATCGACAAGTACCGCGTCACGCACAGCCAGTGGGTGCCGACGATGTTCATCCGGATGCTCAAACTGCCCGCCGAGGTCCGCGAACGGTACGACGTGAGCAGCATCCGGTACGCGGTCCACGCCGCCGCGCCGTGCCCGATCGAGGTCAAGCGCGCGATGATCGAATGGTGGGGGCCGGTGATCCACGAGTACTGGGCGTCGACGGAGGCCGCGGGCGCCACCATGATCGGGCCCCAGGACGCGCTGGAACGTCCGGGGTCGGTCGGGACGGCGTTGCTGGGCATCATCCATATCTGCGACGACGCCGGTGCCGAACTTCCCGTCGGCGAGGTGGGGCTGGTGTACATCGAACGCGACTTCGTCCCCTTCCAGTATCACAACGACCCGGTCAAGACTCGCGAAGCCCAACATCCTGAACACGAAACCTGGTCCACCACAGGCGATATCGGATATCTCGATGAGGACGGCTTCCTGTACCTGACCGACCGCAAGGCGTTCACCATCATCTCCGGTGGCGTCAACATCTATCCGCAGGAGGCCGAGAACATCCTGATCGGGCACCCCGCGGTCTACGACGTCGCGATCATCGGGGTTCCCGACGCGGATCTGGGCGAGGTGGCCAAGGCATGTGTGCAACTCGCGCCGGGCTACACGCCGTCCGAGAAACTCGCCGCCGAACTCCTCGGCTACGTGGGCGAGCGGATCGCCGCTTTCAAGGTGCCACGGTCGGTCGACTTCCTCGACGACCTGCCCCGCACCCCCACCGGGAAACTGGTCAAACGCGAACTGCAGAAACAGTATTCGTGACCATGCGGGCCCGCCTCACCCCGCCATCGGGGGTGCGGCGGGTTCCGTCCCCGGAGCCCAGGCGGGCGAACGCACCACACGCCAGCCGGAGGAACCACCGCTGACCACCACGTCGCTGGCGGTGAAGGCGACCGCGATCCCGGTATCGGAGACCTCGACGCCCCCGACGGTGACCGCCTCGGTGAGGGCGTCGACGTTCTGGGTGAACCGGTCGACGAACATCTGCACGAAGTCGGACAGCACGAATGCGCCGAACACCTCGGCCCGCACCACCGAGAACCGGATGCGGCCCTCTCGCGCCGTCGGCCGGATGGTGATCGAGACGGGGACGGGCATGATCATCAGTTGCGCCGACGCCTTGACCCGCAGGGTCCCCTTCCCGGCGTTCCCGGTCAGTGAGGCAACGGTTCCAGCGCCCGCCGAGCCGGCAGCGATGGCCAGCAGCCTGGTGAAGGAGATCTGTGCCGACGCGTCGACACCGCGCACGTGGGTCAGTCCGCTCTTGTCGTAGGTGAGGTCGTCGGCGGTGCCGGTGAGCACGATCCCGTCGACCTCGACGGTGCCGTGCAGCGCGCCGATCGTGGGCCGGTTTCCGAGGGTGAGGCGCTCGGCGCGCACGTCGGTCCACTCGCCGCCCGAGCCGAAGCCGGTCGCGTGCACGTGCGGCACCATCCCGAAGTACTGCAACACGAGCGGGCGCCGGCTCAGGGCGACCGCGATCGGATAGCCCGCCACATCCGACAGCCGGCCGGTGAGCCGGTCGCCGATCACGCGCCGCGACATCACCTCGGCAACCACGAACAGGGCCACCAGCGCAAGCAGAACCAGTGCGATTGTCATCAGCGCAGAGGCTACCCGGGTTCGGTCGCGGGAACCGCGATATCCACCCCGCGCAGCCGCTGCGAGATCACCGTGGTGATGCCGTCGCCGCGCATGCTGACCCCGTACAGGGCGTCGGCCACCTGCATCGTCGGTTTCTGGTGGGTGATGACGATGAGCTGTGACTTTTCCCGCAGTTGTTCGAACAGGCCGATGAGCCGCTGCAGGTTGGTGTCGTCGAGGGCGGCCTCCACCTCATCCATCACATAGAACGGCGACGGCCGCGCCCGGAAGATCGCCACCAGCATCGCCACCGCGGTCAGCGACTTCTCGCCACCGGACAGCAGCGACAGACGCTTGACCTTCTTGCCCGGCGGGCGGGCCTCCACCTCGATGCCGGTGGTGAGCATGTCGCCGGGATCGGTGAGCACCAGCCGGCCCTCGCCACCGGGGAACAGTGAGGCGAAGACCTGCTCGAACTCGCGCTCGACGTCGGCGTAGGCCTCGGTGAACACCTGCAGGATGCGGGCGTCGACCTCCTCGACGACCGCCATCAGGTCGGCGCGGGCCGCCTTCACGTCCTCGAGCTGGGTAGACAGGAAGTTGTAGCGTTCCTCCAGCGCCGCGAACTCCTCCAGCGCCAGCGGGTTGACCTTGCCGAGCGTGTTGAGATCCTTCTGCGCCCTCTTGGCCCGGGCCTCCTGGGCGCGCCGGTCGAACGGCATCGCCACCGGTGCCACCACCTGGTCGCCGCGCTCCTTGGCCTGCTCGTACTCGGCAATCTCCAGCGCCGACGGCGGCATCGGCACGTCGGGGCCGTACTCGGCGATCAGGTCGTCGGGGCTGATCGCGAACGATTCGAGGATCTGTTCTTCGAGCTGTTCGATGCGCAACGCCGCCTGCGCGCGCGCCATCTCGTCGCGGTGCACGCTGTCGCGCAGCGCGTTGAGCCGGTCGGTGAGCTGCGCGGATTCGCGTTTGAGTTCATCGAGCGCGGCCGTCCGCAGTTTGCGGATGCCGTCGAGTTCGTCGCGGCCCCGTTGCGCGGCCGCCACCGCCGCCCGCACCCGCTGAGCGACCTCGGCGCCGACCGCTGCCACCGACTGCGCGACCACCGCGGATTCGCGCCGGGCCTCGTCGGCGAGCCGCTGCCGTTCCCGGTTCTCCCGTTCCCTCATCGCCGCCCGCCGCAACGAATCGGCCTTGCCGCGGACCGAGGCGAGGCGTTCCTCCGCGGTCCGCAACGCCAGGCGGGCCTCCATTTCGACGCTGCGCGCGGCGCCGACGGCCTCACTGGCGGCGAGCCTGTCGAGGTCGTCGTCGAGGGCCACCGGATCGGTGTCACCGGCACTGCGCACATTGCGCAGCCGTTCCTCAAGTTCATGCAGGGCGGCCAGGTTCTCGCCACGGGTCTCCTCGGCCCGGTCCCGCTGGCGGGTCAGGCGTTCGGTCTCGGACTGCACGGTCCGCAGTTCCTGCCCGAGCCGGCCTAGTTGCTCGTAGGCCGCGCCGAGGTTGGCGTCGGATTCGTGCAACGCGGCGAGCGCTTCCTCGGCGGCGGCCCTGCGGTCGGCCTGTTCGGATTGAGCACCCGACAGAGCGGCGGTGACCTCCTCGACGGTTCGTCGGGCCGCATCGAGTTCGGCGCGGGCGGTGTCGATCGCCGACTGCACCTCCAGGCTCGACTGGCGCCGCGATGATCCGCCTTCCACGGCGGCGGGACCGATCCGGTCTCCGTCGCGGGTGATGGCACGCAGGTGGTGGTGCTGGGCCAGCGTCAGCCCGACCGCGGCGTCGTCGACGATCACGGTGTCGGCGAGCAGCAGGTCGAGGGCACCGCGCACGGCGTCGGGGCAGGTCACCAGGTCGGCGGCCCAGCGGGCGCCCGCGGGAAGGTCGACGGCGCGACGGTTCCCGTTCACCGGCAGCCCGCTCACGATGAGCGAGGCCCGGCCGCCGTCGCCGGCGCGGAGGGCGGTCAGCGCACCGAGCGCGGCGGTGCCGTCGACGGTCACGATGGCGTCGGCGAGGGTGCCCAGCGCCGACGACGCCGCCGTCTCGAAACCGGGTTCGACGGTCAGCACTTCGGCCAGCGGGGCGAGCAGACCGTCGAAGGCGTTCTCGCGCAACCACGTTCCGCCGTCGCCGCGTTCGAGGCTGCCCGCGAGCACCTCGATGCGGGCGGTGAGGGAGGCGATGCGCTGTTCGGCGGTGCGTTCCTCGGCGAGCAGGGCGGCCACCCGCTGGTCGGACAGGTCGAGTGCGGCCACGCACCGGTCGTGGTGTTCGTCGAGTCCGGCTTCGGCGCCTTCGAGCTCTGCGAGCAGCGCCTCGGCCGAGTCCTGGGCCTGCCGGGCCTGATCGGCGCGTTCGGTGGCCGACGCGATGGCCTCGGTCAGCCGGGCGGTCTCGGCGTCGACGGATTCGGTGCGGGTACGTAGGTTGGCCACCTGCCCTTCGAGCCGGGCGATGCCCTCACGCTGGTCGGCGATGGCCCGCACCGCCTCCAAGTGGGCGCGTTCGGTGGCCTCGGCAAGCGATTCCCTTTCGGCCAGTTCGGTTTTGGCCTCGTCGAGGCGTTCGGAGGCCATCTCGACGGCCTCGGTCAGCTCCATCTCGGTGTCGGCGGCCTCCTCGGCCTCCATCTCGAGTTCCTCGGGATCGGGTCCGCTGGGCAGTGCCGACGGCTCCGACAGGTACCGGCTGCGTTCGCCGGCGACGCGGCACGTGGCGTCGACGCGTTCGGCAAGCGCCGACAGCCGGAACCAGCCCTGGCCGGCGGCCTCGGCGGCGGGAACGATCTCAGCCAGGTGGGTCTCGTGTTCGGTGACCGAGGCGGTGATGGTGTCCAGTTGCGCGGTGACGGTGTCCTGTTCGCGGCGCACCTCGTCCTCGACGGCGGTGTGCTGGGCCATCTCCTCACGCCGGGTCACCAGGTCGTCGGCGGCCAGCCGCAGCCGGGCGTCGCGCAGATCTGCCTGGATGGTCTGGGCGCGGCGGGCCACCTCGGCCTGTCTGCCGAGCGGTTTGAGCTGACGGCGCATTTCGGCGGTGAGGTCACCGAGCCGGTCGAGGTTGGCCTGCATGCCCTGCAGTTTGCGGACGGCCTTCTCTTTGCGGCGGCGGTGTTTGAGGACACCGGCGGCCTCCTCGACGAACGCGCGCCGGTCCTCGGGCCGCGATTCCAGGATCGCCGCCAGGCGCCCCTGGCCGACGATGACGTGCATCTCACGGCCGATGCCGGAGTCCGACAGCAGTTCCTGCACGTCCATCAACCGGCACGAACTGCCGTTGATCTCGTACTCACCGGCGCCGTCGCGGAACATGCGCCGCGTGATGGACACCTCGGAGTAGTCGATGGGCAGCGCCCCGTCGGAGTTGTCGATGGTCAGCGTCACCTCGGCCCGGCCGAGCGGGGGCCGCCCGGAGGTACCGGCGAAGATGACGTCCTCCATCTTGCCGCCGCGCAGCGCCTTGGCGCCCTGCTCCCCCATCACCCAGGTCAGCGCGTCGACGACGTTCGATTTGCCTGATCCGTTCGGGCCCACCACGCAGGTGATGCCCGGCTCGAACCGCAGCGTCGTCGCCGACGCGAACGATTTGAACCCTTTGAGGGTCAGGCTCTTGAGATGCACGACCGACAAGCCTACCCGCGGGGTACGTCAGGACCCGGCCACACGCCGTTGTGGTGTACCTCTGCGCGCTGCCCGCCGGGTTCCCGGTGATCGGAGTGATCAGCGCTCCCGAAAACCGTCCAGGTCTCCCCTGGCCGCCGAGAAGTCATCGATGACCAGGGTCACCTGCCCGGGCGTGTTGCCGTTGCGCAACCAGTCGAGCAACTGGTCGAGGGCGACGCGGGACCCTTCGGCCACCACCAGCACGCGGCCGTCGGCCTGGTTGGCCGCGTACCCGACGAGGCCGAGTTCGAGGGCGCGCGAGCGGGTCCACCAGCGGAAGCCCACACCCTGAACATGCCCGTGGACCCAGGCGGTCAACCGTTGCGGCGCTGCGCTCATCACTCAAAGGTAGCCGGTGTGCACCGGCTCACCTTCAGTCGGTCTCGATCGCCAGGTTGACCTCGGCGCCGGCCTTGATCGTCCGTCCGACGGTGCACACGGCCTCCACGGCCCGCTCCACCACCACCAGCAGCCGCTGGGCAGCCTCGGCGTCGAGTTCGGACAGGTCCACTTCGAGGATCTCCGACAGTACCGGGTACACCTCGTTCTCGCGGTCGGCGGGACCGCTCACCCGGATCGTGGCGTCGTAGTCGTCACCGAGACGCCGCGAGAGCGGCTTGTCCGACGACATGCCGGTGCACGCGCCGAGCGCGATCTTCAGCAACTCACCGGGGGTGAACACACCCTCGACGTCCTCGGACCCGATCAACACCTCCGCGCCCCGCGAGCTGTGCCCGGTGTAACGGCGGGTTCCGGTGCGCTGCACCCAGAGTTCGGTCGGGGTCGTGGGAGTGGTCATGGGTGTGAGTAGACCTTTCGGTTGGGGATTCACGTGTCAGGTGGTGCCAACGTCCCCGGCAGACGATTCCTTCCACCGGGCGCGCGTTCAGGAACCTCCGCGCCGTTTCCTCCCACGAGTACAGGATTTGGATCGTACCCACTGCGTCGCCACCCCGAGCATGGCGATCGATTCAGCCTCGATCAGTTTCCGCATGTCCGCACGCAGCAGTTCGGCGATCATCGCCTGCGGGGCGGAGTCTTTGAGCGCAAGTAGCATGGCCGCATGGATTTCGCGCTGAGGAGCCTCGTCGAATCAGCCTCGACGGCGGATGCTCGGGCGACCAGGGAGTTCTACCAGGCACGACCACGCGCCTGCGCACTGGCCGACTATCAACAGTTGTTGCAGGTGCGCGCGGCGCGGCAGGAACGATTCACCGGGTCCGGCCGCGCGGTCGTCGACACGGTGAACCTGGCCGGCTATGCCGTACGAATCCGGATCATCGAGCCATTACAGCGTCCGATCGTCGGAGTGCTGCTGCATATTCCGGGTGGTGGCTTCTATATGAGTTCGGCAGTCGCCGACGACGAGCGCAATGTCCGGCGCGCCGATGCCACCGGGCTCGTCGTGGTCAGCGTCGACTATCGGCTCGCACCCGAGAACCCGTGGCCGGCGGCCCCGGATGATTGCGCCGCAGCCGCTGAATGGCTGATCGCGCGTGCGCGGGATCGGTTCGGCACCGACAGGCTGCTCCTGGGCGGCTTCTCGGCCGGGGCCACCTTGGCCGTCGTCACCTTGTTGCGCCTGCGTGCGGGTGGTACCGTCGGCGCGTTCAGCGGGGTGCTGCTCGAAGCGGGTACCTACGACCTGAGTCCGCACACCCCATCGGGTCCGGCCGTCGCCGATGACTACTTTGTCGAGGCGTACGCGGGTCACGTTCCGGACCGCACGCTGCCCGACATCTCACCGGCCTACGGAGACCTCCGTGACCTCCCGCCCACGCTTGTGGTCGTCGGCAGCGACGACGTCGTACTGCCTGACAATCTGCTGATGGCCGGTCGGCTGTCGGCAGCGGGCAACGACGTAGACCTCCGGATCTACCCTGATGTGCCACACGGCTTCTCCAACCACCCCACGCCCGTGGGACGCACAACCACCGAGGCCACCGACGCCTGGCTGGTCTCCACACTCAATCGCCGAGCAACGGCCTTCGCAGGCCCAGGCCGCTAGGGTGAGATGACGACGATCGTCCGACCGGCCAGCCCGCGAGCCGCCATGTCTGATCATGGGGACGCCGATTCCTTGACCGTCAACCGAGAAAGTTCGCTCCCTCAAAGGAGGCAGTTATGCGCCGACCACTGGTCCTGATCGCGCTGCTGGGTTCTGCTCTCGCCGTAATCATGGCGACGGGCGTCGCTCAGGCACGCCCCGCCCCGACCGACGCCAAGGCATCGTTGATCGCAGCCGGCGTACCCGCTCAGGTCGTGACGCGGGCTTTCGCCAGAACCCCGGCGGCCACCGGTCCCGTCGTGCACCTCACGAATCCCGGTGTCGGCCAGCCGGCGGGCACCGTCGACGCCGTGATCGACCACAAAACCAAGACCGTGCAGGTCATCCAGCGCTTCAATTGGCGGCCCTCGCAGCTTTCGGTCGGCTGGGTGAATCTGTCCACCGGAGCCTCCGGTATCAGCGGCCTCCCCAACCGGCTCCCACGTCCGGACCTCAGCCCCAACTACTTCGATTCGGCCACAACGCTTCACACCGGCCCAGGGCCGGTCGCCCTCGTGGTGTGGGGCACCATTCCCGGCTGGACCGGCCTGATGTCCCTCGCCCCCGAATACTTCGGTGTCCTCACCCCCGGAGGTGGCATCCTCAGCGTCTGAGGCGGGAGGATGTGACCGCTCGGGGTATCCGGCGACCGATTCCCGCCGACGCGGTCAGGTCTTACGGGCTCGGGGCGGTTTCTGGCAGTGCGGGCAGTAGAACGAACTCCGGTTCATGAATGCGGTGCGCCGCATGACGGTTCCGCACCGTCGGCACGGATCGCCCTCGCGGCCATACGCATTGAGGGAGCGTTCGAAGTAGCCGGACTGGCCGTTGACGTTGACGTACAGCTCGTCGAAGGAGGTGCCGCCGACGGCGATGGCCTCACTCATCACGCCGGCGACGGCGTCGAGGAGTTCGGCGAGTTTGGCACGGGTGATCCGGTCGGTGACGCGCTCGCCGTGCAATTCGGCCCGCCATAGTGACTCGTCGGCGTAGATGTTGCCGACACCGGAGATCACCGACTGATCGAGCAGAACCCGTTTGATCTCGGTGTGTTTGGCACGGATGCGGCCGATCACCTTCCCTTGGTCGTACGACGCCTCGAACGGGTCGGGCGCGATGTGCGAGATCGATTCGGGAACAACAATTCCGGAGGCATCCACCGCCCAGTCGTCAACGAACCAGCCGCCGAAGGTGCGCTGGTCGACGAAACGCAGCTCAATCGGATCGGAGTCGGCGTCCACGCCGGGGCCCAGGTTCAGGCGGATCCGCAGGTGGGTCTCGTCGAGTGCTCCGGGTTCGGCGATCAGCAACTGCCCGCTCATCCCGAGGTGAATGACGACGGCCCAGCCTTCTTGTACCGCAGCATCTTTCCCGCCGCCGACGGTGAGCCACAGGTACTTGCCACGGCGCCGCACGCCGGTGATGATGAGCCCTCGCAGCCGGGCGATCAGATCACCCGCCCCTCCGGTCTGGCGTCGCACCGCCCGCGGATGCAGGACCTCGACCTGGTCGATTCGGCGGCCGATGATGTGCGCCGCGAGGCCGAGCCGGATGGTCTCGACCTCGGGCAGTTCAGGCACTCGCGGTTCCGGTTTCTTCGGTGGTAGGTACTGATTCCGTTGCCCCAGCGGGGGATTCGTCAGCAGCCGAGTTTTCCGGGGCGGTGTCGCCGGCGCCGGTGGCGCGGTTGTTCAGTTCCTCCCAGGCCAGTGCCGCCGCCTTCTGCTCAGCCTCCTTCTTGGAACGGCCGACGCCCGTGCCCATCTCCTCGCCGCCGACGATCGCCGTCGCGGTGAATTCCTTGTCGTGGTCCGGGCCGGTGGAGGTGATCTGATACTGCGGCGGACCGAGTTCGCGTTCGCTCGACAGTTCCTGCAGCGACGTCTTCCAGTCCAGACCCGCGCCCAGTTTGCCGGCCTTGCCGATCACATCGTCGAAAATGGCCAGAATGATCTCCCGGGAGGTTTCCAGACCGTGATCGAGAAACATTGCGCCGAACAGTGATTCGAGTCCGTCGGCGAGGATGCTCGCCTTGTCGCGGCCGCCGGTGAGTTCTTCGCCGCGGCCCAGGTACAGGTGGCGACCCAGACCGCCCTCGCCGAGACCGCGGGCCACGTCGGCCAGCGCGTGCATGTTGACGACGCTCGCACGGATCTTGGCCAGTTCACCTTCCGGCCGGTCCGGGTAGCGATTGTACAGCCGCTCGGTGACCACCACGCCCAGCACCGAGTCTCCGAGGAACTCCAGGCGCTCGTTGGTGGGCAGCCCACCGTGCTCGTAAGCGTAGGAGCGGTGCGTCAGCGCGAGCGTGAGCAGCTCCGCCGAGATCGGTACTCCGAGCGCGTCCGTCAGATCGGTAAAGCCGTTCTCACCGTTGTCCCCCGACCGCTGAGTCACTGTGTGCCGGCCCCCGTCCCATCGTTGTCGTCGGTCTTGCCGTCTTCTTTGAGAGTGTCAAGCTTGGCCGCCAGTCCGGCCCACCGCGGGTCGATCACGTCGTGACTGTGATCGGGATCCGCGATCGCCAGTCGCACCCCGCACTGCGGACACAGACCCGGGCAGTCCTCGGAGCACAGCGGCGACATCGGGAGTTCCATCGCAACACCGTCGATGATCGACTGCTCGAGGTCGATCTGCTCATCGACGATGCGGTGCACGTCCTCCTCGTCGGTGGTCTGTTCGGTCTCGCTGTCCGGGTAGGCGAACAGCTCGGTGAGGAACACGTGGACCGTACCCTCGACCGGCTCGAGACATCGCGAACACTGACCGGCCGTCTCACCGCACACGGTGCCGGTGACGAGCACCCCCTCGGACACCGACTCGAGGCGCAGGTCGACGTCGACCTCGGAACCTTCTTCGATGCCGATCATCTCCACACCGATGCGCGAGGGGGTGCGGATCGTGCGATGGACCTCGGCCATGGTGCCGGGGCGCCGGCCGAGGCTGCTGATGTCCAGCACGAACGGCGCTGGGCTGGTCACGGATTGAGCTGACACGGTATGCACCATACGCCCGAGCCGGGACCGGGGCCAGTGACCGCGCAGCTCACCGGGAGGGCCGTCCGATCATCCGGGGCGCCGACGTGCCGTACGCGGCGCCCCCGACGATCAGACCGCCAGCGGGGCCTCGTGATCCCGGGGCGAGCCCTGACGCTCGGCGTCGACGCTGCGGGGGTAGTCGACGTAGTCGTGCATGCCGGCCCCGGTGCGCAGCTGGTGCCGGCCGCGGTTGACCGAGCGCAGCGTGCCGGTGAGAACCTCTTCGAACTGGGCGAGCTTCTCGTCGACGTAGACGTCGCAGTCGCCGCGGAGCCGGTCGGCCTCGGCGTGGGCGGCGTCGATGATCCGCTCGGCCTCGCTCTTGGATGCCGCGACGACCTCGGCCTCGGACACCAGGCGCTGCTGTTCGGCGATACCGTCGGCGACCGACTTGTCATAGGAGTTGTTGCCGGCGTCGATGGTGCGCTGCGCCTCCGTGCGGGCCCGGCCCGTGACCGACTCGTATTCGCGGGCGGCGCTCGAACGCATCCGGTGCGCCTCTTCGGCCGCCTCGTCGACGATGGACTTGCCGTGCGACTTGGCCTCGTCGACCATCCGGTCGGCCTGCGCCTTGGCGTCGGCGAGGATACGGTCGGCCTCGGCCCGCGCGTTCTCCAGCGTCGACTCCGACTCGGAGTCGGCCTTGGTGATCACGGTGTCGGAGTGCTCGCGCGCGGAGCTGATCAGCTCGTCGCGCTGGTCGAGCACGTCCTGGGCGTCGTCGAGTTCACCTGGGATGGCGTCCTTGAGGTCGTCGAGAAGTTCGAGCACGTCGCCACGCGGGACGACGCAACCGGCGGTCATCGGGACGCTCCGCGCTTCTTCGACGATGGCGATCAGTTCATCGAGTGCTTCAAATACCCGGTACACAGCTACCTCATTCCCTGCGATGGTCTGTCCGGCGGCGCGACTGGATGTGGCCGACGAGACTGCTGTGACTATTGTGCAGAAAGGTAATGCTGTTACCGGTGAAGCTGGTGTGGCGTGTCGCGGACGTCCGGGCGTGCCGCTAGACCTTCCGCTCCCCCGTCACCGCGGCCATCAGCCGCTCGTGAATATGCGGCGACAGGAACGGTGACACGTCGCCCCCGAGCCTGGCCACCTCCTTGACCAGCGAACTCGACACGTGGGCATACCGGGGGTCGGTGAGCAGGAACACCGTCTCGATATCGCTGAGTTCGCGGTTCATCTGGGCCATCGGCACCTCATAGTCGAAGTCGACGGCCGACCGCAGGCCCTTGACGATGGTCGAGTACCCGTTTGCGGTCAGGAAGTCGACGAGCAGCCCGGTCCACCGGTCCACGCGGACATTGGGCAGGTCGGCGCAGTCGTCCTCGATGAGTGCGATGCGTTCATCGACGCTGAACATCCCCGACTTGTTGGGATTGACGACGACGGTGACCACCACCTCATCGAAACGCGCGGCGGCGCGCTCGACCACATAGCGGTGGCCGAGGGTGAACGGATCAAAGGAGCCTGGGCAGACAGCGGTAGCCATGCCTCAGCAACTTACCCGCCCCCACACGCGGCCAGACATCTTGATCCCCACCCCCACCGCAACCGAACATCTGCCGGCCGTGACCAAACACCGCAACCACCACCCCGGCCGCGACCACACACCGCAACCACCATCCCGGCCGCGACCACACACCGCAACCACCACCCCGGCCGCGACCAAACATCTTGATCCCCGAGGCCGAAGCGACGGAGGAGCGAGGGTCACGAGGGGTCAGGCGACGGACCCGCCTGACGCCACCACCCTCACTCCGTCCCGCCCCCGGTGAGATTGGCGATGATCTGCGCGGCCGGCCCCTTCTGCACGGCATCCCAGCCGTCCCCGGCCCACAGGTTCAGTACCTGGGTGTTCCCGGCCGCCGCGGCCGCGGCCCGCAGCGGTTTGGTCATGTAGTGCACCTGCGGGTACGCGGCAGGAGCGTCGACGTTCATCGTCGCGAACCGATTGGCAAGCGCCCGCGCCGGACGCCCGGAGTACGCGCGGGTGACGACGGTGCCGCGGTACTCCCAGTTGAACACCGCGTTCCGGTACGGCTCGGAGGTACCGGCCTCGTCGGAGCACAGCAGGGCCGTTCCCACGGCGACGGCGGTGGCCCCCGCATCGAGCAGCGCGCGGACGTCGTCGGCCACGCCAACCCCACCCGCGGCGATGATCGGCACGTCGGTGGTCTTGGCGACCTTGCGGACGAGCCCCGCCGTGGACATGCCCGGACCGCCGTGCGGATGGCCGGGGTCGTCGCGCCAGATCCCCCGATGCCCACCGGCCTCCACGCCTTGCGCGATCAGCGCATCCGCACCCGACGCGAGGGCAGCAGCCGCCTCCTCCGGCGAGGTCACGGTGACGAACACCTGCGCACCGACCTCCGAGTGGATCCGGTCCACCAGCACCGGACCCGGGTCGGCGAATGTCGTGCTGACGAAGGCCGGCCGGTGCCGGGCCAATACCGCGATCTTGGCGTCGATGTCCTCGTCGAAGAACACCGGATCACCGACCTCAGCCCCGAGTGTGTCGGCATCGATCTGCAGCCGCGTGCGGTATTCGGCGATCTCGTCGGCCAGTTGCTCACCCAGGTCGGTGCCGGGCAGGAACAGGTTGACCCCGTAGGGCCGTTCGGTCAGCCCCTCGACTTCGGTCAGCAGCGGTTCGAGTTGTTCGGCGGTCAGGTACCCGGCGGCAAGGGTGCCCAGGCCGCCCGCGTTACTGACCGCGGCCACCAGCGCGGGTGTGGTCGGCCCACCCGCCATCGGCGCCCCGACTATCGGCACCGACCATTCGATCGGTCCGATCCGCACGCCCTGCATTCCCTGCGATTCGCTCATCGTTGTTTGCCACCTCCGTGTGTGACCGAAGCATAGTTCGTCAAGAACACGGTATGTCAAAAATGAGAATCATATTTCAGGGTGCCCGGCACCGGCCTCGGGCGGACGAGCGGTCGCTACACGGGTGGCTGATTCCAGGGCTGCGGCCCCGCCCCCAGAACCGGACCGGGGCTGCCTGGCCATCCGCCGTGGCCTGAACCCCCAGGCGTAACTATCTGCGCACGATCTCCACGCGCGTATCGCCATACGACTTGTCGGCCACGACGTCCACCGATCCGGGCCACTCGACCCGCGCAGATCTGGTGGATCGTTCGAGGATCAGCAGCCCGTCCTCGGCGAGGAAGCGGTCGGCGACAGCCCGCACCTCGTCCTGGACGGCATCGGTACCGAGGTCGTAAGGCGGGTCCATGAAGATCACGTCGAACGGCGCCCCGGCGCCGGACAGGTAGGTGCCGACCTCCTGAGTCAGCACCCGGGTGCCCGACGAGACTCCGCATGCCTTCAGGTTGGTGGCGATGACCGCGGTGGCCTTGCGGCGGGAGTCGACGAACACCGCCGACGCCGCACCTCGGGACAGGGCTTCGATACCGAGCGCACCCGATCCGGCGTAGAGGTCGGCCACGGCTGCGCCGTCGAGGTCGATGCGGGCGTCGAGCATATTGAAGACGGCCTCGCGCACCCGGTCGGACGTGGGCCGTGTCCCGTCGTCGGGAACGGCGATCCTGCGGCCCCCGAAACGGCCGGCGATGATCCTGGTCATGGTGAGCCATTCTCCACCTCCGGGGCCCTGCCGGATCCCCTCGCCCCACCCCGGTTTAGCGTTACTGTGACGCTTGTCACAACACCGTGATGACCTGGTAGGACCATCGTATTTCGGGCATCAATTTCGCTCCGCGAATGATTTCCGGGAAATGCGTTGTTAACGTCGAAACGGTCATGAGCCCGTCCCAAACAAGCACGACCCCGACACCCGTACCCACCATCGACTACCGGCTTCCGTCCATGGAAGACGGTCGTCGGCTCTGGGAAATCGCTTCGGACTCACAGGTTCTCGACGTCAACTCGCCGTATGCCTATGTGCTGTGGTGCCACGACTTCGCGGCCACCTCCATCGTCGCCGAGATCGACGGCCGGCCAATCGGTTTCGTCACCGGATATCAACGGCCCGACAATACGGCGGTGCTGATGGTGTGGCAGGTGGCCGTCGATCACGCCGCCCGCGGGAACGGTGTGGCGGCCACGATGCTGCACAAACTCTTCCTCCGGTGCGCGAGCGCCGGAATGGTGGCCATGCACACCACGATCAGTCCCGACAACGAAGCGTCCCAACGACTCTTCGCCTCGGTGGCCGCAGCGCGTGGCCTGGAGTTCCGCCGTCAGGATCTGTTCGACGCGGCACTGTTCCCCGATGCGCACCAGCCCGAGCAGCTTTACCGGCTCGAACCGCCGGTCGCGTAGTTCTTCCGGAACAGGCGCGGTTTCCCGCACCACAACGAACAGTGTTACCACGCACTGACTTTCACTGCCGCAAATTTTCTGCCCGACGACCGTCGGCGCAGTCCATCGCACAACTTTCACACCCGATTAGCCAGTGCGATCACTCCAAGGAGAGCAGAACATGAAGCTTCTCGACCAACACATCAACGATTCGGTGTTCACCACCCACGAGTCCGAGGTCCGCAGCTACTGCCGTAGCTGGCCGACGGTGTTCAACCGTGCCAGCGGTTCGTGGCTCACCGACTCCGACGGCCGCGAATACCTCGACTTCTTCGCCGGCGCGGGCTCGCTCAACTACGGCCACAACAACCCGATCCTCAAGGCCGAACTGATCGAGTACCTCACCGACGACGGCATCACCCACGGCCTCGACATGGCCACCGTCGCCAAGGGCCGGTTCATCGAGACGTTCACCTCGAAGGTCCTCGAACCGCGCGGCCTGGACTACAAGATCCAGTTCCCCGGACCCACCGGTGCCAACGCCGTCGAATCGGCGCTCAAGCTGGCCCGCAAGGTCACCGGCCGTGAGTCGATCATCAGTTTCACCAACGCATTTCACGGGATGACCCTCGGCGCGCTGTCGGTGACGGGCAACTCCATGAAGCGTGCCGGCGCCGGCATCCCCCTCGTGCACGCCACCCCGATGCCGTTCGACAACTACTTCGACGGCGTCGTGGAGGACTTCAACTGGTTCGAGCGGGTGCTCGACGACTCGGGCAGCGGACTCAACCGGCCCGCCGCGGTCATCGTCGAGACGGTGCAGGGTGAGGGCGGCGTCAACGTCGCCCGGGCCGAATGGCTGCGCGCACTGGAGCAGCTGTGCCGGCGCCGCGACATCCTGCTCATCGTCGACGACGTGCAGATGGGTTGCGGCCGCACCGGCGAGTTCTTCTCGTTCGAGGAGGCCGGCATCAAGCCCGACATCGTGACGCTGTCCAAGTCGATCAGCGGATACGGGCTGCCGATGGCTCTGGTGCTCATCAAACCCGAGCTCGACGTGTGGACTCCCGGTGAGCACAACGGCACGTTCCGCGGCAACAACCCGGCGTTCGTCACCGCCACCAAGGCCATCGACACCTACTGGGCCGACGGCACGCTCAGCGCCGACGTACACCGCAAGGGTGAGCGGATCCACGAGGTGTTCACCGACCTCAGCACCCGGCACGAGGGGCTGAGCACCCGCGGCCGCGGAATGGTGCGCGGCCTGGTGTTCGACGAGGCCACCGCGGCGAGCAAGGTGTGCGCCACCGCGTTCGGCTCCGGCCTGCTCGCCGAGACCTCCGGCCCCTCCGACGAGGTGGTCAAGCTGCTGCCGCCGCTGACCATCACCGACGACGACCTGAACCGGGGCCTGGATATCCTGGCCCGCTCGGTCGAGGAGGTGGTGGCGTGATCGTCCGCACCACACAGGAGATCAGCGGCACCGAGCGGGAGGTGGCCGACCCGAAGGGCAACTGGGTGTCCAAGCGGATCGTGCTCGGCGGCGACGGCGTCGGCTTCTCCTTCCACGAGACCACCATCAAGGCCGGCTCGGTCAACGAGTTCCACTACGCCAACCACATCGAGGCGGTGTGGCTGGTCGAGGGCACCGGAAGCCTGCTGGACCGCGAGACCGGCATCGTCTACGAGCTCGGGCCGGGCAGCATGTATCTGCTCAACGAACATGACCGGCACACCGTGACCGCCGAAACCCAGATGCGGATGCTGTGCGTGTTCAACCCGCCGGTCGTGGGCACCGAGGTGCACGACGAAAACGGTGTGTACCCGCTGGTGGCCGTGCCTCAGGAGCAGGGCCGTCACGCCGGCGCGGTGGGATAACGCGCCCGGGCCCTGCCCCCTGAGGTTCACCCATGTGGACTACATCCTCGTCAATAATGTGTCTTTGCTGTGCGGTAGTCTCTTCTTCCATACTGGCCGGTACTTGTGATCGGCCTGGGTTGCGCTGGGATGTGTCATCGGCGACACGCTCTTCTTGGACCGGCGCGCGGTAACACCGCGCGCCCTCCAGGGGCGTTCGTCCACGACGACCCAGCTGTTTTGTTGTCAGGTAGAGGCCGAAATGGGGAGACATCTCGTGAATCGCACCGCGAGGCGATCAACCGACGCACAGCGCACCACCGGGAGGCGGACATCCTGGAGCAGGGCGGTCGTGCCCGCCGTGCTGGCGGTGACCGCCCTGGTCTGCGGCACCCTGACCGCCGCACCGGCCACGGCCGAACCGGGCAGGGTCGACGCCGCGCGCCTGGCCAAGATCAACGCGGCATTGCCCACCCCGCTGCACGACGGCTTCTATTCGACCCCCAAGAACATCGCGAAGTACAAGCAGGGGCAGATCATCTCCACCCGCGCGCGGCCCAACCCGCCCGCATTCGTCGGCGTGAAGACATATCAGATCAAGTTCCGTTCCAACGACAGCGAGAACAACCCGATCTCGGCGATCACCACCGTGCTCGTGCCGCTGCGTAAGAAGGCCAACGGCCCGCTGCTGTCGTTCCAGCACATCGTCAACGCCGTCGGCCTCGAGTGTGCGCCGTCGCAGGTGCTATGGACTCAGGACCCCAACCTCACCATCCGTGAGGCGCCGGCCCTCAATGTGGTGCTGCAGCAGGGCTGGACGGTGAGCATCCCCGACCATCTCGGTCCGCGCAGCGCATACGGCGCCGCCAAGCTCGGCGGCCAGATCTCACTTGATGCGATCACCGCCACGAAGAACTTCACGCCCGCCGGGGTCAAGTACAGCAAGGTCGGCCTGGCCGGCTACTCCGGCGGCGGCATGGCGACGGCGTGGGCGGCGGCGCTGGCACCCAAGTACGCACCCAAGCTGAACATCGTCGGCGCCGCATACGGCGGTGTACCGATGAATCTGATCAAGATGGCCGAGGGCCTCGGCTACAACCGTCCGCACCCCGCGTTCGGGCTGGCCTTCGCCGCGGCCATCGGCCTGGCCCGCGAGTACTCCGACAAGATCACTCTCCTGGACTATCTGTCGCCGAAGGGCAGGCAGATGTTCTCGGAGATGCGCAACGCCTGCACCAATGACGTGCTGCGCATCGGCGCCGGCCACAGCGCCCGCCAGGTCGCCAAGCACGGTCTGCAGATCTTCGAGAACCCGACGTTCCGCAAGATCGGTGCCGAGAACAGCCTCGACCAGTACGCGGGTATCCCCAAGGCACCCATCTTCGAGTGGCACAGCCCCACCGATGTGCTGATCCCGCTCGACTCGATCACCGCGACGACCCGCCGCTATTGCAAGGCCGGTACCAAGGTGCAGACGATGCTCACCCCCTCGCCTGAGCACATGAGTGCCGCGGTGATCGGCGTGGTGCCCGCGATGGACTTCCTGTCGGCACGGTTCCGCGGCGAGCCCGCCCCTAGCACCTGCTGACCCATCCACCCGCATGACGAAGGCCTGGCCCCTCACGGGTGCCAGGCCTTCGTTGTCAGTGTGTCTGTCTCTACCGGGCCACCAGATCGTCGGCATGCACCACCGGACGACGCAGGTCGGGCGGCAGATCGGCGGTGGAGCGGCCCTCCATCAGCGTGATCTCGTCCGCGTCGTAGGACACCACTCCCCGCCCCCGCACCGCGCCGGCCAGGTCGACCAGTTCCACCACGTCACCGGCGTAGAAGGCACCCTTCACGTCAACGATGCCCGCCGCCAGCAGGGACCGGCGCCGGTTGACCACGGCGGCCACCGCCCCGTCGTCGAGGACGAGCGAGCCGCTGCTGTCTGCGGCGTGACGCACCCAGAAGCGGCGCGCCGAGAGCCGTTCGGCCCGCGCCGCGAACACCGTACCCACCGATGCGTCCTGCAGGGCGAGCGCGGCGTCGGAGGCTGCGGCCAGCAGCACCGGCACACCCGCGTCGGCCGACAGTCGTGCCGCGGTCAGCTTGGATGCCATGCCGCCGGTGCCAAGCGCGCCGCCGGAGCCGGCAATGACCCCGTCGAGGTCCTCGGGGCCGTGGACCTCGGGGATGAACTGTGCCCGCTCCCCATTGGGCCCCACTTTGCGCGGGTCGCCGTCGTACAGGCCGTCGACGTCGCTGAGCAGCAGCAGCGCATCGGCGCGGATCGAGTGCGCGACGAGCGCCGCGAGCCGGTCGTTGTCGCCGAACCGGATCTCGTTGGTGGCGACGGTGTCGTTCTCGTTGATCACCGGAACCACCCCCAAAGACACCAGCCGTTCCAGGGTGCGCTGGGCGTTGGCGTGGTGACGTCGGTTTGCGAAGTCGTCGGCGGTCAGCAGCACCTGCCCGACGGTCCGCTGGTAGCGGTGAAAGGAGGTGCCCCAGGCGTGGGCGAGCGCGAGCTGTCCCACGCTGGCCGCCGCCTGTTTGGTGGCGAGGTCGGTGGGCCTCTTCTTCAGGCCCAGGGGTGCGATGCCGGCGCCGACCGCACCCGAGGACACCACGGTCACATTGGTGCCCGCCCGCATCCGCGCTTCGAGGGCGTCGGCGAGGGCATCGAGCCGCGAACGGTCCAGGCCGTCGTGCATGTCGGTGAGCGCGGACGAGCCGATCTTGACGACGATGCTGCGGGCCTCGGCGATTCTGCTGCGTACGTCGCTCTGGGGTATCTCTCGCCGGGCCGGCTCACTCATGGATATCGCCGTCCTCGAACCGTCCGCGCCGCGCCTTGCGCGCCTGCTTGCGTTCGGCCGCGCCGACACGCTCGGAACGGTCGAGACGAATGTCGGTGCCGCGGCCGGTGATCGGCACGTCGTCACCCATCGGGGTGGTCGGCTCCCAGTCAAAGGTCATGTCGCCGATGCTGACGGGGGCACCCGGTTCGGCACCGAGGCGCTTGAGTTCGTCCTCCACACCGAGGCGGTTCAGCCGGTCCGCGAGATAGCCCACCGCTTCGTCATTCTCGAACTGGGTTTGCGCGATCCACCGTTCGGGGCGTTCTCCACGCACGATGAATCCACCCTCCACAGCCGGGTCCGGCGCCACCGAGAATCCGCTGTCGTCGACGGCCACCGGCCGGATGATCTGCCTGCGCGGCTGCGGTTTCGGTTGGGCCGCACGGTATTCGGTCACCATCTTGGCCAATGCGAAGGTGAGCTCCCGCAATCCGGTGTGGCTGACCGCGGAGATCCGGAACACCGGCCAGCCCCGTTGTGCGAGTTCAGGTTCCACCAGGTCCGCGAGGTCCGCGGCATCGGGGACGTCGATCTTGTTGAGAATCACCACCCGGGGCCGCGCGGCCAGATCACCGAGACCGTGGTCGGCATCGAGAGCCGGCCGATACGCGGCGAGCTCGGCCTCCAGAGCGTCGATGTCGGAGACGGGGTCACGGCCGGGCTCCAGTGTCGCGCAGTCGACGACGTGGGCGAGCACCGCGCACCGTTCCAGGTGCCGCAGGAACTCCAGACCGAGCCCACGGCCGCTGGACGCGCCGGGGATCAGGCCGGGAACGTCGGCGATGGTGAAGATGTCGCCCGCGGCCTGCACCACACCGAGATTCGGCACGAGAGTGGTGAACGGGTAGTCGGCGATCTTCGGTTTGGCCGCCGACAGCACCGACACCAGCGACGACTTGCCGGCCGACGGGAAACCGACGAGACCGACGTCGGCCACCGATTTCAGCTCCAGCACCAGATCCCGCGCCTGGCCCTCCTCACCGAGGAGCGCGAATCCGGGAGCCTTGCGTGCCCTGGAGGCCAGCGCGGCGTTGCCCAGGCCCCCGCGACCACCCTTGGCGGCCTCGAAAGTGGTTCCCGCGCCGACGAGATCGGCGAGGATCTTGCCGTCGGCGTCGAGGACGACGGTGCCGTCGGGCACCTTGAGCACCAGGTCCTCACCCGTGGCCCCGTCACGGTTGTCACCCATGCCGGGCTTTCCGTTGGTGCCCTTGGCGTGCGGACGGAAATGGAAGTCGAGCAGCGTGTGCACCTGCGGGTCGACGACGAGGCGCACCGAGCCCCCGTTGCCGCCGTTGCCGCCGTCGGGTCCGCCGAGTGGCTTGAACTTCTCCCGGTGCACCGACGAGCATCCGTGGCCGCCGTTTCCGGCCGTCACATGAATGGTCACGCGGTCGACAAACCGAGACATCGCCACTCTCACTTCCTGATCGGTGGAATCTTTACACAATTAACACAGGGCCCGCGGCGAACAGGTCCATAAACACCAACAGAGGGCGCCCAGGGCTGGTTCCCTGTGCACCCTCTGTCGAGGCTATGTTGTTCCTCACCCCGTCACCGGGGCGGGAATCAGACCGCAGCGGTGTCGGCGACGATGTTGACGGTCTTGCGGCCACGCTTGGTGCCGAACTCGACCGCGCCGGCGGCGAGCGCGAACAGGGTGTCGTCGCCGCCGCGACCGACGTTCACGCCGGGGTGGAACTTGGTGCCGCGCTGGCGGATCAGGATCTCGCCCGCGCTGACCTGCTGGCCACCGAAGCGCTTGACGCCGAGCCGCTGGGCGTTGGAATCACGACCGTTGCGCGAGCTGGACGCGCCCTTCTTATGTGCCATGTCAGTCCTCCTGAGGAATCTTTAGGTCTTGCTTGCGGGGCTGTCGCTGCCGACGACCGGCGACGGCGGCCCCGGTGGGTGTCAGTTGATGCCGGTGACCTTCAGGACCGTCAGCTTCTGACGATGCCCCTGGCGCTTGTGGTAGCCGTTCTTGAACTTGTGGATGCGGATCTTCGGGCCCTTGGTCTCCTCGACGACCTCGGCGGTCACGGAGATCTTGGCCAGCGCATCGGCGTCGGTGGTGATCTGGGCGCCGTCGACGACCAGTGCCACCGGCAGGCTCACGGTGCTGCCGGGCGCGCTGTCGATCTTCTCGACCTTCACAATGTCGCCCTCAGCGACCTTGTACTGCTTACCGCCGGTCTTGACGATCGCGTACGTTGCCATCGAAGCTGTCCTCTAACTCGTCTAGTCGGGCCGATCCCACATCCGCGGTTCCGGCGCTCTACTGATCTTGATCTGTGGTTGTCTACCTGACGCGGGCCGCAATACACCCCGGACCAGTTGTCAGGGTCACCGCAGATCACACCAGAATGCCTGTCCGGAAGGTGAGCAGCCGTGTGCCGGATGTGAATCCGGCACAGCGCAAACCGTCCGCTGAAGGCGACCGTTCAAGGTTACGGGACCGCCGCCCGCCGGGTCAAACCAGCCCCGTCCCCGAACGGACCACCCCTACTCCTCGACGGGAGGGCCCGCCGGCCTGCCCGCCGAACGCCTACGTGGCCTGCGGCGCACCGCCACCGCCTTGGCCGCCGGGGCGGACGAGGCCGGCCCCGACGTGGTCACCGGGGTGCTGTCCCCGCCGGTGGCCGCCGGAGCGGCCGTCATGACCACCGGTTCGGTGGTTGTGGTCGGCGAGGTCACCCGGACCACCCGCCGCCTGCGGTTGCCGTTCGTGGCCGGGGCGACCTGCTCAGGTTCTCCCTCGGCCGAGTCCTGACCTGCGGATTCGGTACGTTCCCCGGCATCGCTCACAGCATCGGCGGTGCCCGGTTCGTCCGCTCCGGTCGCGTCGGCCCCGTCGGTGACGAGGGCTGCGGTGGCGGCCTCGGCCTCGTCTGCGGCCGGTGCGTCGCCGGTGTCGGCCGCCGTCGCGGAATCAGCCACATCGGCGGTCTCCGAGTCGGTGTCGACCGCACCGTCGGCGACCGCGGTCCAGGCGTCAGGCGCGCTGTCCTCGTCCGAGGTTGTGATGACGATCTCAACGGCTTCGGCGACGACGGTCCCGGCAACCGTGTCGGCGGCGGCCGCGGCCTCCTCGACCGGCAGGCCGTCGGCGCCGGTGGCGCTCTCGTGGTGATCGTGATCGTGCGAATGCGCGGCCATCGCCCGGAACATCGGATGCTCGGACGGGCTGTGCGCGGGCTTGCCCGATTCGGCCTGTTCCGCGCGCTTCTTGGCCTTGCGTGAGCGCTTCGACCCACCCTCGGACCGGGACTGGTCCTCGGCCCGCACCTCGACCGGATTCTGGTGGACGATGATGCCGCGCCCGGCGCACGCGGTGCAGGTGGTGGAGAACGCCTCCAGCAGTCCGGTGCCGAGCCGCTTGCGCGTCATCTGCACCAGGCCGAGCGAGGTCACCTCCGACACCTGGTGGCGGGTCCGGTCGCGGGCCAGCGCCTCGGTCAGCCGACGCAGCACCAGGTCGCGGTTGGATTCGAGGACCATGTCGATGAAGTCGACGATGATCATGCCGCCCAGGTCGCGCAGCCGCATCTGGCGGACGATCTCCTCGGCGGCCTCCAAGTTGTTGCGGGTCACCGTCTCCTCGAGGTTGCCACCCGACCCGGTGAACTTGCCGGTGTTGACGTCGATGACGGTCATCGCCTCGGTGTGCTCGATGATCAGTGTGCCGCCCGACGGCAGCCACACCTTACGGTCGAGCGCCTTGGCGAGTTGCTCGTCGATGCGGTGCACCACGAACGAGTCGGGTGCGTCCGCGTGCCGCTTGGTGAACTTCTCAACCCGCTCCATCAGGTCGGGCGCCACCGAGCTCACGTACCGCTCGACAAGGTTCCACGCCTTGTCGCCCTCGACGATGAGCTTCTTGAAGTCCTCGTTGAACAGGTCACGAACCACCCTGACCAGCAGATCGGGTTCCTCGTACAGCGCGCGCGGGGCACCGCTGCCCGACTTGCCCTTGGCATCGTCAACGGCGGCCTCAATGTTCTTCCACTGGCTTTCCAGACGCGCGATGTCGGCGCCCAGCTCGTCGGCGCTCACTCCTTCGGACGCGGTACGGATGATCACGCCCGCATCTTCGGGCAGCAGCTTGGCGAGAATCTGCTTGAGCCGCTTACGCTCCACGTCGGGCAGCTTGCGGCTGATGCCCGTCGACGACCCGCCCGGCACGTACACCAGATAGCGACCGGCCAGCGAGATCTGCGTGGTAAGGCGGGCACCCTTGTGCCCCACCGGGTCCTTGCTGACCTGCACCAGCACCGAATCACCGGGCCTGAGGGCCTGCTCGATCTTGCGGGAACCACCGTCGAGTCCGGCCGCATCCCAGTTGACCTCGCCGGCGTACAGCACGCCGTTGCGGCCGCGGCCGATGTCGACGAAGGCCGCCTCCATGCCGGGCAGCACGTTCTGCACCCGGCCGAGGTAGATGTTGCCCACCAGCGACGACGACGTCTCGGTGGTCACGAAATGCTCGACGAGCACGCCGTCCTCGAGGACCGCGACCTGTGTGTAGTCCTCGGAGTTGGGGTCGTGCAGGGCGCGTTCGCGCACCACCATCACCCGGTCGACGGCCTCGCGCCGTGCCAGGAACTCCGATTCGCTCAGGATCGGGGGCCTGCGGCGACCCGCGTCACGGCCGTCGCGCCGGCGCTGCCGCTTGGCCTCGAGCCGGGTGGAACCCGAGATACCCTGCACCTCGTCGCGTGCCCGCTTGGTGCGCGGTTCCCGTTCGTGGACGACGGTGTTCGGCGGGTCGTCCGGGGACGCCTCGTCACCGTCACTGCCCTTGCGGCGACGGCGGCGGCGGCGGCGGCGGGAGGTTCCCGACTCGGAAGCATCGTCGTTGTCGGAGTCCTCGCCGTCCTCCGAAACAGCGTCACCGGCGGAGTCCGAGTCCTCGTCGGCGGCGGACTCATCCGCCTGCTCCGCAGCGGGCGTGGCGTCATCGGCGGCCGCGGAATCGTCACCGGTGGCCTGACGGCGCCGCCGGCGTTCCTTGCGAGGGGTGTCGTCCTCGTCGGAGGTCGCCGCGGCGTCCTCACCGGAGGTGTCCTCACCGTCGGCGGAGTCGTGCTCATCGTCGGACCGGTCCCCGGCCTCGCTCTGGTCTCCCCGGCCCCGGCCCCGGCCCCGGCGACCCCGCCGCCTGCGGCGCGACCGGCTGCCGCCCAACTCGGCATCGTCGTCGTCCGCACCGTCGGTTGCCTGCTCGGCGTCGTCGCCCGCATCGGCGTCGGACACCCTCGGCGTGTCCCGCTCGTCGGAGCCGGGCCCGGCGCTGCCGGACCGGGTACCGGTGGCGAGGTCCTCGGCCATCTCGGGCGACAGGAACAGCGGGACGGTCGTCGCCTCGGCCGGTGCCGGCGCGACGGCCGTTTCGGATGTGGCGGTGGCCGCGGCGGAGAACAGGGAATCGATGGACCGCTGCGGGGTGTCGCTCGCCTGCTGCTCGTCGGCGGACTCACCCGCCGTGGCCTTCCGTACCTCGGACTCGGTGGCTGGGGTCTCGGCGGCTGGGACCCCGGGCTCGGGCGTCTCGACGACCTCGGCCTGCGGCTCGGTGGTCTCCGCCGACGTGGCTTCGGTCTCGGCGACGCCGGTATCCGGGGCTTCCGCGACCGGGGCATCGGTATCCGGGGCATCGGTATCCGGGGATTCGCCCGTCACCCGGTCACGAACGGTGTAGGCGACCTCACGGTCAATGCTGGACTGCGGTGAGCGTGCGCCGTGACCGATCTCGGCCAGGTGGGCGAGCACCTCGCGGCTGGTGATGCCCAGCTTCCGAGCCAGGGCGTGAACGCGCAGTTTGATGGGAAATTCGTCTGCCTGTGCTGATGCGTCGTTGGCGTCAGCAGGCGACCCGTTGTCGGTCACTCAGTCTCCTTGAGCCCCCGGGCGCGTCGGGCTGACGCGGCCACGCGGGGGCCTAACTCTGTGTCCCGGCCGTGGCCGGTGTTGTGTGGTCTTCGCGCCGGTGCCCGCTCCGCGGTAGCGGAGGGAAGGCGTGGCGCCTTGCTGGGTGATGTCCGGCTGCGTCAAACATCCACACCACCACGTGCGCACGAATGTGACGTGTACGCGGTGGGGATGACGAGCGGACCGGCATCGGTCACCGTCAACAAAGTGTGTCGACGATAACTCTCCCCAGTATCCCACACCGCGGTCCGTTTGCCGTAACCAACGCGCATTGCGCTGCGGCATGGACTGTGCATGGGGTGCGGTCGCGGTGCCTGCTGGAGCGGGTCGCAGTCACGCGGAAGGTAGAGGAACACCGGCGTCAGTGACTGCGCCGGGAAGGGCCGGGCGGCCTCAGGACATCATCCTGAGGCCGCCCGGCCGCGACTGGATCGCTTCGGGCCTGGTCAGTCGAGCCCAGGGAACCACAGCGCGATCTCGCGCTCGGCCGACTCCGGCGAGTCCGAGCCGTGCACCAGGTTCTCCTGCGTCACCAGTGCGAAGTCGCCACGGATCGTGCCCGGCACAGCCTTCTCCACCGGGTCGGTGCCGCCGGCGATCTGCCGCCAGGCAGCGATCGCACGCGGACCCTCGACGACGGCCGCCACGAGCGGACCCGAGGTGATGAATTCGAGCAGCGAATCGAAGAAGGGCTTGCCCTCGTGCTCGGCGTAGTGGCCGCGGGCCAGTTCGTCGCTGACCTGCTTGAGTTCGAGGGCCACCAGGGTCAGCCCTTTGCGTTCGATGCGTCCGATGATGTCGCCGACCAGGTTGCGGGCCACGCCGTCGGGCTTGATGAGTACGAGAGTCCGTTCAGTCACGCGAACACTGTAACGACTCCGCGCCCGCACGTGGCAACGAGTGGCCGATCAGCGCGCACACCTCAGCCCGGCTGCTCGGAGCCCTGCCGGACCCGGCTGCGATAGGACGATGGCGTCTCCCCGCTGAACTGGGTGAATGCCCTGGTGAACGACCCCTGGCTGTCGAAGCCGACTGCCGTGGCCGTCGAGCTCACAGTCTGCTCTCGCGTCGCGAGCAGCGTCATCGCCCGCAGCATGCGCGCGCTCGTCAGATAGTCCCGCCACGACATCGCCACCGATGCGGTGAACATCCGGCGCAACGTGCGCTCGGACACGGAGACGGCCCGGCTCACGTCCTCGATGGTGACGGTGGCCAGGTGATCGCGGGTATAACGCATCGCCGCCGCCACCAGCGGGTCGTCCGAGGTGGGCAGCAGCAGTGGTGTCTCCGCGGCCAGTGCGTCGACGACGAGGTCGGCGAGGGTCCGGAAGAATCTCTCCGACCTCGGCTCGGCGGCGGTGTCGGCGAACGGCCAGCGCAACGAGTAGACGAGCATCTCCCGCATGAGCGGCGACACCGCCAAGATGCGGGCCCGGTCGGCATACCCAGGAATCAGTGCCGGTTCGAACAGCACCGACAACGTGGTCACGTCCCCCTTGAGATGGGTGTCGTGCTCGAGACCGGCGGGCAACCAGATGGCCTGTTGCGGGGGGACCAGATAGTAACCGGCCGGCGTCTCGACCTCGACGATCCCGCCGATCGCGTATTCGATCTGGTGCACCTCGTGCGAGTGCCACCCGGTGACCAGCGCACCGCCCTCATAGGCGTAACTGCCCGCTGTGGCGGTGCCACGGCCCTTCATCGGCACCCACTGCACCCGCCTGGCCGAAAGTGTTAAATCACTGTCCGATCGCGCAGAGATGGTCACGGGAATCCACTGTACAAGTGAGGCAGGACATATTCACTGCCCAGTTTTGATCGGCGCACAGCCCGGAAAGAGGACTCAGTTCATGAATGTCGACGACATGATCCTGATCAGCATCGACGACCACGTCGTGGAACCCCACGATATGTTCGCCCGGCACGTCCCGCAGAAGTACATGGACGAGGCGCCGCGGGTGATCTTCGACGAGAAGGGCATCGAGCAGTGGTACTACCAGGGCAAGGTGACCGGCACGAGCGGACTGAATGCCGTGGTCACCTGGCCGCCGGAGGAATGGGCCTACGATCCGGCCGGATACGCCGAGATGCGCCCGGGCGTCTACGACGTCAACGAGCGTGTCCGCGACATGAACCGCAACGGCGTGCTCGCGTCGATGTGCTTCCCCACCTTCACCGGCTTCTCCGCCCGGCACCTCAACCAGTACCAGGACCCGGTCACCCTCATCATGGTGTCGGCCTACAACGACTGGCACATCGACGAGTGGGCGGGCGCGCATCCGGACCGGTTCATCCCGCTGGCGCTGCTGCCCACCTGGAACGTCGAGGGCATGGTCAAGGAGATCCATCGCGTCGCCAAGAAGGGCGCCCGCGCGGTCACCATGCCCGAACTCCCCCACCTGGAGAAGCTGCCCAGCTACCACGACATCGACTACTGGGGGCCGGTGTTCCAGGCACTCGTCGAGAACGACATGGTGATGTGCCTGCACATCGGGTCCGGTTTCGGTGTGCTGCGCCTGGCCAAAGACGCGCCCATCGACAACCTGATGGTGCTGGCCACCCAGATCTCGGTGATCGCCGCCCAGGATCTGCTATTCGGACCCGCGATGCGGGCCTTTCCCACCCTGAAGTTCGCGTTCTCCGAGGGCGGCGTGGGCTGGATCCCGTTCTTCCTCGACCGCGCCGACCGGCACTACCTCAACCAGAAATGGCTCAATAACGACTTCGGTGACAGGCTGCCCAGCGAGGTGTTCCGGGACCGCGTCCTCGCCTGCTACGTGACCGACAAAACCGCCATCAAGAACCGCCACGACGTCGGTATGAACAACATCGCCTGGGAATGCGACTACCCACATTCGGACTGCTTCTGGCCGGACGCGCCCGAGAAGGTGCTCGCCGAGTTCACCGCGGCCGGCGCCACCGACGCGGAGATCGACCAGATCACCTGGCAGAACTCGGCGAAGTTCTTCAACTGGGATCCGTTCACGCTCAAGACCAAGGACGAGGCCCGCGTGGGTGCGCTGCGCGCGCAGGCCACCGACGTCGACACCACGGTCCGGCCGCGGGCGGAGTGGAAGAAGATGTACGAGGCCAAGAAGAAGGCCGAGGCGGACCTGGCCATCGCGGCGGCCAAGGGCTGACAGCCGCGCGCCGACTGCGGAAAAACCAGATGCGCCTGATTGGGTTGTCCCCAATCAGGCGCATCGTCGTCCCCTGAATATGGCTTTGTGGTTGCGGCGGTCAGCTACAGTACTGCCCCTCGACGGCGAACAGTCCGTAGTTGAACAGGCTGCCGGCCTGCCCACGCGACACCACGATCTGGATGCAGCCGCCGGGCGTGCTCAGTGCGCCGTCGAGTGCGCGCCGGAACTGGAAGGCCAGGCCGTCGTTCGCCGCCCGGTATTGCGCGGGAACCGGCAGCGCGGCGATCCCGCCGACGATATTCGCGCTTTTGAGCTGCTTGGTGACCGCATGGGTGGCGAGGTAGCTGTACTCGGCGTTCGACACCGGCATGGGCGGGCCGGGCTTGAGGACAGTGGTGAAGTCGGGAGTGTCCTGGACCTTCTCGCCGGCCTTCTCCCCCGCGTTCTTGTTGCCCGTCCTCTTGTTACCGCCGGTCTTGTTGTCCGGTGTGCCCTCGACCCGAGGCGACGGCGTGTCGGCCGGCGCCTTCTTCTGCGGCGTGGCGCCGGACTCCGATTCCTGAACGACGAGGGTTCCCGGGCCGGAATGAACAGGCGCGGCGTGGGCCGCACCTCCTCCGGCGATGAGGAACCCGGCGGCCACCGCCCCCGCGATCACTCGGACACGCCGCTTGATGACAGCAGCAGACAGTCGACTGGATGTGACAGACAAGATTCCCCACAGACGTATACAGGTGTGACCGGTTGCTCACACCGTCCGCCATTCTCACAGTTTCCGCGGAGGATGACGACCGTCACGCCATAACGATGCGGCAACAGGTCTTGCAGCTCCCAAACGTTGCAATGCCTGTTGGTGAATCACGCCTCGTCGATCGGTCGCTGACCTGCCAGCTTCCCCTCGTCTATCCGCTGCTGGATATCGCGTTTGATGTAGGCGATGTAGAGCCAGACGCTCAGGAACACCACCCCGATCGCCGCGATCGACCAATGGAAAACCCCGCCGACGATGACCGCGACCTGCAAGGCCAGGTCGAGCGTAAGCGCGTAGGACCGGCCCTGCATACCGCAGGCCAGCACCATCGCCAGCGCCACCAGACCCAGGTAGCCACCCGAGACCCAGGACAGCCCGCCGCCGATCTTCCACACCACCGGCAGACCGAGCAGCACGACGATCAGTTCGAGGATCAGGGTGCCCGCCATCACCCCCCGCAACCCTTTCCAGGGGTCGGTGGTGGGCGGGGTGAAACGCGGCGCTGCCGCTTCCTCGTTCATGACGGTTCCTTACCGAACAGGCTGCGTGCCGCCCCGGCGGTGACCACCGAACCGGTGATCACCACACCGGATCCGGCAACCGGCTGCCCGTCCGATTCCTCGGCCAGGCCGATCGCCGTCTCGACGGCGTCGGGCAGAAAGGGTTCGACGGTGACCCGGTCTTCACCGAACACCGCCCGCGCGATCTCGGCGAGGGTCTCGGTCTCCAGGGCGCGCGGCGACCCGTTGTTGGTGATCACGACGTGGTCGAGGACGGGTTCGAGGGCTTCGAGCAGTCCTTCGGCGTCCTTATCGCCGAGAACCCCGACCACCCCGACCAGCCGCCGGAAATCGAACTCCTCGGCCAGTGCGTTGGCCAGCGCGGTGGCGCCGTGTGGGTTGTGCGCGGCGTCGACGAACACACTCGGCGCCGACCGGACCCGTTCGAGCCTGCCCGGACTCGACACCGCGGCGAATCCGGCGCGCACCGCGTCGACATCGAGCTGCCGCTCTGCGCCGGCCCCGAAAAAGGCCTCGACCGCGGCGAGCGCGAGAGCGGCGTTGGCCGCCTGATGCGCGCCGTGCAGGGGCAGGAAGATCTCCTCGTACACCCCGCCCAGGCCCTGCAGGGTGAGCAGCTGCCCACCTACCGCCAGCCGCGACTCCAGCACAGTGAACTCCGAGTTCTGGCGTGCGACAATGGTTTCCGACTCCACCGCCTGACGCAGCAGTACGTCCATGACGGCAGGATCCTGGGGTGCGATCACCGCGACCGGATCCTGAGCGCCCAGATCGTCACCCTTACGCGGGGTGATGATCCCGGCTTTCTCCCCCGCGATCGCGGTGAGTGTGTCCCCGAGGTAGTCGGCGTGGTCCATGGCGATGGGGGTGATGACACGCACCTGTGAGTCGATGACGTTGGTGGCATCCCAGCGTCCGCCCATCCCGGTCTCCACCACCGCCACGTCCACCGGAGCCTCCGCGAACGCCGCATAGGCCATCGCGGTGAGGACCTCGAACTTGCTCATCCGGGGGCCGCCGGCCGCGGTCGACGAGTCGTCGACCATCGTGATGTACGGCTCCAGCTCCCGGTAGGTGTCGATGTAGGTGCGGGGCTCGATCGGCTTGCCGTCCACCGAGATCCGCTCGGTCACCAATTGCAGATGCGGGCTGGTGATGCGGCCGGTGCGCCGGTGCAGGGCGATCAGCAGGGCGTCGATCATCCGGGTCACCGACGTCTTGCCGTTGGTGCCGGCGATGTGGATCGACGGATAGGTGAGCTGCGGCGAACCCAGCAGATCCATCAGTGTGGAGATACGGGTCAGCGACGGCTCGATCTTGGTCTCGGGCCAGCGGGTGTCGAGTTCGGCCTCCACCTCGGCGAGCTCGGCCAGATCGGATGCGGCGTCGGCGCTGTACGCCGACAGGTCGGCGGGGCCCTCATCGTCGAGGGGATGCACCGGCTCACCGGGAACCCCGGGGTCACCCCCGGGTTCCGCGTCCGTCACATCGCCCTCGAACGCCAGGTGCGCCAAGTCGATCTCGTCGGCCCCCGGCGCTCCCGGATCGCGTGAATCACTCACCCGCCGAGGCCTTCCAGTTTCGTCTTGAGCCGGGCGACTTCGTCGGTGGCCACCTTGTTGCGTTCGGCGATCTTGGCGCGCACCGCTTCCGGAGCCTTGGACAGGAACTGCTCGTTGCCGAGTTTTGCGGCGGTCTGCGCGAGTTCCTTCTCCGCCGCCGCGAGATCCTTGGCGATGCGTTTGCGTTCGGCCTCCACGTCGACGGTGCCGGAGGTGTCGATGCGCACCGTCACCGTCGCCGCGGACAGGCGCACCTCGACGGTCGCGGTGGCGGCGAAGATGTCGTCGGCCGGGTTGAGCCGGGCCAGCGAATCGACGTAGGGCCGCAGCGCGGTGATGCCCGCGGCGTCGAGCCCGTCGAGTTCCGCGGCCACCCGCTGTCCGGGTTTGAGGCCCTGATCGCTGCGGAACCGGCGGATCTCGGTGATCAGCGCCTGCAGATCGGCCACCTGCCGAGCCGCGGCGGCGTCGGACCCGGCGTCGGAGGTCTCCGGCCACAACGCCACCACCAGCGACTCCCCACCAGTCAGCGACTTCCACAGCACCTCGGTGACGAACGGCATCACCGGTGACAGCGTGCGCAGCAGCCGGTCGAGAACATGACCCAGGACCAACGACGTTGTGCGCGAACGTTCTTCGTCATTCTCGGCGAACTGGACCTTGGCCAGCTCCAGGTACCAGTCGCAGAACTCGTCCCAGGCGAAGTGGTACAGCGCCTCGCACGCCTTGGAGAATTCGTACGCCTCGAACCCGGCATCGGCATCGGCGACGACCTGGTCGAGCCGGTCGAGGATCCAGCGATCCACCTCGGTCAGCGACTCCCGTGCGGGCAGATCGCCCACCTGCGCGCCGTTCATCATCGCGAACTTGGTGGCGTTGTACAGCTTGGTGGCGAAGTTCCGCGACGACGACGCATGGTCCTCACCGACGGAGATGTCGGCGCCCGGGTTGGCCCCGCGCGCCAGGGTGAAGCGCAGCGCGTCGGCGCCGAACCTCTCGACCCAGTCGAGCGGGTCGATGCCGTTGCCCTTGGACTTGGACATCTTGCGGCCGTGTTCGTCACGGACCAGCCCGTGCAGGAACAGGTTGGTGAACGGGACCTTCTTGTCAGCGCCCAGGTCTTGACCCACGTACGTGCCGAACATCATCATCCGCGCCACCCAGAAGAACAGGATGTCGTAACCGGTCACCAACACCGAAGTGGGATAGAACTTTTCGAGGTCGGCGGTGCTGTCGGGCCAGCCGAGGGTGGAGAACGGCCAGAGGCCCGAGGAGAACCAGGTGTCCAGGACGTCGGTTTCCTGCGTGTAGCCCTCGGGCGCCTGCTCGTCGGGTCCGACGCACACCACCTCACCGCCGGGCCCGTACCAGATCGGGATCCGATGGCCCCACCACAGCTGGCGGGAGATGCACCAGTCGTGCATGTCGTCGACCCAGCCGAACCAGCGCGGCTCCATCGACTTCGGGTAGATGACAGTGTCGCCGTCCCGCACAGCGTCGCCGGCGGCCTGAGCCAGCGATTCGACCTTGACCCACCACTGCATCGACAGGCGCGGCTCGATGGGTTCACCGGTCCGTTCGGAATGCCCGACGCTGTGCAGGTACGGCCGCACCTCCTTGACGATGCGACCCTGTTCGGCCAGCGCCTCGCGCACCTTGACCCGCGCCTCGAAACGATCCATGCCGTCGAATTGCGTTCCGGTGCCGTCGATCCGGGCGGTGGCATCCATGATGGTGGGCATCGGCAGGTTGTGCCGCTGCCCGATCGCGAAGTCGTTGGGGTCGTGGGCGGGCGTGATCTTGACCGCGCCCGAACCGAATTCGGGGTCGACGTAGTCGTCGGCGATCACCGGGATGGTGCGGTCGAGGAACGGGTGCGGCAGCTCGGTGCCCACCAGGTGCGCGTACCGATCGTCGTCGGGATGCACCGCGATCGCGGTGTCACCGAGCATCGTCTCCAGCCGGGTGGTGGCCACCACGATGTGCGGCTCGGCGTCGTTGAGGGAGCCGTAGCGGAAGCTGACCAGTTCACCCTCGACGTCGGCGTAGGACACCTCGATGTCGCTGATCGCGGTCTGCAGGACCGGTGACCAGTTCACCAGCCGCTCGGCCTGGTAGATGAGGCCGTCGTCGAACATTTTCTTGAACACGGTGTGCACCGCACGCGACAGACCCTCGTCCATCGTGAAGCGTTCACGCGTCCAGTCGACACCGTCGCCGAGGCGGCGCATCTGTTCGCCGATGTTGCCGGAGATCTCGGACTTCTCCTGCCAGACGCGTTCGATGAACGCCTCCCGGCCCAGATCGTCGCGGGTCTTACCCTCTGCGGCCAGCTTGCGTTCGACCATCGTCTGCATGGCGATCGCGGCGTGATCCATACCGGGCAGCCACAGCACCTCGTAGCCCTGCATCCGTTTGCGCCGGCACAGGGCGTCCATCAGCACATGCTCGTAGGCATGCCCCATGTGCAGCGAGCCGTTCACATTGGGCGGCGGGATGACGATGGTGAACGGCGGTTTGTCGCTGGTCGCGTCGGCGGTGAAGTACCCGGCGTCTACCCAACCCTGGTAGAGCCCTGCTTCGTGTTCGGCGGGGTCCCAGGACTTCGGCAGTGCGGACGCGTCGGCGCCCTGTGCTTCACGATTGCTCACCCCACAATCTTAGGGAACGCACACACCCGGCAAGGCGCCGGGCATGCGCAGCGGCCGATCCACGTTTGAGGTTGCGATCAGTCCCGGATTCCGGAACTAAACGCAATGTCAGACAACCGCCCGACCGGGCGTGGCTACCTTCGACGCAACAATATCGGGTGGTGCGGGGCACCCAGCGCTCCTGCGAGCCGGCGCCTGAAGGCGTGACCGGCCTCCGAGTGGGAGACCGATCACACACCGACACTGCTCAGGACACGCGCAGGTCGTGGAGGTCCTCGGGTGCGTTCACGTTGGTGAGCCACTCCGAGTTCGACACCGGGACACGGCGGGTTTCGAGTGCGTCGACCACCGCCAGCATCCGACGTTCCCCGCCGGCCACCAGATCGGCCACGGTCTGTGCCGACGATGTGCGGTAGATGGCGGCCATCGGGTGATCGCGACGATCGTCGTGGGCGATCACGGCCTGGGTCGACGGGGTGGCGCCGCGGGCCAGTTCGTCGATCAGGCCGGCGCCGATGAGCGGCATGTCGGTGGCGCACACGAATCCGAGCCCGAAGCCGTCGGCCGCCGCGGCGGCCAGGCCCGCGGCAAGACCACCGAGCGGTCCCGCGCCCGGTTCCTCGTCGGTCACCCACACCGCCTCCGGGCCTCCGGTGCCGTGCAGCAACTGGTAGGCGGATGACTCCTGCGCGGCCACCACGTACACCCGGTCGCACCGCTCGGAGACGGTACGCACGATGCGTGCGAGCATCGGCTCGGCACTCTCATCCGGCCACTGGATCGACGCCTTGTCGGTGCCCATGCGCCGCGATCTGCCGCCGGCCAGGACGATCCCGGCGATCGGTGGAATCGGTACGGCCGTCTCGGGTAGCTCTGCGATGTCCCCGTTTGCGATCTCACTGTCGGTCATGGGGTCCAGTGTGTTCCATCCGGCCCCATTGAGGGCGGGATCACAGTTTCTGGAGCACAATAATTGTCATGCGCCATGTCGACGAGCACAGCCCGCACACCTATCCGGTCGACGAACCGGCGGATGTGAAGATCGGCCACCACAAGGATCACGCCGCCGGGGTGCCCGCCGTCGCCGTCGCCCTCAAACGCGGTATCGAGCAGATGGGTACGCCCCGTACCGCGCGTACCTTCTTCCATCTCAACCAGCGCAACGGCTTCGACTGCCCGGGCTGCGCGTGGCCCGAGACCCCCGGCCACCGCAAGCACGCCGAGTTTTGCGAGAACGGTGCCAAGGCCGTCGCCGAGGAGGCCACCACCCGCCGGGTGACCCCGGAGTTCTTCGCCGAACACTCGCTCGCCGACCTCGGCGGTCGGTCGGGATACTGGCTCTCCCAGCAGGGCAGACTCACCCATCCCATGTACCTGGCGCCGGGCGAGGACCACTACCGCCCGGTCAGCTGGGACGAGGCCAACGCGATCATCGCCACAGAGTTGGCACAGATGACCTCACCCGACGAGGCGGTGTTCTACACCTCGGGCCGCACGAGCAACGAGGCCGCGTTCATCTATCAGCTGTTCGCCCGCAGCCTCGGCACCAACAACATGCCCGACTGCTCCAACATGTGCCACGAATCGTCGGGCACGGCCCTGGGTAACGCGATCGGCATCGGCAAAGGGTCGGTGACGGTGCCCGACCTGGAGATCGCCGACCTGATCATCGTCGCCGGACAGAATCCGGGCACCAACCATCCGCGGATGCTCGCGACGCTGGAGAAGGCCAAACATAACGGCGCGCGGATCGTCGCCATCAATCCGCTTCCCGAGGCCGGGCTGATGCGTTTCAAGGATCCGCAACAGGTGGGCGGCGTGATCGGCAGGGGCACCGCGCTCACCGACGACTTCCTGCAGATCCGCCTCGGCGGCGACATGGCGCTGTTCCGTGGCGTGGCCCGCCTCATGCTCGACGCCGAACGCGCAAACCCGGGCACGGTGTTCGACCGGGACTTCCTCGACACGCACTGCGGCGGGGTCGACGACTACCTCGCGCTCCTCGACGACCTCGACTTCGACGACGTCGTGGAGGCCACCGGCCTGAGCCGTGCCCAGATCGAACAGCTCGCCGAGTCGATGATGTCGTCCAAGCGCACCGTGCTGTGCTGGGCGATGGGCTGGACCCAGCACCGGCATTCGGTGGCCACGATCGGTGAGGGCACCAACGTCCTGCTGCTACGTGGGATGGTCGGCAAGCCGGGCGCGGGTCTGTGCCCGGTGCGTGGGCACTCGAACGTGCAGGGCGACCGGACGATGGGCATCTTCGAGAAGATGCCCGAATCGTTCCTCGGTGCGCTGGACAAGGAGTTCGGCATCGTCAGCCCCCGCGAACACGGCTTCGACACCGTTCACGCGATCGGCGCGATGAACCGGGGCGAGGTGCGGGTGTTCATCGGCATGGGCGGGAACTTCGTCTCCGCGGCACCGGACACCGAGCTGACCGCGGCGGCGCTACGCAAATGCGCACTCACGGTACACATCTCGACCAAGCTCAACGAGTCGCACACCGTCACCGGCCGGGCCGCGCTGATCCTGCCGACGCTGGGCCGTACCGACCGCGACACCACGGGCGGCAAGAAGCAGCTGGTGTCGGTCGAGGATTCGATGTCGGTGGTCCATCTGTCGCGCGGTTCCCTGCCACCGGCATCCCCTGAACTGCACAGCGAGGTGGCTATCGTCGCCGATCTGGCCGTCAATGTGTTCGGTGCCGACCATCCGGTGGACTGGGCAGCGATGCGCGACGACTACGACCTGATCCGGGACCGCATCTCGCGGGTCATTCCCGGCTTCGAGGACTTCAACACCCGTGTCCGCCGCAGCGACGGATTCGTGCTGCCGCACCCGCCGCGCGACAGCCGTACGTTCGCGACTGCCACCGGACTCGCCAACTTCACCGTCGAGCCGCTGGACTGGGTCCGGATCCCGGAGGGCAGGCTCATCCTGCAGACGCTGCGCAGCCACGACCAGTACAACACCACCGTCTACGGTCACGACGACCGCTACCGCGGGATCAAGGGCAACCGTCGGGTGGTGATGGTCAACGCCGCCGACATCGCCGGGCTCGGCCTGCGAGCCGGCGATCACGTCGACATCGTCTCCGAATTCGACGGCGCCGACGGTCCCGAGGAACGCCGCGTCCACGACTTCCAGCTCGTCGCCTACGACACCCCGCGCGGCAACGTCGCGGCCTACTATCCCGAGACCAACCCGCTGGTCCCCCTCGGTTCGGTGGCCCGCGGTTCCAACACCCCGGTGTCCAAGGCGGTGGTGGTCAGGCTGGAACGAACCACCCCGCCGGGTGATCCTCTCGCCGGTTGAGGTGCGAGGAGCGTAAGCGACGAGCCTCGAAACCTCGCAAGACGACATTGTCGCCTCACCGGGTTTCGAGGCTCGCAAGCTCGCACCTCAACCGGCGGGGTTGAGGGCAGCGGACCTGAGATCAGGCGGTCTTGTCCTGACGCTCCTCCGGGTTGTCCTTGCGCGGGACGATGGTCGGAAGAACGTTGTCGCGCACCGTTTCTCCGGTCACCACAACCTTCTCGACGTCGTCCCGGCTCGGGATGTCGTACATCACCGGCAGCAGGACCTCTTCCATGATGGCGCGCAGGCCACGGGCACCGGTGCCACGGTGGATGGCCTGATCGGCCACCGCTTCGAGGGCGTCCTTGGTGAACTCCAACTGGACGTTGTCCATCTCGAACAGCCGGGTGTACTGCTTGACCAGGGCGTTCTTGGGTTCAGACAGGATGGTGACCAGCGATTCCTTGTCGAGGTTGGTCACCGACGCGACGATCGGCAGACGGCCGATGAACTCGGGGATCAGACCGAACTTGATCAGATCCTCGGGCAGCACCTCCGCGAAGTGATCGGTGGTGTCGATGGCGTCCTTGCTGGTGACCTCGTTGCCGAAACCGATGCCACGCTTGCCGATCCGCTCGGACACCACCTTCTCGAGTCCGGCGAAGGCACCGGCCACGATGAACAGCACGTTGGTGGTGTCGATCTGGATGAACTCCTGGTGCGGGTGCTTGCGACCGCCCTGCGGCGGCACCGACGCCTGCGTGCCCTCCAGGATCTTCAGCAGCGCCTGCTGCACACCCTCGCCCGATACGTCGCGGGTGATCGACGGGTTCTCGCTCTTGCGGGCGATCTTGTCGACCTCGTCGATGTAGATGATGCCGGTCTCGGCCCGCTTGACGTCGTAGTCGGCGGCCTGGATGAGCTTGAGCAGGATGTTCTCGACGTCCTCACCCACGTACCCGGCCTCAGTGAGCGCCGTGGCGTCGGCGATGGCGAAGGGAACGTTGAGCATCTTGGCCAGCGTCTGCGCCAGGTAGGTCTTGCCGCAGCCGGTGGGGCCGAGCATCAGGATGTTCGACTTGGCGATCTCCACGGTCTCACCACCGCGCGCGTCCTTCTTCTCCCCCGCCTGGATGCGCTTGTAGTGGTTGTAGACCGCGACCGCGAGCGTCCGCTTGGCCGTGTCCTGACCGATGACGTAGTTCTCGAGGAAGTCACGGATCTCGGCGGGCTTGGGCAACTCGTCGAGTTTCACGTCACCGTTCTCGGCGAGTTCCTCTTCGATGATCTCGTTGCACAGATCGATGCACTCATCGCAGATGTAGACCCCGGGCCCGGCGATCAGCTTCTTGACCTGCTTCTGACTCTTTCCACAGAAAGAGCACTTGAGCAGGTCCCCACCGTCTCCGATACGCGCCATCTCGTGCTCTACCTACTTCCTGTCGGGTCGGTACCCCGACGGTACCCGTGAACAGCCCGAACTTCGACCGTTACCGGCAAATGTCGCGGGCATTCGTGAATGAGAAAGATCCGGTCCGGCCTACGTCGTGGGGGTCTTCATCGACTTTTTGCGGTACTCGAAGACCTCGTCCACGATGCCGTACTCCTTGGCCTGCGCGGCGGTCAGGATGTTGTCACGGTCGGTGTCGCGGCGGATCTTGTCCGCGGGCTGTCCGGTGTGGCCCGCCAGGATCTCGTCGAGCCGGTTGCGGATGCGCTCGATCTCGGCGGCCTGGATCTCCAGATCCGACACCTGGCCCTGGAAGGCACCGCCGGTGCGCGGCTGGTGGATCAGGATCGTGGCGTTGGGCAGCGCGGCGCGCTTGCCCGGGGTACCGCCGGCGAGCAGGATGGCCGCCGCCGACGCAGCCTCACCGAGGCACACGGTGACGATGTCGCAGTGCACGTACTGCATGGTGTCGTAGATGGCGAGCATGTCGGGCACGCTGCCGCCGGGCGAGTTGATGTACATCGTGATGTCGCGGTCGGGGTCCTGGGACTCCAGCACCAGCAGCTGCGCCATCACGTCGTTGGCGACGGTCTGGTCGATCGGGGTGCCGACGAACACGATGCGCTCTTCGAAGAGCTTGGCGTACGGGTCGTACTGCCGCTGACCGTTGGGGGTGTGCTCGATGAACTGCGGCAGGATGTAGCGGGCCTGGATGCTGCGCACAAAGTCGACTGATGCCGGGATTCCGGCTGCGACCTCTGGCGAGTAGGTGTTGGTCATCTTCTCTGCTCCGTGGATGAGTGGCCGATGTATGGGAAGAATCGAGGGCCCGAGGTGCTCAGGCACGCTCGATGACGCGGTCGACGATGCCGTACTCCTTGGCCTCGGCCGCGGTGAACCACTTGTCGCGGTCGGCGTCGGCCTCGATCTTCTCCAGCGGCTGACCGGTGAACTCGGAGTTGAGCCGGTTCATCTCGCGTTTGGTGGCCGCGAACTGCTCGGCCTGGATGGCGATGTCGGCCGCGGTACCGCCGATGCCCGCCGACGGCTGGTGCATCATGATCCGCGCGTGCGGCAGTGCGTGCCGCTTGCCCTTGGCGCCGGCCGCGAGCAGGAACTGCCCCATCGAGGCGGCCATGCCCATCGCGTAGGTTGCCACGTCGCACTTGGCGAGCTGCATGGTGTCGAAGATGGCCATGCCCGCGGTCACCGATCCGCCCGGCGAGTTGATGTACAGGTTGATGTCGCGCTCCGGATCCTCCGCCGCGAGCAGCAGGATCTGTGCGCACAGCCGGTTGGCGATGTCGTCGTCGACCTGGGTGCCGAGGAAGATGATGCGCTCGCGCAGAAGTCGCTCGAAGACCGAGTCGGTCAGGTTCAGCCCGGCCACGCCCGAGCTCATGCGCGCGGGTGTGTGGATGGTCGGCTCACTCACAGTTCCTACCTTTACCTGTCGTGATGTGACTGTCATGCATGTGTTCCCCAACGACACTAGCCAATTCGGGGGCCTCGTCAGTGCCGCGCGGGCAGTACTTCGCTCAGAGCAGAACAGCCGGTGCCGGGGATGCCCCGGCACCGGCTGTCACAGCTGTGACGACCGTCGCGGTCAGCTCTCGTCCGCCGCGCCCTCGGCGTCGTCGGGGCCGAAGAACTCAGAGGTGTCCACGGCGGCACCGGTGGTGTCGGTGACCGTGACATCGCCGACGATCGCGGCCAGCGCCTTGCCACGGCGCACGTCGGCGTACACGGCGCCGACCTGGTTGGCCTGGGTCAGCTGCTGGATGAAGTCCTGCGGGGCCAGGCCGTAACGCTGCGCCTGGAACACGATCTGCTGGGTGAGCTCGTCCTGGCCGACCTCGGTCTCCTGCTGGTCGGCGATGGCGTCGAGCAGCAGCTGGGTCCGCACCGACTTCTCGGCCGACTCGCGGGCCTCGGCGTCCCACTCCTCGCGGGTGGTGCCCTGCGCCTCGAGGAAGCGGGCGAGCTGCTCGTCGTCGTGCCCGAGCGCGTGGATCACCTGGTGCTGCTGACCCTCGACCTCGTCCTCGACGACCTTCTCCGGAAGCGGGATCTCGACGGTCTCCAGCAGCAGCTCGAGCACCTTGTCGCGGATCTGGGTGGCCTGCTCGGCCTTCTTCGAGTTCTCGACCCGCTCGCGGAGGCTGGTCTTGAGTTCGTCGACGGTGTCGAACTCGCTGGCCAGCTGCGCGAAGTCATCGTCGAGCTCGGGGAGCTCGCGTACCTTGACGGAGTTGACTGTCACGGTGATGTCGGCATCCTCACCGGTGTGGTCGCCGGCCACCAGCTTGCTGGTGAACACCTTGGACTCGCCGGCCTTGAGACCGGTGACGGCCTCGTCGAGGCCGTCGATCAGTTCGCCGGAGCCGACCTCGTGCGACAGGCCCTCGGTCGAGGCCTCCTCGACGGCCTCGCCGTCGATGGTGGCGGACAGGTCGATGGAGATGAAGTCGCCGCTCTCGACACCGCGGTCGACACCGACCAGGGTGCCGAAGCGGGCGCGCAGGCCCTCGAGCTGCTCGTCGACGTCGGAGTCGGCGATTTCGATCGGATCGACCTCGACGGCGAGCGCCGAGTAGTCGGGCAACTCGATCTCGGGGCGCACGTCGACCTCGGCGGTGAAGGTGATGGTCTCGCCGTACACCAGCTCGGCCAGGTCGATCTCGGGCTGGCCGATGGCCTTGGTCTCTGTCTCCGCGACTGCCTCGGAGTACTTGGCCGGCAGCGCGTCGTTGACCACCTGGGCCAGGATCGAGTCACGGCCGACGCGGGCCTCGATCAGCTTCACCGGGGCCTTGCCGGGACGGAAGCCCGGGATGCGGATCTGCGAGGCCAAGGTGCGGTAGGTCCGGTCGAACTCTGCGGACAGCTCGTCGAACGGAACCTCGACGTTGAGCTTCACACGGGTGGGGCTCAACTGCTCGACGGTGCTCTTCACTCGGATGCTCCTTGGTCTGCGCCGGATCTGTTCCGTGCGTCTTGGTGTGAGTGGGTCGTTTACTTGGAGTTTGGGTGGTACTTGAGGTCTGGCTGATGAAATGAGTCGGGATGACAGGATTTGAACCTGCGACCCTCCGCTCCCAAAGCGGATGCGCTACCAAGCTGCGCCACATCCCGATCGCCCCACCGTCCGGCCACGCGTCGAACTCATCCGACACAGGGCATCGTGCAGGGCCAACCGCATATAGTACGGGGCCGCCGTACACCCCCCTACACCGGTGCCCCCAACACGGGACGACCGCGGACACGGGGACCGATTTCAGGTTTGCCGGACCCACCCGGTACAGTCGGCAGCGCACAAGCGGCAGACGGAGATCGACGGATCCCGGCGGCGGCTCGCGCACGCGGGTGTAGCTCAATGGTAGAGCCCTAGTCTTCCAAACTAGCTACGCGGGTTCGATTCCCGTCACCCGCTCCATCGGCGAAATACCCCCGGAAACCGTGACGGCACCGGGGGTATTTCCTTATATCCGACGCTCAACGAACGGCCCATCTCCACGCCGGGTATTAAGGCCCCAATTGCGAGGCACTACGTCACCCCCTCCCCGCGAACTGTGATGTACACCACATCGCGCGTACCCTGGGACCATGTCCACCACGCACACCAAAACCCAGCGTCGCTGCCCCACCTGCGGGGAGCTGCTGTTCCTGCGCCATGACATGACACACGCGCCCGGCGGCCAGGACCGGACCGACGTGATGCTCGTGTGCCGCAACGAGGCCTGCGCCCAGCCGGCCCGGCATCTGAGCACCGAGTACCAGTCGGCCTGACCCTCGCAAGGCAGTCGCCGCCCGGACACCCGGGCGGCGACCCGGTGCGGCCCCGACACGGACACGCGCCAGAAGTATGCGGAATTGCCCCAGATGCTGAATTCACATGCGCCACACCGGCATCACGCATTCCCGACATTCGCCCCATGGTCAAAACTCTGTGACGAGTATCACACATGGGAGTTCACCGCGCCCACCACGCTTTTTTGGTTCGGCGAAGTGCGTTACCGCACAAGCCTTTGGCCGATCGACAACGGTTATGTAACGATGTATTCCGCGCGTCGGGGGATGCGCAACCACTGATACACAAAAGCAAAGGTTTCTATCCCAGTGCTGACAACGAAACGACGTACGCATCACCGCTCCGGTCGCCGGATCACCGGTGTGGCCGTCGGCGCGCTTGCTGTGGTTCTCGCATTCCCGGGTCTGGCCAGTGCCGCACCCGTCACTGTGATCCCCGGGCTGCCCCCCGTCGAGATCCCCGGTCTGACGACGCCGAAGGTCACCCCCAAGACCACGCCGAAGCCGCCGACGCTCACTCAGACGCCGACGCCCACCAAGACCACACCGAAGCCCACCACCCCGCCGCCGGCGCCCAAGCCGTGGGTCCCCGCCATCCCGAATGTGCAGACCTCGACCGGCTACGTGGCGCTTGCGATCGATTCCAAGCATCAGATCTACTGGTGGCACAACGGCAAGCTGGTCAAGCAGATGCCGATCTCGATGGGCTCGAACAAGCACCCCACTCCCAACGGCGTGTACCACACCAAGGAGAAGTACCGGGACATGTACATGGATTCGTCCACGTACGGTGTGCCGATCAACTCCCCTGAGGGCTACCGCACCTACGTCGAGTACGCGACCCGCATGTCGTGGGACGGCATCTTCATCCACGGTGCTCCGTGGTCGGTGGCGCAGCAGGGCAACAGCAATGTGAGCCACGGCTGCATCAACGTCACCAACGCCTACGCCAAGTGGGTGTATGACAACGTCCCCCAGGGCACCCCGATCGTCGTCCGCGGCACCGTCGGCGGCCAGTACACCGGCGACTAGCAGTATCCGCGCCGCCGCATGTCGGCGGTGCCCACACGAGAGCCCGATCCACTCGGACCGGGCTCTCGTCTCTATGTGAGCGGGTGCACGAATCAGGGCAGCGGACTCTCCCCCGCGTCGAGGTCTCCTGTCAGGCCCTTGGTTCGCACACGCTCGATCGCCCGCATCTTGTTCACCGCGTCGAGGGCTGCCACCTTGTACCCCTCGGCGAGGGTCGGATAGTTGAACACCGCGTCGACGAGGTAGTCGATGGTCCCGCCCAGACCCATCACCGTCTGACCGATGTGGACGAGTTCGGCGGCGTTGCTGCCGAAGGCGTGCACCCCGAGCAGAGTCCGTTCCTCCGCGTGCACGAGCAACTTGAGCAGGCCGTACGAGTCGCCTATGATCGCGCCCCGGGCCAGCTCCCGGTAGCGGGCGACCCCGACCTCGAACGGCACGTTGGCCGCGGTGAGCTGGTCCTCTGTCCGTCCGACGAAGCTCAGTTCGGGGATGGCGTAGATGCCGATCGGCTGCAGGTCGTCGTTTACCACGCCCACCGGCTCGCCGAAGGCATGGTAGGTGGCTCGGCGCCCCTGTTCCATGGAGGTGGCGGCCAGCGCCGGGAAGCCGATGATGTCGCCGACCGCGTAGATGTGCTCCACCTCGGTGCGGTAGTTCTCGTCGACCTTCAGCCGGCCGCGTGAGTCGGCGGTCAGACCCGCGGCCTCGACATCGAGTTCGTCGCTCACCCCCTGCCTGCCGGCCGAGTACAACACGGTGTCCGCCGGAATGACTTTCCCGGATTCGAGTATCGTCAGCGTTCCCGACGGATGCCGTTCAACGGTCTTCACGGATTCCCCGAAACGGAAGGTCACCCCGCGGTCTCGGAGCTGATACTGCAGTGATTCCACGATTTCCCGGTCACAGAAATCCAGCATCGTCGGCCGTTTCTCGATCACTGTCACCTTGCTGCCGAGGGCCGCGAACATCGACGCGTATTCGATTCCGATGACACCCGCACCGACCACCACCATCGACGAGGGCACCCGGTCCAGTCCGAGGATCTGATCGGAGTCGACGACGGTCTCGCTGTCGAAGTCGACGCTCGGTGGTCGTGCGGGACGTGTTCCCACGGCGACGACGAAGTAATCACCGCGGACGTGCTTGAGGTCACCGGTCGCGTCCTCGACCGTGATCTCGTTGGGACCGACAAAGCGCGCGCTACCGACGAACATCATCACCGAGTTCCGGGCGAGCTGATGCCGAATCACGTCGATCTCGCGGGAGACGACGTGATTGGTGCGGGCCGCCAGATCGGTAACGGTGATATCGGATTTGAGTCGGTACGAATCCCCGTACAGCTCACGCTGATTGAGGCCGGTCAGGTAAAGCACGGCCTCCCGCAGTGTCTTTGACGGAATGGTGCCGGTGTTGATGCAGACGCCGCCCATCATGTGTTTACGTTCGACGATCGCCGCCCTCTTGCCGAGCTTGGCGGCCGCGATCGCCGCCTTCTGCCCGGCCGGGCCCGATCCGATCACTACCACGTCAAAATGGTCCACTGTGGTTTCTCCGCCTCACCGATGGGACTTTTGTCCCGACGATCCTAGGGTCAGGACGAATGCGTCCGCATGTCGAGAAGGCTAATTTCATTAGACATCCGGTGAACAGATTCATATTTTCTGTCATCCACGGTCACCCGGTAGACAGTGACTCCCGCAACACAATCCGGTGCCGGGGTGTGCTTGGACACGTTCGGGATCATCCGCGCCGGATAGCGCGTTTACACATATGTAACGTTCGGGAAGCCTCGCCCGAAACATATGACGGCCAACAAATCAAAGGAGACACTCGTCATGGCATTCGCACGTCTTCGTGCTCATTTCCAGTCCACCGCTCACCGGAGCCTTTACAGCAAGATCGCGCGCATTCCCAGCCAGTCGCAGCGCGACGAACTGCTGATCATGGCTCAGCGCGCCGAAAGTCGCTGATTCCCCGTCCGATGCCCGGTGAGCCCCGACCCGATCGCCGCCGATCGTGTTACGGCGCGACTCACCGCTGGCATGCGGGACACCAGAACAGATTCCGACCGTCGAGCACCGCATGCGCGACGGTCGTCCCGCAGATCCGGCAGTCCTCGCCGGCCCGCCTGTACACATAGGTGCGCGGCCGGTCCGCCGCATACGACGGCGCTCCGTGGTCATCTGCCGGGCGCACCACATGAATCCGGCCCTTCCGGACACCCACCCGCATCAGCGTCACGAGATCGGCCCACAGGGCCTCGAAATCGTCATGGCTGATGCGGGTGCCTTGTCTGTACGGGTCGATACCGGCCCGGAAGAGAACCTCGGCGCGGTAGACATTCCCGACTCCCGCCATCACCTTCTGGTCCATGAGCAGCGCGCCGATCGGCCGCGTGGATCTGGCGATCGCCGCGAACGCGCGCTCGGGCCGGGCATCGCGCCGCAGCGGATCCGGTCCGAGCCGGGCCACCAGGGCGTCGAGGTCGGCCGGGGTATAGAGCTGACAGGCGCTGGGTCCGCGCAGGTCCACACCGACATCGGTGGCCTCGATCCGGAGGCGAACCTGCCCGACGGGCGGCGCCATCGGCGCGGTCTGCTCGCTGAAGGCACCGTACAGGCCGAGATGAATATGAATGAGCCGTTCACCGGAGCGACGTGCCCCGGCGAACGGCCGGTACCGCTGAATCAGGTGTTTACCCCAGGCCTCCGCGGTGTGGAAGACCATGCCGTCGACGACGGCGGCACCCTCGGCGAACCGTCCCTGCGGGCTGGTCACCGCCACCGTCTTGCCGCCGAGCAGCTTGCGCTGCCTACCGGCGAGACGGTGCAGCGTATGACCTTCGGGCACAGATCGGTCCTACGTCGGGGGCGCTAAGGGCGCGGTCAGGCCTGCGGGACCTCGGGGGCCTCACCGGTGCGCTCGTACTCGGCGAGGATGTCGATGCGCCGCTGGTGGCGCGGTTCCTCCGACCACGGCGTCGCGAGGAACGCGTCGACGATGGCGAAGGCCTCCTCCACCGAGTGCATACGGCCGCCGATGCCGATCAGCTGGGCGTTGTTGTGCTGACGCGCGAGCTGCGCGGTCTCGACGCTCCACGCCAGCGCACAGCGGGCGCCGGGCACCTTGTTGGCCGCGATCTGCTCACCGTTGCCGCTGCCGCCGAGCACAATGCCCAGGCTGCCCGGGTCGGCGACGGTCTTGGCGGCGGCGTCGATGCAGAAGGCGGGATAGTCGTCGAGAGCGTCGTAGACGTGCGCCCCACAGTCGACGACCTCGTGGCCCGTGGCCTTGAGGTGGTCGGCGATCTGGTTCTTGAGTTCGAATCCGGCATGGTCGGCACCGAGGTAGACACGCATGGCGTCGACTATAGAGCGCAACCCTGCCCGGACCGAAAAGCCCCGGACCCCAAACCGCCCCGGCGCTGAGCGGGCGGGGCGGTCGCGGTCGGTCGAGCCCGGGATCAGTCGAATTCGGGTGCCTCGTCGCGGGTCCGCTTGAGCTCATAGAAGTGCGGGTAGGAAGAGAGTGCGACGGCACCGTCCCACACCACACCCGCGGTCTCTCCGCGCGGGATCCGCGAGAGCACCGGCCCGAAGAACGCCACCCCGTTGATGTGGATGGTCGGGGTGCCTACGTCGTCGCCCACCTTGTCCATACCCTCGTGGTGGCTGGTGCGGATCACGTCATCGAACTCGGTGCTGTCGGCGGCGTCGGCGAGCGCCGGGTCGAGTCCGAGCGCGGCGAGCGATTCGGGGATCACCACGTCGAAGTCCTTGTTGCCCTGGTTGTGCAGGCGGGTGCCGAGCTCGGCGTACAGCGGGGCGAGGATCTCGTCGCCGCGCTGTGCGGCGGCAGCGGCCAGTACCCGGACGGGCCGCCACGCGTGTTTGAGGCCTTCGCGGTACTCGTCGGGGATGTCCTTGCCCTCGTTGAGCACGGCCAGGCTCATGATGTGGAAGTTCACGTCGATGGGCCGCACCTTCTCGGCCTCCAGGATCCAGCGCGAGGTGATCCAGCACCAAGGGCAGAGCGGGTCGAACCAGAAATCCACACGGTCTCGTGACGACATAGAAGCTACGGTCCTTTCGGCGTTGCGGTACCAGCACTGCGGTACAACTACGCCGCCTGCGTTCTGATTCCGCCCGTGGCGGAATCTATTGCCCTACCGGCGCCGGGAACGGCCACTAAGCTGGCCAGGGTGACCGCTCCTAATCTGACCAGAGACCAGGCCCGTGCCCGCGCGGCGATCATCGATGTCGCCCATTACGCCATCGACCTCGACCTGACCGACGGCGCCGGCGCGCCGGGTGAGAAGACGTTCGCCTCCACCACCACGGTGCGCTTCTCCGCGACACCGGGTGCGAGCACGTTCATCGACCTGGTGGCCCCGGAGCTGGTGTCGGCAACACTCAACGGCGCGCCGGTCGACGTCAGCGGTTTCGACGAGTCCGTGGGCCTGACACTCGATAACCTGGCCGCGGAGAACGAACTGACCGTGGTCGCCAACTGCGCCTACTCCAACACCGGTGAAGGTCTGCACCGCTTCGTCGACCCCACCGACAACGCGGTGTACCTGTACTCGCAATTCGAGACCGCCGACGCCAAGCGCATGTTCGCCTGCTTCGACCAGCCCGATCTGAAGGCCACGTACTCGGTGACGGTGAATGCCCCCGCCGACTGGAAGGTGATCTCCAACGGCGCCACCGAGGAGGTCACCGACGGTAAGCACGTGTTCGCCGAGACCGCCCCGATGAGCACCTACCTGGTGGCGCTCATCGCCGGCCCGTACGCGCAGTGGTCCGACATCTACTCCGACGAGCACGGCACCATCCCGCTGGGCATCTACTGCCGCGCCTCGCTGGCCGAGTTCATGGACGCCGACCGCCTGTTCACCGAGACCAAGCAGGGATTCGCGTTCTACCACAAGAACTTCGGTATTCCGTACGCCTTCGGCAAGTACGATCAGCTCTTCGTTCCCGAGTTCAACGCGGGCGCGATGGAGAACGCCGGCGCGGTGACCTTCCTGGAGGACTACGTGTTCCGCTCGCGCGTCACCAAGTACCTGTACGAACGTCGCGCCGAGACGGTGCTGCACGAGATGGCGCACATGTGGTTCGGCGACCTGGTGACCATGGACTGGTGGGATGACCTGTGGCTCAACGAGTCCTTCGCCACCTTCGCCTCGGTGCTGTGCCAGGCCGAGGCCACCGAGTACACCAGCGCCTGGACCACCTTCGCCAATGTCGAGAAGTCGTGGGCGTACCGCCAGGATCAGCTCCCGTCCACGCATCCGGTGGCCGCCGACATCCCCGATATCGCGGCCGTGGAGGTCAACTTCGACGGCATCACCTACGCCAAGGGCGCCTCGGTGCTCAAACAGCTCGTCGCCTATGTCGGCCTGGAGCCCTTCCTGGCCGGACTGCGCGACTACTTCGCCGCCCACAAGTTCGGCAACGCCACCTTCTCCGACCTCCTTGCCGCACTGGAACGTTCGTCGGGCCGGGACCTTTCGGACTGGGGCAGCCAGTGGCTCAAGACCACCGGCATCAACGTGATGCGCCCCGATTTCGACGTCGACGCCGACGGTAGATTCACCCGCTTCGTGATCGTGCAGGAGGGCGCTCAGCCCGGCGCCGGTGAGACCCGCGTGCACCGGTTGCGGGTGGGCATCTACGACGACAACGGTTCGGGCAAGCTGGAGCAGACCCACAGCGTCGAACTCGACGTGGAGGGCGCCACCACCGAGGTCCCCGACCTGGTCGGGGTGTCTCGTGGCGCGCTGGTGCTGCTCAACGACGGCGACCTCACCTACGCCTCGGTACGCCTGGATCCCGACTCCCTGGCCACGGCCACCTCCCGGGTCGCCGACATCGCTGATTCGATGCCCCGCACGCTGATCTGGTCGGCCGCCTGGGAGATGACGCGGCAGGCGGAGATGAAGGCCCGCGACTTTGTGGCGCTGGTATCCGCCGGTATCGCCGCGGAGTCGGAAATCGGTGTGGTGCAGCGGGTTCTGCTGCAGACCACCACCGCGCTCGATTCCTATGCCGATCCCGCGTGGGCCGATGCCACCGGCTGGCCGGAGTTCTCGGCCCGGCTGTTCGAGCTCGCCCAGGCGTCGGAGGCCGGTTCCGATCATCAGCTCGCCTTCGTCAACACGCTGCTCGCCGGCCGCCTCAACGACGACCAGATCCCGGTTGTCCGGGGTCTTCTCGACGGCGACGACCCGGCCGCGCACGGCCTGCCCGGGCTGACGGTCGACACCGACCTGCGCTGGAAGCTGGTGCGTGCCCTGGCCACAGCCGGCGCCATCGACACCGATCCGGACTCGACCCCGGTCATCGACGCCGAGGAACAGCGCGACAACACCGCCGCGGGCACCCGTCAGGCGGCCGCGGCCCGGGCTTCGCGTCCGCTGGCAGAGGCCAAGGCGCACACGTGGACTCAGGCCACCGAGAACGACGAGCTGGCCAACATCTACACCCGCACCCTCATCGAGGGCTTCGCCCGCTCGGGTCAGGGCGGTCTGCTCGGCGACTATGTCGCCAAGTATTTCGCCGCGATCCCCGGCATCTGGGAGCGTCGCTCCAGCGAGGTCGCGCAGACCGTGGTGCTCGGCCTGTACCCGAGTTGGGCGATCAACGAGGAAGGCATCGCCGCCGCCGACACCTTCCTCGCCGAGGAGCACCCGTCGGCCCTGCGCCGGCTGATCTCCGAGGGCCGTGACGGTGTCGCCCGCTCACTGCGCAACCAGGTGTTCGACGCGAGCTGATCGCACACCACAATCTCGGTGGCCTGGGTACGCGTGCCCAGGCCACCGAGATCTTTTGCCGAACGCGGACCGGAGGTGTCCGCTATCGCTCGTAGCGTCGGAGAGGTCACAATCCGAACCAGAGAAGCGAGAATCCGATGGGCCTCTACACCGCAGTCACCGTTCCCGATGTCACCGGCGAAAAGCTGGAATTGCTGACCATTCTGGCCGATCAGCGCAACCTGTTCCGTGTCACCGTGCGCAATCTGACCGAGGAACAGGCACGCAGGCGCACCACCGTCAGCGAGCTGACGCTTGGCGGCTTGGTGAAGCACCTCGCCTCCGGCGACCGGAGCACCGCCAAGGTGATCACCGAACGCGATGAGGACGCCGAAGTGGACATGGTGGCGCTGGCGCACAACTACGAACTGCTCCCAGACGAGACGCTCGCCGACTGGCTGACCGAATTCGATGCGGCGACAGAGGCTTTCGACCAGGTGATCGTCCTTGTTGACAGTCTTGACGAGGCCATCCCGCAGCCGACCGCGCCCTGGGCGCCAGAGCGGGAGTGGTCGACGGTCCGCACCATGGTGCTCAACAAGATCCGCGAGTACGCCCACCACAACGGGCACGCCGACATCATCCGGGAGGCGCTCGACGGACAGACCACCATGGCCGCGATCTCCGAGGGCCAGGAGTGGGCGGACCAGTTCTGAAGGGCCGCAACCGGAATCAGCGGCGCCACCGGTAACGGATCTGCGGGCGGCCGGTGGTGCCGTATTCGGTGACCCGCTCCACGGTTCCGTCGTCACCGAGCCGCTCCAGATACCGCCATGCGGTGACCCGCGAACTTCCTACCGCCGCAGCCACTTCCGAAGCCGTCAGACCCGCCTCGGAATCCCGGACGGCGCGGCCGACGGCGTCCTCGGTGGCCGGGGCCGCACCCTTGCGGGCGGTGCTGCGATCGTCCGCGGTGCGCAGGACGGCCAGCGCCCGGTCCACGTCGCGCTGACTCACCGCATCGCCGCCGGCGCCGAGCGCGTCCCGGTAGCGCAGGTACTGGCCGATCTTCTCCTGAAAACCGGCGAACGTGAACGGCTTGAGCAGGTACAGCAGCACCCCGTGCGCCATCGCGCTGCGCACGCTGGCCAGGTCCCGCTGGGCGGTGATCGCGATGATGTCGGGTTCGGGCCGCACCCCCGACAGCGCCGCCGCCAGATCCACACCCCGCGCGTCGGGAAGCCCGAGGTCGAGCAACACCAACCCCACCGGGTTGCCGGCGGCCGCCGCCTCCGATGCCCTGCGCAGCCCCAGCTGTGCCGTCGCCACCGCGTCGACGACCTCGAACCCGCCTATGCGGTCCAGGTATTCGCGGTGTGCGGCGGCGATCAGCGGATCGTCCTCGACGATCAGTACCCGGATCATCGCACTCCGCCGCCGGCCGCCGTGCCCGGTGTCACCGGTGTTCCGGAGACCGGCCCCGCCGGATGGGCGGGGATGTCGGCGGTGACCACCGAACCGTAGGTGTTCTCCGCCCTCAGTTCACCGCCGTGTGCCGCGACAACCTGTGCCACCAGTGCCAGTCCCAATCCGCGGCCCAGGTCGTCACCGCCCGACTTGGTGGAGAATCCCCGTTGCCGCGCCGCCGCGAACGTGTCCGGATCCATACCGGGTCCGCTGTCGGCGACCACGATCCTGACCCCCGAGCTGCCGCCGGACACCGACACCTCCACCCACGGATCGTCGGCGGCGGCGTCGAGGGCATTGTCGACGAGGTTACCCACCACGGTGACCAAGTCACGCGGCGTGAGTACCGCCGTCTCGGCATCGTCGAGCTGCGAATCCTCGGTCAGGGTGAAGGCGATACCGCGTTCGGAGGCCTGTGCGCTCTTACCCAGCAGCAACGCCACCAGCGCGGGTTCGTGCACCGCTTCGGTCATCGTGTCGATCAGGTGCTGGGACAGTTCGAGTTCGGTGGTGGCCATCGCCGCGGCGTCGTCGGCACGGCCCAGCTCGATCATCGCGACGATCGTATGCATCCGGTTGGCCGACTCATGCGCCTGCGACCGCAGCGCCTCGGCGAACCGGGTCATCGAGTCGAGTTCACCCATCGCCTCGGACAGTTCAGTGCGGTCACGCACCGTGACCACCGACGACACCGAGCGACCCGGAACCTCGGCCCGGTTCACCACGAGGACCCTGCCCCGGTAGGCGACGAGTTCGTCCTCGAGCACCGGTCCCGCGTCACGCAGAAAGTCCGGGGCGCCCGAGAGATCGGGTGCCAGGTCTCCGAGGAGCCGGCTCGCCTCGTCGTTGATCAGGACGATGCGCCCGTCCTCGATGACCAGCAAACCTTCTCGCACCGCGTGCAGGACGGCGTCGTGATGTTCGTACATGATCCGCAGATCCCGGGGCGGCAGTCCGCCTGTCGCCCGCAACAGCCTGCGGCGCACCAGCCACAGTCCGACGAATGCCGCGATCAGCGCGGCCAGGGCGATCTCGACGATCAACGGCAGCTGTGAGCGCCAGCCCTGGGCAAGGGTCCGCTGCGTGATACCGACCGCCACCATCCCGACAACCCGCTCATCGTCGACGACCGGGGCGATGGTGCGGATCGACGGCCCGAGAGTTCCCGTGTAGGTCTCGGTGTATACGTGCCCGGCCAGCGCCTGCGCGGTGCTGCCCAGATACTTCTCCCCGATCCGCTCGGGGTTGGTATGGGTGTACCGGGTGCCGTCAGGGCCCATGATGGTGATGAACGCGACGCCGGTCTTGCTCCGGACCCGTTCACTGATGGCCTGCAGCACCTCGCTGGGCCGCTCGGAGGCCAGTGCCCGCGCGGTCGCCGGCATCTCGGCCAGGCTGAGCGCCACCGCGGTCACCTCTTTCCGCGCGGTGGAGTCGGCATCCCGCCGGGCGTCGACCGCGGCCAGCGCCACCGCCCCGACAACGATCACGACAACGACCATCAGTGCGGCCGCGATGGACTGCCCGGCCAAGGTCCGCGGCACCAGCCTACGCACACCACTCCTCCCCCTCGTAGCCCGTCGGTGAACGAAATGAACACAACCGTGACCCGAATCACGTCGTTACCAGACAATTCTTACCGGCACCCACGTCAGGGTGCGCGGCGTCACAGGAGAAAGGCAGAACATTGGGGTTCAGAACAGGCGATGAGGACGCGGCTCCCGCGCCGTCACCGGAACGGTTGGTCCAGAAGCGCGATCGTACGCATTGGCTGTACATCGCCGTGATCGTCGCCGTCGTCAGCGGTGTGATCGTCGGCCTGGTGGCGCCGGGCGTCGGCGAGGACATCGCGTTCCTCGGGTCGATGTTCGTCAGTCTCATCAAAATGATGATCGCCCCGGTCATCTTCTGCACCATCGTCCTCGGCATCGGCTCGGTGCGGAAAGCGGCCACCGTCGGCAAAGTGGGTGGCCTGGCGTTTATCTACTTCCTCTGCATGTCGACGCTCGCACTGGCCATCGGCCTGATCGTCGGCAACATCATCCAGCCCGGCACGGGTCTGGACATCACCGCCACGGCAGGCAAGGGCGACGAACTGGCCGAGAAGGCACATGAGGCGGGCGGGACCATCGAGTTCCTCGAATCCATCATCCCGACGTCGATGTTCTCCTCACTCACCGAGGGCAGCGTGCTGCAGGCCCTGTTCGTCGCGCTGCTCGTCGGCTTCGCGATCCAGGGCATGGGCCGCGTCGGAGAACCGATCCTGACGACCATCGCGTACCTGCAGAAGCTCGTCTTCAAGGTGCTGACGATGATCCTGTGGGTCGCCCCGATCGGTGCGTTCGGCGCGATCGCCGGGGTTGTCGGGCAGACAGGCTGGAAGGCAGTCGGCCAGATGCTCGTACTGATGCTCGCGTTCTACCTGACCTGCCTGATCTTCGTCTTCGGTGTGCTCGGCGTGATCCTGCGGACGGTCACAGGCTTCTCGGTGTTCCGTCTCGTGCGCTACCTGGCCCGCGAATACCTGCTGATCTTCGCCACCTCGTCGTCCGAGTCGGCACTGCCGCGCCTGATCGCCAAGATGGAACACCTCGGGGTGGAGAAGACCACCGTCGGTGTCGTGGTGCCCACCGGCTACTCGTTCAATCTCGACGGCACCGCGATCTACCTGACGATGGCCTCGCTGTTCATCGCCGACGCGATGGGTGATCCGCTGTCGATCGGTGAGCAGATCGGTCTGCTGGCCTTCATGATCATCGCCTCCAAGGGCGCGGCCGGCGTCAGCGGCGCCGGGCTGGCCACCCTGGCCGGTGGTCTGCAGGCGCACCGGCCCGAAATGCTCGACGGTGTCGGGCTGATCGTCGGCATCGACCGGTTCATGTCCGAGGCCCGCGCGGTCACCAACTTCTCCGGCAACGCCGTCGCGACGCTGCTGGTCGGTTCGTGGACCGGCACCGTCGACAAGGCCCGCGTCCACTCGGTCCTGCGCGGCGAGGACCCGTTCAACGAGGACACCATGCTCGACGAGGACCAATTGCATCTGCCCGGCGCCGACGAGGACGGCACCGCCGGCAAGACACCCGCGACGGCGGGGACCGCCACCGCCTAGACCCGCACAGCACAACGACTTCGGCCGCCTCTCCCCGAAAGGGAGGGGCGGCCGAAGTCGTTGAATGATGCCAGGATCAGGACGCGGCAGCGGCGGTAGCCATCACGTGCAGCGCGGCAACCAGTCCGTCTGTCAGGACGCGGCAGCGGCGGTAGCCATCACGTGCAGCGCGGCAACCAGTCCGTCGATCAGGTTGCCCTGCCGGATGCTGGTGATCGCCGCAGACACGCCGAGCTGCGCGACCCGGTCGTTGACGCGGTCTGCGACATCCTTGCCAGAGACGACCACGACGTCCTTGGTGTTGGGCGAGACCGCGATGAGCGCGCCGTTGTACGGCTCGGGCGCCTTGCCGAGGATGGCCTTGGCGTCCGACACCGCGTCGGTGCCCAGGTCACCGATGAACACCGAGAAGCGCACTCGTGCGACCTCGCTCGACTCCTTGAGGGCGTCGTCGAGGGCGATCAGCTCGTCACGGCTGAACGGCGGCGTGGTGGGAGCGTCACCCGGGAAACGGGTGGCCGACACCCGGCCGCTGTTGGTGACGACCGTTCCCATAGGCAATGCGCTCGATGCGGCCGCCAGGTCGCCCGTATTGTGGGCCACGTCACCACTTGCCACTTGCCGTACCTCCGTCTACGTCGTCGGACTCCGCGTGCCGTTCAGCGGACATCGGAGCAATGTCGGTAGCGCTGAACAGCAGCGGCTTATGCGTCCACTTCTGGTCAAGGGTGTAGATCTGCACCTTGGGGTACTTGAGCCCACCCGAGAACGTCATCGACACCACGCACGCCGCAACAGCCAGCAGGACGAGGATTGTGATGGGCACTCCGATTGGGACGATCAGGTCTTCCATGTCACCCTTCCGATCAGTGTGGTGCACCTATTGGTGATCAATTTAGACCACGCGGCGACCGGGCGGGCACTTACCCCTACGCAGTGTCGTAGACCCCGCGCGCGGCGCCGCGGTTGCCCTGCTCAGGCGGCGCCGGCGTCGATGTACTGAACCCAGTCGGGGTCGATGACCTTGACGGTGGCGAGCAGCCGCCAGTGCCTGCCCTTGGGGGCCGCGGGTACCACCCGGAGGGTCCACCCGAGTTCGCTGAGCAGCTTGTCGGCCTTGCGGTGGTTGCAGCTCGCGCAGCACGCCACGCAGTTCTCCCAGCTGTGCCCGCCGCCGCGGCTGCGCGGCACGATGTGGTCGATGGTGGTGGCCTTTGTGCCGCAGTAGCCGCAGCGGAAGTGGTCGCGGTGCATCAGCGCGGCGCGGGTCAGCGGGACCGACGCACGGTACGGCACCCGCACATAGGTGCGCAGCCGGATCACGGTGGGCACGGGGATCGCCATCCCGGCCGAGTGCACACTGTTGCCGGCGGCATCGGCGTGCACGACGTCTGCCCGGTCGCGCAGCACCAGCACGATCGCCCGCCGGATGGTGACGGCGGTGAGCGGTTCGAAGGTGGCGTTGAGCAGCAACACCCTGCGCCTGCCCCAGTACGTGCCACCCCGGTTGCCCTCGTCAGACGCCGAATGGGTGTCACCGGCACCGGGCAGCACTGTCATGTGTGCGCGCTCGACGCCGCCTCGTGGGCTGTGGTGCGCGTGTCGCGTCATACTGCCTCCCAGGTCGACATCGGACGAGACCAGTTGACCACGGTTGTCCGGCAGATGCACGGGAAATAAACCCGTCGACGCTGGTCGATCACGTGAACAACAGATGACCGCCGGTATCGGGGCGGGTGAGGACATGATTCGCCGGAACACGGATCGTCGGCATTGTGCGGCCGTGTTTGATGCCTTGCCCATCACCCGGGACAATGGGCGACGTGAGTTCCGACAGCCCCGGACAGGCCCCCGCCGAACAGACCTTCTACGACGCGGTGGGCGGCTCCCGCACGTTTGCCCGCATCGCCGCCCGCTTCTACGAGGAGGTCGCGCGTGACGAGGTGCTGCGGCCGATGTATCCCGAGGAGGATCTCGGACCCGCGCAGGAGCGCCTGCGGATGTTTCTCGAACAGTACTGGGGTGGCCCACGGACGTACTCCGACCAGCGCGGACATCCACGCCTGCGGATGCGGCACAACCCGTACCGGATCGGCCCGATCGAGAAGGACGCCTGGCTGCGGTGCATGCGCACGGCCATCGCCTCGATCGAGGAGTCGACCCTCGACGCGGCCCACCGGCAGGCCCTGACCGAGTATGTGGAGATGGCCGCGCAGATGATGGTCAACTCGGCGTTCTGATCGGCCCACCCGATCGGCCCCCTGCCGGATGTGTTCCGCTTCGACCGATCCGGCGCGTTCCGGCCCGCGATCGACCTCGTACTGTCCCTCCTGCCACAGTGGGCTGCCCTGATATCCAGGCGACACGTCCGCCACCCAACCTGAGGGATGTTTAGGACAGGCGGCGCGATTAGGGCAAAATTGCGGTCGTGAGCGACCAGACAACCCCTGACGCCCCCGCCGAACCCTTCGGCACCTCCGACGAGACGCCCGCGCCGGCCACCGGCGGTGAGTCCGTGCCGGGCGATACCGGCACCCCTGTACGCGCTGACGCAGAGCAGGAGATCGCCGCCCCGGAAGAGTCGGGTCAGGAGAACGTCGAGCACACCGAACCGGAATCGGCGGGCGGATCAGCCCAGGCCGACGATTCAGCCCAGTCGGACGATACAGCCCAGTCGGGCGAGTCGGGGCAGGCCGACGAGGCGGAACAGCCGAGCACCCCGGAACCGACCGATCTCGACGCCGAGCCCGAGGCCGACGAGCAGGTTCCGACCGACGCACCCGACGAGACCGGGACATCTGATACCGCCGACTCACCCGCTGATGCCGACGAGCACGGCGAGGATGCATCGACAGCACCCACGATCACCCCCGGCCCCGACGCGGCAGCGGTCGATAACCCGGTTGATGCCGATGACCCGGTTGATGCCGATGACGCGGTTGATGCCGATGACGCGGTCGCATCGCCGGAGCAGGTCGCACCCGCCCAGCCCCGGGTTGCCACCCAGCTCAGTACCTCTGACACGACGTGGTGGATGAACGCGATCTTCTACCAGATCTATCCGCGGTCGTTCTCCGACGCCAACGGCGACGGTGTCGGCGACCTCATGGGCGTCATCAGCCGCCTCGGATATCTGGAACTGCTGGGCGTGGACGCGATCTGGCTCAGTCCCATCATGCGCTCCCCCATGGCCGACCACGGGTACGACGTGTCCGATCCCCGCGACATCGACCCCGTCTTCGGCAGCCTCGCCCTGTTCGACAATCTGATCGCCGAAGCCCACGCCCGCAACATCCGGGTGACCATGGATCTGGTCCCCAACCACACCAGCGATCAGCACGAGTGGTTCCAGGCCGCGCTGGCAGCGGCGCCGGGCAGTCCCGAACGCGCCCGGTACATCTTCCGCGACGGGCGCGGCGAGAACGGTGACGAGCCGCCCAACAACTGGCACAGCGTGTTCGGCGGACCGGCCTGGCGCCGGATCACCGAGGCCGACGGCTCGCCGGGTCAGTGGTACATGCACATCTTCGCCCCCGAACAGCCGGACCTGAACTGGGAGAATCCGGAGGTCTTCGAGGATCTGGAGAAGACGCTGCGGTTCTGGCTCGATCGCGGGGTCGACGGCTTCCGCATCGACGTGGCGCATGGCATGGCCAAGCCGGAGGACCTGCCCGACATGGACCTGGACTCCACGCGGCTGCTGGAGAACAGCGACGACGATCCGCGCTTCAACAACTATGCGGTGCACGACATTCACCGCAAGATCCGCACAGTCATGGACGACTACCCGGGTGCGGCCAACGTCGGTGAGATCTGGGTGGAGGACAACGAGCGGTTCGCCGAGTATCTGCGGCCCGACGAGCTGCACCTGGGCTTCAATTTCCGGCTCGCCAAGGCGGACTTCACCGCCGAGTCGGTCCGGTCGGCCATCGAGAACTCGCTGGATGCGGTGCTCAGTGTCAACGGCACACCCACCTGGACCCTGTCCAATCACGACGTCGACCGGGAGGTGAGCCGCTACGCACCCGAGGTCGCCGCCGGCACCGATCCGGAGGTGGCGCTCGCCGACGGCATCCTGGCCGCACGGGCGATGGCTCTTGTCGAACTGGCGCTGCCGGGATCGATCTTCATCTACAACGGCGCCGAACTCGGTCTGCCGAACGTCGATCTGCCCGACGAGGCCCTGCAGGATCCCGTGTGGGAGCGGTCGGGTCACACCGAGCGCGGCCGGGACAACTGCCGGGTGCCGATCCCGTGGGAGGGCACCGAACCCCCGTACGGCTTCAGCAGCGCCGCCGGCACCTGGCTGCCGATGCCTGACTCGTGGGGCCCGTTCACTGCGGAAGCCCAGCTCGAGGATGTGGGCTCGACCCTGTCGCTGTACCGCCAGGCCATCGAATTGCGGTATTCCCGAAAGGAATTCACCGGTTCGACGGTCGAATGGTACGGGGCTCCGGAGGGGTGCCTGGCATTCCGCCGGTCCGAGGGACACCTGATCTGCGCGCTCAATACCACCGCCGAGCCGGTGGAGCTTCCGCCGGGTGAGCTGCTGCTGTCGAGCTACCCGCTCACCGACGGTCTGCTGCCGCCCCGGTCGGCGGCGTGGCTCGCCGAATACACCGACACCGCCGCCGACGCCGGACCCGAGGACACCGCTACAGCGGAGTGACCGTCAGGTCCCGGCTGCGGCGCTGGTAGACCGAGCCGAAGCGGGCGTCGATCCTGATCCAGGCCGCCGACGCCCGCACCCGCACCGGTTCGTCGGCGGCGATCCGGGTCAGGTCGGAGGTGTCGGTGACCTCCCGGCCATCGGCATCGCGGATGAATCCCATGGCGGTCAGCGCGAACACCGATCGCAGGATGATCGTCACCGGCTGCTGTCCGTCGGCAGGCGCCACCTCAAGCACACCCTGGTCGAGCAAACCCGTCGCCGGTCCATGCGCGCTGCCCTCGGTGCGGGCGAGCTTGGCACCGCTGCGCGCGAGTTCGACCACCGACCGGGCGGGAACGTCATCGACGTGGGTGTAGCCACCGGCCGGTGGCAGTGCGCCCTTCCAGGCGCTGCCGAAGGTGAACCCCGGATCGACCCGCGTACCGGCGGCGGCACCCGCCAGGACCCCTCGCAATTGCTCCGCGTCGCAGACGATGTCGTCGGGAGCGGACGCCCCGACGATCGACCGGGTCGCGAGCACGTCGAATCCGGTGTGAGTCCAGAGACCGAGCCGGCCGTCCGGCCGTGCGTGCAGCCGGATCACCGCCGCCTCGCTCATCCGGGCCGCCCGCGCTATGAAGGCGAGGGCGTCGGCCCGGTCGGAATCGGTCGCCGCCCGGACCCACCGTTCGGGGGCCTGCCCGCTCATCTCGCGAACTCGAGCAGGTAGGCCTTCTCCTCCGGGGTGAGGCGGCGCAGGCGCTGGGTGTCGACGTCGAAGGCGACGAGCTGTGTGGACGCCACGATCGCCGGTTTGGAGTCGGGGGCGCCACCCTTGGGCCGCACCTCGTAGCCGACGGTGAAGTCGACGGCCCGGACCCGCTCGGTGAACATCGTCACCTCCAGGGGACCTTCCTCATGCCGAAGCTGCAGTTGGTATTTCACGTGCAGGTCGGCGACGACGCAGCCCGAGCGCAGGCCCACCGTGGGCCGTGCGTCGTAGAACAGCCACGGGATGCGCGCCTCCTCCAGGAGGGTGACCATCCGTGCGTGGTTGATGTGCTGGTAGACGTCCATGTCGGACCAGCGCACAGGCACCTTCACCAGGTAGCCACGCTCCGTCTTGGTGCCTTCGTCTTCCACAACCTGCACGTGCGGTCCTCTCCTCGCGATCGTCGCCTTCGGGGCACGCAGGTGACCGGCACCGGATGCCCCATGTCACCCTACGTGCCGGTGCGGGCAACGGCGCGAGGCACGCGGCCGGTTCAGCGCAGCAGGCTGCGCAACTGCCGGGCGGCCACCGACAGCGTCGCGAGGTCCAGCGTTCCCGAGACCTCGATCTCGGTGAGCATCGATCGCACCCGCGCCAGCCGCGACGACTGCGACTGCTCCCATTCGGCGATCATCTCCGCCGGGGACTCCCCCGGCTCTGCCAGTTCTAGGACCTGTAGGGTGACCGCCCGCAGTGTCGCGTGCATGTCGTCGCGTAATGCCAAGCGCGCCAGTGCATGCCACCGATCACCATGATCGAGGACGCTGACCGCGGTCAGCAGTTGTTCGATGCCGAAGTGCTCCATGATCGCGAAGTAGAGCGCACCCACGTCGGCCGGTTCGTTGTCGGAGATCTCGGCGGCGTCGATGATGTCGAGCAGGCAGAAGCGGTGCAGGCTGATCGCCGCCTGATGTGCGGTGGCGTCGGGTACTCCCGCGCCGCGGTAGGCCGCGGTGCGTTCGTCCACGTCGCGGGCCGAATTGGAGCCGAACCAGCCCGACAGCAATGGTGTGAGCCGGGCGACCTGTCCCGAGTAGCGGATGATCTCGGCGGCGACGGCCAGCGGCTGGGGACGTCCGGCCAGGAACCACCGCGATGCCCGGAACACGAGCCGGCGAGCGTAGTTCATCATCTCGTCGACGGTCTTCACATCCACCGGCGCGGCGGCGATGTCCTCGAACACCTCCCGCATCCCGAACACCTTGTTGACCACGACGAAGGCGCGCACACCGTCCTCGGCACCCACACCGGCCCCCTCGGCCAGCCGGAACAAATGGGTGATCCCGACGTGCGCCATGACCTCGTTGACAAGGCTGGTGGCCACGATCTCCCGCCGCAGCCGGTGCGTGCGCAGCTCGCCGGCGTAGGTCCTGCGCAGCGGCTCCGGGAAGTAGCGGGCCAGCCGGTCGTCGAAGACGTCGTTGTCGACGAGATCGCCGGCGAGGAGGTCGGCTTTGGCGAGCAGTTTGACGTGCGCCATCACCGTGGCCAGCTCGGGCGAGGTCAGCGCACGACCGACTTCTCCGTGCAGGCGTTTGCGCAGTGCCGTCGGCGTGGGCAGGGCCTCCAGTCGCAGGTCGACGCCGCGTTCGGCGAGCGCGGCGAGCAGGCGGGCGTGCACCTCGACCCGGTCGAGGGCGTAGTTGCGCGAGAATCCGAGCTCGGCGTTCTGCTCGATGTTGTCGGCCAGTACGAGTTCGGCCACCTCGTCGGTCATCGAACTGAGCAGCGGATCACGTTGTTCGGCTGCGAGTTTGCCCGAGGTGACGGCGGTGTCGAGGAGTACCTTGATGTTCACCTCGTGGTCGGAGCAGTCCACCCCGGCCGAGTTGTCCATGGCGTCGGTGTTGATGCGTCCACCCGCGAGATCGAACTCGATCCGGCCGAGTTCGGTCACGCCGAGGTTGCCGCCCTCGCCGACAACGGTGGCGCGTACCTGATTTCCGTCGACGCGGATGGCGTCGTTGGCCTTGTCGCCGACGTCGGGGTTCGATTCGGTCGAGGCCTTGATGTAGGTGCCGATGCCGCCGTTCCACAGCAGGTCCACCGGGGCAAGCAGGATCGCCCGCATCAGCTCGGGCGGCGACAGCACATCGACGCCGTCGTCGATGCCGAGCGCGGCGGCCATCTGCGGGCTGACCGCGATGGCCTTCTGGTCGCGCGGCCAGACCCCGCCGCCCTCGCCGATCAATGCCGTGTCGTAGTCGGCCCACGACGACCTGGGCAGGTCGAACAGTCGCTTGCGTTCGGTGAAGGACTGGGACGCATCGGGATTCGGGTCGACGAAGATGTGCCGGTGGTCGAAGGCCGCCACCAGCCGGATGTGCCCGGACAGCAGCATCCCGTTGCCGAACACGTCGCCGCTCATGTCGCCGACACCCACGACGGTGAAATCCTGCGTCTGGGTGTCGATGCCCAGCTCCCGGAAATGCCGCTTCACCGATTCCCAGGCGCCGCGGGCGGTGATGCCCATCGCCTTGTGGTCGTAGCCCGCGGAGCCGCCCGAGGCGAATGCGTCGCCGAGCCAGAAACCGTATTGCGCGGCAACGCCGTTGGCGATGTCGGAGAACGCGGCGGTACCCTTGTCTGCGGCCACCACCAGGTAGGTGTCGTCACCGTCGCGGCGCACCACCGACCTCGCGGGCACCACCGCGCCGGTCGCCTTGTCGATGTTGTCGGTGACGTCGAGCAGCCCGGAGATGAACTGCCGATAGCATTCGATTCCCTCCTCGCGCAGGGCATCCCGGTCGGCACCGGGGTCTCCGGTCGACACCGGGTGCCGTTTGAGCACGAACCCCCCCTTCGCGCCCTGCGGCACGATCACCGCGTTCTTCACCGCTTGCGCCTTGACCAGTCCGAGGATCTCGGTCCGGAAGTCCTCGCGGCGATCCGACCAGCGCAGACCACCGCGCGCCACCGCACCGAAACGCAGGTGCACACCCTCGACGCGGGGCGAGTACACAAAAATCTCGTGCACCGGACGCGGCTCCGGCGCCTGCGGAATGTTCTGAGTGTCGAGCTTGAACGCCATCACCCCACCGGGAAGCAGCCTGTCGGTGACGTACACGTTGGTGCGGACCACCGCCAGCACCATCGCGGCGAAGGCGGAGACGATACGGTCGGCGTCGAGTCCGATGACCGCGCCGATGTCGCGGCGCAGCCCGTCCACCGCCACCGTGCGTCGCTCGGCGTCGGCGATCTCCGGATCGAAGGACGCCTCGAACACCGCCACCAGGCCGAGGGTCACGGCTCGTTCATCTCCGAGAACATCAGCCGAATGGGCTGTGCTGTATCCGAAGCCGATCTGCCGGAGGTACCGGTAGCAGGCGCGCAAGATAGCCACGGACCGCCAGTTCAGACCGCACCGCACGATCAGGGCGTTGAAGGCGTCCACCTCGGCCTCGCCATGCCACAACGCCCCGAATGCGTCGGTGAACCGCCGGGTCAGGTCTGCCTCGTCCCTGTCGGGGTCGGTGCTGATCCCCGGCGCCAGACGCACCCCGAATTCGTATGCCCAGCACGGCACCCCGTCGGCCCGGTCGAGTTCGTAGGGATGCTCGTCGAGCACGGCCACCCCGAGGCTCTGCAGCACCGGCAGCACATCGGTCAGGCTCACCGATTCGCCGCACAGGTAGAGGGTGAACGTCCGGCGGGTGGCGTCCACGTCGGACTGCCGCAGCGTCACCGTCATCTCGCCGGGCGCGAGACCGGCGACATGTGCCAGGTCGACGACGGCGTCCTCGGGGTCGCGGCTGTCCTTGTAGTCCTCCGACAGTCCCGGGACCAGCCGCAGCAATGTGTCGGCTCCACCCTCCTCACCCAGCGTGGCCGAGGGCACGCGCT
>WBZQ01000092.1_pt1 | contig 88537 bp, 82 predicted proteins | sample 5204251 | NCBI WGS metagenome assembly WBZQ01 (sample SAMN12412402, study PRJNA552823) | activated sludge metagenome | isolation source: activated sludge from nitrification reactor of wastewater treatment plant... | place: USA: Virginia | collected 2017-09
GCGACGAAGGCACCCGCATCGAGCCGCCGGACGAAGGCGGCAAGCTATCGCCGGTCGCGAAGCCGAGGCAGCGCCGCAGGGCCGGCGCCTAGCAACGCGCCGAGTTCCCCGACCGGAATCGCGCGCACGGTGCGACCGTTGCCGGTCGTATCGGTCGCCTTGAGCAGCGAGTCGTAGATCGCCTCTTCCGTTGCATCCATAACCGCTTCGAAGAACGGCGACACGGCATCGGTCGGCAGGAATTCGCGCGCCATCGTGGCCGTTGAAAAGGCGATCGCGTAGTCACCGCTGCCATTGGAGAACGTGGAGCCGGTGCGCGCCATCGCGTAGATCGCGCGCGCGGCGAGGCGCTCGAGGTTGCGCGCATCGAGCGGCGCATCGGTCGCGACTACGATCATGCAGGAGCCGTCGGCCGACGCCACGCGCTCTTGCACCGGTGGTGCGAGATGCTTCCACACCGGCACGCCCGCGATCGTGAGGCGCCCGCCGAAGTTCGTCTGCACGAGCACGCCCACCGTCCAGGCTTCACCGCCCTGCTCCACCCGTCGCGAGGCCGTGCCGATGCCGCCCTTCCAGCCGAACGCAATCGTGCCGGTACCCGCGCCCACCGCGCCCTCCTCTACCGGCCCGGTGCGCGCGGAGCGGATCGCTTCGATCACGTGGTCGCGCGTCACGTGGCCGCCACGAATGTCGTTCAGCGCGCCGTCATTCGTCTCGCCGACCAGCGCATTCACCGAGCGCACCGCTTCGTTGCCGGGCTGCGCCAGCGTCCACGCGACCACGCCTTCGACAGCCGGACCGACCGCGAGCGTGTTCGTGAGCACGATCGGAGTCTCGATCGTGCCGAGCTCGCGCACCTGCGTCGAGCCCGCCAGTTTGCCGAAGGCGTTGCCGACGAATACAGCGCCCGGCACCTTCTGCTGGAAGAGATTGCCGCCGTGCGGCAGGATGACCGTGACGCCGGTGCGCACGCGCTCGCCCGCGACCAGCGTGACCTGCCCGACCTTCACGCCGGCGACATCGGTGATCGCATCGAGCAGACCCGGCTGCATCACGCCCGGTGCGACCCCGAGGTCGCGCGCGCGCGGACGATCGGCCGCCGCGGGCTGCGAGGCAAGCATTGCCAGCGCGTACAGCGCGAACGCCCGGCGACGCAGCCTCGCCCGCGCCTTCATGGCGGCACGTTGCCTTCCGCAGCGCGGGCCGCGATCGGCGCCGCGAGCGCAACCTGGCGCTCGCGCCAGATGATGTAGAGCCCGCTGCCGATCACGATCGCACCACCGGTCAGCACGCGCGGCGAGGGCAGCGCGCTCCAGACGACCCAGTCGATCGCGATGCCCCAGAACAGCGCCGTGTACTCGAAGGGCGCGATCACCGACGCCGGCGCCGAGCGGAACGCTTCGATCAGGAGCATCTGCGCGATCGCGCCAGCGAGCCCGATGCCGGCGATCTGCAGCCAGTGCCCGGCCTGCACCGCCTGCCAGCCGCCCGTCGCGAGCGCGAGCGCCCACGAAACGATGGCCATCACGGAGATCGACCACAGCGCGACGCTCGCGGTCGAGTCGGTGCGCGTCAGCACGCGCAGCAGGATCGCGTTGCTCGCATAGGCGAACGCGGAGACCAGGGCGCCGATGGCGCCCCAGGTGACGAGGCTCGTGCCGGAGGGCTTCAGCATCGTCAGCGCACCGACGAGCCCGACGCCGATCGCGAGCCAGCGCCGCCAGCCGACGTCCTCGCCCAACAGCAGCGCCGCAAGCGCGGTCACCATCAGCGGCGCGGACAGGAAGATCGCATAGGCGTCCGCAAGCGTCAGCTCGCGTACCGCGTAGACGAAGCCGAGCATGATCACCACCATGATGAGCCCGCGCAGCAGGTGCATGCCCGGCCGCTCGGCCAGCAGCTGCGTCGCCCGGCCGGTCAACAGGAAGGGCAACGAGATGAAGGGCAGCGACGCGAAGCCGCGCAGCGCACTCACCTGCATCGGTGAATAGTGCGCGGCGAGGAATTTCAGCAGGGCGTCCATCGACGCGAATACGGCCACCGCGCAGAGCATGAGCGCGATGCCGCGGAGGTTGCGCGGGGGCATGCGGGGAGGATAGCGCGCCGCGGCCGGCGGCGCCCGCCGGGCCGCCACCGCTCGCGCCGTGGTCCCGTCAGAACTTGACGCTGACCCCCGCCATCATGCTCCAGGAGTAGAACTCGTTCTCCGCCAGCCGCGCACGGGTGCCGCTGACATAGCGCAGCGGCTCGTTGGTGATGTTGTTCACCTGGAAGAACGCGCCGACCTGCTTCGTGAAGTCGTAGCTGGCCTTGAAGTCGAGCTGGCCGTGGCGGTCGATGTAGAGGTCTTCCGCGACTGCGTCGCCGAGCGCATACAGGTACTCGCTGCGGTAGGCGTAGCCGAGGCGCAGCTCGAGTCCGGCCATCTCGTAGAAGAGGGCGGCATTGGCAACATGCTCGGATTGCATGAAGAACGGCACCTTGGCGCTGCGGCCCGGTGCATCCGCCTCGCTGTCGGTCCACGTGTAACCCACCGACACACCAAGTCCGCGCAGGAAGCCGGGCAGCATGCTGAACTGCTGCTGGTAGCTGAACTCAATTCCGAAGATGTTGCCATTACTCGCGTTCTGCGCCTGCTCGGTCTCGAGCTCGGAGTAGAAGCGTCCCTCGAACGTCACGTCCTCGAGGGTCTGCAGGCGCGTGAAGATCGGATGGTCGATGTCCTTGTAGAACAGCCCGCCCGAGAGGATGCCGGTCGGCCGCAGGTACCACTCCAGCGCGAGGTCGTAGTTTGCCGATTCCAGCGCGTCGAGTTCGGGATTGCCCATCTCGATCGCGCCCTCGAACACGTCCGGATCGTCTTCCTCGATCTCGAAGATGCGAAACGGCACGTTCTGCTCGTAGGACGGGCGGCCGATGGTGTTGGTCCACGCCGCACGCGCGATCAGATCGTCGCGGATCGACCAGGTCATCTGCAGGCCCGGCAGCCAGTTGGTGTAGTTCTTGGTGCCGGTGACCTGCGGCGGCGGGTCCTGCGCATCGCCGTCGACGATCTGGACGTCGTACGCGCTGAAGTCCGTTTCGGTGCGTTCGACGCGCACTCCGCCGACGAAGGTGGCGTTGCCGACATCGAGCGACGCCATCAGGTAGCCGGCCGTCACGTCTTCCTTCACCGAGTAGTCGACGCCGTAGGACTCGATGACGGTGTCCTCGGCGCTCACCTCGAAGTCGCCCGCGTTGTCGCGGAAGAACCGCTCGGCCAGGCGGTAGTCCGGGTAGGGGCCGAACGTGTAGTACGGCCGCACGTCACGGTAGAAGCTCCGGTTGCCGGCGGCCGCGACCTGGGACAGCAGGAAATCGTCGTCGCCGTCGAAGCCGTCGTACACGATCATGTCCTGGTCGGAGCTGTTGCGGCGGCTGATGTACTTGGCGCCGCCCTTGATGAAGCCGTCGTGCCCGTCGCCCCATTCGATGTCGCGGCGCAGGTCGATCTGGCCGACCTTGAGCTTCTCCTCGATCAACTGGTGGCCGCGCTTGGCTTCGTCGAACTCGTAGAGGCTGGCGTCATAGAAGTCCGCGGGCGCATCGACATGCCAGTAGTAGTCCGAGATGTCGTAGGTCATCGGGAACACGTCGTCGGCTTCGAACACGTAGTCGTTGTCGTACGGCGTGTCCTGCTCGGTCTTGCCGTAGGTGGCGGCCAGCGCGAGCGTCCAGCGGCCGATCTCGAACTCGCCGCCTATCGTCGAGGAAAGGATCTTCTGGATCTCGAAGCGCTCCGAGTTCTCGCGCTTGCCTTCGCCCTCGGTGAACAGCCCCGAGGTCGGTGTCACGTTCTCGAGGTCGCCGTTGCGGTAGTCGTAGGTGACCTCCGGCTGCAGCTCGGTGTCCTCGTAGCGGTTGACGATGTTGCGCCAGTGGAGCCTGGTCGTGTCGTTGGGGCGGAATTCGAAGTTTGCGACGAATCCCTTGCGCACCCGGCGGATCAGGTAGTCGCGGATATTCTGCTCGTCGGGAATGAGGTACGGGTAGTCCCCGCCGTCGTCCGTCCAGGGATCGCCACCCTGCACGTTCTCTGAGTTGAACTTGCGGTCGGAATAGCTGGCGGACAGCACCACGCCGAGCCGGTCGTCGGCAAATACGCCGCTCCACGCCGCGCTCGCGCCCCACGGGTGCTGCTCGCCGAGGTCCGAATAGCCGTAATCGGCGGTCGCCGAGAACGAACGGCCGTCCGGGTCGTCGAACGCGCTCGGCGTGACGAGATTCACGGTGCCGCCGATTGCATTGCCGTCGAGATCCGGCGTCACGGACTTGATGACTTCGAGCTTCGAGAGGATGTTCGCCGGTATCGTGTCCATCGCGACGCGGCGAGTGTCGCCCTCGGGCGAACCGATCGTCTGGCCATCGATCGTGACATTGCTGAGCGCCGCGTCGATGCCGCGGATCGTCACGTAGCGGCCCTCGCCCTGGTCGGTCGTGACCGCCACCCCGGTGACCCGCGCAAGCGTGTCGCCGGCATTCTGGTCGGGCAGCTTGCCGGCATCGTCAGCCGTGATCGACTCCTTGATGACCTTTGCCGACTTCTTGTCCTGCAGCGCCGTCGCCTGCGCCAGGCGGTAGCCAGTGACCGTCACCTCCTCGATGCCGGTGCCCACCGCGACCCCGGCCAGGGCGATGGGCAGGGACGAGGCGCCGCTCGCCTGCACGGCGACCTTGCCCGATGCGTCGCCGAAGCCGACATACTCGGCCACGACCGTGTAGTCACCCGCCGGCAAGTCGCTGAAGCGATAGTCTCCGGAGCGATCCGCCCGGGTGGCACGGTTCAGCTCGGGGATTCGTACGGTGGCGTTTGGCAACGCACGGCCCGTGGCTGCGTCGGTGATGCGCCCCGCGACTTCGCCCGCCAGTGCGCGACCTGCGACGGCCGCCAGCAGCGCGGCGGCGACCGCGGCAAGCAGGGGTGGGAAGCGGTGTCTGGTGAATTCATGTACTGGCACGGCCGTGACCCCTCGCAATCCATGGAATTGGAGTTCCATTTTCGCCCAAGTATAGAACAAGAATTTTGCAGAAGGCAACCAGTGGAATAACCATTCTACAATTGGATCGCAACGAGGTGCATGAAAGCAAGGCTTGGCGCCCGACTGCATGGCGCGATGCGCCTGAAATATCCATTCGACAGTTGGAATTTTTTTTACACTCTGGCTAAATCTTTATTGCGCCCGGGTCGCGATCGCGCATTTCCCCGGTACGGATAAGCCACATGGTCCATGCCAAAGACGTCGAGAAGCTGCGCAGCGAAATCGTACGGCGCTATGACCGGCTGAGCCCGCGACTCAAGCAGGTGGCCCAGTTCGTGCTCGATCACCCGAATGACATGGGCCTGCAGACCCTCGCGGTCATCGCGGAGCGCTGCAAGGTGCAGCCGTCCACCGTGGTGCGCTTCGCAAAGGCCATGGGCTACGAGGGCGCGAGCGACATGCAGAAGCTCTTCCGCGACGAATTGCTCGCGTTCGCGCCGAGCCCAAGCTATGCGGATCGCATCCGGCAGTTCAGCGAGCGCGCAGGCGAAGTCGACGTGCTCTCGCCGCACGACCTGATGCAGGAATTCGCCGACAGCAACATCATCGCGCTCGAGCACCTGAAGGAGTCGATCCGGCGCGCCGACCTCGAGAAGGCGGTGAGCCTCATCCGCAGCGCACCGGCGGTCTACATCATCGGCCTGCGGCGCTCGTTCCCGGTGGCATCCTACCTCGCCTATGCGCTTCGCCACGTCGACGACAAGCGCACCTACCTGCTCGACGGCGTGGCGGGCATGCTGGCCGAACAGAGCAGCATGGTGCGGGCGAAGGACTTGCTCATCGCCATCAGTTTCCGGCCGTACGCGCAGGAGACGGCGGAAATCACCGAGCAGGCACGGGCGCGCGGCGCCCGCGTCCTCGCGCTCAGCGACACGCGGCTGTCGCCCGTCGCGCGCGAGGCCGACGTGGTGTTCGAGACCAAGGACGCCGAGGTGCGCCAGTTCCGTTCGTTGACGGCATCCCTGTGCCTCGCACAGACGCTCGTCATCAGCTATGCGTTCCAGGTGGAGCGTGGGAGCCACAAGGACAAATGAACGTGAAGCACGGGTTCGCGCTGTTCGGCGCCGGTCGCATCGGGCAGATCCACGCGCGCAACCTTGCCGCGCATGCGGACGCTCGCCTGTTGCATGTCGTCGATGTCGCCGCCGACGCCGCAGGGCAGCTCGCGGCAACCTGCGGCGCGCGGGTAAGTGACACGGCGGCGGCGCTTGCGGACCCCGCGGTGCACGCGATCCTGGTCGCGAGTTCCACCGACACGCACGCCGCGCTGATCCGGGCAGGCGCACAGGCCGGCAAGGCGATCTTCTGCGAGAAGCCGCTCGACCTCGACATCGCCGGCGCGCAGGCGAGCCTTGCGGTCGTGGCACAGGCGGGCGTGCTGCTTGCCCTCGGCTTCAACCGTCGCTTCGACCCCGCCTTTCGCCGCCTGTACCGCGAGATCGCTGCCGGCCGGGCCGGCAAGGTCGAGGTCATCAGCATCACGAGCCGCGACCCCACGCCGCCACCGCCGGCTTACGTGGCCCGCTCGGGCGGCCTGTTCCGCGACATGATGATCCATGACCTCGACATGGCGCGCTGGCTGCTCGCCGAGGAGCCTGCCACCGTGTTTGCCCGCGGCAGCGCGCTCATCGATCCGGCCATCGGCGACGCCGGCGACGTGGACACCGCGGTGGTCGTGCTCGAGACGGCGAGCGGCCGGCTCTGCCAGATCACGAACAGCCGCCGCTGCGCGTACGGCTACGACCAGCGCATCGAGGTATTTGGCGCGAAGGGGCTGCTGCGCGCCGACAACGTCCCCGCCACCACGGTCGAGTCCGCCGGCGCGGAAGGGTTCACGCGCGAGCCCGCCCTGCCATTCTTCCTCGAGCGCTATGCGGCGGCCTATCGTAACGAACTCGACGAGTTCCTGAAGGCGCTGCGGGGCGCACCTGCCCAGCTCGCCAGTGGCGAAGATGGCCGGCGCGCCTTGCTGCTCGCCAACGCAGCGCAGGAATCGCTCGACTCGGGGGTGCCGATACGCCTCTAGAACGTTTTTTTCAGTACCTACCTGTCTTGAAATACTGATTCCATTTCGTTATCGTCCTTTCTCCATCGGCGACGGCTCCCGGCACGCATGTCCCGCCTCAGGTTCGGATTGATCGGCACCGGCTTCATCGGCCGCACCCACGCCATCGCGCTCAACGCGTCGGGCGCGGTGTTCGGGGAGCGCTTCGCGCCCGTGTGCGAGATGCTGGCCGACCACACCGAAGAGGCCGCGCGGCGCGGCGCAACGGCACTCGGCTTCGCCCGCGGAACGGGCGACTGGCGCGAGCTCGTCGCCGATCCCGCGGTCGATGTGGTCGACATCTGCACGCCGAACTACCTGCACCGCGAAATGGCACTCGCGGCGATCGCGGCCGGCAAGCACGTCTACTGCGAGAAGCCGCTGGCCAATACGGCGCAGGAGGCGGCGGCCATTGCCGCGGCGGCCGATGCGGCCGGCGTGCGCCACATGGTCGGCTTCAACTACATCTGCAATCCGCTGCTGCACCTCGCGCGCGAGATGATCGCCTCCGGCGAGCTAGGCGAGGTATACGCGTTTCGCGGCAGCTACCTGGAAGACTACATGAGCGACCCCGCATCGCCATGGAGCTGGCGTTGCGACCGCTCGCTCGCCGGCAGCGGCGCACTCGCGGACCTTGGCTCGCACCTCATTAACCTCGCGCACTTCCTGCTCGGCGGCATCGCGCGTGCGCAGGGCAGCCTGCAGACGGTGCATGCGCAGCGGCGCGACCCCGCCAGCGGCGCGGCCCGCGCGGTCGAGAACGAGGACATCGCACGCGCGCTCATCGAGTTCGCGAGCGGCATCCCGGGCACTTTCGAGATCAGCCGCGTCGCGACCGGCCGCAAGTGCGGCCTCGACTTCACGGTCTTCGGCACGCGCGGGGCGCTCGAGTTCGGGCAGGAACGCATGAACGAGCTGCGTTGGTACGAGGCTGCGGCCCGCGCCGGCCGTGAAGGCTTTCGCACGATCCTTGCGGGCCCCATTCATCCCGACTATCGCGCGTTCTGCCCCGCTCCCGGCCATGGGCTCGGCTACAACGACCTGAAGACTATCGAAGTCCGCAACGTGGTCCGCACGATCACGTCGGGCGCGGCCGGCTGGCCGGATTTCCACGAAGGCGCGCGCGTGCAGCGCGTGATGGAGTCGATCGAACGTTCGCATGCGGAGCGCGCATGGACGGAGGTTGCGCCGTGAGCCACATCGCAACGCATCGGCAGGGCTTCGCCGCGGGATACACGGCCGTCACCCGCGCGGCCGACGCAGTCAACTTCACCGGCATCGGCTTCGGCGTCCTGCGGCTCGCGGCCGGCGAGACCTGGCGTGGTTGCATCGAACGCGAGACGGCCTGGCTCCTGATGTCGGGCGCCGCGCGCGTGAAGGCCGGCGACCTCGAGGCCGCGCTTGCGCGCACTTCGCTGTTCGACGAGTCGGCGAGCTGCCTGCACGCGGCGGCCGGCACGCTCGTCGAGTTGCATGCGTCAGTCGCGACCGAGCTCACTGTGTACGACTGCCTGAACATGCGCGGCTTCGCGCCCCGGATATTCCGCCCCGCCGACGTGCCGAACGAACCGCGCGGCAAGGGCCAGGTGCGCGACCGCAGCCTGCGCTACGTGCGCACCATCTTCGACGCGGGCAACTCGCCGCCCGAGGCCGGGCTCGTGCTCGGAGAAGTGGTGACTTTCCCGGGTGGCTGGTCGAGCTATCCACCGCACCATCATCCACAGCCGGAGATCTACCACTACCGCTTCACCGCACCGCAGGGCTACGGCCACGCCGAACTCGGCGAAGCGGTCGTAAAGGTGCGCGAGTTCGACACGGTGTGCATCCCCGCAGGGCACGATCACGCCCAGTGTGCCGCGCCCGGCTACGGCATGTACTACTCGTGGGTCATTCGTCACCTGCCTGGCGCGCCCTACACGGCGCCCAGCTTCACGCCGGAGCATGCCTGGACGATGTCCAGGGACGCGCGGTTCTGGTGGCCCGCCGAGGGCGGTCATGACTGAGCCCGCCGCGCGCAGGCTCGACGTCATCTGCCTCGGGCGGGCCGCCGTCGATCTCTATGGCCAGCAGCTCGGCGGGCGCTTCGAGGAAGTGCAGACCTTTGCCAAGTACCTCGGCGGGTCCTCGGCGAACGTCGCGTTCGGACTCGCGCGGCTCGGGTCGCGGTCCTCGATGCTCTCGCGCGTGGGCGATGAGCAGATGGGCCGCTTCGTGCGCGAGGCGCTGGCCGGCGCCGGGGTCGACGTCAGTCATCTCGCGACCGATCCGCAGCGCCTGACCGCGCTCGTGCTGCTCGGCATCTGCGGGCGCGATGAGTACCCGCATATTTTCTATCGCGAGCAATGCGCCGACATGGGCCTCGACGCAGGGGACTTCGACGCCGGTTACATCGCCTCGAGCCGCCTGCTCGCGATCACCGGCACGCACCTGTCGACCACGGGCACCGCCGCCGCCGTGATGAAGGCTGTTGGGCTCGCGCGCGCGCACGGCACCCGGGTCGTGTTCGACATCGACTATCGCCCGGTGCTGTGGGGACTCGCGAACGCGGGCGATGGCGCGAACCGCTTCGTCGCCTCGGCCACGGTCACGGCACGCATGGAGCCGCTGCTCGCCCACTGTGACCTCATCGTCGGCACCGAAGAGGAAATCCGCATCGCCGGCGGATGCGAGGACACCGACCAGGCACTCGAGGCGATCCGCGCAGCGAGTGAAGCCACGCTGGTCGTCAAACGCGGTGCCGCCGGCTGCACCGTCTACCCACCCGACGGCGGCCCGATCGTCGTCGGGGGCTTCGGGGTCGAGCCGCTCAACACGCTCGGCGCAGGCGATGCCTTCCTCGCCGGCCTGCTCCACGGCCACTTGTCGGGCGACGACTGGCGGCGCGCAGCGACGCTCGGCAACGCCTGCGGCGCACTCGTTGTGTCGCGCCATGGCTGCGCGCCCGCGATGCCCGGCCGCCTGGAACTCGAGGACTTCCTCGCACGCGCCGCCAGCGTGCCGCGCCCCGACCTCGACCCACGCCTCACGCAGCTGCACGATGCCACCACGACCCGTCGCCCGCGCCGCGACCTGTACGTGCTCGCCTTTGATCACAGGCGCCAGCTGGAGCAGCTCGCGGCGGGCGCGGGCCAGCCGCTCGCGCGCATCGATCGCCTTAAGGGCCTGGTCGCCGACGCCGTCGAGCGGGTTGCGGACCGCGTGCCCTGCGGCGACCGCCTCGGCGTGATCGTCGACGATCGCTATGGCGAATCGGTTCTCCAGCGCATGACGCGCGCGGGTTACTGGGTGGGCCGAGCAATCGAGATACCGGGCTCACGGCCGCTCGAGCTCGAGCCGCGCAACCACAGCGGCCTGCCGTTGCTCGCCTGGCCGGCGGGCCACGTGGTCAAGTGCCTCGTCTTCTATCATCCTGACGATCCGCCCGAGCTGCGGCTCGCGCAGGAGGAGAGGATCGTCGAGCTGTGGCGCGATACCGCCGCGCTCGGTCGCGAACTGCTGCTCGAAATCATCGCCGGCGGCCGCGGGCACCGCGTCGACGAGCACACGGTCGCACGTGCGCTGCGCCGCTTCTATCATCTCGGCGTATCGCCCGCGTGGTGGAAGCTCGAACCGCCTGCCGCAGCCGCCTGGCCGCACATCGAAGCCGCCATCGCGGAACACGACCCGCACTGCAACGGCGTCTTGCTGCTCGGGCTCGACGCGCCCGAAGCGCAGCTGCGCGCCTCGTTCGAGCGCGCCGCGCCGCATGCCATCTGCCGCGGCTTCGCGGTCGGCCGCAGCATCTTCGGCCAGCCGGCACGCGACTGGATGCATGGCACGCTCGACGACGCCGCCGTGGTCGTGGAAATTGCCACGCGCTACGAGCGCATGATCGACGCGTGGCGTAGTCTGCGACCATGAGACGGATCCGGCTCACCATGGCGCAGGCGGTGGTGCGATATCTCGCCGCGCAGCGCACGCGAATCGACGGTGAGGAATGGCCGCTGTTCGCCGGGATGTTTGCCATTTTCGGCCACGGCAATGTTGCCGGCCTCGGCGAGGCGCTACAGGACATGGGACGCGCACTGCCCGTCTATCGCGCCCACAACGAGCAGGCCATGGCGCACGCCGCGATCGCCTTCGCCAAGGCGAGCCGGCGGCGCCGGATGATGGCCTGCACCACTTCGATCGGGCCGGGCGCGACCAACATGGTGACAGCTGCCGCGCTCGCCCATGTGAACCGCCTGCCGGTCCTGCTGCTGCCTGGCGAGACCTTCGCGGGTCGCGAGCCCGATCCAGTGCTGCAGCAGATCGAGGATTTCGGCGACCCGACCGTGAGCGCGAACGACTGCTTCCGACCCGTTTCACGCTACTGGGACCGCATAACGCGCCCCGGCCAGCTGCTCTCGTCGCTGCCGCAAGCGCTGTCGCTGCTCACCGATTCCGCCGACTGCGGCCCGGTGACGCTGGCGCTGCCGCAGGACGTGCAGGCCGAGGCCTTCGATTACCCCGCCGCGTTCTTCGAACCGCAATGGCACGAGAGCGCGCGTCCCGGGCCGGATCGCGGGCAGCTGCGGCGCGCGACGGAGCTTATCGCCGCGGCGAAGCGGCCGCTGATCGTCGCCGGCGGCGGCGTGCTCTACTCCGGGGCCTGCGAGGCGCTCGCCGCGTTTGCGACCGCGCGTGCCATTCCCGTATGTGAAACCCAGGCAGGCAAGGGCGCGCTCGCATGGGATCACCCCTGCAACACGGGCTCGGTCGGCGTCACGGGCACGGGCGCGGCCAACGCGCTTGCCGTCGAGGCCGACCTCGTGATCGCGATCGGCACGCGCCTCGCTGACTTCACCACCGGCTCGGCACGCCTGATCCCGCGCGAAGGCAGCCGGCTGCTCTCGCTCAATGTCTGTCGCCACGATGCCGTCAAGCGCGGCGCGGTGGCGCTGCAGGCTGACGCCCTGCGCGGCCTCGAAGAACTCGGCGCGGCACTTTCCGGCGCGCGCCCGACGGCCCAGTGGCTGGCCGTGGCGAACGCCCGCGTGAAGGAGTGGAGCGCGGCGCGCGACGCGGCGGTCGCCGCGCGCACCGGGCAGCGTGCTTCCGACGCCGAGGTCCTCGACGTGGCAAATCGCGTGGGCGGCACGCGCGCCACCGTCGTCTGCGCCGCGGGCGGCCTTCCGGGCGAGCTGCACAAGCTGTGGCGCGCGAGCGGCCCCGGCGCCTACCACGTCGAGTACGGCTATTCCTGCATGGGCTACGAGATCGCGGGCGCACTCGGCGTGAAGCTCGCGCAGCCCGGGCGCGACGTGCTCGTGCTGGTCGGCGACGGCAGCTACCTGATGATGAACTCGGAGATCGCCACCTCGATCGCGCTCGGGCTGAAGCTCACGATCGTGCTGCTCGACAACCGGGGCTTCGGCTGCATCAACCGGCTGCAGGCCGCCTGCGGCGGCGATGCCTTCAACAACCTCCTCGAAGATGCGGCGCCGAAGGTCGACTTCGTTGCACATGCCCGCGCGCTCGGCGCTCAAGCCGAGAAGGCCGAAAGCCTGGCTGCGCTCGGTCCCGCGCTCGAGCGCGCGCTCGCGGCCGAGCGCACCGCCGTGGTCGTGATCGACACCGACCCGGCGCATTCCACGGCGGCGGGGGGCAGCTGGTGGAACGTGCCGGTCGCGGAGGTCTCCACCAGCCCGCGTGTGCGCGAGGCGCATGTGGATTACCGCCGGCAGCTGGACGAATCATGACGATCCGCCTTGGCATCAATCCCATCGGCTGGACCAACGACGACCTGCCGGCGCTCGGTGACGACATCCCGCTCGAGACCTGCCTCGACGAGGCGCGCGCCGCGGGATTCGCGGGCGTCGAGCTCGGGCGCAAGTTCCCGCGCGAGCCGCGTGCCCTCGCCGCCGTGCTCGCGCGGCACGAGCTCGCGCTCGTCTCCGGCTGGTACAGCCTGCGACTGCTCGAGCGCGATGCGGACGCGGAATACGCAGCGATGGCGTCCCATTTCGCGCTGCTGAAGGCGCTCGGCGCCGGTGTGATGGTCGTCTGCGAAGTGACTGGCTGCATCCACGGCGACCTGCGCGCGCGACTCTCGCGCCGGCCGCACCTGCCGCCGCGGCGATGGCGAGAGTTCGGCGCGCGGCTGACGCGCCTCGCGCAACGGATGCGCGGCGCCGGCCTGCGCATGGCTTACCACCACCACATGGGAACGGTGGTGCAATCGGGGGCTGATGTCGAAGCACTGCTGGAACACACCGGGCCCGAAGTGGAGTTGCTGCTCGACACCGGGCACCTGAGCTTCGCAGGTGAGGACCCCGTGCGCGTCGCGGCCGCCCACGCGTCCCGCATCGCGCATGTGCACTGCAAGGACGTGCGGCCCGCCGCGCTCGCCCGGGCGTTGAACCGCGACGCGAGCTTCCTCGATGCCGTGCTGATGGGCGTGTTCACCGTGCCGGGCGACGGCTGCGTGGACTATCCGGCCGTGCTCGGCCCGCTGGCGCGCGCGGGATACTCCGGCTGGCTGGTCGTGGAGGCCGAGCAGGACCCCGCGATCGCAATCCCTTCGCTGCAGGCCAGGCGGGCGCAGGACTATCTCGCGCGAGCCGCCCTGCCGATCTTCGATGGAGAAGCCCGTTGACCGACTCCCTGCGCCGTCGCCTGCTCGGAACCGCCGCGGGCAGCGCGGGCCTCGCATTGATGCCGTGGCGGGCGGGGGGCGCGCCGCGCGGCTATCCGCGCCTGCTGCAAGGTCCGATGGTGGGCGACACCGGACCGCGGCACCTCACGATCTGGGGACGCGCGAACGGGCCCTATCCGCTGTCGGTGGAGTACTCGGCCGACCGCGATTTCGCCAGGCCGCAGCGGAGCGTCGCGGTACCCACTACCACCGCGGGAGACTTCGCCGCTGTCGTGCGCATCGAAGGCCTCGAACCCGGCACTCGCTACTGGTACCGGGTTCTCGTCGATGGCATCGTCGATCGCTACAAGCCGGTGCCGTTCGCCGCGCGCACCACGCCGGCAGGACCGGCGGACGTCCGGGTCGCCTTCGGATCCTGCGCGCGCATTGCGCGCGACGCCGTGCAGCGCATCTTCGATGTCGTGGTACGTGAATCGCCCGACCTCTTCCTCTGGCTCGGCGACAACGTGTACGCGGACTCGGAGGCACCCGAAGCGATCGCGGATGAGTATCGGCGCCAGCGCGAAGTGCACTCGTTGCAGCCACTGATCCGTTCCGTACCCCAGCTCGCCATCTGGGACGACCACGACTTCGGCTACAACAACAGCGACGGCACCTCGCCCTACAAGGACGCCTCACTCGCCACGTTCAGGAACTACTGGGCCAACCCGTCCTACGGCCTGCCCGAAGCCCCGGGTGTGTTCTTCGCGAAGCAGTTCGGCGGCATCGACTTCTTCATGCTCGACGGGCGCTACTACCGCTCGCCGAATGACGCGCCGGACGGGCCCGGCAAGCACTTCCTCGGACCCGCACAGGGCGCCTGGCTGCGCGAACAGCTGCGGGCGAGCCGCGCACCGTTCAAGATGCTCGTGTGCGGCAGCGGCTGGTCGATGGCGGACGGCCCCGAGGGCGACACCTGGGCGGCCTTCCGCACCGAGCGCGACGCCCTGTTCGACTTCATTCGCGACGAGAAGATCGGTGGCGTCGTGTGCCTGTCGGGCGACAGCCACGTCGGCGAGCTGAACTGCATCCCGTGGTCCGCGCGCGGTGGCTACGACATCTACGACCTCGTGAGCTCACCGCTCGCGCAGTCGCCCGCCACGTCCTGGGTCAGGCAGCATCCCGAGTTGCGCCTGCGCGATGTCTACGCAGGCGGCGCCAATTTCGGCATGCTGCATTTCACCGCGGAACCCTCGCCGTCGCTCACCTTCACGCTGTTCGACGAATGGGGCCTGACGCCCTGGAAGCCGCTGCACCTGGCGCCGCAGGAGCTCGTGAACGGGGTGGTGAGCTGGAAGTCGAAGGCTGAGTAACGCGGGTAGCGGGCCACAAGCCACCTATCGCAATCCCAGCGCCCGCTCCACCGCATCCCACGGCACGTACTTGAAGTTCTGCGACTCGCCCGGCGTGATGTTGCGGCCATCCTGCACGACGAGCAGGCCATGCGGGAATCGCGACCCGAGCGGGGCGCTCGAGACATCGAGGCCGTCGGTCTCCGAGGCGCCATCGATGCCGAGGGCATCATTGGCGACAATGGAGAAAAAGCCGACGAACTCATTGGCGCCTTCGCGGCGGAACACGGCGTAGTTGTCGGCGCCCTGGTTCGAGAGCACGAGATAGCCCGTGCCACCGGGTCCGGCCCAGAGGCCGATGCCTTCGGCGTCGTCGGTGAGCCCGCCGGGTCCGACCTTGCCGATCGCCCGGCGCGCATCGCCACCGTCCGGCTCTGCCGAGTAGCGCCACACCGCGACATCCTCTTCCGACACATAGAGCGCGCCCGTCGCATCGTCGGCGACACAGCCTTCCGCCAGCGAGCCGACCTTGAAGCTGCGCACCGCTTCGGCCCGAACCTTGCTCCCCGCCGCGACCAGCCGCCACTGCTTCATCGTGCCCGTGTCCTCATTGTCGTTCACGAAGACAAAGGTCTCGCCGCTCTTGGCGCTGCGATACATGCAGAGGCCGTATGGATCGGCGAGCCCCGTCGAGACCACGCCATCGGCCACGTCCACGAGCCGGCGCGCGGCGGCATCGACGCGATAGAGCGCGATGCCCTTGGTGGTGCGATTTGACGCTGCAACGAGCGCCACCGGCTTGCCGCCGAGCAGGAAGCCCCCGCGCAGGTCGACATTGTTCATGCGGCCATCCGGCAGGACCTGCAGCCGCCTGCCACTGAGGTCGTAGACATCGAGGCCGCGCTTCTTGTTGGTTCCGATGACGAGCGAACGCGAAGGATCGGTGGGATGCACCCAGATCGCAGGATCGTCGGCCGCATCGCCGAAAGTCCCGGTCGGCTCGCTCTCCGCGACCGGCATGACTGTGCGCGCGGTCGGTGCAGGCGGATTGCGCGGATCGACACCCGCGGCGCTCGCGAGACCGAGCGCGGCCGCTATGTCGTCCCAGGCCGCCAGCTTGATGTTGCCGGCTCCGTCATCATTCTCCTCGTCGAATGCCGCGATCAGGCCACCTTTCGAGCCCGCGAGCGGGAAGGCCACCGCCGCAAGGCCCTCGCTCTCGCCGACTTCATCGACGCTGGTTGCGGCGCCGATCCGGAAGCTGCCCAGCCACTCGCCGCTATCGACCGCATATACATTGAAGCGCGGGGCAGCCACGTCCGCCGCGAGGAGGTAGGCGTGCGTCGCGTCGGCACGGTAGAGGCCGAGCCCCTTCACTTCCTTCTCGATGTGCCCGCGCGGCGCGACGAGATCGACGGCTTGACGCTCCGCATCCGTCTCAGGCTCGGCCGAAAGGCGCCAGATGCCGACCTTCTCCTCGGCGACGAACAGCGTGCGGGTCGCATCGTCGACCGCACAGTATCCCGCCCCGACGCCGACCGGGATGCTGCGCACGAGGCGGCCCTGCACGACGCCGCCGCGCGCGGTCAGCTGCCACTGCTGCACGGCGCCCTCGACGGTCGCGAAAGCGTAGTGCAGCCCGGTATCGGGACTGCGGTAGGTACAGAGTCCCGTGACTTCGCCGTGCACCGGCATGGGCTCGGGCGACACGCGCCGCGGCTCGAGGCTTGCCGGATCGATCGTCAGCGCCACCAGTGAGCCGCTCGCCCGGTCGGCCGCCACCACGAGGCCCGTGGCGCCCCCTCCTTCCGCTCCATTGCCCATCGCGAAACCGTACGTCACGGCGACGAAATCCGGCTCGATGGCCGTGAATGCACCGATGCGACGACCGCTGAGATCGAACAGTTCGAGGCCCGCCGTGCCTGCGGTGCCCAGCACCAGGCTGCGCGCTGCATCGGCCGCCAGCCAGAACGCCACGTCGTTGCCGTCATTCTGCGTGTTCGCGGCGGTTTCCGCGCGTGCGGCGACGACGGCTTCGCGTGGTGCCGGCGCAGCGGGAACGCCGGGCGGCGGGCTGTCGCAGGCGGTTGCCGCAAGGATGCAGAGGGCGGAGGCGAGAGGCTTGCGCATGGCGGGAAACCCGTTGTGGAAAAAATTTTCTATCAAGGTATCATAGTAGAAATGTCGTTTCATTCCAAACCGGAAGCCGGGGCGTGAACGGGTTGCTTCGCCGGTTCGCCACCGGCCCCGATGTCCCGCTGCTCGCGGACGGTGCGCGTGTCGATGTGCTGTTTCGACGCCATCGCTTCCGCGTGATGCTCGCGATCACGCTCGGCTATGGCGTCGCGTATACCTGCCGCCTTGCGCTGTCGGTTGTCAAGAAGCCGCTGATCGACGCCGGCATTTTCTCGCCGACCGATCTCGGCCTGATCGGTTCGGCGCTCTTCTATACCTACGCCGTCGGCAAGCTCGTCAACGGCTTCCTCGCCGACCACGCGAACATGAAGCTGTTCTTCGCCTTCGCGGTGCTCATGTCGGCGCTGCTCAATATCGGCATGGGTTTCTCGACCGTCGTCGCCGTTTCGGCGCTGCTGTGGGGCCTGAATGGCTGGTTCCAGAGCTTCGGCGCGCCAGCCGGCGTCGTCGCGATGACCAACTGGTTCAGCAATCGCGAGCGCGGCCGCTTCTATGGCATCTGGAGCACCGCCCATTCGATCGGCGAAGGGCTCACCTTCGTCGCAGTCGGCGGCCTCGTCGCTGCCTTCGGCTGGCGCTTCGGGTTCTGGGGGCCGGGCGTGTTGTGCGTGCTGGTCGCGGCGCTGATGTACTGGCTGGTGCAGGATCGCCCGCGCACCCTCGGCCTCCCGACAGTCGCCGACTGGCGCCGGGACCACTGGCGGCAGGAGGTTACCGGAAGATCACAGGCCGGTGTGTTCCGCACCCAGCTGTCGATCCTGACGATCCCCGCGGTTTGGGTGCTGGCGCTCGCCAGCGCGAGCATCTATGTTTCGCGCTACGCGATTAACAGCTGGGGGGTCCTCTACTTGCAGGAAACCCACGGCTTCTCCCTCGTCGAGGCGGGCAGCTTCCTGATGGTGAACACCTTCGCGGGAATCGCCGGTTGCCTCGCGTTCGGCTTCCTCTCGGACAAATGCTTCGGGGCCCGCCGACCACCGGCGAACCTGCTGTTCGCACTGGCGGAGATCGCCGGTCTGCTGCTCCTCTTCTACGGCCCGGGCACGCCGGCGGTGCTGTTCGCCGCTTTCGTGCTTTACGGCCTCGGGCTGAACGGCCTGGTCACTTCGCTGGGCGGCCTGTTTGCCGTCGACATCTCACCGAAGCGCGTGGCGGGCGCGGCGATGGGGCTCATTGGCATCTTCAGCTACATCGGCGCGGCGATCCAGGAGAACGTCAGCGGCCACCTGATCGAGCGCGGCATGACGATCGCCGCGGATGGCGAGCGCCACTACGACTTCGGACCCGTCACCCTGTTCTGGCTCGGGTCGTCCATCGTATCGATGCTGCTCGCCGCGACCCTGTGGCGCGTGCGCCTGCGCGACTGACATCCACCACCGGAGCATGCCTTGACCCAGACCATCCGCTGCGACTTCGCCACCCTCGGCGCCTACACCAAGGACACGATCGTGTCGAAGGCGGGCACCCGCCACGTCGACGGCGGGGGCTACAGCTACGCGGCCCATGCCGCGCGCCTGGCGGGCCTCGAGGTGGCCGCGATCACGCGGCTCGCCACCGCGGACCGCGGCAGCACGCGGCTGCTGGTCGAGGCCGGCGTGCAGGTCGTGATCCACGAGTCGCGCGCCTCGACGCTGATGCGGCTCGAGTATCCGAGCGACGATGTCGACGAACGGATCCTCACGGTCGCCGCCGTGGCCGATCCCTTCGTGCCCGCGGACATCGCAGGCATCGAGGCACGCGCGTGGCTCGTGAGCGCCTCGATTCGCGGCGAGGTGTCGCTCGAGGTACTTCAGGCGCTCAAGGCGAAAGGTGGCCTCATCGGCGCCGATGTGCAGGGGTTCGTGCGTGTCGTCGGCGAAGACGGCCGGCTTCACTACACACCCTGGCCCGGGCAGCGCGCGGTGCTCGCGCTCGTCGATGTGCTGAAGACCGACGCCGTCGAGGCCGAATTCCTGACCGGTACCGCCGATATCCACCGCGCCGCGGCGATGCTCGCGGCGCAGGGCCCCCGCGAGATCGTGCTGACTCACCGCGACGGCGTACTGGTGCTCGCCGATGGCCGGGAACACGAGGCCATGTTCCATCCCGAGCCACTGCGTGGCCGCAGCGGCCGTGGCGATACCTGCGTCGGCTCCTACCTTTCCCGCAGGCTGTCCGCATCGCCCGCCGAAGCCACGATCTGGGCGGCGGCTGTCACCAGCCTGAAGATGGAAGCGGAAGGCCCGATCCGCAGGCCGGTGGCGGACGTGCACGCGATGATCGCGCGGCGTTACGCCGGGGCATGAACGACATGGCAGCCCACGATGGGACCCGCGCTGCGCCGTGGCGCTTCGGGTCGCTCGCCATCATCGCGCTGCTCGCCGGCTGCGCGACCCAACAACCGAACAACCGAAGATCCGGCACCGAGGCTTTCGGGTTCCTGGCGTTCGGGGACAGTGGCTATCACTACGATTATCTCGACCCGGACGACGTGCAGCAGGATGCCGCGGCCTACATCGCCCACGAACGGTCCGAATGGCTCGAGGACCGGCGCGCACCCGCCGAGTTCACCGCCGCTCCGCCGCACACGCTGCCCGACGGCCGCGTGGTCGCGGCCAGTGGCGCGCTGCCGGTCGCCGCAGCCATGCGCACCTACTGCGGGGAACATGATTGTCGCTTCGCCACGATGCTCGGCGACAACATCTATCCCGAGGGCGCGACGGCCGGCGCGGACGGGCGCAGCGATGCGGAGCGCTTTCGCGCCGTTTTCGAAACGCCCTACGGACGCTTCGGCGAGCTCGCGCCCGACTTTCGCATCTACTCGGCGCTCGGCAACCACGACTGGAAGACTTCGCGCGCCGGCGCGCTCGCCGAGCTTCACTACCTCGAGCACACGCCGCCCTTCTACATGGACGGATTCTTCTACCGCGTGACACCGCCTGGCCTCGAGGGGCAGGTCGAGCTGTTCGTGCTCGATACCGAGCTGCTGCTTGCCAACGTCAGCGTGCCCGAGACTGCGGTGGACTGGGACGGCAGCGAGATCCTGCTGCCCGAGCGCGACGAACCGGGCGAGGGCGCCCAACAACAGACCGACGCCGAGCGCGGCCAGGCCAGGTGGCTCGAGCAGGCGCTGGCGACATCGACGGCGCGCTGGAAGATCGTCGTCGGCCACCACCCGCTCTGGTCCACGGCCGGCAGCAAATTTGCCCAGGCGCGCGCGCTGCGCGCATTGGTCCTGCCCGCGCTGTGCCGTTACGCCGACCTGTACCTCGCGGGCCATGAACACACGCTCGAGGTGCATCTGGACGATTGCCGCAAGGCGCTGGCCGGCGAGCCCGTGCCGCCGCTGCTGCAGGTGGTCTCCGGCGCCGCCTCCAAACAACGCCCCTCGAACAGCGCCTTTGCCACGCAACAACAGGCCGCAAACCCGGAGTTGCGCTCGCTCTTCTCCCACGGCATGGTGTGGGGATTCGCACACATCTCCATCGACGGCGATCGCGCGACCGTGCGGCTCCTTTCGACGCCCGACGACGCGAGCGGTCGACCGGTCGAGGAGTTCCAGTACAGCGTGGAGCGCCGCGGCCGCAGGACGCGCGATAATGCGCGCCCCGGGTCGTGATCCGCCCGCCGCGCACCGCCCGTCACGACGACAAGGGTTTCTTCCATGAACATCGCAGCCGCCGACTCGCGCCTCACTTCCGCCCTACTCGATCTCGGCCACCACATCGGTGGCATGCATGCCGCGGGCGCTGTCGCCGGCCGCCACGGGCACGTCTTCAATCCCGCGACCGGCACGGTGCGCGCACGCGTCGCCTACGCGAGCGCGGGCGAGACCGCTGCAGCCATTGCGGCGGCGAAGGCCGCTGCGCCGGCCTGGGCCGCGACGCCGCCGCTCAAGCGCGCACGCGTGATGTTCCGTTTCAAGGAGCTGATCGAGCAGCACCACGACGAGCTCGCGCGCCTGATCACGCTCGAGCACGGCAAGGTTCTCTCCGACGCGCACGGCGAGGTAACGCGCGGACTCGAGGTCGTCGAGTTCGCCTGCGGCATCCCGCAGCTGCTCAAGGGCGAATTCAGTGAAAATGTGGGCGCCGGCATCGACAGCTGGTCGCTGCGCCAGCCGCTCGGCGTGTGCGCGGGCATCACGCCGTTCAACTTTCCGGCGATGGTGCCGCTCTGGATGTTCCCGGTGGCGATCGCCTGCGGCAACTCCTTCGTCCTGAAGCCCTCGGAGAAGGACCCGTCCTGCCCGCTGCGCCTCGCGGAACTGCTGGCCGAGGCCGGCCTGCCCGCCGGCGTATTCAACGTCGTGAACGGCGATCGGGAGGCAGTCGACACGCTGCTGACGCACCCGGACGTCGCGGCGGTCACCTTCGTCGGCTCGACGCCGATCGCCGAGTACATCCACCGCACCGCCGCCCAGCACGGCAAGCGCGTGCAGGCGCTCGGCGGCGCAAAGAACCACATGGTCGTGATGCCGGACGCGGACACCGATCTTGCGGCGAACGCGCTGCTCGGCGCGGCCTACGGCTCGGCGGGCGAGCGCTGCATGGCCATCTCGGTCGCGGTCACCGTCGGCGGCATCGCGGATCCGCTGATCGCCTCGCTGCAGGACAAGCTCGCCACCTTGCGCGTCGGGTCGGGTCTGGAGCCAGGCGTCGAGATGGGCCCGCTCGTCACGCGCGAGCACCGCGACAAGGTGCGCGGCTACATCGACCTCGGGGTCGCCGAAGGCGCAAGGCTCGTGGTCGACGGGCGCGAGCACGCCCTGTCGAATGCCGGGCGAGGCTTCTTCCTCGGGCCTTCGCTGTTCGACGGCGTCGGCCGCGACATGCGCATCTACCGCGAGGAAATCTTCGGGCCGGTGCTCGCGATCGTTCGCGCGGGCAGCCTCGCCGAGGCGCTCGAACTCGTGAATGCCCACGAATTCGGCAACGGCACCTCGATCTTCACCAACGACGGCCGTGCCGCGCGCGAATTCGCCAGCGGTGTCGCCGCCGGCATGGTGGGCATCAACATCCCGATCCCGGTGCCGATGGCCTTCCACAGCTTCGGCGGCTGGAAGCGCTCGCTGTTCGGCGACACGCACGTGCATGGCCCGGAGGGTGTGCGCTTCTACACGCGCCTCAAGACGGTGACGGCGCGCTGGCCGACGAGCGGCGCAGGCACCGCCGAATTCGTCATGCCGACGATGAAGTAGTCTCGTGCCACGCCCGGTCGCCGCCCATCAGGTTCGCCGGGAGTGAAAATGCGCTCACGAGCGAGGTGAGGATCGTCGCGGCGTATGGCACGGACTGGATCAGCAGCACGACGATCCACGCGAGCCTGTCCGGGCTATCCATCTGCGGCGTGTGCGCCACGCCCCAGGCGGACAGCCACAGCGCGAGCATCAGTGCGGCCTCCTCGCGCGCGGCATTGAGCGCCGTACGCACGCGATGCCTGGTGGCCTGCTTCGGTGTCCTGAAGAAGGGTTCGTTGCGGGTGAAGAGGCCCTTCACCACCGCAAGACCGATGGTGTGCGAGAGCGCGAGACCGGCGATGGCCGCCGCGAAGGTCTGGCGCCAGCCCGCGCCCACGCGTGCCTGGTACAGATGCAGCAGCTTCGCGAGCTTGAAGGTGAACAATGACAACGGCAGCACGGCGAACATCGCGAGCGGCGGATCGACCTGCCCCGGCGCGAGCACCATCGCCGCCGACCAGCCGAGCGCCGCGAGGTTGAAGATCACGTTGAAGCCGTCCGCAACCCACGGCAGCCAGCCCGCGATGAAGTGGTAGCGCTGCCCGGTGGTCAGCACGCGGCCGCCGGAGAACAGCAGCTGCGCGTGCTCCTTCATGATCTGCATCGCACCGTAGGCCCAGCGGAAGCGCTGCTTCTTGAAGTCGATGAAGGTGTCGGGGATGAGGCCGCGACCGTAGGACTTCGGCGTGTAGACGGCCTCGTAGCCCGCCTCGAAGATGCGCAGGCCGAGTTCCGCGTCCTCGGTGATGCACCACTCGGCCCAGCCGCTGAGGCCTTCGAGCAGCGAGCGGCGCACCATCGTCATCGTACCGTGCTGGATGATCGCGTTGCGCTCGTTGCGCGTCACCATGCCGATCTGGAAGAAGCCGCGGTACTCCGCAAGGCACATCGCCTTGAAGGCGTTCTCGGCGCCGTCGCGGTAGTCCTGCGGCGCCTGCACGATGCCAACGAAGCGGCTGGCAAAGCACGGCGCGAGATCGCGCAGCCAGGCGGGATCGACCACGTAGTCGCTGTCGATCACCGCAACGACCTCGGCATCGGGCGCCGTGTGGGCGAGCGCGAAATTGAGCGCGCCGGCCTTGAAGCCCGCGAGCGGCGCGACATGGAAGAAGCGGAAGCGCGGGCCGAGTGCCGCGCAATGCGCCTCGACGGGGCGCCACACCGCCTCGTCCTTCGTGTTGTTGTCGATCACCAGCACTTCGAAATCGGGATAGTCGAGCCGCGCGAGGGCATCGAGCGTCTCGATCAGCATGTCGGGCGGCTCGTTGTAGGCCGGCACGTGGATCGACACCTTCGGCCGCGTTTCGCCGCCCTCGAGCAGCAGCTGCGCCGCGAGCCGCCGGCGCCCGACCACCCACTGCGCCTCGGCCCATTCATGGGCCTCGGCGAGCAGCACCGCGATCACGCCGATCATGCCGATGCAGAGCAGCACGCCGACGATCACGCTGGTCGCGGTGAGATACTGCTGCGTGAACTGGTAGAACACCCATACCGCGATCGTCGCGGTCGGGAAGACGATCACGGCAAGGAAGCTGCGACCGCGCTTCCTCAGTGTCGCGCTGTTGAGGTAGAGGAGCGCGAGGATGAAGAGCGCGACCAGCACCGACACGCTGGCGAGCACCTGCCACTGCGGCACCCGCACGATCGGCGCGGTGAACTCGAACTTCGGCTGCCGCTCGACGTCGTAGACGCCCCAGTACGCACCGACCGCGCCTTCGTAGGTGGCCTTCCACGGCTGGTCGAAAGCCTCCATCAGGTAGTAGATGTAGCCCTCGGCCTGTGCGTGCTGCAGGAAGCGGCGCAGGAACAGCGCCTCGTTCGCCACCGAGGCCACCGCGCCCTCGCGCGTGCGGCCGTTGCTGGGCCAGCCCACCTCGCCGATGATGATCGGCTTGCCGGGAAAGCGTGCCTGCACCTGCTCGTAACGCTGCAGCGAATACTCGACCGCCTGCTCGACCGGAATGCCCTCCCAATAGGGCAGCAGGTGCAGCGCGATGAAATCCACGTGATCGGCGAGCCCCGGGTTCGCGAGCCACACATGCCAGGGCTCGGCGGTGCCGACGGGCTGGCGGATGGCCGCGCGCGCGCGATCGAGGTAGGCGTACATCTCGTCGAACGGCACGTCGCCGCGCAGCACGACTTCATTGCCCACCAGCACGCGCACGACATTCGCATGGGTGCGCGCGAGGGAGATGGCGCCGTCGAGCTCGCGCTCGTTCACGGCGCGGTTGGCGTCGATCCAGGCGCCGAGCGCCACATTGATGTCGTGCTTGTCGGCGAGACGCGGCACGGCGCCGAGCGAACCGAGCGTGCTGTAGGTGCGCACGGCGTTCGTCTTGCCCGACAGCAGCGCGAGGTCGCGATCGATCTCCTGCTCGGTGGGCATGAGCTGCAGGCCCGGATCCTGCCCCTGCGCGAAGGGCGAGAACGCGAATCCCTGGATGCGCGCCGGCCAGGGCGGCTCCGGCGTCGGGCGGTTCATCGCCGCCCACAGCACGAAGGTGAGCGCGGCGAACCCGGCTGCGATCAGCAGCCCTGCGATGCGTGCACGCTTCTCGGCCATGGCGCGCGCGTCACCACGTGCCCGTGTTCGGCATGGAAGACCAGGGCTCGGCGGGCGCGAGCGCCGCGCCTTCCTGCAACAGCTCGACCGAAATGCCGTCGGGCGAGCGCACGAACGCCATGCGGCCGTCGCGCGGCGGACGGTTGACCGTCACGCCGAGCGCAGCGAGGCGCGCGCAAGCCGCGTAGATGTCGCCGACCGCATAGGCGAGATGCCCGAAGTTGCGGCCTCCCGTGTACGCCTCGGGATCCCAGTTGTGCGTCAGCTCGACCTGCGCCGCCTCATCGCCGGGCGCGGCGAGGAACACGAGGGTGTAGCGGCCCTGGGGTACCTCCCTGCGCCGCACTTCCCTGAGCCCCAGGCCCTCGCAATAGAAGCGCAACGACGCCGCGAGATCCGTTACGCGCACCATCGTGTGCAGGTATTTCAGGCGCGATTCCTCAGAACATTTCCGACGGGTCCGGCGCGGCCGGCTCCGTGCTCGGCGCGGCGTTCCTCGACACGATGTGATCGCCGGTGATCATCTTGTCGTAGGACTGCCCCGGGCCGACCATCGGGTAGACGCCGGCATCCGGGTCGATCAGCACCTCGAGGAAGGCCGGCCCGTCGTAAGCGAGGAATTCCGCGATCACGCGCGGCACGTCCGCCTTCCGGTCGAGGCGCACCGCATAGCCGAAGCCGTCCGCCTGCGCGGCCTTCACGAAATCCTTCTTGTGCAGCGACTTGTCGCTCGCCGACAGCCGCCCCTTGAAGAAGAGCTTCTGCCACTGCTTGACCATGCCGTCGCCGAAGTTGTTCAGCACCATGACCTTGACCGGCAGGCCGTAGGTGGTCACGGTCTCGAGCTCGCCGATGTTCATGCGCACGCTCGCATCGCCATCGATGTCGATCACGAGGCGGCCGGGATTGGCGACCTGCGCACCGATCGCCGCGGGCAGCCCGAAGCCCATCGTGCCCATGCTGCCGGAGGTGAGCCACAGGCGCGGCTCGCGGAACTCGCAGTATTGGGCGGCCCACATCTGGTGCTGGCCGACGCCGGTCGACACGATCGCCGCGCCCTTCGTCAGGCGGGCAACCTCCTCGATCACGTAGTACGGCTGGATCAGCGGGCTCTCGCGGTCGTAGTTCATCGCGTGCACGCGGCGCAGTTCGCCGAGCTCGGCGCGCCACGCGGCGTGCTCCGCGCGCACGCCGAGCCCCTTGCCCGCCGCGGTGAGCGCCACGAGCGCCTCGGCCAGCGGCCCCACGTGGCTCCATTGCACGCGCTTGACCTTGTTGATCTCGGCACGGTCGATGTCGAACTGCGCGATCGCGCGCGCATTGGCCGCGAAGCGCTGCGGGTCGCCGGCGACGCGATCGTCGAAGCGCGCACCGATGGCGATGAGGAAATCGCAGTCCTCGACGGCGTAGTTGGCGAACGCCGCCCCGTGCATGCCGAGCATGCGCAGGCAGAGAGGGTCCTGGGTGTCCATTGCGCCGATGCCCATCAGGGTCGTGACCACCGGGATGTCGAAGGCCGCCGCGAAGGCGCGCAACGGTGCCGCGGCCTCGCCGTTGACGACGCCACCGCCCGCGTACACGAGCGGTCGCTGCGACCCACCCAGCAGCTCGAAGAAACGTTCGGCATCGGCATTCGCCAGGGCGCAGGCGGCCGCCTGGTCCATGCGCACGCGATAGCCGGGGATCGGCAATGTGCCCTGGCCGAGGTACTCGCCCTGCCAGTTCTGCACGTCCTTCGGCACGTCGATCACGACGGGGCCGGGCCGCCCGGTGCGGGCGATCTCGAACGCGGTGCGCACGGTGGCTTCGAGCTTCGCGGGGTCGGTCACCAGGAACACATGCTTGGCGACCGCGCCCATGATCGAGGCGACCGGCGCTTCCTGGAACGCATCCGAACCGATCGCCGCCGTGGGCACCTGGCCGCAGATCACGACGATCGGCACCGAATCCGCCATGCAGTCGCGGATCGGCGTGACGGTATTGGTGGCGCCGGGGCCCGAGGTCACGAGCGCGACCCCGACACGGCCGCTCGAGCGCGCGTAACCGGCCGCCATGAATCCCGCGCCCTGCTCGTTCGCGGGCACGATCAGCGGCATCTGGCGCCCGCCCTCGCGCTGCTGCGCCTCGTTGTAGAGGAAGACCGCGTCGTAGGTCGGCAGGATCGCGCCGCCGCTATAGCCGAAGATCGCGGAAGTCCCCTCGTCGGCGATGACCTGCACGATCATCTGCGCCCCCGACATGGCCTGGCCGGCCAGCGGATGGGCCTGGGGGCGGGGCATGATGACCGTGTCACTCATCGGCGGCAGCGTCGCTCGTCGCAAGGGGGACCCGAAAGACTAGCAGCTTGCAGGCGGCGCGCAAATCCGCACCGCCCGGGCACCCGTACGGTGTATCCTCACGGGCGCTCCTCCCTGGCCGGAATCCCATGCGTCATATCATCGCGATCCTCCTGCAGAACGAGGCGGGCGCGCTTACGCGCGTTGCAGGCCTCTTCTCGACCCGCAACTTCAACATCGAGTCGCTGTCGGTCGCCGCCACCGACAACCCGACCGTCTCGCGCATCACGCTCGTCACGCGCGGCTCCGAGGCCGTCCTGCAGCAGATCGCGAACCAGTTGCTGAAGCTCATCGACGTGGCCGCGGTGGAGGACCTCACCGACGGCGAGCATATCGAGCGCGAGCTCGCGCTCCTGAAGCTGCGCGTCGCGCCGCAGGACAGCGATGCCGTGCGCGGCTACGTGGTGCGCGCGGGCGGTCGCGTGCTCGACCCGGCGCCCGACGGCTTCATCGTCGAGCTCACGGCGAGCGAGGCCGAGATCAACGGATTCATCGCCGGACTTGCGCAGCACGGCGAGGCGCTCGAGGTCGTGCGCAGCGGCGCACTCGGCGTCGGCCGCACCGGCCGCAGCCTGCGCCTCGTGAGGTGAACCCATGACGATTCCCTGGCGCGACGTGTTCCCGGCGATGACGACGCAGTTCCGCCGCGACGAGTCGCTCGACCTCGACGCCACCGGGCGCCACATCGAGCGGATGATCGCGAGCGGCGCCTCCGGGATCGTGATGCTCGGCTCGCTCGGCGAGAACGCCACGCTCGCGCCGGAGGAAAAGCGGCGCGTGGTGGCCGCCGCGATCGAGGCCGCCGCCGGGCGCGTGCCGGTGATCGCCACGGTCGTCGAAACGGGCACGGCCGCGGCGAAGCAGTTTGCGCGCGACATGGAGCGCCTCGGCGCCGACGGATTGATGCTGCTGCCGGCGATGATCTACCGCGCCGATCCGCGCGAAACCATGCTGCACTACCGCGATGTGGCGCGCGCGACGCAGCTCCCGATCATCTGCTACAACAACCCGCTCGCCTACCACGTCGACATCACGCCCGCGATGTTCGCCGAGCTCGCCGAGGTGCCGAACCTCGTCGCGATCAAGGAATCCTCGGGCGACGTGCGCCGCCTCACCGACCTGCGCAACGCGGTAGGCGATCGCTACGTGCTGTTCGCCGGCGTCGACGACCTCGCGCTCGAAAGCGCAGTGCTCGGCGCCGACGGCTGGATCGCCGGCATCGGCCTCGCGTTCCCGGAGGAGAACCAGCGCCTGTGGGACCTCGCGGTCGCGCGCGAGATCGAAGCGGCGCTGCCGCTTTACCGCTGGTTCACGCCGCTCGCGCACCTCGATACGCACGTCAAGTTCGTGCAGTACATCAAGCTCGCGGTCCAGGAGGCGGGCCTCGGCGCCGAGTGGGTGCGCGCGCCGCGCCGGGTGCTCGTGCACGAGGAACGCCGGCGCATCCTGAAGGTCATCCACGCGGGACTCGAGGGCCGCCCCAAGCTGCCGAAGGCGCGCAAGCCGCGGCCACGGGCGCGCTGACGCAGCGCCCATGGAAATCCACGTCGTCGATTCCCACACCGGCGGCGAACCGACGCGCGTCGTGATAGACGGCGGCCCCGTCCTGCTCGGCCCGTTCGCACAGCGCGTCGGCGAGTTGCAGGCGCGGCACGACGGCCTGCGCACGATGCTCGTCGGGGAGCCGCGCGGTTCCGAGGCGCTGGTCGGCGCGCTGCTCACGCCGCCGGTCGATCCGGACTGCGCCGCGGGCGTGATCTTCTTCGACAATGCGGGCTATCTCGGCATGTGCGGCCACGGCACGATCGGCACGGTCGTCACCCTCGCCTGGCTCGGCCGCCTCGCGATCGGCGAGCACCGCATCGAGACGCCCGTGGGCATCGTCACCGCGACATTGCACGACGCGAACACGGTGTCGGTGCGCAACGTGCCGGCGTACCGCCATGCGCGCGGCGTGCGGGTCGAGGTCGAGGGCCACGGCCGGGTCACCGGCGACGTGGCCTGGGGCGGCAACTGGTTCTTCGTCTGCGAGGACCACGGCCAGCCGCTCGCGCTCGCGCGCGCCCCGGCGCTCAGCGGGTTCTGCGAGCGCGTGAAGCAAGCACTCGTGCGCGCCGGCATCACGGGCGCTGGTGGCGCACCCATCGATCACGTCGAACTGTCGGATGACGCGCGCAATTTCGTGCTGTGCCCCGGCGGCGCGTACGACCGCTCGCCCTGCGGCACGGGCACGAGCGCAAAGCTCGCCTGCCTCGCCGCCGACGGCCGCCTCGCCCCGGGGGAGACCTGGCGCCAGCGGAGCATCACGGACAGCGTCTTCGAGGCGCGTTACGAGCGTGCCGGGGACCACATCATCCCGACCATCACCGGGAAGGCCTGGGTCACGGCGGAGGCGATGCTGCTCGCCGATCCGGCCGACCCGCTCGCCCACGGCATCCGGGTCGCGCCATGAGCGCGCGAGTCTCGCCTTGAGCGCCCGGTTGCCCCCGTCGCGGCGCGTCGTCGTGATCGGTGGTGGCATCGCCGGACTTGCCTGCGCGTGGTATGCGTCGCAGGACGGCCATCGCGTCGCGCTCGTCGATCGCGGCGCGCCGGATGGCGATCGCTGCTCGCTCGGCAACGCGGGCATGATCGTGCCGAGCCACCTCGTACCCCTCGCCTCGCCGGGGTCGGTCCGCCTCGGCCTGCTGTCGCTCGCCAACCCGACGAGCCCGCTGCGCCTCGCGCCGCGCCTCGACCCGCAGTACCTGCGCTGGTGCTGGCAGTTCCTGTGCGCGGCGCGCAGCTCGCGCGTCGCGCTCGCGGCCCCCGCGCTACGCGACCTGGCGCTGCTCGGCCGCCGCGGCTACGAGGCGCTTGCGTTGCTCTGGCCGCAGGGCGTGCCGCTCGCCGAACGCGGCATGCTGATCCTCTGCCGCGGTGCGCACGCGCTGCGCGAGGAGCAAGAAGGCGCGAAGCTGGCCCAGCGCCTCGGCGTGCCGGCCGAGGTCCTCGATCCGGATGCCGCGGCCGCGCTCGAGCCCGACATCGACATGGCGATCGCGGGCGCCGTTCGCTATCCGCTCGACGCGCAGACCGTGCCGCAACGGGTCGTCGCGACGCTCATCGCGGGGCTCGCGGAGTCGGGCGTCGAACTGCACTGGCGCACCGAAGTCACGGCGCTGCGGCGCGCGGGATCCCGCGTCGCGGCGGCCGTGACGGCCGCGGGCGAGATCGGCGGCGACGAGTTCGTGATCGCAGGCGGCATGTGGTCCAGCGAGCTCGCGCGCACCATCGACTTGCCGCTGCCGCTGATGGCGGGCAAGGGATACAGCTTCACGCTCGACCAGCCGCGCGTGCGGCCGCATGCCGGCGCGATCCTGAACGAAGCGCGCATCGCTGTGACCCCGATGGGGTCGGGCCTTCGCTTCGCGGGCACCATGGAACTCTGCGGCCTCGATCGCAGCATCGACCCGCGGCGCATCGCCGCCATGATCGAGTCGATCCCGCGCTACTACCCGCAGTTCGGGCCCGCCGATTTCGCCGGCATCACGCCCTGGGCCGGACTGCGGCCCTGCCCGCCCGACGGCATGCCCTACATCGGCCGCACGCGCCGCGCCGACAACGTGCTCCTTGCGACGGGGCACTCGATGATGGGCGTGAGCCTTGCGCCGGCGACCGGCCGCGTCGTCACCGACCTGATCGCCGGCCGCGAGCCGACGGTGCCGATCGGGCTGTTTGCGCCGGATCGATACGGCTGAAGACCGCGAGCGGCGGGTAGACGGCGGCGGACCGGAGGGGGAGCGGAGCCTCCGGTTCCTCACGGGTCGAGCGCCGCCTGCGGCGGTCCCCTCGTCGCGGCGGCGCCCGGCGCACTGTGTCGGTAGACGCTGAAGGACCTGTATACGCCGGACGCTGATCGCCGCTCCTCGGCGCTCTCCACGCTCGTCACCGGAGACTCCGCTCCCCCTCCGGCGCGCGACCAGCTACCCGACGCACGCAGTCTGGCTGAGGTGAGGAAGGTCGCCTCATATAACGATCCTCACCTCAAGGGCAGCGAATTGTGTATTGCGAGCGGCCGGCCGGAGGCGCGGTGATTTATCCGCGGACGAGCGTGGAGGGCGCCGAGGAGCGGGGGTCAGAGCGAGGCGAACGCCGAGATCTCAGCGCCTGACGACACAGTGCGCCGAGCGCCCCCGCTCCGAGGGCACGCCCTCGCAGAGGGCGCGCCCGGATAGCGAGGGAGCGGATGAATCACTGCGCATCCGGCCCGCAACCCGCATCACGCAACTGTCAGTCTTTCGACCGCGCATCGAATCACTTCGGGCACCGGAACTGGCCGGCGGGATGCGGCTTCCACGTACACGTGCACGAAGCGGCCCGCGGCGGCCGCATCGGGCTCGCCGCGACGGAAGATGCCGAGGCGGTAGGTGATGCTGCTCGTTCCGAGGCGCTCGACGGCGAGGCCGACTTCGAGCGCATCGGGGAAGGACAGCGGCCGGAAGTAGCGGCAGCCCGTTTCGACGACGAGGCCGATCGCGGGCAACGCGCGGATGTCGACGCCGGTCGCCTCGATCAGCCAGCCGTTCACGGCCGTGTCGAAGTACGAATAGTAAGCGACGTTGTTGACGTGGCCGTAGTGGTCGTTGTCTATCCAGCGCGTTGCGATCGGGCGAAATACCGGGAATGCGCCGCGGACGGGCGGTGCGGCGTGGTTGGCAGGCTCGCTCATGCCACAATTGTAGCCGTGAAGACGCGTGCCGCCGTGCTCGATGCGATGGGCCTGTCCCCGCCCTACGCGACCTCGCGCCCGCTCGCGATCGCGCAGGTCGACCTCGACCCGCCCGGTGCGGGCGAAGTGCTCGTCGCGGTGCGCGCCGCGGGGCTCTGTCATTCCGATCTCTCGGTGATCGACGGCAACCGGCCGCGCCCGTTGCCGATGGCGCTCGGCCATGAAGCGGCGGGCGTCGTCGAGGCGCTCGGCGCAGGCGTCACGGACCTCGCGGTCGGCGATCACGTGGTCACGACCTTCGTGCCGGGCTGCGGCAGCTGCGAGCCGTGCAGCGACGGGCGGCCGGCACTGTGCGAGCCAGGAGCCGCGGGCAATGCCGCCGGGACGCTGCTCGGCGGGGCGCGGCGCCTGCATCGTGACGGCGCCGACCTGCACCATCACCTTGGCGTCTCGGCGTTCGCCGATCGCGCGGTCGTCTCGCGCCGCTCGCTGGTGCGCGTCGACAGCGCGTTGCCCTTCGAGGAGGCCGCGCTGTTCGGCTGCGCGGTGCTTACCGGCGTCGGCGCCGTCGTCAACACCGCGCAATTGCGCGCCGGGAGCCGGGTTGCGGTGATCGGCCTCGGCGGCGTGGGCCTCGCGGCGCTGCTCGGTGCCCGCGCACAGGGCGCGGGCCTCACGCTCGCGATCGACCTTTCCCCGGCCAAGCTCGCGCTCGCGCGCGAACTCGGTGCGACGCACGCGCTCGATGCCGCCGATCCCGGCGCGGAAGCGAAGGCGCGCGAGTTGACCCGGGGCGGTGTCGACTACGCGTTCGAAATGGCCGGCTCGGCCGCCGCCCTGGCGCTTGCCTACCGGATCACGCGACGCGGCGGCACGACCGTGACCGCGGGCCTGCCGCACCCGCAGGCGTCGTTCACGGTGCCTCAGGTCGGCATCGTCGCCGAGGAGCGCACGATCAAGGGCAGCTATCTCGGCGGCGCGGACCCCGCGCGCGACATTCCGCGCTACATCGGCTGGTATCGGGCGGGCCGGCTGCCGGTCAACCGGCTGCTGTCGCACCGGCTCGCGCTCGATGACATCAACGCGGGTTTCGACCGGCTCGCGCGCGGCGAGGCGGTACGTCAGGTCGTGCTCTTCGACCGGTAGCGCCAGAAAAGCGCGGCAAAGCCGAGCGCGAGCAGCGACAGCAGCCCGAAGAATTCGATCATCGGCAGGTAGCCCGCGGGATTCGCGGCGCTCGCGCCGCTCGCGTCGTTGAGCGCACCCGCCGTGAAGTTTGCGCCCGCCATGCCGACGTTCTGCACCATCGTCATGAAGCCGTACGCGGTCCCGAGCCGCTGTGGCGGCTCGAGCAGGGTGACAGCGGGCCAAAGCACCGCGGGCACGAGCGAGAAGGCGACGCCGATCAGCGCCGTGCTGACCTCGGGGGACAGGTCCGTCGCGCCGAGCACATAGAACGCGGCGGCGAGCAGGGCCGCGCCGATCGTCAGCAGGAGGCCATGGCGCCCGATGCGATCGTTCAGCCAGCCGAAGAGCGGCGTCGCGAACACCGCGGCGAGGAACACGTAGCTGTTGAGCACGCTCGCGGCCTCGAGCGAAAGCCCGCCGGTGTGCTGGAAATACTTGATCGAGAACGTGCTCCGGAACGGGAAAATCACGGAATAGAACAGCACGCACAGCGCGAGCACGTACCAGTAGCCGGGGCTGAACTGCGCGAGCTTGCCGAGCTCGATCCGCTCGCGCGACAGGCCGAGAACCTGCAGGCCGCGCGCCGCCGCGGTCGCCTCGAGTCGCCAGTAGGCGAACGCGGCCACGACGCCGGCGAGCATGATGCCGGCCGCGAGCGTGAGCGGCGCCTGCCAGCCCGACGCATAGGCGCCTGATGCCCACACCGGCGAGACGTCGACCGCGTAGGAGCCGACGCGCGCGAAGCTGATCGACAGCGCCATCGCGAAGGCGAGCTGGCGACCCGCGAACCAGATGCCGAGCGCGACGATCGTCGCGACGATCATGGTTTCGGCGCCGATGCCGAACATCAGGCGGCCGGCGGCCATGAGGGCGAAGGGCGTGCCGATCGCGGTGAGCGCGGCGCCCGCGAGGCACACGAGCGAGGACCAGAAGGTCACGAAACCGGGACCGTAGCGGTCGACGAGGATGCCGCCGACGAACACCAGCACGATGTTCGGCACGCTGTAGATCGCGTTCAGCGTGCCGATCTGCGTGTCGGAATAGCCGAGCTCGCGCGAGAGCTGCTCGGCGAGCGGGCCGATCGAATCGTAGACGTAGTAGTTGCCGAAGAGCGCGAGGCCGGTCAGCGCGAGCACCGCCCACGCCGCCGCGCCGCGCGTCACGGCACGAGCACCGTCGATCCGGTGGTGCGCCGCGCCTCGAGGTCGCGGTGCGCCTGCGCCGCGTCCGCGAGCGCATAACGCTGGCCGATGCGCACGCGCAGCTTCCTCTTCACGACCATGCCGAAGAGCTCGCGCGCGGCAGCCGCGAGATCGGCGGGCGCAGCGATGTAGGCGAACAGCGAAGGCCGCGTGAGGAAGATCGACCCGCGCTTCGCGAGCTCGAGCGGCGAGATGGCCGGCGGCGGGCCCGATGCGTTGCCGTAGGTGACCATCATGCCAAGCGGCCGCAGGCAGTCGAGCGATTCGATGAAGGTGTCCTTGCCGACCGAGTCGTACACGACGTGCACGCCCGCGCCTTTCGTCAGCGCCTTGACCCCGGCGACGATGTCATCGCGGCCGGACAGCAGCGTGTGGTGGCAGCCATGCCGCTTCGCGAGCGCGGCCTTCTCGCCGCTGCCGACGACGCCGATCACGCGCGCGCCGAGCGCACGCGCCCATTGGATGAGCAGCAGCCCGACACCGCCCGCGGCGGCGTGCACGAGCACCCAGTCGCCCTTCTTCACGCGATAGGTGCGCCGCACGAGGTAGTGCGCCGTGAGGCCCTTCAGCATGATCGCCGCCGCCGTCTCGTCCTTGACGCCCTTCGGCAGCTTGACGAGCCGCGCGGCCGCTACGTTGCGCACATCGCAATAGGCCCCGGCGGAGGGCAAGGCATAGGCGACCCGGTCGCCGACGCGCAGGCCCTTCACCTTGCGGCCGATGGCCGCCACGACGCCCGCCGCTTCGCGGCCGGGCACCGCGGGCAGCGGCAGCGGATAGAGCCCGGTGCGGTCGTAGACGTCGATGAAATTGAGGCCGATCGCGCTGTGCCGGACCTGCACCTCGCCCTCGGCCGGCGGGGGTAGCGCGACCTCCTCGAGGCGCAACACCTCGGGGCCGCCCGTTTCTCGCATCAGGATTGCCTTCGCCATGGCGAAAGTCTACGCGGACTCGCCGGTCGCCGCGATGCGCAGTTCCGTCACGATCCGCCCGCCGATGAGATGGTCCTGGATGATTCGCTCGAGGTTGTCCTCGGTGCAGGCCCGATACCACACGCCTTCCGGGTACACGACCGCGACGGGCCCGCCCACGCATACGCGCAGGCAATCCGCCTTGGTGCGCAGCACGCCGTACGGGCGATCGACGAGGCCGAGTTCCCTGAGGCGTCGCTTGAGGAAGGCCCAGGACGCCTGCTGCTGCGCCTCGTCCGCGCACTTGCCGCCCACGCACAGGAAGATGTGCCGGCGGGCGGTATCGATCTTGAGGACTTCGACGGCGCGCGCGAGCGCGCCGGGGTCGGGCGCGCCTTCGGCCATCTTCAGAGCGCGGAGTCGTCGGTCTCGCCCGTGCGGATGCGCACCACGCGCTCGATGCCCGTGATGAAGATCTTGCCGTCGCCGACCTTGCCGGTCTTGGCGGCCTTCAGCATCGCATCGACCACCTGGTCGACCCGATCGTCGCTGACCGCCACCTCGATGCGCGTCTTCGGCACGAAATCGACGACGTACTCGGCGCCGCGATAGAGCTCGGTGTGGCCGCGCTGGCGGCCGAAGCCCTTCACTTCGGTGACCGTCATGCCCGAGACGCCGATCTCCGACAACGCGGCGCGCACGTCGTCGAGCTTGAAGGGTTTGATGATCGCGGTGACCAGTTTCATGCACTCACTCCCGTCGATGTTCCTCGGCTGGCGTGACTAGCAGCTTTCGTGCCAGTGCCCCGCATGCACGAAATCAGGCGTTTGCTGCGCTCGGCCGCGCGTACGGACCGGCGACGCGCACCATTCTAGCGCAACGCTCGCGGCCGCGCGCCCGCACTTGGTGCAGTTGGGTCCGCCCGGCGCTCCCAGTATGCTTCGGCCCCCATGCCGGAGAACATCGTGATCGTGGGCGCGGGCCAGGCCGCCGCGCAGGCCGTCGAAATCCTGCGCCGCAAGGGCTACGCGGGCGCGCTCACCGTCGTCGGCGAAGAACCGGTGCTGCCCTACCAGCGCCCGCCGCTCTCCAAGAAATTCCTTGCGGGCAGCTTCGAGCGCGAGCGCCTGCCGTTCCGCCATCAGGCGTTCTACGACGGGCACGATGTCCGGCTGAAGCTCGGCCGGCGCGCGCTGCGCCTCGATCGCGCCGCGCGCACGATCGGCCTCGACGACGGCAGCGTGCTCGCCTACGACGCGCTGCTGCTGGCGACCGGCAGCCGCGCGCGCCGCGCGGCCGTGCCGGGCGCCGGGCTGCCCGGCGTGCATGTGCTGCGCACCCTCGCCGACGTGGACGCGATACGTGCCGAGGCGCAGGCCGGTCGGCGCGCGGTGATCGTCGGTGGCGGCTATATCGGCCTCGAGACGGCGGCCACGTTGCGCGAACTCGGGCTCGAGGTCACGGTGCTCGAAATGGCCGATCGCGTGATGAACCGCGTCGTCTGCGAGCCGGTGGCGCGCTTCTACGAGGCCGAGCATGCGCGCCGCGGCGTGCGCATCCTGCTGCGCACGGGGCTCGCCGCTTTCTCCGGCGATGCGCGCGTGCGCGCCGTGCATGGCACCGACGGCAGCATGCATCCCGCGGACCTCGCCATCGTCGGCGTCGGCGTCACGCCCGCCGACGAACTCGCGCGCGAGGCGGGGCTCGCCTGCGACAACGGCATCGTCGTCGACGAGCATTGCCGCACGTCCGACCCACTGGTCTTCGCGGCGGGGGACTGCACCAATCACCCGAGCGCGCGTTACGGCCGGCGCCTGCGGCTCGAGTCGGTCGACAACGCCTTCGAGCAGGCGGCGAGCGCGGCACACAACCTGCTCGGCATTGCCACCGCGCACGACCGGACGCCCTGGTTCTGGTCGGACCAATACGACCTCAAGCTGATCATCGTCGGCCTCTCGCAGGGCCACGACCGCGTGGTGATGCGCGGCGATCCCGCGTCGCGCAGTTTCTCGGCCTGTTACCTGCGCGACGGCGAGCTGATCGCGGTCGATACCGTGAACGCCGCGCGGGACCAGATGGCGGCACGCAAGCTCGTCGCCGCGCGCATCCACCCCGATCCGGCGCAACTCGCGGACATAACGCGGCCACTGAAGGATTGTGTCGCCTGAACTGCACGGAATGCGGCCGACAGGCGATAATCCGTCCGCATGGGAGTCGGGGGAAAGGTCTGCGCCTGGGGAATCGCGCTCGCACTCGCGCTCGCCAGCCCGTGGGCCGCGGCGCGTGCGCCGTCGCGCATCGTCTATCTCGAGCCCGCGCGCGCCATGCAGGCCAAGCGCCTGACGCAAGGATCGCGTGAGGAACTGGCCTTCGAGGCCTTCGGCAAGCGCTTCGACCTGCATCTCGAACCGAACCCGCAGCTCGCCGCCGCGGTTCCTGCGGGGCGCGCGGACCTCGTGGCGCTCGAAGGCCGCATCGCCGGACTGCCGGGCTCCTGGGCGCGCCTCACCCGCACCCGCCGGGGGCTGAGCGGCCTGGTCTCGGATGGCCGCGAGATTTTCGCCATCGAGCCGGCGAGCGAGGTCGCGGCGCTCGCGGACGCCGCCCTCAAGGCACCGGCCGCGGGCACGGTCGTGTACCGCCTCGCCGATGCGCTGGTCGATCCCGAGGCCGTCAGCTGCGGCGTCGCGGATCAGGGCAAGCCGACCACCGCGCTCGCCCTCTACAAATCGCTCGGCGCCGAACTCGCGCCGCTCGCGGCGTCGGTCGCCGACCGGCAGATCGACGTGGCCATGGTCGCCGACCATGAGCTCTACCAGGCCTACGGCGATGCGACCATCGACTTCCTGCTTGCCCGCATGAACGCCGTCGACGGCCTGTTCGCGGCGCAAGTGGGCCTGCGCGTCCATGTCGGCTCGGCCTTCATCTACACGACCGACCAGGATCCCTTCACGGTGACGGCTGCGCCCGAACTGCTGCAGCAGCTTGCGGGTTACCGCCGCACCACGATCGCCTCGCAGCGCCTCGGCCTCACGCACCTGATGACCGGCCGCGAACTCGACGACACCACCGTCGGCATCGCCTACCTGGACGCGGTTTGCGGGCTGCAGTCCGCCAGCCTGACGGAAGCGCGCTCCGGCAAGCTGAGCGCCGCACTCATCTCGCTGGTCGCCGCGCACGAAATCGGCCACAACTTCGGCGCCCCGCACGACGGCGAAGCGGGCAAGGCCTGCGCGGCGACCAATCCGAACGCCTTCCTGATGGCGCCCACGCTGTCGACGGCCAATTCGCAATTCTCGCAGTGCAGCCGCGACGAAATCGCGAGACGCATCGCGGCGGCGCAATGCCTGACGGCCGTCGACCAGGTCGACGTGGAAATCATCGCGCCCGTCGCGACGGCGCGCCACGGTGTCGGCGTCAACTACTCGCTCACCTTCAATGTGCGTTCGCTCGGCACGCGCGACGCGCTCTCGACCCTCGCGCGATTCGCCGTCCCGGCCGGCTCGACGCTCGAAGCGGCGAATGCCGCCGGCGGCAGCTGCACCGTGAGCGGCAGCCAGGCAAGCTGCAGCCTCGGCACGCTGCCCTCGGGCGCCGCGCGCACGATCACCCTGTCGCTCACCGGCAATGCGATCGGCACCGAGACACTCACCGCCGACGTGATGGCGATCGACGATGGCGCGGTCGCGAACGACACCGCCTCGGTCGAGATCGTGACGGCGCCACTCGCCGACCTCGCGACGACCGCGGCGGTCTCGCCCGCGAGTCTCGTGGCGGGCGGGGATGCGCAGTTCGCGGTGGCGATGACGAACAAGGGACCGAGCGTCACCTCCGACGCGCGCCTGTCGATCGACATTCCCGCGGGAATTACGGTCAGCGGCATCGATGCCGGGGGACTTGCCTGCGCGGTGAGCGCCAACAGCATTTCCTGTGATCCGCAGCTGGTCGCGGACGGCGACGCCCGCACCGTGCGCTTCACGGTACGCACGAGCACTGCGGGCAACTTCACGGTGACGGCCGTGGCGCTCACGGCCGCGATCGATCCCGAGAGTGCCAACAATTCGGCCAGCGCGACCCTCGCGGTCACGGCTGCGGGCGGCGGCCCGACCACGCCACCACCCCCACCGCCGCCGCCCACGAGCGGCGCCAGCAGCGGCGGTGGCGGCGGCGGCAGCTTCCCCGTGGCGCTGCTGCTGTTCCTCGCGCTCGCGCTCGCGGCACGCGCGGCTCAGCCGATGACGACCAGCAGGTCCTTGGCGTCGACCGCGAGGCCTGGCCGCACGAGCACTTCGGCGACCTGACCGTCCTGCTCGGCCCGCACGGCCGTTTCCATCTTCATCGCCTCGAGCGTCGCGACCACGTCGCCGCGCGCGACCCGCTGGCCGACCGCGACTGCGACGGTCGCGATGCTGCCCGGCATCGGCGCACCGACGTGGCGCGCATTGCCCGGTTCGGCCTTGCGCTGTGGCGGGCGGCGCGCGACCTGGCTGCGATCGGCAACCCGCACCGAGCGCGGCTGGCCGTTCAGTTCGAAGAACACGGTGCGCGTGCCATCATCGTGCGTCTCGCTGACCGCCACGTAGGTCACGATCAGCGTCTTGCCGCGCTCGAGGTCGATGCTGATCTCCTGCCCCGGCTCCATGCCGTAGAAGAAGGCGGGCGTCGGCAGGCGGCCCATGTCGCCGTAGGCGGCGCGATCCTTCGCGTAGTCGAGGAACACGCGCGGGTACATCAGGTAGGACGCGAGCTGGTAGTCGGTGACTTCGCGGCCGATCTTCTGCGCGACATCCAGGCGCGTCGCTTCGAGATCGACCGGCGGCAGCACTTCGCCGGGCCGCACGGTGAGCGGCGTGGCGCCGTTCAGCACCTTCGCCTGCAGCGCCTTCGGGAAACCGCCCACCGGCTGGCCGATGTCGCCGCGCATCAGCTGCACGACGGACTCCGGGAAGGCAATCTGCGTCGCCGGGTCCTCGACCTGCGCGCGGCTGAGCCCGCTCGTGACCATCATGATCGCCATGTCGCCGACGACCTTCGAAGTCGGGGTCACCTTCACGATGTCGCCGAACATGTCATTGACGTCGGCATAGGCCTGCGCCACCTCGGGCCAGCGCGCCTCGTCGATGCCGAGCGCACGCGCCTGCTCGCGCAGGTTGGTGTACTGGCCGCCCGGCATGCCGTGCACATAGACCTCGGAGGCGCCCGCGCGGATGTCGCTCTCGAACGCGGCGTAGCCCTGGCGCACCTGCTCCCAGTAGGACGAGAGCTTGCGCAGGTTCGCCGTGTCGATGCCGGGATCACGCTCGCCGTGGCGCAGCGCCTCGGCGATCGAGCCGAGGTTCGGCTGCGAGGTGAGCCCGCTCATCGCGTCGATCGCGCCGTCGACCGCATCGCAGCCCGCCTCGGCGGCCGCGAGCACGCTCGCGGCGGCGATGCCGCTCGTGTCGTGCGTATGGAAGTGCAGCGGCAGGCCCGTCTCGGCCTTGAGCGCCGTGACGAGCGCGCGCGCCGCGGCCGGCCGGCACAGGCCCGCCATGTCCTTGATGCCGATGATGTGCGCACCCGCCGCCTTCAGTTCGCGCGCGAGCTTCACGTAGTAATCGAGCGTGTATTTCTTCTCGCGCGGATCGGACAGGTTGCCCGTGTAGCAGATCGCCGCCTCGCACAGCCGGCCGCTCTCGAGCACGGCATCCATCGCGACGCGCATGTTCTCGACCCAGTTGAGCGAATCGAACACGCGGAACACGTCGACGCCGCAGGCCGCCGCCTGCCGCACGAAATAGCGCACGACGTTGTCGGGATAGTTCGTGTAGCCGACGGCGTTCGAGGAGCGCAGCAGCATCTGCAAGAGCAGGTTCGGCATGCCCTCGCGGAACTGCGTGAGGCGCTCCCAGGGGTCTTCCTTCAGGAAGCGCATCGCGACATCGAAGGTCGCCCCGCCCCAGCACTCCACCGAAAACAGCTGCGGCAGCAACTGCGCGTAGTATGGCGCGATCGCCGCCATGTCGATGGTGCGCATGCGCGTCGCGAGCAGCGACTGGTGCGCATCGCGCATCGAGGTGTCGGTCAGCAGCACGCGCTTCTCGGCGAGCATCCACTGCGCGAACTTCTCCGGCCCGAGTTCGTCGAGCTTCTGCTTCGTGCCGGCAGGTGGCGCCGCCTTGAGCGCCACCTTCGGCAGGCGCGCGAGCCCGAGCCGCGCGGGTCGCGGGCGGGCCTTCGTCTCGGCGTTGCCGTTGACGATGGTCTCGGCGAGGTAGGTCAGCATGCGCGTGGCGCGGTCGCGCTTGCGCGGGAAGCGGAACAGCTCCGGCGTCGTGTCGATGAAGCGGGTGGTGTACTCGCCGTTCGCGAACGCCGGGTGCGTGATCACCTGGTCGAGGAAGCGCAGGTTCGTGACGACGCCGCGGATGCGGAACTCCCACAGCGCGCGATGCATGCGCGCGGAGGTTTCCTCCGCGGTGGGCGCCCAGGCCGTCACCTTCACGAGCAGCGAATCGTAGGAGCGCGTGATGATCGCGCCCGTGTACGCGGTGCCGGCATCGAGGCGGATGCCGAAGCCCGCGGGGCTGCGATAGGCGGTGAGGCGGCCGTAGTCCGGGATGAACCCGTTCTCCGGATCCTCGGTCGTGATGCGGCATTGCAGGGCATGCGCCATTACCCGGATGCCGTCCTGCGCCGGCACGCCGCTCCCGGGCGTGCCGATGCGGGCACCGGCCGCGATGCGGATCTGCGCCTTCACGATGTCGATCCCGGTCGCGCACTCGGTGACGGTGTGCTCGACCTGGATGCGCGGATTGACCTCGATGAAATAGAACTTGCCGGTATCGGCGTCCTGCAGGAATTCGACCGTGCCGGCGTTCAGGTACTGCACCGCGCGCCCGATCGCGAGGCCCGCCTCGCACAACCCGGCGCGCTGCGCGTCCGAGAGGAACACCGCCGGCGCCCGCTCGACCACTTTCTGGTTGCGCCGCTGCACCGTGCAGTCGCGCTCGAAGAGGTGCACGAGGTTGCCATGGCGGTCGCCGAGGATTTGCACTTCGAGGTGGCGCGCACGGCGCACGAGCTTCTCGAGGTAGACCTCGTCGTTGCCGAAGGCTGCCAGCGCCTCGCGCCGCGCGACCGGCAGCAGTTCCGCGAGCTGCGCGTCGTCTTCGATGACCCGCATGCCGCGCCCGCCGCCACCCCAGCTCGCCTTGAGCATCACCGGGTAGCCCACTTCGCGCGCCAGCGCCTGGCCGGCCGCAATGTCCGCCGGCAGCGGCGGCGTGGCCGGCATCACCGCCACGCCCGCGGCCACCGCCGCGTTGCGCGCCGACACCTTGTTGCCGAGCGTGCGCATGTTCGCCGGGGTGGGTCCGACGAAGATCACCCCGTCGCGCTCGCAGGCTTCCGCGAAATCGGGGTTCTCGGAGAGGAACCCGTAGCCGGGGTGGATGGCATCGGCGTGCGACTCGCGGGCGATGCGCAGCACGTCCTCGATGTCGAGGTAGGCCTCGACGGGTCCCTTGCCGTGGCCGACGAGGTAGGCCTCGTCCGCCTTGGTCCGGTGCAAGGAAAAGCGGTCCTCGCGCGAATAGATCGCGATGGTGCGAATGCCGAGCTCGGTGGCGGCCCGCATGACGCGGATCGCGATCTCGCCCCGATTCGCGACCAGCAGGCTGCGAATGCGTTTTTCCCGGATGGCCACGAAACCTGCCTGATTTGCTGAAGGGAACGGCGCCCGTGGCGCTGGCGGATGGCCGGGCCGGGCCTGCCCGATCATAGCCGCGTAAGGCGCCGACTGTCGCGCCTCGGTAAACTCGTACCATGCTTACCATCGCCATCCACGGCGGCGCCGGCACCCTGCCGCGCGCCGAAATGACGCCCTCCCAGGAAGCCGCCTACCGGGCCGGCCTCGGGGCCGCGCTCGACGCCGGCTTCGAGGTGCTCGAGCGCGGCGGCAGCAGCGTCGACGCGGTGACCGCCGCGGTGCGGATCCTCGAGGACGACCCGCTCTTCAACGCGGGACGCGGCGCGGTGCTAACCCACGAGGGCACGGTCGAACTCGACGCCTCCGTCATGGAGGGGCGAAACCTCGCGGCCGGTGCGATCGCGGGCGTGTCGCATGTGCGCCATCCGGTCGAGCTGGCGCGGGCCGTGATGGAGCACTCCCCGCATGTGCTGCTGATCGGCGCGGGTGCGGAGGAATTCGCCCATGCGCGAGGCCTCGAAACCGTGCCGAACGACTGGTTCAAGACCGAGGTGCGCAAGGCGCAGCTGCGCCGGGTGCTGGTCGGCGACACGCGGCCGGCGAACGAACTGTCGGCGCTCGGCACGGTGGGCGCGGTCGCCCGCGACGGCGCGGGCAACCTCGCCGCCGCCACCTCGACCGGCGGCATGACAGGCAAACGCTACGGGCGCGTGGGCGATTCGCCGATCATCGGCGCGGGCACCTACGCCGACAACCGCTGCTGCGCCGTCTCGGCCACCGGCCATGGCGAGTACTTCATCCGCACGGCCGTCGCGCACGACATCTACGCGCGCATGGCCTATGGCGGCGCCACGCTGCAGGCGGCCGCGGACGCGGTGGTCATGGACCGCCTCGCGAAGATGGGTGGCGAAGGCGGCATCATCGCGGTCGGTGCCCGCGGCGAGGTCGTGATGAGCTTCAACAGCGAGGGGATGTTCCGCGGCAGCCGCACTTCCGAGGGCAGGCGGGAAGTGGCGATTTACCGGGATCATTAGGAGGAGCGGGCGAACAGACTTCAGCGAACAGCTTGCAGCCAGGCCACCCGCCCGGCCGGGACAGCCAGCCTGGCGACCCGCGCTCCTGGCTGCAGGCTGCAAGCTGTGCGCTGCCGGCTTTCCGCTGCTACCCCGCCGTCCGCAATTCCCGCGCGGCGAGGACCACCGTGGCCTCGCCGAGGTCCGCCTCCTCGAGCACGGCATGCCGATTGCGGCCCTGCTCCTTGGCGAGATAGAGCGCGCGATCAGCGATCCGGACGATGAGATCGTGCGATGAATCGCGTCCCGGCCGCAGTGACGCGACGCCGACGCTCACCGTGACGTGCGGCTGGGTGAGCGAGCGCTCGTGCGGGATCGCGAGCCCGGCGACCGCGTCGAGTATGGCGCGAGCCACCTGCTCGCCGCCCTCCCGGTCGGCGCCCGGCAGCACGGCTATCATTTCCTCGCCGCCGTAACGCGCCACGCAGTCGCGCGGCCGCGTGCCGGCCGCGTGCCGGATGGCGCGGGCCACGTCGCGCAGGCACCGATCGCCCGCCTGGTGCCCGTAGCGGTCGTTGTAGGCCTTGAAGTGGTCGATGTCGATCATCACGACCGTGACGACGTCGCGGTCGCGGATGGCCTGCTGCCAGATGCGATGGATCTCGCCCTCGAGCGCGGCGCGGTTCAGCAATCCCGTGAGCCCGTCGTGCGTGGCTACCTCGCGCAGCAGGCGCCGGTCGAGGAAGGCGGCGCGGTTGGCGTGCTCGAGCGCGTAGCAGCCCGCGCCGGCGTAGAGGTTCGCGCAGATGAGAAGGAAGGCGAGGTAGAGGCCGAATTGCGGCGGCATGCTGCCCGCGGCCGCTGCAACCAGGAAGCCCGCCAGCGTCAGCAGGTTGGTGCGCACGGCGGCCTTGAAGGACAGGCCGAGCATGAAATAGAAGAAGAAGACCGCGATGATGAGGCGCGCATAGATGAAGGTGGTGAGCGCGCCCTCGGCCTTCACCGCAAGCAGCACGGTCGCGAGGCCGTAGAACGGCGCGAAGAGGTGCACGAACGGCCAGTACCAGCGGTAGAGGCGGCCTGACGTGAGTACGATCGCGATCAGCACGAGCGGAATGTGCACGCCGAAGCGGACCGCATCCGGCACGCCGTGCGCATCGGCACCGATGAGCGTGCGATCGAGGATCGCGAGCCCGAAGATCGTCGCGAGCGCGATGCACAGGCCGCTTCTCACGAGGCGGCGGCGCGAGAGCCGGTACTCGGCGACGAATTCGGTTTCGAGTTCTGCGGGAAAGCGCAGCCAGGGGAAGCCGGTGCGCAGCGTGCGGGCTACGAGCGACTCACCCTCTTGCGGTTGCGTCGCCGTGGACACGCGGTCAGGGCGCGGGGGCGTCGGTCTCGCGCGGCGTCTTCACCCGGGTCCGCCACACGTCGTAAGGATCCCAGCCTCGGCTGGCGGCCGCCTGCGGCGCACGTTCCCTCTGCGCGGCGGCGGGCATCGTCGGCTCGTTGGCGGCGACGAGCGTGGAGGATACGAATCCGTCGGCCCCGAAAGGCTTGGTTGTTTTCATCGTCGGGGGGTCTCGTCCCTGGACTGGTCTGATTGATTGTCGGGGGCGATTTTAATCCTTTCCCTGAGACAGCGGGGAGGCAAAATCGTGACACTGATATGTCAAATCAGGGCTTTGCGCCGATTCTGTGAGCTAGTTCTCGAAATACCGGGCGAGGTAAGCCCCGAAAGTGCCGGTATCAGCAGCCTCGATTGCCTGCTGCCGAACGAGCGAGGCCTCCGCACCCCCCTGGAACTCCGCGAGCCGCGCGGTATTGGGGGGGTAGAGCTCGAGGAAATAGGCCTTGTGCGTGCTCGACATGCGTTGCGCGAGGTCGAAGAAGGACTCGCCGGTCGACTCGAGCTCGTGCATCAGCCGGGCCGACGGCGTGCGCGCGACATCGCGCACTTTCTCCGCCTGCACCGCCAGTGCCTGCGAGTAGGGACGGGCCGGATCGTCCCCATCGAGGATCTCGCAGAGGCCGGTCATGCCGTCGAGCAGCTCGCGGGCCCAGTCGACGAGCCGCGCCGGCCGGCCGTCCCGCTGCAGCACGAGGCCTGGCTCGCGGCCGCGGCGCGCGACGAGCACGTGGTTGCGGTCGAGGGCCTCCTGCTCTTCGTCGCCGATCGGCGCGCTCTCGCGCAACAGGCACAGTGCGAGGAAGGCCTCGAGGAAACGCAGCTTCGCCTGGTTGACACCCACCGGGTCGAAGGCGCTGACATCGAGCGCGCGCACTTCGACGTATTCGACCCCGCCGCGCAGCAGCGCCTTGGTCGGCCGCTCGCCCGAGCGCGCGACACGCTTCGGCCGGATGTTGCTGTAGTACTCGTTCTCGATCTGCAGCAGGTTGGCGTTGAGCTGGCGCCACTGCCCGTCGACTTCCACGCCGAGCGCCTCGTAGGGCGGATAGGGCGTGCTGATCGCCCGCGTGAGGTCGTGCACGTACTCGTCGAGGCTGTTGACCGAGACCGACACGCCCGCCTGCTTGCGGTTGCGGTAGCCGAGATCGCTCATGCGCAGCGAGGTGGCGTACGGCTCCCAGGCCGTGGCCCCCGACTGCGCGGGCAACGTCTCGCCGCGCACGCGCAGGAATGAGCTGCAGACCGCCGGCGAGACCCCGAACAGGTACAGCACGATCCAGCCGTGGCGCCGGTAGTTGCGCAGCAGGTCGAAATAGGCCGCGGAGCGCAGCGCGGCGCTGCCGGCGCGCTCGCGCAGCGCGGCGTATGGCTCCCAGAACTTCTCCGGGAACGAGTAATTGAAGTGCACGCCCGAGATCGCCTGCATGACGCGCCCGTAGCGCAGGCCGAGCCCCTCGCGATACACGGTCTTCATGCGCCCGACGTGCGAGCTGCCGTACTGCGCGATGGGGATCGACTCGTCGCCGTCGATGCGGCAGGGCATCGAAGTGGCCCACAGCCGCTCCTCGCCGAGGTGCCGGTAGACGAACTGGTGCATGTCGCACAGGTACTGCAGCAGTTCCCAGCTCGTCGTGAAGGTCGGGGTGACGAGCTCGATCAACGCCTCGGAATAGTCGGTCGTGAACTGCTCGTTCGTCAGCGCGGAGCCGAGCGCGCGCGGATGCGGGGTCGTGGCGATGCGCCCGTCCGGGGTGACGCGCAGCGACTCCTTCTCCACGCCGCGCAGGCCGCCGCGCAGCAGCGGCGCACCGCCTCCGTTGACGAGCAGGGCGAGTCGCCGCTCGAAGCTGCGGTCGATGGCGGGTGCGGGCATGGGGCTACCAGGGCGTGCGGCGCAGGAGCACGTCGCGCAGCAGGGTGAAATCGCCGCGCAGGCTGTAGAGGGGGTGGCTGAAGGTCGCCGGCCGGTTCTTCTCGAAGACGAAATGCCCGATCCACGCGCAACCGTAGGCGAGGACCACGGCGGCGGGCAGCAAGCGCCATTGCCGGGTGGCGAGCGCGAATACGGCGATCGCGAGCAGCGCGAGCGTGCCGATCACGTGCAGGCGGCGCGAGACGGGATGGCGGTGCTGCCCGAGGTAGAACGGGTAGAACTCGCGGAAGCTGCCGAATTCACGGGCCATGGTGGGGGCATCTTGCCGCGTTGCCGGCGGCGGGCGCAATCACGCGCCTGCGGCGCAGCGGGCGGCGAGCGCCCGCAGGGTCTGCGGCAGGTCGTGCCGCAAGGTCGCGAGGATGAGCCACTGCGGCACCGGGTAGCGCGGCACGACCCGCACACGATAGATCGCGAGCGTCGTGGCGCCCCCGTCGAGCGGCAGGAGTGTCCAGCGCCCCTCGTGCTCGCGCAGGCCGCCGCTGACGTTGCTGATGCGCACCTCGTGCGGCGGGCTGTAGTCGGCGCGAAAGACGAAGCGGATCCGCGGCAGGTACCAGCGCAGGTTGACCACCTGCTCGACCAGCTCGTGGCTGCCATCCGGGGCGGAGGCGATCACGCGGCAGGATTCGAGGCGCGGCACGAAGCGCAGCGCCTCCCGGCAGGAGGTCATCACCTTGAACACCCGCGCCGGAGGCGCCGCGATGCGGATCGCGGCGACAGCGCCGCGCGCCTCCCCGTCGGGGGCGTCGGCGGCATCGGTGGCGACCACCACCTCCCCGGCGAGCGCGCGGGCAAGGTCGGCCTCGGTCAGGGGCGCCGCGAGCGTCAGGGCAGCGGCAAGCCAGGGCAACAGGGGCATCGTGCCCCGAGTATGGCCGGTCATTGTCCGTTCAGGTACCGCGCGCTACCGTTGCAGGCATGCTGCGCCGATGCGCCCTGCTGCTGTTCGCCCTCTGCTGCGCCCCCGGGGCCTGGGCCGACAGCCTGCGCTGCGGCACGCGGCTCGTCGTCGAAGGCACGACCCGCGACCAGGTCACCACCTGGTGCGGCGCGCCTTCCGACGTGCAGGAGCGCCGCGTGCTGCGCCCGCCCATCATCTGGTACAACGGCCGCCCGGTGCGCGTGGCCGGTGACCGCCATGTCGAAGTGCAGGTCGAGATCTGGACCTACAACCTCGGCCCGAACAAGCTGATGAGGCGCCTGACGATCGAGGACGGCGAAGTGACCGGGATCGAGACGCTCGGCTACGGCTATCGCGGCAAGCAGAAGGGCGGCGGGTGAGCGAAGGGACGGCCGCTTTCGGATTGCGCCTCGCGCAGCCTGCGGACGACGGCGCGATCGCCTCGATCATCCGTAGCGTGATGCCTTCCTTCGGCGCCTGCGGCCCGGGCTTTGCCATCAACGACCCGGAAGTGGACGCGATGAGCAGCGCCTACCGGCGCCCGCGCGCGGCCTATTTCGTCGTCGAGCAGGCCGGCCGCATCGTCGGCGGCGGCGGCATCGCCCCGCTCGAGGGCGGGCCGTTCCAGACCTGCGAGCTGCGCAAGATGTACTTCCTGCCGGAGGCACGCGGCCAGGGGGCCGGCGCGAGCCTGCTGGCGCGCTGCCTTGCGGTCGCACGCGGCTTCGGCTACCGCTCCTGCTACCTCGAAACGCTCACCGGCATGGACGCCGCGCAGAAGCTATACCGGCGCGCCGGGTTCAAGCCGCTGCCCGCGCCGCTCGGCGCGACGGGCCACCACGGCTGCGACCGCTATTTCCTGCTCGAGCTTCCCTGAGCGGCCAGCGCGCGCCGCGAGACGACCGCATAGCGCCAGGTGAGCAGGACGGCACAGGCGAAGAGCCCGGCGATCAGGCCCGTCCACACGGCGCTGGCACCCTGTCCGAGCACGACGCCGAAGCCGTAAGCCAGCGGAAAGCCCACGAGCCAGTACGCAACCACGTTCAGCACCATCGGCACGCGCGCGTCCTTGAAGCCGCGCAGCGCGCCGGCGGCCCCCACCTGCAGCCCGTCGGCCAGCTGGAAGGCCGCGACGAAGGCGAGCAGCTGCGTCGCGATCGCCAGCACCTGCGCATCGCTCGTGTAGGCACCCGCGACCTCGCGCCGCAGCGCGAGCAAGGCAAGCGCCGACAGCGCCATGACCGAGACGCACAGGAACATGCCGACCCATCCCGCGAAGCGCCCGGCCGCGGCGTCGCCGCCGCCGAGCCGGTGCCCGACATGGATCGTGGTCGCCGAATGCAGCGACAGCGGGACCATGAACATCAGCGACCCGTAGTTGACGGCGATCGCGTGCGCGGCGAGCACGGTCGAGCCGAAGGCGCCGAGCATCAGGCCCGCCGATGCGAACAGCCCGCCCTCGGCGAGCACGCTGCCGCAGATTGGCAGGCCGAGCGCGAGGATTTCGCGCAGGCGCGCCCCGCTCGGCGCTTCGAAGCGCCGCAGCGGCGCGAACGGTGCGTAGCGGCGATGCCGGCGCATGTAGCGCCACATGAAGAGGAACACGGTCCAGCTCGCGAGCGCCGTGCCGACGCCGCAGCCGACCGCGCCGAGCGCCGGCAAGCCGAAGTGCCCGTACATGAAGACATAGTTGCCCGCCACGTTGGCCGCGAAGCCGAGCGCCGCGGTGTACATGACGGGCCGCGTCCAGCCGATCCCCTCGCTCGAAAAGCGCAGCGCGAAGAACGCGTACAGGGCGGGCACGCCGAACGCCACGGCACGCACATAGCGCGCCGCGAGGTCGGCGACCTCCGGCGGTATCGCGATCGCGATCAGCACGGGCCGCGCGAACATCAGCGCGGCGAAGGTCACGAGCGACATCGCAAGCGACAGCCACAGGGCATTGCGCGTGAAGCTGCCGACATCGCCGTCGCGGCCCGCGCCGTAGGCATGCGCCACCGTCGGCGACAGCGCCATCAGCAGGCCGAGGCCGCCGAGGTTGAAGAACGACACGTAGTTCGCCCCGACGGCGACGGCGGCGAGGTCGCGCGCGCCGAGCCAGCCGGCCATGACCGTGTCGGCCGTGACCATGCCGGCCGTGGCGAGGTTGTTGATGAGCAGGGGCAGGGCGAGATGCGCGATCGACGCGGCATCCGCCCGCGCCCGCGACAGGCGTGACGGCATCGGGATTGGCTGGCGGGACGGGGAGCATGGCATTCTATCCCCATATGCTCGCCGGAACAGCCATCAGGCGCGTCGCCGTGCTCGGCGGCCAGCGCATCCCCTTCGCGAGGGCCCACGGGGCGTATGCCGCGGTCGGCAACCCGGACATGCTGGGCGCCGTGATGCGCGCGATGGTCGCGAAGTACGGCCTTGCGGGCCTGCGCCTCGGCGACGTGATCGCCGGCGCGACCATCAAGCACTCGAAGGACTTCAACCTCGTGCGCGAGTGCGTGCTGGCGAGCGGCCTCGACCCGCAGACGCCCGGCCTCGACGTCCAGCGCGCCTGCGGCACGAGCCTCGAGGCGGCGATCCTGGTCGCCAACAAGATCGCGCTTGGCCAGATCGACGCCGGAATCGCGGGCGGTGTCGACTCGGTGAGCGACGTGCCGATCGTCTATCCGCGCTCCTACCAGCAGAAGCTGCTGCGCAGCTACCGCGGCCGCAGCCTCGGTGCGCGCCTCGCGCCGTTTTTCGGGCTGCGGCCGCGCGACTTCAAGCCGGTGATGCCCGCCGTGGTCGAGCCGCGCACGGGCCTGTCGATGGGCGAGCACTGCGAGCAGATGGCGAAGACCTGGCAGGTCTCGCGCGAGGCGCAGGACGAGCTCGCGCTGGCGAGCCACCAGAAGGCCGCGGCCGCATGGCAGGCGGGCTTCTACGGCGACCTCGTGGTCGACTACGAGGGGCTCGCGGCCGACAACAACATCCGCCCGGACACCTCCCTCGGGCAGCTCGCGAAGCTGAAGCCCTCCTTCGATCGCAGCGCCGCGGGCACGCTCACCGCGGGCAACAGCACGCCGCTCACCGACGGCGCCTCCGCCGTGCTGCTCGCCTCGGAAGAGTGGGCGCAGGCGCGCGGCCTGCCGGTGCTCGCCTGGCTGCGCTACGGCAAGGCCTGGGCGGTCGACTACGTGGGCGGCCACGAGGGCCTGCTGATGGCGCCCGCCTACGCGGTCCCCGCGATGCTGAAGGACGCCGGGCTCACGCTGCAGGACTTCGATTTCTACGAGATCCACGAGGCCTTCGAGGCGCAGGTGCTGTGCACGCTCGCCGCGTGGGAATCGGCGGATTTCTGCCGCGAACGCCTCGGCCTCGCGCAACCGCTCGGCCGCATCGATCGCGCGAAGCTGAACCTGAAGGGTGGCAGCGTCGCGATCGGCCATCCGTTCGCGGCCACCGGCACGCGCATCGTGGCGACGCTCGCGAAGATGCTCGCGGAACATCCGCAGGCACGCCGCGGCCTCATTTCGGTCTGCACCGCCGGCGGCATGGGCGTGACCGCCATCCTCGAGCGGCCGACAGCATGAAGCTTGCGAGCCTGAAACACGGCCGCGACGGCCGCCTCGTCGTCGTGAGCCGCGATCTCACGCGCTGCGCCGCCGCCGAGGGCATCGCGCCGACGATGCAGGCGGCGCTCGACGACTGGGCCACGACCGCACCGCTCCTCGCTGCGCTTGCCGCCCGTCTCGAGGCGGGCAGTGTCGCGGCGGCGCAGCCTTTCGATCCGCGGGCCTGCGCCGCGCCGCTGCCGCGCGCCCACCATTGGGTCGACGGCAGCGCCTACGTGAACCACGTGGAGCTCGTGCGCAAGGCGCGCGGTGCCGCCATGCCCGACACCTTCTGGACCGACCCGCTCGTCTACCAGGGCGGCTCCGACGACCTGCTCGGCCCGACCGACGAGGCGCGCTTCGCGAGCGAGGATTTCGGCATCGACCTCGAGGCCGAGGTGGCGGTGATCGTCGATGACGTGCCGATGGGCGCCACGCCCCAGGCCGCGGCGAATCGCATCCGCCTGCTTGTGCTCGTCAACGACTGGTCGCTGCGCAACCTGATTCCCGGCGAGCTCGCGAAAGGTTTCGGCTTCTACCAGTCGAAGCCCGCGACGGCGTTCTCCCCGCTCGCCGTCACGCCCGACGAGCTGGGCGACGCCTGGCGCGACGGCAAGGTCCACCTGCCGCTCGTGAGCCGCATCAACGACGCGCCGTTCGGTGCACCCGACGCGGGCGTCGACATGACCTTCAGCTTCCCGCAGCTCATCGCCCATGCAGCGCGCACCCGGCGGCTCGGCGCGGGCGCCATCGTCGGCTCCGGCACGGTGTCGAACTACGACCGTAGCCGCGGCTCGAGCTGCCTCGCCGAGAAGCGCACGCTCGAACTGCTGGCCGGCGGCAAGCCGCAGACGCCCTTCCTGCGATTCGGCGATCGCGTGCGCATCGAGATGTTCGACGCGGCAGGGAGCAGCCTGTTCGGGGCCATCGACCAGCGCGTGGCCCGGGCCGACTGACCGCGATATCCTTGGCGACCATGGGTGATTTCACGACGCTGATGGCCCGCGACGGCCACGAATTCCAGGCCTATGTCGCCGCCCCTTCGGGCAAGCCGCGCGGCGCCGTCGTGGTGCTCCAGGAAATCTTCGGCGTGAACCGCAGCATCCGCGCGGTTGCCGATCGCTATGCCGCGGAGGGCTACACCGCCATCGCGCCCGCCCTCTTCGATCGCGTGCGCCGCGGCATCGAGCTCGGCTACACCGCCGAGACGGTACAGGAGGGCCTCGGCTACATGATGCAGGTCGGCAAGGAGCAATTCCTCGCCGACACCGGCGCCGCGGTGAATGCCGTGAAGGGCTCGGGCAAGGTCGGCGTCGTGGGCTTCTGCTGGGGCGGGACCATCGCGTATGTCGCCGCCTGCCGGCTGCCGGTCGCGGCCGCGGCGAGTTACTACGGATCGAGCATCCCGAAGTTCCTCGACGAGGCGCCGCGCTGCCCCGTGCTCTACCACTTCGGCGGGCAGGACCCCAGCATCCCGCCTGCCACCGTCGAGAGCATCCGCGCGGCGCATCCGGCGGGCGTGTTCCACGTTTATCCGGCCGATCACGCCTTTGCCAACGCCGACCGCCCGCAATTCCATGCGCCGAGCGCGCAACTCGCGCTCGAGCGCACGCTCGCCTTCTTCGCCGGCCACGTCGGCTGAGCTTCGGGGATCAAGCCATGCTACTGAAAGACGCGTCGCTGCTCCGGCAGCAGTGCTATATCGACGGCCAGTGGACCGGCGCGGACTCGGGCGGCAGCCTCGATGTCGCCAATCCGGCATCCGGTGAAAAACTCGGCACGGTGCCGAATGCGGGCGCCGCGGAAACGCGCCGCGCCATCGAGGCGGCGGCGCGCGCCTTCCCGGCCTGGGCCGCGCGCACCGCGAAGGACCGCGGCCAGGTCCTGCGGCGCTGGAGCGACCTGATGCTCGCGAACCAGGACGACCTCGCGGCGCTGATGACCGCCGAGCAGGGCAAGCCGCTCGCGGAATCGAAGGGCGAGATCGCCTACGCCGCCTCGTTCCTCGAATGGTTCGGCGAAGAGGGCAAGCGGATCTACGGCGATCTGATCCCGGGCCACCAGCCCGACAAGCGCCTGCTCGTGCTGCGCCAGCCGGTCGGCGTCGTGGCCGCCATCACGCCGTGGAACTTCCCGTCGGCGATGATCACGCGCAAGGCCGGCCCGGCGCTCGCCGCCGGCTGCACTTTCGTGTGCAAGCCCGCGACGCAGACGCCCTATTCGGCGCTCGCCATGGCGGAGCTTGCCGCGCGCGCGGGCGTGCCGGCCGGCGTGCTCAACATCGTGACCGGCAGCGCCACGGCCATCGGCGGCGAGATGACGTCGAACCCGATCGTGCGCAAGATCACCTTCACGGGTTCCACCGAGATCGGCAAGAAGCTGATGGCGCAGAGCGCGGCCACGCTGAAGAAGCTCTCGCTCGAGCTCGGCGGCAACGCACCCTTCATCGTGTTCGACGACGCCGACCTCGACGCCGCCGTGCAGGGCGCGATCGCGAGCAAGTACCGCAACACCGGCCAGACCTGCGTGTGCGCCAATCGGCTGCTCGTGCAGGACGGCGTCTACGAGGCCTTCACCGCGAAGCTCACCGAGGCCGTGGCGCGCCTGCGGGTCGGCGACGGCCTGAAGGGCGTCACCGACCAGGGGCCGCTGATCGACGCCAAGGCGCTCGCCAAGGTCGAGGAGCACATCAACGACGCGGTCGCGAACGGCGCGCAGGTCGCCTACGGCGGCAAGCGGCACGCGCTCGGCGGCACCTTCTTCCAGCCGACGATCCTGACGAACGTGACGCCGAAGATGATGGTCGCGCGCGAGGAGACCTTCGGCCCCATAGCGCCGCTCTTTCGCTTCCGGACCGAGGCCGAGGCACTCGAGATGGCGAACGACACGGAGTTCGGGCTCGCCGCCTACTTCTACACGCGCGACCTCGCGCGCTCCTGGCGCGTGCAGGAGGGGCTCGAGTACGGCATCGTCGGCGTCAACACCGGCATCATCTCGACCGAGGTGGCGCCCTTCGGCGGCATCAAGGAATCGGGCTTCGGCCGCGAAGGCTCGCGCTACGGCATCCTCGATTACACCGAACTGAAGTACGTCTGCGTCGGCGGCGTCGCCTGACAAGGGCCCGCCATGCCGCACTACCTCGGTTCACGGGACCTGCCGCGGGATGGCGGCGAGCGCGTCGGCGTGCTGCTGGTCAATTCCGGCTCGCCCGACTCGGCCTCCGCGCGCGACGTCCGCCGCTTCCTGCGCGGCCTGCTGTCCGATCCGCGGGTGGTCGAGCTGCCGCGCTGGCTGTGGCTGCCGATCCTGCACGGGATCATCCTGCCGATCCGGCCACTGCGCAGCCGGCAGCGCTACCGCGAGATGTTCGACGCCGGCCGCTCGCCGCTGCTGCTGCTGTCGGAAGCGCTGCGCGCCGGCCTCGAGGATGAACTCGCGCAGCGGCTCGCAGCGCCGGTGAGCGTCGCGATCGGCATGCTCTACTCGAGTCCCTCGGTCGAGGCCGCGATGCAGGGGCTGCTCGACGGCGGCGCGCGGCGCATGCTCGTGCTGCCGCTTTTCCCGCAGTACTGCGGCGTGACGACCGGCGCCGTCATCGACCGCGTGGGCAAGGTGCTCGGCCGCCTGCGCTGGGTGCCCGAGCTGCGCTACGTGACCGACTACCACGACGATGCGGACCACATCGAGGCGCTGCGCGCGAGCATCGCCGCGCACTGGGCGACCCATGGCCGCACCAGCCACCTGCTGCTGTCGTGGCACGGCGTGCCGAGCGCTTACTGCGAGAAGGGCGACCCGTACCGCGAGCGCTGCCACGCCACCGCGCGGCGGCTCGCCGAGGCGCTGCAACTGCACGACGGCGAATGGAGCGTCGCCTTCCAGTCGCGCTTTGGCGGCGGCCGCTGGCTGCGGCCCTACACCGAGGAAGTGCTCGAGTCGCTGCCGGCGCGCGGCGTGCACTCGGTCACGGTCGCCTGCCCCGGCTTTGCGGTCGATTGCCTCGAGACGCTCGACGAGATCGCCGTCGAGGATCGCGCGCGCTTCCTGCGCGTCGGCGGCACGCGGCTCGATTACGTGCCGGCACTCAACGCGAGGCCCGAGCAGGTCGAGGCGCTCGGCCGCCTCGTCGTCGCGCACGCGCGCGGCTGGATCGGCGCCGCGGCGGCCCGCGCGGCGGGCGGCTTCCCACGCATCGTGTCGGGCAGCTGACCGGCGCCGCTCCGCATGCTCGGCCGTTTCCTCGAACTGTCGGTCGCCACGACCGACATCCGGGCCTCGGTGGAGTTCTACGAGCGCCTCGGCTTCACGCAATGCGTCGCGGGCGACCACTGGCCGCATCCCTACGGCGTACTGACCGACGGGCGCCTGGTGATCGGCCTGCACCAGTACCGCTTCGCCTCCCCGTCGCTGACCTTCGTGCGCGCGGGCATCGCGCGGCACGTCGCGGCGATCGAGGCCACGGGTGCGCCGCTCGAGTTTCGCCGCACGGGCGAAGATGTCTTCAACGAGATCGGCTTTCGCGACCCCTCCGGCCACATGGTCACCGTGCTCGAGGCGCGCACCTATTCCCCGGCCAGCCGCGATCGCGACCAGCCCTCGCTGTGCGGCGATTTTTCCGAGTACAGCCTGCCCGCGCGCGACGCCGCGACGGCGCGCCGGCAATGGGAGAGCTTCGGCTTCGTCGCGCTCGACGACGCGCAATCCCCGGATGCGGGACCGCCGCCCTGGCGCCGGCTGTCGCTCACGAGCGATCACCTCGACCTCGCCCTGCACGCGCCCTCGTTCCACGCGCAGCCGCTGCTCGTGTTCACGGCCGCGGATCACGCGCAGCGGAGGGCGCGCCTCGCAGGGCTCGACGTCGCGTTCGCGCCCCGCCTCCCGGTCGGGCTCGACCCAGCCGTGCATGATCTCGTGGAAAGCCCCGAGGGACTTGCGATCCTGCTGGCGCCTGGCTAGCGGGCGGCTCGCTTCGTCGCAGGCCCGTCGCCCCGCCGTGTCCGCTGTGTCCGCCGCGCACGCGGGCCGGCGCGCCCGCTAGAATCGCCGGCCTCACTGTGCTGCGAGGCCATCATGCGCAAGATCCTGCTCGCCCTGTCGTTCGCCGCCGTGTTGCCGGCCCTCGCCGACGAGGGCATGTGGACGTTCGACAACTTCCCCGCCGCGACCGTCAAGGAAAAATACGGCGCGAACATCGACGGCGCCTGGCTCGACCGGGTCCGCCGCAGCACGATCCGGCTGTCGAACTGCACCGCGAGCTTCGTCTCGCCCGACGGGCTCATCCTCACGAACCACCACTGCGTCGAATCCTGCCTCGCCGAGCTGTCGTCGAAGGATGCGAGCTATGTGCAGACGGGCTACGTGTCGCGCAACCGCAAGGAGGAAATGCGCTGTGCGACGCAGGTCGCCGATGTCCTGCAATCGATGGAAGACATCACCGGCAAGGTGACTCAGGCCGCCGCCGGCCTCGGCGAGGCCGCCGCGAACGAGGCGCGCAAGCAGGCGCTCACGCGGCTCGAGCAGGCCTGCGAGAAGGACTCGAAGCAGAAGTGCGAGAGCGTCACGCTCTACCAGGGCGGCCAGTACTTCCTCTACAAGTACAAGCGCTACGACGACGTGCGCCTCGTGCTTGCGCCCGAGGCCGATATCGCCTCCTTCGGCGGCGATCCGGACAACTTCCAGTTCCCGCGCTGGTCGCTCGATTTCTCGATGCTGCGCGCCTACGAGAACGGCAAGCCGGCGAAGACGCCGGACCACCTGCCGATCAGCTTCGCCGGCCCTGCGGCGGGCCAGCTCGTGTTCGTGTCGGGCCACCCCGGATCCACGGCGCGCCTCGAAACGCGCGCCGAACTCGAGTTCGAGCGCGATCTCGCGCTGCCGATCTGGCTGCTGCGCTACTCCGAGCTGCGCGGCCGCTACATCGAGTTCGGCAAGACGGGCGAAGCCGCGGCGCGGATCGTCGAAGCGCCGCTCAATTCGCTCGAGAACGGCATCAAGGTCAGGCGCAAGCTGCAGGACGCCCTGCACGAGGACTCGCTGCTAGAGGGCAAGGGTGCGGCCGAGGCGGCCTTGCGCGCGAAGATGGCGGGCGACACGGGCTTCGGCGATCCCTGGGCCGATATCGCGAAGGCCACGGGCATCGAACGCGGCCTCTACCTGCCGTACCTCTTCCTCGAGGGAGCGGGCGGCTTCAACAGCGCCACCTTCCGCTACGCACGCGCACTGGTGCGCGCCGCGGCCGAGCGCGGCAAACCGAACACCGAGCGGCTGCGGGAGTACACGGACAGCGCGCTGCCGCGCCTCGGGCAGCAGGTGCTCGCCGCCGTGCCGGTCTATCCCGAGCTCGAGAACCTGACGCTGTCGTTCTCGCTCGAGCGTATGCGCGAGTGGCTTGGCCCCGATCATCCGGTCGTGCGGCAGCTCCTCGCGAAGGACTCGCCGGACCACCTCGCCGCGAGCCTGGTCGCCGGTACGCAGCTCGCGGACCCGGCGCTGCGCAAGCAGCTCTGGGACGGCGGCGCGGCGGCGATCGCCGCATCGAGCGACCCGATGATCCGGCTCGCGATCGCGATCGACGAACCGTCGCGGGCGCTGCGCAAGCGCTTCGAGGACGAGGTCGAGGCGCCGATCGCGGCGGCGTCGGAGAAGATCGCCGCGGCCCGCTTCAAGGCCTACGGCACGAACGTGTATCCGGACGCTACCTTCACGCTGCGCCTCAACTACGGCACGGTCGCGGGCTGGAACGAGGCCGGCAAGGTAGTCGCGCCGTTCACGCGCCTCGCGACGGCCTTCGAGCGCGCCACGGGCAGCTCGCCCTTCCTGATTCCCGCGAGCTGGCAGAAGGTGCGCGACTCGCTCGACATGCAGACACCGTTCTGCATCTCGACGACCAGCGACATCGTCGGCGGCAACTCGGGCAGTGCGCTGATCGACGCGCAGGGGCGCATCGTCGGCCTGATGTTCGACGGCAACATCCACTCGATCTCGGGCAATTACTGGTTCGACAGCGCCAAGAACCGCGGCATCGCCGTGCATCCCGCGATCATCCGCGAGGCCCTGCAGAAGGTGTACCACGCCGACTCGGTGCTCAGGGAACTCGGCGCGCGCTGAGGTCGAGCTCGACGTCGAGCCGGTCCTCGACCCGCAGCGCGCCGAGCATCACGCTGAAGGGCGTGAGCCCGAGCGCGCGCTGCTCCAGCGGGAAGCGCGCGCTGACATGCAGGCGATCGGCCGCCGGCCGATCGACCTGCACCGGCACGTCGACCGCATGGCGCGCGCCACGCACCTCGAACTCGACCCGCGCCACGAAGTCGCGCGGCCCGCCGCTGAGCGCGACGGCGCGCGCGACGAGGTCGGGGAAGTGCGCGGCGTCGAGCACGTCCTCGCCGAGCAGGTTGCGGCGCGTCCCGTCGCGCGCCGAGTCCGGCACGGGCGCCGCGAATGACTCGCCGCGCCCGCTGCGCAGCCGCGGCTCGTCGACCTCGAAGCTGCCGACCGGCAGACGCAGTTCGAAGCGGCTCGCCGCGAGCGGCTCGCGCAGGTCGATCACGCCCGACAGGGCCCGCGACGCGATCACATGGTTGTGCCCGAGCGTCGCGAGCGCCCCACCGCGGTAGGCGAGCACGGCCAGCAGCGACTCCTCGCCGATCACCCGGTAACGCGTGACGCCGGCCGCGAGCGGCGTCACGCCCGCAGGTGGCGCTTCGGCCGGCGAAGGCGGCGCGCGGCGCACCGAGGGGCAGCCCGCGAGGCCCAGCGCGGCGATCATCGCCGCCCCGAAGGCCACCTTGCTAAACTGCCCGTTCCGCCCTGCCACGGAGCCGAGCATATGCCGATCCGCAATACCCTGGAACGCTGGGGCTCGGTCGCCAAGTTCTTCCATTGGGCGATCGTCGTGCTCGTGGTCACGCAGTTCGTGCTCGCCTTCATCGCGGAAGACCTGCCGCTCGGCATGCAGAAGCTGGCCGTGCTTGCGCGCCACAAGTCGGTCGGCATCACGATCCTCGCGCTCGCGACCCTGCGCCTGCTGTGGCGCGCCGCCAATCGCAACCCGCAGTTGCCGGCCGCGATGGCGGGCTGGGAGAGGCTCGGTGCGCGGGCCGCCCACGCGCTCCTCTATGCGCTGCTGTTTGCGGTGCCGCTCGCCGGATGGATCATGTCCTCGGCGAAGAATTTCCCCGTGTCCTGGTTCGGCCTCTTCCAGCTTCCCGACCTCGTCGCGCCGAGCGAAGCCACCTTCGACATCGCGAAGGAGGCGCACGAGGTCCTCGCCTTCACGCTGGGCGGCGTCGCGACCCTGCACCTGCTTGCTGCCCTCAAGCATCACTTCGTCAATCGCGACACGGTGCTGCGGCGGATGCTGCCGTTCGCGCGGGTGCCGGTCGTACTCGGCTTGCTGGCTGCCAGCGGTTTCTTCGCGGGCGATACGCTCGCGGCCGCGCCCGTCGCGGGCACCTGGACCGGCAATGCCGCGAGCGGCCGGCTGGAGTTCCAGTTCCGGCAGGCGGGCGCGGCCACATCGGGCGCGTTCGGCCAGTTCACGGTGACGCTCGTGACGGCGGCGGACGGCGCCCCGGTGCGACTCGCAGTCGCGGTCGATACCGCTTCGATCGGCACGAAGGACAAGGACCGCGATGGACTGCTGCGCTCCGCGGACCTGTTCGACACGGGCAAGTTCCCGCGGGCCGTTTTCGAAGCAAGCCGCATCAAGCACACCGCCGACGGGCACTACGAGGCATCCGGCACGCTGACGATCCGCGACCAGGCGCACGCGGTGACCCTGCCTTTCTTGCTGACCGCTCCCGCCGCCAACGCCGCGGGATGGCAGATCGCGGGTGAGCTGCCGATCAAGCGCCTCGATTACGGCGTGGGCCAGGGCGAGTGGCGCTCGACCGAAATGGTCGACGACGCCGTCACCGTCTCCTGGTCCGTCCTGCTGTCGCCCGCACGCTGAGTTGCCGCAATACTTCACCACCATCGATGAATGCGTGGATGCGACGCTCGCGCGCGTCGGCCGCCACGTCGTGCTCGGCCTGCCGCTCGGCATCGGCAAGCCGAACCTGGTCGCCAACGAGTTTTACCGGCGCGCCGCGCGCGACCCCACGCTGCGGCTGACCATCCTGACGGCGCTGTCGCTGTCGCGGCCGCGCGCGCGCGGCGACCTCGAGCGTCGCCTGCTCGAACCCATCGTCGAGCGCGTGTTCGCCGACTACCCGGAACTCGACTACGCCGTCGCGGCGAAGGCGGGCAAGCTGCCGCCGAACATCGAGGTGATCGAGTTCTTCTTCGAGCCCGGCGCCTGGCTCGGCGTCGATGAGGCGCAGCAGCACTACCTGTCGGCCAACTACACGCATGTTGCCCGCGACTTCCTCGCGCGCGGCGCGAATGTCATCGCCCAGCTCGTCGCGAAGCGCACCGTTGCGGGCGAGGCGGAGCTTTCCTTCGGTTCGAACCCCGACGTCACGGTCGACCTGCTGCCGCAGGTCGAGGCCGCGCGGACTGCCGGCCGTGACATCGTGATGATCGGCGCGGTCCATCCGCGCATGCCCTTCATGTTCGGCGGCGCCTGCGTCGACCCGCGGCATTTCGATTACCTGATCGACCACCCGCGCTACGACTACGAACTCTTCTGCCCGCCGAACCTGCCGCTGCGCACCGTCGACCATGCGATCGCGATGCACGTCAGCGCGCTCGTACCCGACGGTGGCACGCTGCAGATCGGCATCGGCGAGCTCGGCGACGCGCTCGTCTATGCGCTGCTGTTGCGGCACCAGCAGAATGCCCCGTGGCGCGCGACGCTCGCGGCGCTCGGCGGCGACGGCCCCGACACGGCCGAATTCCGCCACGGCCTGTACGCCTGCAGCGAGATGCTCGTCGACCAGATGCTCGACCTCATGCGCGCGGGCATCCTGCGGCGGCAGGTGTATCCGTCGCTGCCCGTGACGCGCCTGCTCGCGCAGGGGCGCATCGGCGAGCGCTTCGACGCCGGAATCCTCGAGGCCCTGCCCGAGGCGGGCATCGCGCCGCTTCTCGATGAAGCGACCTTCGGGGAGCTGCGCCGCTGCGGCGTGTTTCGCGCCGACACCCGCTATCGGGACGGCCGGATCCGCGGGCCCGAAGGCGGCTGGATCCCGGCCAACCTCGCCGACGCGGACGCGCGCCGCGCGCTGGCTGCGCATTGCCTCGGCCGCGAACTGCAGGGCGGCGTCGTCGCGCACGCGGCGTTCTTCCTCGGCCCGCGCGGCTTCTACGCCAAGCTGCGCGAGATGCCGGAGCGCGAGCGACGCCGGATCGACATGTGCGGTGTCGGCTTCGTCAACCAGCTCTACGGTGCCGACTTCGAACTGCGCTGCCTGCAGCGCCGCGATGCGCGCTTCGTCAACACCGCCATGATGGTGACGCTGCTCGGCGCCGCGGTCTCCGACACGCTCGAGGACGGTCGCGTCGTGGGCGGCGTCGGCGGCCAGTACAACTTCGTTTCGATGGCGCACGCCCTGCCCGGCGCGCGGGCCGTGATCTGCCTGCGCGCCACGCGCGAGAAGGCCGGCCGCGTGACCTCGAACCTCGTGTGGAACTACGCCCAGGCGACCGTGCCGCGCCACCTGCGCGACATCGTCGTCACCGAGTATGGCGTCGCGGACCTGCGCAGCGCCACGGATGCCGAGGCGATCGCGCGGCTGCTCGGCATCGCCGACTCCCGCTTCCAGCCCGGACTGCTCGCCCGCGCGCAGGCCGCCGGCAAGATCGCGCCCGACTACCGGATACCGGACGCGCGCCGCGCGAACACCCCTGAACGAGTGGCCGGTGCCCTCGCGGACGCGCGCCGCAGCGGCCTCTTCAGCGACTACCCTTTCGGCACCGACCTGACGCAACTCGAGGTCCGGCTCGCGAATGCGCTCGGCGCCCTCGCCGCACGCAGCGCGACGCGCAGCGGCCGGTTGCGCACCCTCGCGGCGGCGCTGCGCCATGCGGCAGGCGACGATGTACAGGAGGCGCTCGCACGCATGGGCCTTGCCGCGCCGAAGGGCTGGCGCGAGCGTCTCGCCCGCCGGCTCGTGGCCCTCGCCTTGCGGGAGAATGCACCCTGACCGGCGCGCACGCGGACGGGGCGCTCGGGCCGCGCGACCAGGGCCTGCCCTCGGGGCTGCTGATGCTCGCGATGGCGGCCGTTGCGGTCGCGTGGGCGAACTCGCCTTGGGCCGACGCCTATCGCCAGCTCGCCGCGCTGCCGACGGCGCTTCGGGTCGGACCGATCGGCGTCGAGAAGCCGCTCGTCCTGTTCGTCAACGACGGCCTGATGGCCGTCTTCTTCCTGCTGGTCGGCGTCGAGATCAAGCGCGAACTCGCGCACGGTTCGCTCGCCAGCCTGCGGCAGGCCCTGCTGCCGGCCTTCGCGGCCGCCGGCGGCATGGCGCTGCCCGCGCTGATCTTTGCCGCGACGATCGGGATCGCGGCGGACGGCAACCCCCTCGCGCTGCGCGGCTGGGCGATCCCCTGCGCCACCGACATCGCATTCTCGCTCGTGGTGCTGAAGCTCGCCGCGCCGCGAGCACCTCCCGCCCTCGTCGTGTTCCTCGCCGCGGTGGCGGTCATCGACGATCTCGGCTCGATCCTCATCATCGCCGTCTTCTATACGGAGCAACTGTCGCCGGCCATGCTGCTGGCCGCGTTCGCACCGCTTGCGGCCCTCGTCGCGCTGAACCGGATGCGCGTCGAGAGCGTCGCCCCCTATGTCGTCGCGGGACTCATGCTCTGGTTCTGCGTGCTGAAAAGCGGCGTGCACGCGACACTCGCCGGGGTGGTCACCGCCTTCGCGCTGCCCGTCTCGCGCGCGCGCCACGACAGCCCGGCGGAGCGCACCGAGCGTGCGCTCGATCCGTGGGTCAACTTCGGCGTGCTGCCGCTGTTCGCGCTGTTGAACGCTGGCGTCACGCTCGGCGGCGGCTCGCCGCGCGAGCTGCTCGGCCCGGTCCCGCTCGGCATCGGGCTCGGCCTCGTTGCGGGCAAGACGCTCGGCGTGTCGCTCGGCACCTGGCTCGGCACGCGGTTCGGCGGCGCGCGCCTGCCGTCGCAGGCGACTTGGCCGCAGGTCGTGGCCGTGGCGATGCTCGCCGGCATCGGCTTCACGATGAGCATTTTCGTCGCGTCGCTTGCCTACGAGAGCGCCGCGCCCGGGCTGTTCAATGGCGCGAAGGTGGGCATCCTGTTCGGCTCGGTCGTCGCCGCGCTCGCGGGCGCCGTCAGCTTGCGAACAGTTTCGCGGGATCGCGGAATGCCTTGAACTCGAGCGCGTTGCCCGAAGGATCGAGGAGGAACATTGTCGCCTGCTCGCCCACCTGGCCGCGGAAGCGGATGCCGGGCTCGATCACGAAGCGCGTGCCTGCCGCGCGCAGCCGTTCGGCGAGTGCCTCCCAGGACTGCCATTCGAGTACCACGCCGAAGTGCGGCACCGGTACATCGTGGCCGTCGACTTCGTTGTGATGCACGCGCTTCGCGCCGGCCGATGGATCGAGGTGCGCGACGAGCTGGTGGCCGAAGAAATCGAAGTCGACCCATTGCCGCGAACTGCGGCCTTCGGCGCAGCCGAACAGCGCGCCGTAGAATGCACGCGCTGCGGCAAGGTCATGCACCGGGATCGCAAGGTGGAACGGTTGCAGGGTCATGCCCGCCAATATAGGCGACCGCCAGGGCGAGCAGCGCACCGGTCAGTTGCTGGCGTTCCCGTGGCGGAAAATCCCCGAGCGCAGCCGCGATGCGTTCGGCCACGCGCTCCAGGCAAACCAGCTCGCAGCAGGGCCCTTCGGCCAGCACAACGCGCGTAAATCGGGAAACCCCCTCCTGGACCGGCATTTTTCCATGCTAATAATTCTCATTTGCATGTCAAGCGGCTGACCCAGGATCAGCGCCGACTCCGCCGCCCTGCCCCGCCCTTGGCTTTGACCTTGCCTTTGCGCTTGCCGGGCGCCGGACGCGCACGGCGAACGAGGCGCTTCTTGATCGCGGCCTTTTTCCCGGGCGCAGCCTTCTTCTTGCGCGGCGCCGGCTTCCTGCGCGCGGGCTTCTTCCGGGCCTTGGCCCGCGCCCTGCCCTTCGGCGCCTGCTCCACCCCGCGCAACTGGTCGACGATGCCGGGATTCTCGAGCGTCGAAATGTCCTGCGTGATTTCCTCGCCGCGCGCGATGGCCCGCAGCAGGCGGCGCATGATCTTGCCCGAGCGCGTTTTCGGCAGGTTGTCGGCGAAACGGATGTCGTCGGGGCGCGCGATCGCGCCGAGCTGCTGCGTGACCCAGTCGCGCAGTTCCGCGACGACGCGGCCCACATCGCCCTTGGGCCGCGCGCCACGACAGACCACGAAGGCGAACACCGACTCGCCCTTGATCTCGTGCGGGCGGCCGACGACCGCCGCCTCGGCGATGCGCGGATGTGCAACGAGCGCGGATTCGATCTCCATCGTGCCGAGCCGGTGCCCCGCGACGTTCAGCACGTCGTCGATGCGCCCCATGATCCAGTAGTAGCCGTCGGCATCGCGATGCGCACTGTCGCCGGCGACGTAGAAGCGGTCCTTGAACTTCGCCCAGTAGGTCGAGCGATAGCGCGCATCGTCGCCCCAGATCGTGCGCAGCATGAACGGCCACGGCCGCTTGATCACGAGATAACCACCCGCATCGGGCTGCGTGACCGGGCGGCCCTCGTCGTCCACGATGTCCGCCTCGATGCCGGGCAGCGGCTGTGTGCAGGAGCCGGGCTTGGTGGCCGTGACGCCCGGCAGCGGGCTGATCATGGTCGCGCCGGTCTCGGTCTGCCACCAGGTATCGATGATCGGGCAGCGCTCACGGCCGATCACCCGGTGGTACCACATCCAGGCCTCCGGATTGATCGGCTCGCCCACGGTGCCGATCAGGCGCACCTTCGACAGGTCGTAGCGCGCGGGAATCCCGTCGCCGAGCTTCATCAGCGCGCGGATCGCGGTCGGCGCGGTGTAGAAGATGGTGACACCATGGCGCTCGCAGATGCTCCAGAATCGCCCGCCGTCGGGGATGGTCGGCGCGCCCTCGTACATCACGATCGTGGCGCCCGCCGCGAGCGGCCCGTAGGCGTTGTAGCTGTGGCCGGTGACCCAGCCGACATCGGCGGTGCACCAGAACACATCGTCGTCGCGCAGGTCGAACACCCACTGCGCGGTGACCTTGGCGCCGAGCAGGTAGCCGGCGCTCGAATGCTGGATGCCCTTCGGCTTGCCGGTGGAACCGGAGGTATAGAGCAGGAAGAGCGGATGCTCGGCGTCGACCGGCACGGGATCGCAGACCGGCGATTCGCCCTCCACGAGCTCGTGCCACCACAGGTCGCGCCCCATGCGCATCCCGATCGGCTGGCCGACGCGCCGGCAGACGATCACATGTTCGATCGAGGGACAACCCGCGGCGAGCGCCTTGTCGGTCGCTTCCTTCAGCGCGATGACGTGGCCGCCGCGATGGCCGCCGTCGGCGGTGATCACGAGCTTCGCGCCGGCGTCCTCGATGCGGTCCTTCAGCGCGACCGACGAAAAGCCGCCGAACACCACCGAATGGATCGCGCCGAGGCGCGCGCAGGCGTGCATCGCGACGATCGACTCGGGAATCAGCGGCATGTAGATCACCACGCGATCCCCGTGGCCGATCCCGAGCTTCTTCAGGGCATTGGCGAGTCGGCACACCTCGGCGTGCAGCTCGCGGTACGACAGGCGGCGCGTGTCACCCGGCTCGCCCTCGAATATCAGCGCCGTCTTGTGGCCCCGGGCCTCGAGGTGACGGTCGAGGCAGTTGGCCGACACATTGAGTTGCCCGTCGGCGAACCAGCGGTAGTGCGGGGCGCGCGAGGAGTCCAGCACCTGCGTGAACGGACGGTCCCAGGCAAGCTCACGACGCGCCTGGTCGGCCCAGAAGGCCTCGGGATCCGCCGCGGCACTTGCGCGCAGCCGCGCAAGGTCGGCGGGCTTGACGCGCGCGCGCGCGGCGAAGCCGGCGGGTGGCTCGAACAGGCGTTCCTCGGTGAGAACGGACCGGATATTCTTGTCACTCACGGCGTTACCCCTCGGTCGGTCCCCCATAGCGTAGCAACCCTCGGGGCGCCCTGCGCATCCAATCCGGCAGGGGCACGCCCGCGGGCGTACACAGGGAGAGAAACATGCGGATCATCGGACTGGTGGCCCTCGCGGCGGCGGCGGCCGGCGTGGGCGTGGCGCGCGCCGACTGCGCATTCAGCGCGCAGCGGGCGGGCTCGATCGACCTCGCCGGCGTCACGCGGGTGGTCGTCAACGCGGGGCCCGGCGACCTGAACATCGTCGCCGACGCGAAGGCGCAGCGGATCGTTGCCAAGGGCAAGGCCTGCGCGTCCACGCAGTCGCTGCTCGACAGCCTGCTGCTCGAGGTGCGGCGCGAAGGCGACACGGTGCACATCGACGCGGGCAAGCGGGGCGGCGACCCGATCGTCGTGATCGGCAACGCCTACGCGAGCCTCGATGTGGGCATCGCGCTGCCGCCGAGGTTGCCGCTCGAAGTGCGCGACTCGAGCGGCGACACGGAAATCCAGGGCGCCGAACGCCTGTCGCTCGACGACAGCTCGGGGGATATCCGCATCCGCCAGGTCGGCACCGCCGAAATCAAGGACAGCTCGGGCGACATCATCGTGGACGGTGCGACCGGCGACGTCACGGTGACCTTCGACAGCTCCGGGGACATCTCGATCGACGATGTCGGGGGCAATGTCGAAGTCGGCAGCGATGGCTCGGGCGAAATCCGCATCCAGCGCGTGCAGGGCAATGTGCTGATCGGTGCCGACGGCTCCGGCGGCATCTTCGTCAAGGACGTGCGCGGTGACTTCACGCTCGGCAACGACGGCAGTGGCGAAGTCGTGAAAGTGAATGTCGCCGGCAAGGTCAGCGAACCGTAGCCGCGGCCGTGGCCGGCGCGAGCGCCGCGAGCCGCTCCGCCTGCCGGCGCAGCATCGGGCCGAAGCCGAGCCGGTCGAAGTACGCGGTGAGCGCGCCCATGTCGGGGGCGCGCGGGCGCAGCGCCGCGTGATCGACCTCGAGCGGCATGTCGCAGGCGATGGCGGTGAGCTGGCGCGCGAGATACGCGGCATCGCGGTGCTGCAGCAGTTTTTCCGGCAGCTTCGCCGCGCCACGGATCGGCAGGCCGCGCGCCCGCTCGAGGTTGGCGTATAGCGCATCGAGCGAGGCGAACTCCCGCATGATGGCCGCCGCGGTCTTGGGACCGACGCCGGGTACGCCCGGGATGTTGTCGACGCTGTCGCCGGTGAGCGCGAGGTAGTCGACGAAGCGCTCGGGCGCACAGCCAAACCGTGCCTCGATCTCGTGGTGGCGGTAGCGCTCGTTCGCCGCGTAGTCCCAGTAAACGTCGCCGTCGCGCACGAGTTGCGCCATGTCCTTGTCGCGCGTGACCACGGTGACCGGCAGCCCGGCCGCTCGCCCGCGCGCGGCGAGCGTGCCGATGATGTCATCGGCCTCGTATTCGTTGCTCGAAAAATGGCGGATGCCCGCGAGCTCGCAGAATTCGCGGCAGCGCGCGAACTGCCACAGCAGGTCGGGCGGGGCCGGGTCGCGATTCGCCTTGTAGGCGGGGTACAGCCGGTTGCGGAACGAGGACGTGAGGCTCTCGTCGAAGGCGACCGCTAGGTATTCGGGCTTCGCCCGTTCGATCAGGTCGCCGAGGAAGCGCGCGAAGCCGAAGGCCGCGTGCGTCGGGTTGCCGTCGCCGTCCGCCATGTCGGGCGGCATCGAGTAGTAGGCGCGGAAGACATACACGGAAGCGTCGACGAGGAACAGCATGGGGCGATTCTATAGCCGGAACTCTCCGCCCGGCCGGATCGAGCGCGCCCGCGCGCCTCGCTGCGCCGCGAAAGCTAGGCCCGGAGCTTCCTGATCCGGTCGTGCAGCGGCGAATGGCGCGGGAAGTGCGCCAGCAGGTATTCCATCTGGTCGGCGAGCACGCGCCGGCCCTTGAGGAAGATGTACTCGGCATAGGTCGGCGTGAACGGGACCGCGACCAGCTGCATGCGGGCCTGCTCGGGCGTGCGCGACGCCTTCAGGTTGTTGCAGCGGCGGCAGGCCGTGACCACGTTCGTCCAGACGTCCTTGCCGCCCTGGCTGAATGGCCGGATGTGGTCGCGCGAGAGCTCGCGCGTGGGGAAGCGCTGCGCGCAGTACATGCAGAGGAACGCGTCGCGGCGAAACAGCGTCTGGTTGTTGAGCGGCGGCACGTAGTCGTGGCGCGTATTGCCCGGGTTGCCGGTGTGGCCGACCGTCGCGACGATCGAGTTCACGTCGAGGATGGTGCGCTCGCCAGTGCGGGCATTGGTGCCGCCGCACAGGCGGAAGATCGAGCGGCCGCAGGTGTAGGCGACCTGTTCCTGGTGATAGAGCCGGGCGGCTTCCTTGTAGTCGATCCACTCGAGCGGCATGCCCGATACGTCCGTGCGCAGGACGAGCTGGGAGAGCGAGCTGCCAGCCGGGCTCGCGACGATGCGCAGATCGTGGAGGGATCCCCGATCCGCGCTGTCGAGATCGATGCCTTCCATTGCATTGTTAGATTAGGCAGGTTCATGTCACAATTCAACGTCGCAAGACGCTAATTTTGCGGGACATTTCGCGCGCTGCGGCCCGGACGCCACGGCGCGCCCGCCACAGGGAGCCTTCGGATATGCCGGTCACGATCGGGGTGCTTCGTGAAAGCGCCCCCCAGGAAGCGCGCGTAAGCCTCGTCCCCGAGGTAGCCGCGAAGTTCGCGTCGCTCGGCGCGCGCGTGCTCATCGAGCGCGGCGCGGGCGCAGCGGCCCAGTTCCCCGATCCGCTCTACAAGCAGGTCGAATGGGCCGATTCGGCCGGTGCGGTGCTCGGGGCCGCCGACATCCTGCTGACGGTACAACCGCTGACGCTCGCACAGATCGGCGCGCTCAAGGCCGGCACGGTGGTCGCCGGCTACGCGCAGGCGCACGCGAAGCTCGCCGAGGTGAAGGCGCTGCGCGATGGGCGCATCACCCATTTTGCGATGGAATTCGTGCCGCGCATCTCGCGTGCCCAGTCGATGGACGCGCTGTCGTCCCAGGCGGCGATCGCCGGCTACAAGGCGGTGCTGATCGCGGCCGACAACCTGCAGAAGTTCATGCCGATGCTCACCACCGCCGCGGGTACGATCCGCCCGTCGCAGGTGCTGGTGATCGGCGCGGGCGTCGCGGGGCTGCAGGCGATCGCGACCGCGCGCCGCCTCGGCGCGGTGGTCGAAGCCTACGACGTGCGCAGCGCCACGAAGGAGCAGGTGAAATCGCTCGGCGCGAAGTTCGTCGATGTCGGCGTTTCGGCCGAGGGCAGCGGCGGCTATGCCCGGGAACTCACCGCCGAGGAGAAGGCGAAGCAGCAGGAAGTGCTCGATGCGCGCATCGCCGCGGCCGACGCCGTCGTGACCACGGCCTCGGTGCCGGGCCGGCCGGCACCGAAGATCGTATCGCGCGCGGCCGTCGAGCGCATGCGCGCAGGCTCGGTCGTCGTGGACATCGCCGCCGAACAGGGCGGCAACTGCGAGCTGACCCGCGCGGGCGAGACGGTCGTGCACCAGGGCGTCAAGGTGATCGGCCCGGTGAACCTGCCCGCGCAGCTCGCGTACAACGCGAGCGAGATGTACGCGCGCAACCTCTACAACTTCCTCTCGCCGGCGCTCAAGGGCGGCGAGCTGAAGATCGACTGGACCGACGAGGTCTTCGCGCAGTCCTGCCTCACGCACGACGGGGCCGTGAAGCACGAGGCAACCCGGAAGAACCTGGAGAGCTGAAGGCAATGACCGGAATCGTGGCGCTTTACATCTTCATGCTGGCGGCCTTCACGGGTTACGAAGTCATCGCCCGCGTGCCCGTCATCCTGCACACGCCGCTGATGTCGGGCTCGAACTTCGTGCACGGCATCGTGCTCGTCGGCGCCATGGTGGCGCTCGGCAACGCGGTCACGCCGCTCGAAAAAGCGATCGGCTTCGTCGGCGTGCTGCTCGCGGCCGGCAATGCGGTCGGCGGCTACGTCGTGACCGAGCGCATGCTCGAGATGTTCAAGTCGAGCGGCGCGAAGAAGGCCGGCGGCTCGCAGGGAGCGCACTGACATGCAGGAGCTGTTTACCGCCGAGGCGCTGATCCAGGGCAGCTACCTGCTGACCGCCTTCCTTTTCATCATGGGCCTCAAGCGCATGAGCTCGCCGGTGAGCGCGCGCAGCGGCATCCTGTGGGCCGGCGCCGGCATGCTGCTCGCGGTGCTCGTCACCTTCCTCTATCCGGGGATGACCAACTACCCGCTGATCATCGCGGCGATCGTGGTCGGCTCGGCCGTAGCGTGGTGGAGCGGCAGGCGCGTCGCGATGACCGACATGCCGCAGATGATCGCGCTTTACAACGGCATGGGTGGCGGCGCGGCGGCGGCGATCGCCGCGGTCGAGCTCTACAAGGGCGACGCGCATGGCCTCGTGACGATGGTGCTCGCGGTGATCGGCGGCCTGATCGGCGCGGTGTCGTTCAGCGGCAGCGCGATCGCGTTCGGCAAGCTGCAGGGCCTCATCAAGCGCTCGTTCCGCTTCGGCGGCCAGCAGGTGTTCAACCTCGCGCTGCTCGTCGGCGCGCTGGTGCTCGGTGGCCTGATCGCGCTCGGGATCAATGCCTCGCCGGCGATCATCACCGCGTTCTTTGTCGTGGCCCTGGTGCTCGGCCTCACCATGACCCTGCCGATCGGCGGCGCCGACATGCCGGTGGTGATCTCGCTCTACAACGCGCTCACGGGCCTCGCGGTCGCTTTCGAGGGCTTCGTGCTCGGCAATGCCGCGATGATCATCGCGGGCACGGTGGTCGGCTCGGCCGGCACGCTGCTCACGCAGCTGATGGCGAAGGCGATGAACCGTTCGCTCGGCAACGTGCTGTTCTCGGGCTTTGGCGACAGCGGCGGCACCGCGAGCGGCGAAGTCACCGGCAGCATGAAGCCGATCGAGGCCACGGACGTCGGCGTGATGATGGCGTTCGCGAGCAAGGTGATCATCGTGCCGGGCTACGGCATGGCAGTCGCCCAGGCGCAACACAAGGTCTGGGAGCTGACTCAACTGCTGATCGATCGCGGCGTCACCGTCAAGTTCGCGATCCACCCGGTCGCGGGCCGCATGCCCGGCCACATGAACGTGCTGCTCGCCGAGGCCGGCGTGCCCTACGACCTGATCGCCGACCTCGACGAAATCAACGCCGAGTTCGACACCGCCGACGTGGCGCTGATCATCGGTGCCAACGACGTCGTGAACCCGGTCGCGCGCAACGACAAGTCGAGCCCGATTTACGGCATGCCGATCCTGAACGCCGACAAGGCGAAGAACTGCATCGTGGTGAAGCGCGGCCAGGGCGCCGGCTTCTCGGGCATCGAGAACGCCCTCTTCTACCTCGACAACACCCGAATGCTTTACGGCGACGGGCAGAAGGCGGCAGCCGAGCTGATCGGCGCGGTGAAGGCCGTCGGCTGATGCAGGTGCGCGCCTGCACGCTGGCAGACTTGCCGGCCGTGCAGGCGATCTATGGCCACCATGTGCTGACCGGCACCGCGAGCTTCGAGCTCGAGGCGCCGTCGCTCGCGGAGATCACCAGCCGTTTCGCGCACGTGACCGACGAGGCACGTTACCCTTTCCTCGTCGCCCGGGACGGCACCGACGTGCTCGGGTTCGCCTACGCCAGCGAGTTCCGCGCCCGCCCCGCCTACCGCTGCACCTGCGAGAATTCGGTGTACATCGCGCCCGCGGCACAGAGGCGCGGCGCCGGGCTCGCGCTCATGCGTGAGCTGATCGCCGGCTGCGAGGCGCGCGGCCTGCGCGAGATGCTCGCCGTGATCGGCGACTCGGAGAACCACGGTTCGATCGGCCTGCACCGGACGCTCGGCTTCGTCCACGTCGGCACCTTCCGCAACGTGGGGTTCAAGTTCGGCCGCTGGCTCGATGTGGTGCTGATGCAGCGCTCGCTGCAACCGTCCGCATGAGGCGCTTCGGCCGGCAGCTGCCGTATCATTCCCGCATCCAGCGACGGGGGAGTCCATCCGCATGATGTCCGGCAAGTCGACAGGTTTCTCCCGGCGCTTCGCCCTGGGCGCTGGTGCCGCGCTGGCGGCGGCGCTGTTGTGCGCGTCGCCCGCAGCTGTCGCCCGCGGCGACGTCCTCCCCAGGGCGGCACCGCAATCCGTCGGCCTCGATCCGGCCCGGCTCGGCCGCATCACGACGGCGATGCAGGGCTATGTCGACCGCCATGAACTGCCCGGCGGCGTCATCCTGATTGCCCGGCACGGCAAGCTCGCCTACGAGCTCGCCTTCGGCGAGTCGCACGCGGATACGATCTTCCGCATCGCCTCGCAGTCGAAGGCGATCACGAGCACCGGCATCATGCTGCTGGTGGAGGAAGGGCGGATCGCGCTGTCCGACCCGCTCGGCAAGTTCATCCCGGAGTTCGCCAAGCCCGTGGTCGCCGAGCGCGACGGCGAGGGCTACCGCATCGTGCCGGCGAAGCGCGAGATCACGATCCGCGACCTGCTCACGCACACCTCGGGCCTCGGTTACGGGGTCGACATCGCGGCGGACCGCTGGAAGGCCGCCGGTATCCAGAAATGGTACTTCGCCGATCGCGACGAGACGATGGGCGACATCGTCGCGCGCATGGGCGCGCTGCCGCTCGAATCGCAGCCCGGCGAGAAGTGGGTGTACGGCTATTCGATCGACGTGCTGGGCGTCGTGATCGAGCGCGTCACCGGCCAGTCGCTCGACCGCTTCCTGCACGAGCGGCTGTTCGAGCCGCTCGGCATGAGCGACACGTATTTCTACCTGCCACCGGAAAAGCGCGCGCGGCTCGCGAAGGTCTGGTCGCCGAAGAAGGGCGGCGGCCTCGAACTCGCGCCGGATCCGGGGGCCGGTATCGGCCAGGGCCTCTATGTCGACGGCCCGCGCAAGGTGTTCTCGGGCGGCGGCGGCCTGCTGTCGACCGCGGGCGACTACGCGCGCTTCCTGCAAATGATGCTGAACGGCGGCACGCTCGACGGCAGGCGCCTGCTGTCGCGCAAGACGGTCGAGCTGATGACGACCGACGCGATCGGCAAGATCTCCGACCGCCCCGGCCGCGGCTGGGGCCTCGGCTTCGAGATCGCCACCGACCTCGGCCTGCGCGGCCTGCCGGGCAGCAAGGGCGACTACGGCTGGGGCGGCGCCTACAACACCTATTATTGGGTCGATCCAAAGGAAGACCTGCTGGTCGTCTACCACACGCAGGTGATCCCGCCGGGCGGCATCAAGGATTTCGAAACGCTGCGCGGGCTCGTCTACCAGGCGATCGCCGACTGAGCCTCGTCACCATGACAAGGGAGTAGCGGACATGCTCGGAACACTCGTCTTCGTCGGGATCATCGCGGCAGTGGCCTTCGGCGGTGTCGGCCTCTACAACCGCCTGGTCGCATTGAAGCACCGCGTCGCGACCGCCTGGTCCAACATCGACGTACTGCTGAAGCAGCGGCACGACGAGCTGCCGAAGCTCGTCGATACCTGCCGACAGTACATGCAGTACGAGCAGGAAACGCTCGAAAAAGTGATGCAGGCGCGCAGCGCCGTGCATGCCGCGCGCGAGTCGGGCGACGTCGCCGGGTTGAGTGCCGCGGAGGGCGGGCTGCGCGCGCAACTCGGCAGGCTCTTCGCGGTCGCCGAAGCCTATCCAGACCTCAAGGCCAACGCCTCCTTCCAGCAGCTGCAGTCGCGCATCAGCGAGCTCGAGACCGGCATTGCCGATCGCCGCGAGCTCTACAACGAGAGCGTCAACATCAACAACGCCACGATCGAGCAGTTCCCGGCGTCGATCATCGCCGGCCTGTTCGCCTTCAAGCCGGCGAAGCTCCTCGAGTTCACCGACGCCGAGAAGGCCGATGTCAGCGTGAAGGCGCTCTTCAACGCCTGACGCGCATGATCGGCTTCACGCTCCTCCTGCTGCTCTTCGTGGCGGGCGTCTACGCCGTGGCGCTCTACAACCAGCTCGTACTCGTCAAGCACAACGTGGGCAAGGCCTGGGCCAACATCGACGTATTGCTGAAGCAGCGCAACGACGAGATCCCCAAACTGGTCGACGCCTGCCGCACCTACGCGCAATTCGAGGCCGGCCTGCTGGCGCATCTGGCGAGCGCGCGGGCGGCGGCCGTCGCCGCGCAACAGGGCGCCAGCGCACGCGCGGTCGGCATCGCCGAGGGCGCATTGCGCGCCGACCTCGCTCAGATCGCCGTGATCGCCGAGGCTTACCCGGATCTCAGGGCCAATCCGCAGTTTCGCGGCCTGCAGGCGCGCATCTCGGGACTCGAAACGGCCATCGCCGAGCGACGCGAGTTCTACAACGAAAGCGTGCAGATCAACAACGTGGCCATCGAGAGCTTTCCGGCGAGCGTGCTCGCCGGCTGGTTCGCCTTCCGCGCGGCCGAGCCGCTGACGTTCGCCGATGACTGACGAGGTGAAGCTGTTCGCTTTCGCCGTGATCGGGGCGGTGAGCGGCTACCTGATGTGGCGCCGGAACATGCGCGCGGCGAACCTGATGGACGGCACGGCCACGTCGCGGCTCGCTTCCGCCGCGAAGGGCTATGTGGAATTGATCGGCACGGCGCGCGCCGCCGGCGGCCCACCGGTACGGGACCCGGTGCAGTTCAGGGAATGCCTCTGGTTCAAGCTCGTGACGGAGAAACGCAGCCTCCTGAGCCGCAGCCAGCAATGGGAGGTAGAGCGTCGCGTGGCGAGCACCGAGCCGCTTGCGCTCGAGGACGGAACGGGCTCCTGCCTGATCGTGCCGGGCGAGGCGAAGATCGACGAAGAACAGGATCCCGACATCGTCGTCAAGGATGGGCCGCGGCGGCGCCACAAGCTCTGGCGCATCCACGATGGCGACCCGCTCTACGCGCTCGGCTTCCTCGAGCGCCGCGTGGCCATGGCGGACGCGGCGCCGGCGGGGCTCTTGCACGTCTGGAAGCGCGACCAGGCACGATTGCTCGAGCACTTCGACGCCAATCGCGACGGCCGCATCGATGCCGCCGAATGGGAGCGCGCGCGGCGCGCGGCCCTCGAGCAGGCCACGGCGGATGCCGCCGCGGCGCCCGACGCGCACATCGGTTACCAGCTGCGGCAACCACCCGACGATCGCCCGCTGCTCGTTTCGAGCCGCACCGAAGCCGAAGTCTCGCGCCGCGTGAAGTGGCGCTCGCGCCTTGGCCTTGCGATGTTCGTCGGCGGCAGCCTCTATATACTGTTCGCCCTGAAGCAGTACCTGACATGAAGATCGAACTCACGCCCACCGAAGCCCGCGTCATCGGCTGCCTGCTCGAGAAACAGGTCACCACGCCCGACCAGTACCCTTTGTCGCTGAATGCGCTGACGAACGCCTGCAACCAGAAGAGCAACCGCGAGCCCGTGCTCGACCTCGACGAGGGCGAGGTGCAGCGCACGCTCGACGCGCTGTCGCGCAAGCATTTCGTGATCGAGCGCTCGGGCTTCGGCAGCCGCGTGCAGAAATACCAGCAGAATTTCTGCAACACGGAGTACGGGTCGCTGAAGTTCACGCCGGTGGAACTTGCCATTGTCTGCGAGCTGCTGCTGCGCGGGCCGCAGACGCCAGGCGAACTGCGCGGCCGCGTGCCGCGCATGGCCGCGCTCGCCGATCCCGGCGACATCGAAGCGGCGTTGCAGGCGCTTGCAACGCGCGCAGCGGGCGCGATGGTCGTGCGCCTCGCGCGCGAGCCCGGCCGGCGCGACGCCTGCTGGGCGCAGTTGTTCACCGGCCCGGTGGAAGCGGGTGAGGACGCGCCAGCCGCGGCGGCGCCCGCACCACTTGCGGCAGCACCCTCGCCGGAGCCGGGTCCCGCGTCGGTCCCGGCGTCGGACGATCGCCTTGCCCGGCTCGAGGCCGAAGTGCGCGCGCTGCGCGCCGAGGTCGAGGAACTGAAGCGCGGCGGCTAACCGGCCCCCGCGCCAGACTTGGGAGCGGACGCCGGCGCATACGTCGCGCGAAATTCCGGCAGGGCTTCACAGCGGCCGACGAACGCGCGCAGCGCCGGCCAGGCGGCGGTGTCGAGCGCCACCGCGGGCATTTCGGCGAGGAACGTCATGACAACCGCCGCTGCGATGTCGGCGTGGGTCATGCGATCGCCCACGAGCCACGCGCCCGAACCACGGGCGGCGCAGGACTCCTCGAGCAGCGCCACGGCGCCCAGCATCTGCGAGCGGCAACGCTCCACCCACGGAACGTGGCGCTTCTCGGGCGGACGGAACGCACCTTCGTAGATCTGCTCGCGGCCCTTCTCGGCGGCCCCGACCGCCAGCGCGATCAACTGCAGCGTGCGGCGCCGCTCCGCACCGGCGCGGGGCATCAGCGCGCGCGCCCCGCCGGCCATGTCATCGAGGCTGTCGAGTATCGCGGAAGATTCAGCCAGCACCTCGCCGTCGTCGAGCACGAGCGTGGGCACCCGCCCGAGCGGGCTGTACTCGCGGATGCGCACGAAATCGCGACCGACCGACCAATCGAGATGCTCGAAGGGCATCCCGTACAACTTCAGCGCGATTGCCACGCGCCGCACGAATGGCGAATCGAACATGCCGATGAGCTTCATGTTTTTGGGCTACGATGAAGATGGAAAGTGGCGCGGAGTGTGGCAGTTTTGACCGTTCGCATCGAGTCGCTCGCCTTTTACCCCATCAAGGGCTGCCACCGGGTCGAGTGCCAGAGCGCGGAGCTGCTGCCATCCGGCCTGCGACACGATCGCGAGTGGATGCTCGTGCAGCCCAATGGCATGTTCATCACGCAGCGCACAGACGCTGTGCTCGCGACCCTGTCACCCGCCTTCGACGCCGGCGAGCGCCTGCTGACAGTCGCCGCCACCGGCCGTGCACCCTTGCGCGTGCCGCTCGCCGGCCGGGGCGAGCGACGCCTGGTGCGCGTCTGGAGCGACAGCTGCGAGGCAGAAGACCAGGGCGACGAAGCGGCGGCCTGGTTCTCGGAAATCGTCGGCCGACCGTTGCGCCTCGTGCGATTCCCGGACGACGGCGTGCGGCACGCCAACCGGGAGTTCGCGGGCGAGGATCACGCGCCCGTGAAGTTCCCGGACGCCTACCCCGTGCTCGTCACCCAAAGCGCCTCGCTGGCCGCCCTCAATGCGGCAATCGTCGCGTCCGGCGCGGCGCCCGGCGAAGCGCCCCTGCCCATGACCCGCTTCCGGCCGAACATCGTGCTCGCGGGCCTTGCGCCCTTCGACGAGGATCGCATCGACCGGCTGCGCATCGGCGACGCGGAACTGCGCTTCGTGAAGCCGAGCACACGCTGCGTGGTCACGACGACCGACCAGGAATCGGGCGTGCGCGGCATCGAACCTCTACCCACGCTCAAGAAAGAGCGCTGGAACGGCGAACTCAAGGGCGTAACCTTCGGTGAGAACGCGACTGTGCTGCGGCCGGGCAGCTTGCGCGTGGGCGATGCCGTCGAAGTTTGTTGGCGCTAGGCGGCGGCCGAAAGGAAGCGGGCGAGCTGCACGAGCGACCAGGTATCCTGACGGCAGTAATCGAGCATCGCCTTCGTGAGCGCCGCCCGCCGGCTCCCGTCGACCCGTCCCTCGCGCAGGTCGAGGAACGCCAGTTGCGCGCCCTCGCCATCCCGCACGTCGGCGAGTTCGCCATAGGCCAGGTCGGGCGCGATCGTCGGGATCACGGCCTTGAGCGACCACGAGCCCTGCATCCGCGGGTGGTAGTACGCACGCCGCGTGATCGGCAGCAGGTCGATCAGGCGCGCAGCCAGCGCGTGCAGGCGCGTGGCGTGTGCGGGACAGAGCCGCGCCAGCAACGCGAGCGCCCGTGCCTCGAAGCCCGCGTTGTACGCGAACACGGAGCCTTGCGCCGGCACGACCTCGAGCAAGGCGCTTGCCAGGGCATCGAAATCGCCGAAGGCCTCGATCGCGAGATACTCGCCATGGCTCACCTCCCCGCTCGCCTGCTCGACGTGCAACGACCACTGGAACGGCAGCTGCTCGTAGGGGCGGGTGCCGACGACTTCGGGTACGGCAAGGGCGATCGTCTCGAAGTCGAGGAAGCTGTGCGGATACGGCGCTTCGCGCAGTTCGGCAGCCGCGCCGCGATCGAGGAAAACGGCCCCGGCGCGCACGCGTTCGTCACGGTGGGTCGACAGGTCGGCCGGCGCCGCACCCCGCGCGCAGCGTTCGATGAAGGGGCAGTCGTAGGGCGAGTGGCACTGCGGGCCCATCGCGACATCGGGCGCCGCGCGCAACGCCATCACCCGATGCAGCGCCACCGCCTGCTCGCCGAGCGTCGGCAGCAGGGCCTCGACCTGCGGCGTGAGGTCCGCCTCGACCAGCAGGCCGTCGAACTCGCCGGCCCGCTCGAGCGTGAACTGGTTGTTCACGTGCCCGAGGAGCACGCGATCGACCGCCACTTGCGCGCTGCGCATCACGAGCGCCTGGAATGCGGCATCCGGCAGGTGCTCGGGCTTCACGCTGGTCGACGCCTTGACCTCGATGAGCTGCGACTCGCCCCGGTCGCGGCGAAGCACATCGGCGATCACGGCGAAATCGCCGTGGCGCACCGCCGCCTGGTGCAGCACGGGCGCGCCGCCCGCGGCGAACACGCGCGAGGTTTCGGCGATCGCCGCCGGCATGCCGCGCCCGCGCGCGATGACCCTGCCGGGCCAGAGCGCGCGCACGAACTCGTCGAACGCGCGACCCTGACGCAGGGGCATGCTGTCGGCGGCGTGCGCCTCGAGCGGGTCGTTGACCTCGAACCACAGGCGCTTCGCACATTGCCGGCCCGCCATGAAGCGGGACTTGGTGAGCCACGCCATGTGCACCTTTATACTGGCCGGCGGAGGCGTACACCATGGGCGGCCGGGTTGGCGGGGCATGCGGCAAGTGGTGGCGGCGGCGCTGCGAACCGACCGCCGCGACGCGTTTCGCGTCGGTGCCGCCACCTATGCTACGCGCATGATTTGCGCGCTTGTCCTGTCCGCAACCTTGCTCGGCGCCGCCGGCTCCACGCCCGCGCAGCCGATCGAAGAAGTCATCGTCACCGCGCCCGAGCCGCGCTATGTCGCGCCGACCTTGCGCGACCGGATCGGGCGGGTCTGGGCGCCGGTGTACGTGAACGGCAAGGGACCGCTGCGCCTCGTGCTCGACACGGGCGCGACGCGCTCGGCCGTGACCGCGGAGGCGGCTGCGCGCCTCGACCTGCCAACGGCTGATGCGCCGAAGGTCCTGCTCAGGGGCATGACGGGCGAGGCCATGGTGCCGCTGGTCGACGTCGAGAGCATCGAGATCGGCGATCTCACCGTCGAGCCCTCGAAGCTGCTCGTGGTGCAGGACGCGTTCGGCGGGGCCGAGGGAGTTCTCGCCGCGCGCGGCCTGAAGGACCGGCGCATCCTCATCGAGTTTCGCAAGGACCATATCGAGATCGTGCGCTCGAAGAACCAGCGCGCACCCACCGGCTTCACGACGCTGCCGATCCGGCTGATACGCGGCCACGTGCCGACGGTGCGCGCCGTCGTCGGCAATATCGAGGTCAAGGCGATCATCGACACCGGCGCGCAGCAGACGACCGGCAACCTCGCGCTGCGCGAGGCGTTGATCGCGCGCCGCCGCGTCGAAGAGAAGCAGGACAAGCTGGTCGGGGTGACCGGCGACATCCAGGAAGGCCCGACGAGCCGGGTTCCACCGATCTATCTCGGCAATGTGCGCGTGAGCAATGCGCACATCACCTTCATCGATCTTTACATATTCAAGCACTGGCGGCTCACCCATGAGCCCGCGATCATGCTCGGCATGGACGTGCTCGGCGTGCTCGATACGCTGGTCCTCGACTACCGGCGCCGGGAGATGCAGGTCCGGCTGGTCAACTGACGGCGCGCCACTTGCCGGGGCGCGGCGCCAGGCGTAGCGTCCCCCATCCACCGTGCCAGCCCGGCACACCCGAGTGTTGGCACCCAGAACCACCAACTACAGGGGATGTCCACATGAAACGCCAGGGAATGCTGTCGCGTTGCATCGCGACGGTGGCAGCTGTTTTCGCCGGCGCCAGCGCACTCGCCGCGGCCGACGTCCAGGTGATTGCGCAAGGCCTCAACAATCCGCGAGGCATCGCCCTCGCGCCGAACGGCTGGCTGTATGTCGCCGAAACCGGCACCGGTGGCGATGGGGGCTGCCAGCCCAATCCCGAGCCGGGGCAGCCCCCGCGCTGCTACGGCGAGAGCGGCGCACTGACGCGCATCGATCCGGACGGCATCGCGCCGATGAGGCGCGTGGTCACCGGACTACCTTCGATGGCGGTCCCGGGCGGATTTGCCGCGACGGGCCCCGTCGATGTCGACTTCTTCGGCATGAATGCCTACGTCGTCATGGGTTGGGGCGGGGATCCGGCGCTGCGCGCCAGCGCCGGCCCGAAGGGCAAGCTCTTTGGCCAGGTGCTGTGGGCGCTGCCGAATGGCAGGTACTACCCGGCGGGTGACATTTCCGCCCACGAAGCGCGCGAGAATCCCGACGGTACCCACGTCGACTCGAACCCCTACGGCATCCTCGCGCAGCCCGGGCGGCGGCTGGTGGCGGATGCCGGCGGCAACTCGATCGTCTCGAGCGGCCTGCTCGACTGGATCTTCACCGGCCACCCCACGCGCACCTTCGCCGTGCTGCCGCGCACGGCGGCCGACCTCGACGCCGTCGCGACGACCGTGACGGAAGGCCCTGACGGCTACATCTATGCCGGGCAACTCACCGGCGCACCGTTCTTCCGGGGCGCTGCGACGATCTATCGCATCCCGCCGTTCGGCGGCACGCCGCAACCCTATGTCACGGGCCTGACGGCCGTCGTCGACATGGCCTTCGACCGGCGCGGCACGCTCTACATCGTCGAGATTGCAAGCGGACTCGTGCCGGGACCGGGCGCCGATCCGGGCGTCGGCGTCGGCAGGCTGCTGCGCAAGCGCAAGGGACATCCCGTCGAGGTGGTGCTCGACCAGGGCCTCGTGTTCCCGGCCGGCATCGCGATCGCGCACGACGGCACGCTCTACCTGACGAACTTCGGCATCTTCCCCGGCGGCGGGGAGGTGCTCAAGGTCAGCGTCCACGATTGAAGGGGCAGCGTCGGCCGCCGCCCCGGGCGGCGGCCGACACCCGCACGCCGGGGAAAGGTCGCATTCCGGCTGCGATGGCGCAGAATATGCGCCGCATGACGACCCCCACCGCGGACCCGCTCCTCTCCCTGCGCGACGCGCTGCGCGAATTCGCCGCTGCGCGCGACTGGGATCCGTTCCATTCGCCGAAGAACCTCGCCGCGGCGCTCTCGGTCGAAGCCGCGGAGTTGCTCGAGCACTACCAGTGGAGCGAGACGGCAGCGGATCCCGCCCGGGTGCGCGAAGAGGTCGCCGACGTGCTGCTCTATCTCATCCGCCTCGCCGACAAGCTCGACATCGACCTGGCCGCCGCGGCGCGCGACAAGATCGCGCTCAATGCCAGGAAGTACCCGGTCGACAAGGCGCGCGGCAACGCGCGCAAGTACACGGATCTCTGAGCGACGCGCACCCGCGTCAGCGAGGCTGCGCCTGCTCGCGCGTCGCGGCGTAGCGCGGCAGCGCGTCGGCGATCACGATCCACGGCAGCTGGTCGCCCACCCACAAGTGATATTGGGGCGCAAGCGGCCCCGGGTCGTCAAAGGACAGCGTGACGACGTCCATCTCCCGCGGTGTCGACGCATGGAGGTAGGCCAGCGGCGTGCCGCAGCCCGCGCAAAAGCCGCGCCGCACTTCCGGCGAGGACGCGAACCAGGAAATCTCGCCGCGCAGGACCGTGAAGGCGGAAGTCGCCACGGTGACCCACGGCACCGGCGACGCGCCCGCGCAGCGCCGGCAACTCTCGCAGTGGCAGAAGAAGCGCTCGCGCACCGCGCCGCCCACGCGATACCGGATACCGCCGCAGCGACAACCGCCGTCGTGCTGATCTGCTACTGTCGGTGGCATGGCCAACACCTACATCCTCATCGACTTCGAGAATCTACAGCCAAAAGGCCTCGCCGCGCTGCGCGGACGGCCAGTGCACCTGCGGGTGTTCGTCGGCAGCCAGCAATCGAAGCTGCCGTTCGAACTCGCGCAGACCGTGCAGTCCCTAGGCACCCAGGCCGAGTACGTGCAGATCGCGGGCACGGGCCGCAACGCGCTCGACCTGCACATCGCCTACTACATCGGCCGTCTTGCCGCGCAACACCCGGACGCGCAGTTCCATATCCTCTCGAAGGACCGCGACTACGACATCCTCATCAAGCACCTGAATGCGACCGGCGTGCGCTGCCGACGTTCCGGCTCACTCGACGACATCGCGGCGCTCAAGCCGGCGGCTCCGCCGAAGGCCGTGCCGGTAACGCGTGCCGAACCGGACCCGCTGACAACCGTGATCGCGCATCTGCGCAACCTGAAGAACTCGCGGCCGCGCAAATTGAAGACGCTCGCGAGCACGCTCAAGGCACGCTTCGCGAAGGGCGGCGGCGATCGCGAAGTGCAGGCGCTCATTGAAGCGCTGCAACGTCGTGGGGTCGTGCAGGTCAGCGGGACGAACGTCGCCTATCAGCTCGAGGCGTGAGGCGACCCAGGGCCGCTGCGTGCGCTATTGGTGGGTAAACCAGAATCAGACCTACCGCCACGAAGTGGGCGGCGGCTACGTCTGGTCACCCAAGCGCAATCGTGATGGGCGGCGCAATGCCTTCTATGAGTCCATGCGTGAACTCGCGCCCTGTGACGTCATCTTTTCGTACTGCGATACGCGCATCGCGGCAGTGGGGATCGCCAGATCCTATTGCTACGAAAGTCCGAAGCCCATGGAGTTCGGCACCGCCGGCGCGTATTGGGACCGGATCGGCTGGCGCGCGGATGTGCAATTCCACGAGCTGCGGAACCGGATTCGCCCCATGGACCACATGGCTGTGCTCGCGCCGTTGCTGCCCAGGAGATACGCGCCCCTGCGCCCGAATGGGCACGGGCTACAGGGTGTGTACCTGGCGGAGATTCCCGTAGCCCTCGCCCTGGCGCTGCAGGGCCTTATCGGGCGTGAAGCCCTCGGCATTGCCGACGCCGCCACCCGCGCAGGCGGAGGCGGGCGCGAAACAGCTGCGCCCCAGCCATTGATCGTGGAGTGGGAGCGGCGCGAGATAGCCCGGATCGAAGCGGACCCGGTGCTCGATGAAACCGAACGAAGCGCGTTGATCACGGCGCGGCGCGGCCAGGGCTTGTTCCGGGAGCGGGTCATGGGCGTGGAGCGTGCCTGTCGCGTGACGCGAGTCGATCGTCCGGAGCACCTGATTGCCAGCCATACGAAGCCCTGGAGGGACTGTGCCAACGGTGAACGGCTCGACGCCGAGAACGGCCTGCTGTTGACCCCGACAGTCGATCACCTGTTCGACAAGGGTTTCATTTCATTCGAGGACAGGGGAAGACTGATCGTGTCTCCAGTGGCAGATGAGATGTCACTCAGGCGGATGGGAATAGACCCCGGTGACCCGCCCGATGTCGGCGCCTTCTCCGAGGGCCAACGCCGCTACCTCGAATATCATCGCGAGAACGTGCTCAGGAAGCGCACCACAAGGTAGATATCCCATGGGACTGCAAGACAGGGACTATGTGCGGCGGAGCGCGCCGGACGGCCATGCTCGACGGCTGGCGTTCCCCGAAATGACTCCGCGCCCCTGGTGGCAGCGGATCAAGTGGGGCACCGTCCTGCCCATCGCCGCGTCTGCCATTGCGGTGCTATCGGGCGCCGTTTGGCTCGCGCGCGATGCCATGCCGCTTTTCGGCCGCGACCCGCCGAGCGAGGGCTCGCTGCTGGTCAACATCAACACGGCGTCGGTGGAGCAACTGGAAACCCTGCCCGGGATCGGCCCGGCTCGCGCGCGATTGATCATCGAACATCGGCCGTATTTGAACGTCGACGACCTGAAACGAGTCAGCGGTGTGCCCGATGCACTCGTCGACGACATTCGTCCACTGCTGCTCATCAGCGGCGAGACACAGAAGGCGGGTTCGAAGTAGTCCCTCAGCCTGCGGGGTTCACCGCCGGAACATCATCCACAGCCCCACGACGCAGAGCAGGATCCCGCCCGCGTTCACGAGCGAAATCTTCTCGCTGAAGAGCGCGACGCCGAGCAGCAGCAGCGCGAGCGCCGCCGCCGACTGCGTGACGATCTGGCCGAGGCTCACGTCGAAGCCGCTGCGATAGAGCAGCAGGAAGCCGACATCGAGGCCCGCGATCGTCACGGCAAGTACCAGCGCCGTCCAGTTGACCTGCGGCAACGCGGTGCGCAGCGGCACCGCAGCGGGGGTCAGCAGATAGACGAGCGCGAAGATCGTGGTGACGCCCGCATAGGTGATCGCGAGCGAGAGGAAGGGGTTCACGCCCGCGGGCGTGACCTTGAGCACGACGTGATAGCCCACCGTCGCGACGATGGCGATCGACAGCCAGAGCCATTGCATGCGCCCATTATGGCGCATGCCCCTGCGCCGCGGGTCAGCGCCTGCGGATCAGCCCGATCCCCGCCCCGGCGAGAAACAGCAGCGGCACGATGATCCGGCCGAGGCGCGCAGCCGTACGCAGCGGCTGTGCCCCTTCGATCGCACTCAGCGCGAAGTACGAGCCGGCCGCGCACGCGACGCTCACCCACCACGGCAGGCGGCTCACCAACTCGAACAGGTTCTCGAGCAGGCTCGTGTGCCGCGGCCGCGGGCGCATCAGGCTGCCTTGCCGCGCAACTTCTTCCACAGCGCCGCGCCGCCCGCCGCGCCTGCCACCAGGAAGACCTTGGCGAACTTCGCAAGGAAGGCCGCGATGACGGCGAACAGCCCGAGTTTCTTCGCGGCGACGCCGGCGACGAGCGCCGCGAGGCCGTAGGCCGCGACCTTGTCGGTCTCTTCATTGAAATCCGCGTAGGTCTTGCCGGGATTGAACGACAGCGCCCCCAGCAAAGCATGCGCTACGGCCTTGTCGGTCGCGATGGCGTCGCTCCCCGTGACGAGGTTCATCGTGATGTAGCCCTCGCGACCGAGCATGTAGGTGTTGTAGTTGATGGTCTGTGCATCGCCCGGCGCGCTGCCCTTGTCGCGCGCCGCGAGCGACCACACGAGGCGATGGGTCGTCGCGTCGTAGGCCGGCTTCTCGGCCCAGCCGATGATCTCGAGCTCGCCGATGCCCATCTCGCGGCGCCGCTCGTTCTGCGCCTTCGTGCCTTCCTTGATGCCCGCAAGCAGTTCCTCGACGTTCCAGTCCTTCGCATCATCGTCCTTGATGTAGCCCGACGCCTCATATTCGGCGGCAACGAACCAGTTCGCGTCGCCCGCCGGGAAGATGAGCCCGAGGAAACGCTCGTCATGGCTGTTGCCCCAGGCATCCATGATCTGGTCGGCCGCCGGGCGTGGCACGTAGACGTAGCCCTCCGGCAGCCTGAGGGTGGCCTGTTCGATCCACGGCACCTGCGCGGGCCCGCGCACGGCCACCTTGCTCGCTGCTGCAAATGCCCTGTCGAGGGCGGTCCCGGCAGTCGGCGGTTCTTCCACCGATGCGCTGGACCGAAAGGCGGCCAATAGCGACAGCGCAGCCAGGACGAGGCCGCGACCCCATTTGGCGTCCGTCATGGTCCTTCCCCCTGCAGGCCCCGTGGGCGGGGCACTTTGCGGCGATGCTAGCACTGCGCAGGGCCGTGTTCGACGCCAGGTCCCAATATGGCTATAACGGCCATATGGAAAAAGCGACCGTCTCGCGACTCAAGAACAACCTGAGCGCCTACCTGTGCAAGGTGCGTGCCGGTCACCCCGTCGTGATCTACGACCGCGACCTGCCGATCGCCCGCATCGAGCGCATCGAGGCCGCTGGGCGCGGCGCGGAGCGGCTCGCTCTGCTGCGCGCGCAGGGCCTCGTGCGCCCATCGGCGGGTCGCACGGATCTGCACAAGCTGGCTTCGCGCGAGGCGCCTGTGCCGCAAGGCACACGCCTGCTCGACGCAATGCTCCGCGATCGCGACGCGGATCGCTGAGGCGGCACCGATGCGCTTCTGGGACGCCTCGGCCATCGTACCGCTAATCGCGGACGAGCCGCGCCGCGCGTCCTTGTTCCGCCTGATCGAGGACGACGGTGACCTGCTGGTGTGGTGGGGTACGCCCGCCGAAATTGTGTCGGCACTCGCCCGGCTTGAGCGCGAGAAGCAGCTCGCCGCAGACGCGGCAACCGCGGCGCACGATGCGTTGCGCGGCATTTCCGCGGGCTGGCATGAAGTGGTTCCGAGCGACGCCGTGCGGCGCACAGCGGAGAGACTGCTCCGTACCCACGCACTGCGCGCGGCCGACAGCCTGCAGCTTGCGGCGGCGCTCGTCGCGGCGGACCACGACGCCCGCACGCTCGATTTCGTCTGCCTCGACGAGCGCCTGGCCGCCGCCGCGCGCCGGGAGGGTTTCACGGTACTTGCCGCCTGAGCGCCATCCGCCGAGGGAGCCATCGCCATGCCGCCTGACATCACCCGCCGGGACTTCCTCAATGGCACCGCGCTCGCGATCGTCGCGGGCCTCTCGCCGATCGATCTCCTGGCCGCCGCGCGCGGCGGCGCGCCCTACCCGCCCGCGGGCAGCGGCTTTCGCGGCTCCGCGCCCGGCAGCTTCGATGTCGCGCACGCGCTGCGCGACGGCCGCTCCTTCGATACGGGAGGGGTGCCCTTCGACGAACGCTACGATCTCATCGTCGTCGGCGCCGGCATCAGCGGGCTCGCGGCGGCCTGGTTCTATCGGCGCGAGCGGCCGAATGCGCGCATCCTGCTGCTCGAGGCGAACGACGACTTCGGTGGCCACGCGCAGCGCAACGAATTCGAGGTCGATGGCCGCCGGCTGATCGGCTACGGCGGCAGCGAGTCGCTGCAGTCGCCCCACTCACTCTACAGCAAGGAGGCGCTCGGCCTGCTGCGCGCGCTCGGCGTCGACATCGATCGCTTCGAGACGGCCTTCGATCGCGCGCTCTATCCGGGGCTCGGCCTGTCGCGCGGCATCCTCTTCAAGCGCGAGAGCTTCGGCGTCGATCGGCTCGTCACTGGCGACCCGACGCGCATGGTCGCCGACGACGTCCCGCCCGATCGCATGAACGCGCGGCCGATTGCCGCGTTCGTCGCCGACTTCCCCGTTTCGGACCTCGCGAAGCGCCAGCTCGTCGAACTCTACACCTCGAAGCGCGACCCGCTCGCCGGCAAGTCGCGCGCGCAGAAGGAAGCGGTGCTCGAGCACACGAGCTACCGCGACTGGATCACGAAGGTATGGGGCTTCGAGCCCCAGGTCGCGGACACTTTCCAGGACCGGTCGCACGATTTCTTCGCAAGCGGCATCGACGCGGTGCCGGCGGGCTGGGCGCGCGAGTCGGGCTACCCGGGCTTCGATGGCCTCGGCCTCGGCGATGGCGCCGACAACGCCGAGATGGACGATCCCTACATCCACCACTTCCCGGACGGCAACGCCTCGATCGCGCGCCTGCTCGTGCGCTCGCTGGTCGCGGGCGT
>WBZQ01000080.1_pt1 | contig 87593 bp, 77 predicted proteins | sample 5204251 | NCBI WGS metagenome assembly WBZQ01 (sample SAMN12412402, study PRJNA552823) | activated sludge metagenome | isolation source: activated sludge from nitrification reactor of wastewater treatment plant... | place: USA: Virginia | collected 2017-09
GCAGCACGCTCCATCGAGGCCCTGTGGAACGCCATCGGCCGCATCGTTAACACCTTCCCTGCCGAGGAATGCAAAAACTACTTCGCTCACTCAGGATATGTCGTCAACTAAACGCGAAATGCTCTAGGCTCTCACTTGCCATACTATCCGAATTCCATGACCTCTCTGTTTCTCTAGTACGCTCGTGCCTCTACCTAACTTTTTGCTATCGAACCAATGCATGACGTATACTTTTGTTGGTGATGGCGGAGCAAAAACTGCCGCCAGACGATGCCTGGAGGTGCAACGTTTGACGAGTTCGGACAGCTGTTGCCGTAACGAAAGATTGGAGATTCGATCATCCTCTCGCTCGCGGAATTCTCCTGCTGGTCTTTTGCTCGCTTGAATGGCTTGCGCGAACTCGACTCCTTCCCTAGAAGATCAGTCCTATTATGGTTGACGTCTACGCAGGGGTGATGTTCGTCAATGGAGGCAAAGGTTCACCGGACATGGCATCGGTCGTTTGCCAGGGAACTCTCGATGCGAACCTTGCCAAGGGACGCAAAACGGGAGAACGCCGCTGCACAATCACAGACGCAGATGGGAATCGAGTCTTTGCACGGTATTTCTGCTCTGGTGATATTCTTGAGAGCTATCGTGGACCATGTACTATTCTCAGTGGCACGGGAAGTGTTGCGGGGATCACCGGCGGCGGTGAGATGATTGTGCGAGTCCCGGCTCGCCAATTCACAGCCTCTGCCGGAGTGGAGAATGCCCATCAACAAGCCATCGGGGTGGCCTTATGGCCTGCGGTACAATTTCAGACCGCTGCACTTATTGATGTGACGAGGAAGAGGCTTGTAGTCTATCAGTCGCCGCTTGGCCTCACCACCTTATACTGGTCGGCCTCCGCAGGCGGGTGAATTTGAACCAGGTGCTCAAGGTATAACACAAAGACAACTCAGGGAGGATCCAGTGAGTATGAGTCGAACTCTTCGAATAGTGGCGCTGCTGATCTGCCTGCCCCTATTGACTCTGGTGGCCACGGGGTGTCAATCGGTTGGTCACGCGCCCGCGCAACAGTGGAGCCCAGAACCTATCGATTCATTCGGTTTGGTTGCTGGCAAGTGGGCAGGTCTTTTGGTGAGGGCTCCTAAAGTGCGCAAGGACGACTGGATTCGCTTGTCGATCGATAATGACGGACGCTATGAGTTTTCCAGCTATCGGACAATAGGAGTGTTCAGCGGGCAAGGGCACTTCGCGTTAGCCGATGGGAAGCTGACCGTGACAACCGAGCGAGGTACTGCCACCGGTTCTTTGTTTGTATCGAATGGTTCACGCATGATGCGCTTCATCGGAATCATGGAGGACGGTGTGCAATATGCGGCTGAGCTCGAGCCCTCCCGCTAAGTTATCGCGCACAAATCCGAGTATCAGAATGCCGTTTGCTTGGTAGGGATCCGTTCTCCACCTCGTAACCATCATAGATAATTAAGACGAACGGTAACAAAAGAAGGACCGCAAGCAGAGCTTGAAGAGATTCTGCTTGCAGTGCTTGAACTGATACTCACATTTCTTCAATTCCATCTGGGAGTGACATCCGCGACCAAGACAGATATTGCTATGGGGATCGGATGGCTTTCCACTCTTTCACAAATTCCCCCGGATCCATTGGTCGCTGATACGCCCATTGAGTATATCCTAGCCGGAAATTCAAGATTAGTAACGGTAGGGTCCGGGTGAGGACGAATAAGAGTCGATGGAGATATCCAGCGCCTGTTCGGCAAACCGGATCGTCTGACTAAGTTGATTACGAGATGAAGGGATCGCATCCCGCTAGATTATCACTGTTCTCTCTTGAACGGAGTCGGGGCTTGCTCGCCTGAATCTTGGTTGCGTCAGGTTGAAGAGTTGAGGATTGCTTGCCCGGTTTTGCCGTGATTTCCAAAACCGTCTTCTTGATGTCGTAATGAGTCCGGTGCAATTTATATTGACTGGTATTAAGCAGGAAGTTCGCGCAGCCTGTTGGCAAGAATCTGTAGTGATGTTTAGTTTCTTCTAACGGTATATGTCGACCGACGTTCCTGATTCCGATCGGAATTCACCCTGTCTGGCTATTCAAAACGCGTGGCGTCAACGATGGAGAATATGGCATGTTGCTCATTCTTGGCTGCATGCCTCTGCCTGTTTCTCTGGATATTACGAAAGGATAATGATGATGCTTAAACAGATGCTCGCGCTTGGCTCTGCGGCATTTCTTGGCGGAATAGTCGGAGGCATGCTTAGCACTCAGGTGTTCTTCCCGCAGTTGGTTGAAGCGCAGAAAATTCACGGGGTGAATGCGGAGGAATTTTTATTGCTGGATGCGAAAGGCAAGGCACGAGCCGGTCTTGGCTTGGATGCAAACGGCGAAATAGGACTTGTGCTTCGGAGTAAGGATGGAAGCCGGACCCTCACCCTGTCGCCTGACGACCCATTGATCATCAAGCTAGTCGAGCGAGGAGGCCGGATTCTGTGGAGTGCACCCTAAACCGTTAGGAAAGAACTAGACGGCTTTCTTGACCAATCCTGAACGTAAGCAGCGCGTGCAGACGCGGATTCGCTTGTGGCTCTTGCCGACCACAGCTCGCACAGTTTGAATGTTGGGGTTGAACACACGCCGAGTCTTATTGTTCGCATGGCTGACGTTATTCCCGGAGACCGGCTTCTTGAGGCACAGTTCACACATAAGCGCCACGATCATACTCCTTCTCGCTGAAGTGAAATTCAGTTGAACGTTGGGATAGTACCATAGCCGGACGAACGCTCACAAGCGTCTGATTCTTCTCATGGTACATCGTGGGATGGAGACACACGCGTCTCGATCTTGACAACCTCTTTACCCCTCTCCTATTCTGCTCGCTGTAGGAGCCTTCGAGTAAGGGAAGAGGGTCGAAGCCCTCGCGGTCCCGCCGCTGTGAATGGGGACGAAACCCGTTGAGGCCACTTGCGTGGCTGTGAAGCATTGTGCGTGAAGCGCTCGTGTTATGACGCGAGATACGATTCACGAGATATGTTTCATGTGCATGCTGGGAAGGCACGGGGAGTAGGGGGAACCATGAGCCAGAAGACCTGCTCGAAGAGATGACCGTCGTTCCCTCGAGGCTGGGGAACGGGTGAGGATGAAGAAGCGGGTGCAATCCTCAAGGTCTGGTCGGGCCTTGGGGATTTTTTTGTTGACGCGATGGAGCCAACCACATCCGATTCTTACGGCGTTGATTCTGGCCGCGCTCACGCTTGTGGTTTCACGGTCCGCTGAAAGTGGTGAAGGAGATGTTGGTGTGATGAAACGACGGCAACAGGGCATCCTGACCGGCATGCCGTTCATGGCCCACGTCTCGTCCCGTGCATTTGTCGATGATGTCGGGCGACGCATTTATCTGGCCAAGCCGCCGGCCCGTGTGGTGTCGCTGGCGCCGAGTATCACAGAGATGCTGTTTTCGCTTGGTTTGGCGGATCAGATCGTCGGAGTCACGGAGTTTTGTGATTATCCGGCTGGTGCACAATCTAAGGCCAAGGTGGGCTATGCGAATCCTAATGTGGAAACCATTATTGCCTTGCGGTCGGACATGGTGCTCGCACCCAAAGACTTTCTCCGTCCTGATGTTCTTGCAAAACTCGAACAGTTGAAAATTCCGCTGTTCGTGCTCGATGCCAAAACCTTAGAGGATATCCCACTTCAGATCCACACCTTGGGGACGATGTTTGAGAAAACCTCGGTCGCGAACGACGTCACTCAGCACATGCGTCAGCGGATGGCCGAGCTCAAGCTCAAAGTGGAGACTCTCCCGGCGAAGCGAGTCTTGTATGTCTTAAATAGCCAACCGTTGATCAGCGTTGGGCCGGGAAGTTTTATCCACCAGATGATCGGCCTCGCAGGAGGAGTCAATATCGCTGCTCAGGCGGGTGTGGCCTATCCACGACTGAGTATGGAGACGGTGCTCAAGGAGGATCCGGAGGTGCTGATTTTCCCGAGCGGCGAGGTCGAAACAGTGCCGCGAAGCGAGCAGCAGCAGTGGCGGCGGTGGGACTCCCTCTCCGCGGTCAAACAGCAGAGATTTCATGAAGTCTCGTCAAGTCTTCTGAATCGTCCTGGGCCTCGTGTCATTGAGGGGCTGGAGCAGCTCGTCCGGGCGATTCATCCGGAACTGGTTGGTTCCGGTGCCCCTGCGCTCCACCCATGAGGCTTTTGTGAAACAACCATCAGTCACAGGGGCTCCACGTTCCTGTGCCGATCGGTTGTCTGGCGGACAAGGCGCTGTGGTGTCAGATCGAGGCAGTCTTGTTCAAGAGGCCATCCTTACCCGTTCACGTTTGATCCTGATACTTGGACTGTTGAGTCTAACGGCGGTTGTCGTAAGCCTGGTGTGTCTTCACTTCGGAGCTCAACCCATTGCCTATGGAGAAATGTTTCGCCTGTTGATGGGCGCGATGACACGTGAGCAGCCTGGAACGGACGACGCTGCAGCTGATATCACACGTACGATCTTGCTCCAGATTCGACTCCCGCGGGTCTTGTTGGGGTTCTTCGTGGGATGTTCCTTGGCGTCGGTGGGTGTCGTGTTACAGGCCTTGTTACGCAATCCTTTGGCGGATCCCTATGTGCTTGGCGTTTCCAGTGGTGCGGCCCTTGGTGCGGCGCTGGGTGTGCTGTGTGGAGCCGGGACCACGTTTCTTGCGGAGGCTGCGTTGCCGGCCTGTGGATTTGCCGGAGGGATCATGGCGTTGGTGATCGTCTATCGAATGGCGACCAGTGCCGAACGGTTACCGATTCATAGCTTGCTGTTGACCGGGGTGATTTTGAACGCCATTTTCTCCGCATTGATCATGTTCATTACGTCGATCCTCGATCCAAATCGTTCCTATGGAATGATGGCCTGGTTGATGGGAACACTCACGTCTCCTACCTATAGTGGGCTCGTTGGGGTGCTGGTCTATCTTTCGATCAGCCTCCTGTTCCTCTTCAGACAGATGCGTGCGTTGAATATCTTGGCACTCGGAGAAGAGACGGCTCGCACGCTTGGTATCGATACAGAACGGGCAAAGCGTTCCATCTTCATTCTGACGGCGTTAGTCACCGGTGCAGTGGTGTCCGTCAGCGGCATGATCGGGTTTATTGGGATGGTGGTCCCCCATGCCGTACGGCTGGCCATTGGCGCCGATCATCGACTGCTCCTTCCTGCGTCGGCGTTGGTTGGCGGCACCTTTCTTATGGGAGCGGATACGATGGCGCGGACATTGATCGCACCCACGGAAATTCCGGTCGGCATCATCACCGCGCTGGCCGGCGGGCCATTCTTCGTCTATCTCCTGCTTTGGCGCAAAGATCGTTTGGCATGAGTGGGGTGAGTAACAGTCAATCCGGTGAGCTTGAGAAGCGTTGTACGACGAGCGAGGTTAAACCCTGTTACGCCTATGAGGTGCAGTCCCTTTTGTTTCGGTATCAGTCAATGGAATCCATGAGCCATAAATGGATTCTCAATGACTTGTCCTTTCAGGTTGACGAACGAGAGGTTCTGGGTATCGTAGGGCCCAATGGGTCTGGAAAGACCTCCTTGCTGAAACTATTGGCGCGGCTTGCCAGCCCACAGCAAGGCGTAGTCAGATTGTTTGGCCGAGATCTGACGGGAATGGGGCAAGACGAAATGGCTCGTGTGGTGGGAGTGGTGCCACAAGAGAGCCAGCAGCTCTTTCCCTTTACGGTTGCGGAAACAGTCTTAATGGGTCGATTTCCCCATCGTTCTCGAGATCGATGGGGAACTGGATTCGGATGGGAAAGTGGGGGGGATGTCGCCATAGCCGAGGACGCCATGACGACCATGGACGTCATCCACTTGGCTCAGCGGGCGGTGACGGACCTTTCCGGCGGGGAGCGGCAGCGGACGATGATTGCGCGAGCGTTGGCTCAGACGCCCAAAGTCTTGTTGCTCGATGAACCGACCGCCTTTCTTGATCTTCAACATCAGGTTGAGATCGGTTCGGTACTCCGCCGATTGAAGGTCGAGCGTGACTTGACGGTGATCCTCGTCTCGCATGATTTGAATCTTGTCAGCCAATATTGCGACCGGATTCTGTTATTGGATCATGGGCGGATCGTACGGCTGGGTTGTCCCGAGCATGTGATTGAGCAGGGGGCGTTGGAATTGGTGTATCGATGCCGGGTGCTGGTGGACCGACATCCGGAGACCGGGTTGCCGCGAGTGACGCTTCCAGGACGGTGTATGCCCGGTGGAGCATGATATGAGGACAGGCAAGATCGCGCTGCTTCATCTTGAGACAGTTCCCGGGGCCATTGATCGGAACCGGTACGTGATTGTTGAGGCTATCAAACATGCCGCAGCAATCAACGCCCAATGGATCGTGACGCCGGAGCTTGCGGTGTGTGGGCTACAGTTTGCCCACGTCGTTGGCTCTGATTGGATACAGCCGCAACCCGACCTGTGGATGCAACAGGTCTGTAAGCTAGTCAGGACGTTGAAACGAACCGTATTTCTCGGCTGCCCGGAGCGAGAGGGCAGGCGGTTCTATAACTCAGTCTTTGTCATCGGCCCGACGGGTGAGATTGCAGGGCGACATCGCAAGATCAATGTCGTGAGTGATTCACGCTCATGGTCGAGCCCAGGTGACCGTGCCGAGCCGATCGAGTGCGACGGGATCAGGGTCGGTCTTCTCGTGTGCAGCGACGCCTATACGCCTGATATTGCGCGAGCGCTGAAATTTGAAGGCACACAAATGTTGGTGTCGCCCGCGTCATGGGGACCAGGCATTCATGGGCCAAATGGAGAATGGGAACAGCGGAGCTATGAAACAGGACTTCCCTTGATCGTGTGTAATCGAACGGGTGCAGAGGAGACACTCGACTTTTGGAAGGCGCCGAGCTTAGTCGCGAAGGATGGTGACCGGTTGTTGTCTCATACGTCAGAGCGGTCGGCAGTCCTCACGTTTGACTGGGACTTCTCCAATATGGTACCAAGCACAACTCAATTTCGGGCAGACTACATGCGAGGCTAGCTCGGAAGATCGATGCTGTCGTACCTGAGTACTCGTACTAGACAGGGAAAGGCGCATCCTTTTTTCTGTTCCATACTGGTGGATGCCGCTAGGGAGGAGGAAAGAACTCAAAACGAGATAGACCGTCAGTGCCGGGGAAGATGGTGCAAGTCCATCACGGTGCCGCCACTGTAAGCGGGGAGTGACTCTGCCACATGCCACTGTGCGTCACAACGCATGGGAAGGCGCAGGGAAACGACGATCCGCAAGTCAGGAGACCCAACCGACGGAAAACATTCACACCCTTCGAGTCAAAGGGAGGTTTTCATGCATCGTGTGTATCGGTGCCTCCGGTTTGTTGTTGCCTGTTGTTTCCTTATCGCTTTTCTGTACTTCCTGCACCCCGCTGCATTCGCTCAGGACATCGCCATGGCCGACCAACAGGAGACCGTCGAGGCTCCGGATGTCGTGGTGAGTGCGACTAAGACCCCAATTCCGGCCAAACAAGTCACCAGTGCCGTTGAGGTCATCACCGGCGAGGAGATGCAACAACGGAAAATTAGAACAGTCGCCGAAGCGCTTCGATGGTCATCGGGTCTTGCGGTCTTTCAAAGTGGAGGACTCGGCACAACGGTTGATGTGCGAATGCGCGGGGGAACGCCTGAGCAGACACTCGTGTTGATTGATGGGGCGATCGTCAACAGCGCCACGCTCGGCAGCTACAATTTCGCCAACTTGACCTCCGACAATATCGAACGGATTGAAATTTTACGCGGCAGTCAAAGCATGCTGTGGGGATCTGACGCGATGGGCGGTGTGATCAACATCACGACCAAGCGGGGGCAAGAGAAACCCAACGTCTCAGGTTTTGTCGAATATGGATCATTCAATACGATTCGAGAAGGGGGCAGTCTGGCCGGCAAGAAAGGACCGATTGATTTTTCAGGCTCGATCGCCCGTTTAGATACGGCAGGATTTTCAGCGATCAACTACCGACGTGGCGCAGCTGAACGTGATGGCTACCACAACTGGCAAGGATCGGTTCGACTGGGTGCAGACCTGCCGAAGGACGGGCGGCTGGAGTTTAGTTTTCGTTGGCTTGATGGCAGTGTGAATTTTGACGGCTTTACGTTTAATTCGACGACTTTCGCGTCAGAGCCGGCGGATGTGTTTGGTGCCAGATCCAAAAGTGTCCAATATGTGTTTGCAGGAAACTATCTGCAACCAATCACAGCTTGGTGGTCGCAACAGCTGACCTTGTCACGGGCAACCGAAAATCTCAATAGTGACGGAGGCGCAGTTGAACGGAGTCTTGTGACGGGAGCTACCGGACCTCTAGGATTTCCGTTTAGGTCCCGCATCGATACAACGAGTAATCGGATCGAATGGCAGCACAATATTCAAGTCGGCAAACCTCTCAGGTTGACGGCGGGGTATCAGTTTCGAGAACAGAGGGGTGACAATCGAGATCTTGTGACCAATACGACTACATTCGAGAACAAATCGGTGAGTAGCCATGCAGGGTTTGGAGAGGCACAGTTGAATCTTTGGGATCGAGTATTTGGAACAGCGGGCATTCGGCAAGATGAATACAATGTGTTTGGAAGCGCCACCACCTATCGGGTGACCGGAGGCTATCTGGTCAAGGAGACCGGCACAAAATTACGAGGTAGCTATGCAACAGGTTTCCGTGCTCCCACGATCAATCAGCTATTTTTTCCGGGTTTTGGAAACCCCAATTTAAAGCCAGAAAAGAACCAGGCATTTGATGTGGCCATTGAGCAGACATTTCCAAACGATCGAGGCAGCATTAGTATTGGGTATTTTTGGACACGCTACCGCAATCTTATTGTGTCGGTCTTCGATCCTGCTGTCTGTACGGAGCCTGGGTCCTTTGGGTTCTGTGCGCAGAATGTCGGCTTGGCTCGAGCGGAAGGTGTGGAGGTCAGCACAAAGCTGAAACTCTATCGTGACGGGCCATGGGTGAAGAATCTTGATTTGCAGATCCAGTATACGTACGCAGCGACGAGGGATATTAGTGGCGGATCGGACACACGTCTTCCGAAATGGCCACTCCATCAGATTACGACGGTACTCCGGTATCAGCCCATAGAAAGGTTGGAGGCCAGTCTGGAGGGGCGCTATGTCGGCGAGCGTTTCGGCAATGTGGGAAACGGCAATGCAACTCCCTCGTTCGTCGTCTGGAATCTCTCTGCAAGCTATGACGTGACGAAGTATATGCAAGCGTATCTCCGGTTGGACAATATCTTCAATGAGAAGTACGAAGAGACGCTGTTTTTCGGCACCCCGATCCGATCCATCTTCGGTGGTGTACGAGTGAATTATGACCTTCCGATCTGAGGGCGCATGAACACGTTTCCACGATTGGTTATTGCCGGCACGCACAGCGGTGTCGGGAAGACCACTGCGACGTTAGCGATTTTGGCGGCCCTACGAGAGCGGGGCCGCCTCGTGCAGCCGTTTAAGGCTGGACCGGATTTTATCGACGCCAGCCACCATACGGCTGCTGCTGGTTTGCCGTCACGGAATTTGGACGGATGGCTATTGGGTGCTGATCTCAATCGTCAGATTTTTATGCGGGCAGCCGCCAATGCGGACCTCTCCATTATTGAGGGGATGATGGGCCTCTTCGATAGTAGTTCGCCAGTGAGTGACCTCGGCAGCACGGCGGAATTAGCCAAGCAGTTGGAGGCACCGGTTCTGCTGATTGTCGACGGCAGCGCGATGGCTCGTTCTGCTGCAGCCATGGTGGCAGGTTACGCACGCTTTGATCCGGCCTTGCGTGTGGCCGGTGTGCTGTTCAATCGTGTGAGTAGTGACGGGCACTACCAGTTACTCAAGACAGCGGTCGAGCAGGAGACGGATGTCACTCCGCTCGGCTATCTGCGTCCTGATCCCACGGTGACGATTGTCGAGCGTCATTTGGGTCTCGTGATGCCTGGTCACGAACAAGCTTCTGCTCCGTACCAACGATTAGCCAGGTTGGTGCAGGACACCGTTGATCTGGAGGGTCTTGAAGTGCTCGCGAAGTCGTGCGCGCCGTTTCCCTTCACACGAGATGCTATTGCTCAACCAGCTCCGAGGACGGTACGGATCGGTGTGGCGCGGGATGCAGCCTTTTGCTTCTACTATCCTGACAATCTTGAGCTGCTTGAAGCCAAAGGCGGCGAATTGGTCTCATTTTCTCCGCTCCATGACGAGATGCTTCCGGATAATCTTGGCCTGTTGTATTTCGGTGGAGGCTATCCTGAATTGCATGGTGCCGCGTTAGCGGCCAATAGGCCGATGAAACAGGCGATCCGCCGATTCGCTGAGCGGGGTGGAACCATTTATGCGGAATGCGGCGGTATGATGTACCTCACGCAGGGCATCAGAAGCTTCGGGGGAGTGGTGTCTGAGATGGTAGGACTCTTTCCAGCCGAAGCAACGATGCAGAGCAAGCGGATGACTCTGGGGTATCGGGCCATCGAACTGACTAGACCGTGCATGCTCGGGGCAGCCGGGTTGGCTGCGCGGGGGCATGAATTCCACTACTCTGAGGTGATTCCGAAAGGGCCGCTGGCGTATGCCTGTACCTTGACTGATGCACAAGGTGAGTCAAAGGGGTCTGACGGCATGCTGGTCAACAATACGTTGGGACTCTATACGCATCTACATTTTTCCAGTCAGCCAAGTATCGCAGCGTCATTGATTGCTTCTGCTGGCCGAACTGATTCCGGCGCGAATGTTCCAGGGCTATCGAAGGTTTCCTGATGGAACAAGCTGATCACAAAGCAAAGATGGCGAGGCTGAAGGCGTCGGTGGATCGGCGAATCGATGCCGCGCAGGATGAGAAGGGATTGCTGATCGTCCACACAGGAGCTGGCAAGGGGAAGACGACTGCCGCCTTGGGCATGGCACTGCGCTGCGTCGGTCATGGCATGAAGGTAGCCGTTGTGCAATTCATCAAAGGCGCGATCGATACGGCGGAAGAACGGATGCTTACGTCTTTTACGGATCGGGTCACATTTCTACGGATGGGTGAAGGCTACACCTGGGAAACACAGGACGGGGAACAGGATACTCGATTTGCGCAACTAGCCTGGGCGAAATCCTGTGAGTTTTTGCGCGATCCTTCCTATGCGATGGTCATTCTTGACGAGTTCAATATCGCGCTGCAGCACGGCTACGTCCGACTCGAAGACGTTCTGCCGGTCCTTCGCAGCCGTCCGCCGATGCAGCATGTGGTGATCACAGGTCGGGGAGGACCAGCCGATCTCTTGGAAGAGGCCGACCTGGTGACGGAGATGAAACAGGTCAAGCACCCCTTTCGCAAAGGCATCAAGGCCCAGGCCGGGGTTGAATTTTGAGAGGGCCGGTCACGAAGACGTGTGAGCGTTGCGGACAATCGTTCGAATGTGTTGGCTATCAATGTTGGTGCGGAACGATCGGCATTACGGACCAGCAGATGGATTGGATCGCTGCGCGGTTCAAGGATTGTCTGTGTCCGGCCTGCCTACAGAGAGTCAGTATGGGTGAGCGAGGGCCTCAGGAATCATCGACAGATCAGCGGAAGCGCTGACCGAGTGCATGTAATGGGATCGCCTCGGTCACCTGCAGGATCAGTACCAATAATTCGGTGTCGACAAGAAGGAGGTCGCAACCATGCGTGCATTCTCAGTTCGAACACAACTGGTAATCGGGGTCGTCTTGGTCGTGCTCATGGGCGTGACAAGGGGATATCATTTCGCACCTCTGGAGCATCTGCCGAGCGCCTCGTGGGCGATTTTCTTTCTTGCCGGCGTGTATTTGCCTTCCCGCTGGGTCTTTCCCGCATTACTGGCGGAAGCCGCTGCGCTCGACTTTGCCGCCGTGACATGGGGCGGCGTGAGCAATTTCTGTGTCAGCCCCGCCTATGGCTTTTTACTCCCTGCCTACGGCACACTGTGGTTCGCTGGCCATTGGTATGCCGAACGTCACCGCGACACCGTTGCGACGCTCGTTTCATTAACGATGAGCGTGGTCGTCGGGACGGCGGTTTGCGAGATGATTTCGAGCGGGAGCTTTTATTTTCTCTCCGGACGCTTCGAGCCGACTGGTGTGGCCGAGTTTGCACGGCGATTCATGGAATACTTCCCGCGATCGCTCTCGTCGATAGCGTTCTATATTTGTATTGCCGGCATGATCCACGTCGTCGTGCGCATGCCGATCATGTCGTTCTCGAGTGGTAGAACGTCCAATTAGCCGCCGGTTCCTATCGAGCAAGGTTCGATTGCGATCCGCCTACGCGTGGTCCATTACGGCTAGCTCGAGGAAGCGAAATAGGATCGATGGGATTTGAAGAAGCCAGGTGTCTGATCAAACCACATTGTCAACAGTGTGATCGATGACGCGCCGAACCGCCGATGCTCTCAAATTCTCCCGCTCAGAGCGGGATGCCGTCTATCGGGCGATTTTCGAACGCCGTGATGTGCGTCGAAACTTTTTGCCGAGGGCAATCTCTGAACCAGTCATGATGCGGCTGTTGACTGCGGCTCATCATGCCGGATCGGTCGGCTTTATGCAGCCGTGGGATTTTGTGGTGATACGAAATGCGGCGACGAAACGCGCGGTGAAGCAGTTATTCGTTGAAGCCAATACGGAAGCCGCACGCCGTTATACAGGTCTAAAGGGCGATCTCTACAGACGCTTGAAACTGGAGGGGATTGAGGAGGCTCCGATCAACCTGTGTGTGACCTGTAGTCGGAGGCGTGGAGGGGCAGATGTACTTGGTCGTTCTACGGTGCGTGCGACGGATCTCTACAGTACCTGTTGTGCCGTTCAAAATCTTTGGCTTGCGGCCAGAGCTGAAGGGATCGGTGTTGGTTGGGTCAGTATTCTTGATCATCATGCGCTGAAGCGAGTGGTTGGTGTTCCTAAATCGGTGACGATTCTGGCGTATCTGTGCCTCGGCTATGTCTCGAAGTTTGAAACGGCACCTGATTTGGAGATGGCGGGGTGGCGAGACCGGATTCCAGTGAATCAGCTGATTCATTATGATGCGTGGGGCAGTCACGCCTATGAGGAGGAGCGAGACGAGCATGAGAATCACGAAGGTGTACACCAGAACGGGAGACGCGGGAAAGACAAGACTCGCCGGCGGCCAACAGGTGTGGAAGGACAGTCTTCGAGTCGAAGCCTACGGCACCGTCGATGAATTGAATTCTTCAATTGGGGTCGTCCGAGTGCTCAATAGTGAACCGAGGGGGCATCACAAACAGGCCGGCCAGTTGGAGGATGAGCTGCGATGGGTGCAGAATAAGCTCTTTGATGTCGGGAGCATTCTTGCGACGGCACCGGGGCAGACGTTCAAGAACATGCCGCAGGTGATGGCGAGCGATGTCACACGCCTCGAAAAAACGATTGATCGATGCCAGAAGACTTTGGAACCATTGAAAGAGTTTATTCTCCCTGGTGGCGGGAAAGTTTCCAGTTTTCTGCATCAGGCAAGGACGATTTGTCGTCGGGCTGAACGATTGTGTGTGGCGCTCTCTAAGACCGAGCCGGTTGATCCGCAGATCATCAAGTTTATCAATCGCCTGAGCGATACCCTCTTTGTCCTGGCTCGTTGGGTCGCCAAAACACAGGGCGAGCCTGAGTTTTTATGGGAACGAAATGTCGCCACGAAGTCCACGTAAAGGTCGGTCTGTAGGTCGACCCAAGGGCCGTATTATTCTTGTGTTAGGCGGAGCCTCATCTGGGAAAAGCGAATTTGCCCTTCAGGTAGGTGGTTCGCGTGGGCCACGTGCATTCGTGGCGACTGGGCAGGGACTTGATGACGAAATGGCAGGACGAATTGCTCGGCACCAGGCGACTCGTTCCGCCGAATGGCAGACTGTTGAAGAGCCTCTCGATGTAGAGGCATGGCTTGTCAAGCAGGGGGCAGGGTATCGGACTATTGTGTTCGACTGTGTGACGCTCTGGTTAAGTAATCTGCTCGGAAGTGGTCTCGTGGGGTCAATCATTCTTGCTCGGATTGAATCCCTTCTTGAGGCGATGCGGCTGACTGGGGCCAATGTCATCATCGTCAGCAATGAGTTAGGTTGTGGTCTTGTTCCCGCTGAACCATCGGTGCGAGCCTTTCGTGATCTTTCCGGACGAGTGAATCAATGCCTTGCCGCAGGGGCGGATGAAGCCTATCTGGTGGTCAGTGGACTTCCGCTTCGCCTGAAGTGAGGAAAGGAGTGTTATGTCGATTCAGGATGTCTGTCGTCAGATTCAGCCGCTGGATTTAGCTCTACAAACCAAAGCACAGACTCATTTAGGTCGCCTGACCAAGCCGCTCGGCAGCCTCGGCAAGCTTGAGGAGTTGGCCACGGCCTACGTCACCATGACCGGTGAATTAAAGCCAAGTATCCCCCGTGGAATGGTCTTCACATTCGCTGCGGATCATGGCGTCACTGCAGAAGGTGTGAGTGCGTATCCCCGTGAGGTCACACCGCAAATGGTTCTGAATTTTCTTCGGGGTGGAGCCGGTATCAACGTCCTCGCTCGGCATGCGGGGGTGGTTGTTCGTGTGGTCGATATCGGAGTTGATTACGAGTTTACGGCCGCCCCTGGGTTGATTCATCGCAAAATCATGAATGGGACGCACAATCTTTCGCGTGAGCCGGCAATGATGAGGGAACAGGCGGAGCATGCTGTTATGGTGGGGATCGAGTTAGCGAAGGAGGCCGTACAGGAAGGCATCGGCCTCATCGGAACCGGGGAAATGGGCATCGGGAATACGACTTCCAGCGCGGCCATTACTGCCGTGATGACGGGTCGGCCAGTAGAAGAGGTCACCGGACATGGAACAGGCATTCAGGAGTCCGATCGTGCGCACAAGGTACGCGTGATTCAACGGGCTCTTGATCTCCATCGTCCGAAGCCGTCCGATCCGATCGGTGTACTGGCAAAGATCGGCGGACTGGAGATTGCTGGGCTGGCTGGGTTGATGCTCGGGGCAGCAGCCTCCCGGGTGCCTGTGGTGCTGGATGGATTCATCGCTGGCGCCGCCGCCTTGATTGCCGTGGGAATTCAGCCGTTGTGTCGCGAGTATCTCATTGCCGCGCACCGGTCGGTTGAACAGGGGCATCGTGCAATTCTGAGCCATCTGAGATTGACCCCGCTGTTTGACCTCGATTTTCGACTCGGCGAGGGGACCGGGGCCTGTTTAGGAATGGATCTCGTTTGTGCGGCGGTCAAAGTCTATACGGAGATGGCGACCTTCGAAGAAGCCGGTGTTGCAAACAAGCTGTGACGCCTATGGGAGCTGTCGCCCGTCCATTCATCTTTGCCTGGCATTTTCTCACGACTATTCCTCTGAGCCGAGTTCATCATGAACCGACGGCGCCTGAGCTGGCGGCGTCGATGGCGTGGTATCCCGTCGTTGGCTTGCTGATCGGCGGGGGCTTGGCTATTGCTGATTTGGTATTGCAGGAGGTCTTTGACAATCTCGTCGTGAACGCACTGTTGATCGTGCTCTTGGTACTGCTGACACGCGGACTTCATCAGGATGGATTGGCTGATACCTTGGATGGACTGGCCGGAGGCGGCACACTGAGCGAACGACTGTCGATCATGCGCGATCCTCGCATCGGCGCACTTGGGGCAACCGGGCTTTCCCTCTCGTTGATGCTCCGGTATGCCGGCTTGATGGCATTGCCCCAGGAGTTGCGGGTACCGGCACTCTGCTGCATGCCGGCGGTTGGCCGTTGGGCCATGGTGACCTCAGCGTGGCTTTCTCCCTATGCCAGGAAAGAAGGCGGGTTGGCCGCACCGTTTCTGACCCATCTGTCTTGGCGGCACGTTGTCGTGGCGACACTTGTTGTGGCCATCGGACTGGGCGTGGGTTTTGGCATCGTCCGCTCGTTCCTCGTCATGATGGGCGGGGCATTTGTCGTGCTGATGGGTTGGTGGGAGTGCCGCAGCTGGTTCGGCGGGGTCACCGGGGATACCCTCGGGGCCACAAATGAAGTGATCGAGATTCTCTTTCTTCTGTCCATTCCCCTCGTGCTTCGGTTGCCATGACCGGTGGAGAACTTCTTGTGGCCGCTGTGGTGGATGCCGTAGTTGGCGATCCTCACTGGTTGCCGCATCCTGTTCGCGTGATGGGGCGAGGTATTACATGGTTCGAGCATGAAATTCGGAAGATATGCCGGAGTGGGACTAGCTTTCGCCTCGCAGGAGTGTGTCTTGCTGTAGGATTACCCCTTGTCACATTCATGCTCGCATCGGTCCTCATCGCTGAGGCCGAACAGTTTGCAGGATGGCTGGGGTCTACTCTCTCTATCATCCTGGCGTCGATGACTTTGGCTGCGCGTGACCTGTGGGACCATGCCCATGCAGTGGATGGTCCACTCCAGGCCGGAAATCTCTCAGCTGCGCGACGAGCCGTGGGGATGATTGTCGGGAGGGATACGGCTGGACTGTCCCCATCGGAGGTCGCTCGTGCGACTGTCGAGACCGTCGCAGAAAGTGCGGCAGATGGTGTAGTTGCGCCTCTCCTGTACTTGGCAATAGGTGGTGCTCCCTTAGCATTGGCGTATAAGGCGATCAACACGCTCGATTCCATGATTGGTCACCGCGATCCCCGTTATGCTGATTTTGGATGGGCATCAGCTCGGCTCGATGATCTGGTCAACTGGATCCCCGCTCGACTTGCCGCAACGGCGTTGATTCTTGGCGCCGGTGTGATCACTAGACAACTGGAACCAGTCCGTCTGGGGTGGTGGGTGTTCCGACGGGACGGGGGTAAACATCCCAGTCCCAATAGCGGTAGACCTGAGGCGGCGATGGCCGGTGTGTTGGGCGTGAGACTCGGTGGCATCAATTTCTATGACGGCATTCCACAAGAGCGTCCAATCCTTGGGTCAGAAGGGCGTCTTGTCGAGCCAGGCGACATCCTGTCGGCGACGAGAATAATGGCGATGGCCGCGGTGCTGGTTGTATTCCTGGCTGTGGGAATCAGATGGCTCATATGAAAAAACCTCTGCATGGTGGAAATATCTACCGTGTCGCACGAGAGCTGGGCCGTGATCCAGGCGAGATTATTGATTTTAGCGCGAGTATCAATCCATTGGGTCCTTCTCCTCGCGTTTGGAAAGCCATTGCCGCTTCCAAGCATCTCTTAGACCATTATCCAGACCCGGACTGTTGGGACCTTCGCCGGGCGCTGGCCGCACTCTGGCGGATTGATCCAGTCCAGATTGTTGTCGGGAATGGCTCCACGGAGCTGATTGATGCGTTGCCTCGTGCATTACAGATTCGACGGCTCCTTGTCGTCCAGCCTACATTTTCCGAATATATGGCTGCGATGAGGCGAGCGGGGGGATCCACCACAACACTCTACGCGCATCGACGCGACCACTATGCGATCCCGATCGATCGTATGAGGCAGATTTTGGAAACAGGACGGAGTGATGGAAAATCCATTGATGGAATGATCCTCTGCAATCCCAACAGTCCAACAGGGCAGGCCTGTACGGTGGAAGATCTTGTACAACTTGCGAAAGTTGCTCACCGACGTGGTCTGTGGCTGATTATCGACGAATCCTTTGCTGATTATTGTCCTGACCGATCCATCCTTGGGCAAGGGGAGTTGCGGTCGCATGTGATCGTCCTACGCAGCATGACCAAGTTTTATGCGTTGCCCGGACTGCGGGTGGGCTATGCCGTATCGGCACCGGCAACTGCCGGACGACTCCAGCGACAGCTACCGCCTTGGTCGGTGAGTGCGATGGGACAAGTTGCGGCGATGGCCGCTTTGAAAGATGAGGCTCATGCGAGAAGGAGCCTGAAGTATATGACAGAGGAGCGTGAGCGCTTTCGAATGAAGCTCGCGGCGTTACCTGGCTGTACGGTGATGTCCTCCTATGCGAACTATTGTCTAGTCGAGTTACCTCGTGGTCGAACTGCACGGGACATCACTGAACGCTTACGCGGGAGAGGAGTATTGATTCGAGATTGTTCTTCAGTGCCCGGTGCCACCTCGCGGTCCGTTCGACTCGCCGTTCGAACAAGGATCGAGAATGACCGGCTTATTCGAGAGCTTTCTCCCTTGCTCCTTAACCGGGGTTCGTGATGAAGAAGACTCCAGCACGGGTCCATACTCGTTATCGTGTCATAGGGAAGACACTGGTGATTGAGCTTGAGGGGCGAAAGCGTGTGCTGTCATCGGCTCCACAAGGGGGAGGGCTGACGGTGGCTTCCTACATCCTCAATCATCAGGTAGAGGCCAATCCCTTGGTCGCGGGGAAACAGTCGATGCCCTTTCGGGAGCCGGGACGCTGTTTGCGGGAGTTGGCCTCTCGGATGGGAATCCATACATCGACTGTTGGGTTGATGACTGCGGTTCCGATGACTCAAGTAGTGACGGCAAGAGCTGCGTCGGATGGGTTATGGGTGGAGTGTTTTGCCACGGTTGGTGTCACGAATGCCATTCGAGCTGGCGAATGGCCACCTGGAGGCCCTGGTGGCAAGCGATCAACCAAACCTGGGACGATTAACCTCATGCTCATCACAAACGGCAGCCTTTCTCAGTCCGCAATGGTCGGCGCCGTACAAGTTGCTACAGAGGCCAAGAGCGGTGCTCTGCGTGATCATTATGTCCTGAGTTGCCAGAGCGGCGTTGCAGCCACTGGGACCGGGACCGATGCGGTGGTGATTGCCTGTTCGTTACGCGGGCAGGGGCCTGTGCATATCTATAGTGGAACACATACCGTCATTGGGGCATTGATCGGGCGAGTCGTGAGCGACTGTGTCACAAATGGTTTGGCAAAGGCTAAAGCCTGGCGGGAGTTGCATCAATGACGGCACGAGCCCTTGCTGTGCTTGGAACTGGATCGGATGTCGGGAAAAGCCTCATCACGGCTGGGATCTGTCGCATCCTTCATCGTGCAGGCATGCGCGTGGCTCCATTCAAAGCGCAGAACATGTCGCTGAATTCATTCGTGACCCCGGAAGGTGGGGAGATCGGTCGAGCGCAGGCGCTCCAAGCAGAGGCCTGTGGAATTGTCCCGCATGTCGACATGAATCCGATTTTGCTTAAGCCAGAGTCCGACAACCGCTCGCAAGTCATCGTACAGGGATCCGTATGGTCTGCACAGGAAGCGTCGACCTATTATGAGCAGAGACCGCAGCTGTGGTCGATCGTGCAGGACAGCTACAGTCGCTTGGCTAGCCAGTACGAGGTGGTCATGATCGAAGGGGCTGGAAGTGCTGCAGAGATGAATCTTCGAGAGCGGGATCTGGTCAATTGGCCGGTCGTCAAGCTGGCCAACGCTCGCGTGCTGTTGGTCGCTGATATTGATCGAGGGGGTGTCTTTGCGCAAGTTCTTGGAACGTTGGACCTATTGGAACCGGACGAGCGGGCCATGGTCTGTGGTGTGGTCATCAATAAGTTTAGAGGGGATGCAAAGCTCTTTGCCGATGGGGTGACCTTCTTGGAGTCTCATGGTGGGATTCCCGTATTGGGTGTCGTGCCGTTTCTCCGGGATCTCATGCTAGACCAGGAAGACAGTCTGGATCGAGAGGCGTGTCGACAGACAGAGTTTTCATCAGAGCGGATCAACATCGCCGTCATTCTGTTGCCCCACATGAGCAACTTTACCGACTTTAATGTTCTAGCGGCTGAAGGTGATGTCGCCTTGCAATATGTTGCTGCTCCGACGGCACTGGATGGGGCTGACATCGTGATCATTCCAGGAAGCAAGACCACACAAGCAGCTCTCTCTTTTGTATTGGCGCAGGGCTATCCCCCTGCACTTGTGCAGCATGTTGGTCGTCATCGAGAGTTGGTGGGCATCTGCGGTGGTTATCAAATGCTTGGTCGAAGCATTTCTGACCCGTACATGGTCGAACAAGGCGGGTTAAGCTCTGGTCTAGGCTACTTGGATATCGAGACAGAGCTGAGGAAGAAAAAGTGCACCACACAGGTCGAAGCCAATGCGGCTGAGGCCCTGGTGCAAGAACGGAGTCTGGTTCGTGGCTATCAAGTCCATATGGGGTGTACCGTACGCATGCAGGAACATCCATGTTTCAGCATGCAGAATGGTGGTACCCCGATGAGGGGAGGCCATTCGCCGACGGCAACAACGTATACGGATGACGGCGCGATTCGAGAGGATGGTCTGGTGTGGGGCACCTACATCCATGGAGTATTTGATGAGCCGCAATTTCGTCGAGCGTGGCTCAATCGCGCGCGCGCGAGGAAAGGGCTTCCACCACTCGAGATTCATACATCACTTTCAGTCACCGCTCGATTACGCGGGGAACTTGATCGCTGGACAGATCACCTGAGTCAATCTCTTGATCTGTTAGGGCTACTCTCCTGGCTATCTCCTCGCCGCAAGATCTCCAAGTAAGTGATCTTTCCCCACCTGCTCCCTTGCTGAGTCCTAGTCGCTGCTGGGTTCGTATGAGTGCTCCCTCCCGAGCGTAAGCTGCCGATATTCACCGATTTCTTGCCAACTGTCCACAAGGCGATACACTGCATGGAAACAGTAGGAATTGACCATAGTTAGGGGTCTAGGGACTCTGGCGTAGGCGGTCACTATGGATAACAAGGAGCAGCCCTATTCCTGTTGAGGTGAGCAGAACGTGGAGGGTTGAGGCTGCCGCTTCTCACTGACCTATCTAAAGGTGAGGAAGGTTTCACCGATAAGTTCCTCATCAGCCAAGTGAATCGCACGCATAACCCACAGGGCCATGGATCCTGAGTGTGCCGCTTTAACCGATCTCTTGTGCCGTGATGGGCTCAAAGGGGCGCAGAATATCACCAGTTCCAAGACGGAAGAAAAAGGGATCGAGACATGGTGGTTGGAATGATAAAGGTCTGCCGGTGCGCTAGGTGCTTTCTTCCGCAGAGAGGAACAGTCTCATGAGCAAGATTGTGGTTGTTGATGACTCGCAGGCCGAGCTGCAACTCATTGAGTCATACCTCAAGGCCGCCCATTATACCGTCGTGACCTTTCCGAATACGGAAAAACTTGAAGAGAAAATCCTGACGGAAATGCCTGATCTGATCGTCATGGATGTGGTCATGCCCGGCCGAAACGGGTTTCAGGCCTGTCGAGATTTGAAGGGTGATGCCCGTCTTACCCGTATTCCGATCCTCCTTTGTACGTCCAAAGGGCAGGAAAGCGATAAGTTCTGGGGACAACAGCAAGGCGCGAACGGGCATGTGGTCAAACCGTTCAAGCCTGAAGAGCTGCTTTTGGCCGTGAAGCGTGCTCTAAATTAACGCGCTGATGGGGCAAAGGGCTCAACGAAATGCAATTGCCATGCGAACTACCTCGGCTTACCTCCGACGGGGAATCCAAGCACGAAACTCCGACAGGTTCATGGAAAGCTTGTTTGGTAACGCTAGGGGGAGAACTGTTTGCGATCAACCTGCGTCAAGTCCGGGAGGTATTTGAGTTGGACACGATCACCCCCGTGCCTGGGATGCCGCCATCATTGGTTGGCGTCGCCAATGTTCGAGGAACGGTTGTGCCTCTCGCAGACTTGCGACGCACGTTGGGGGTTTCGCCGTCAACAACGCCACGATATGCCGTCGTGGTACAGCATGATGCTCATCAGATCGGCCTGCTGATTGACGAAGTCCCAGAGATTCGATGGATGTTGCCCGAGGATCGGCTCGATCAGTCAGGGGCGAGCCAGATCGGAGAGCGCTCTCTGTTGTCAGGTCTGATACGGGTGGAAAATCGGGTGAGTGGGATGTTGGAGATTCCAGCATTGGTCGCGTCGGTGGAAGCAACAACCATGGACGTGAGCCAGTCCGTAAAATCGTGAACAGTTGCCCTGAATCGAGTTACCGAGCAGGCTTGAGCGTGTGGAGGAGGGGGTAGGGTATGGCCAGAAATAGCAAGTCAACGGGTCGGCCGTCGCCGTCATGGTTCCAAAACCTCAAGACTCTGCCGAAGCTGATCCTCGGTTTTTCTGCCGTCAGTCTCATCATGATCTCTGTTGGGTTTGTCGGCTTGATGGGGCTTCATACGGTTAAGGGTGAGTTACAGTCGATCTACAACGGATCGACCTTGGCACTATCAAATGTGGGAATCACCAGTACGAACCTTGGGCTCTATCATAGCGGGTTATTAAACGTAGGACGGCAGGTTGGGAAGACGGAGTTTGATCAGGCGGTCACGGCGTTGACCGAGCTTAAGAAACAGACACTGATTCCCCTGAATGCGTATCAAGCATCTCAGTTGCATGACTCGGCCAGTGGTCGGAGTGAGAGTAAAGATCTTGCCAGTCTTCACCAGGCCCTGCGTGAATATTTCTCGGCAACAGAGGGCGCGGTGGGTACATTCGCGGAGAGTTTCAAATCATCACTCGCCGAAGAGCAGAAACAGAGTTTGCGCGAACTTGGACAATTGGCATTATCTGTTGATGTTGCGAACAAGTACAACGCGGCGACTCTACGGGTTCGGGAGCTCATGACGACGATTCTCGAAGTGGCGAGCGAAATGAACGACAATGGGCAAGCCGAAGCCTCGCATCGGACCAACGTCGTCCTGGCCGGCTCGCTGCTGGCGCTTCTGCTAGCGGCCGTGATTGGATTCTACCTCGCCGGCTCAATCGCACGGAACATCACGCATGTTGCCGATGTCGCGCAACAAGCTGCCGCCGGCAATCTTCAAGCTCGAGCCAGACTTGAGAGCAATGACGAGATCGGCCATCTGGCGAAAGCGTTCAACATCATGCTTGACCGTCTCACGAGCCTGGTTTCGACAGAGGAAGAGCGGGATACCATGCAGAAACGTTTGGTGCAGTTTCTGGTCCTCGTCTCCGACGTGGGGAAGGGAGACTTGACCAAGCGCGGAGAGGTCACGGCAGACATGTTCGGAAATCTGGCGGATGGTTTTAACCTCATGATCCAACGGTTCGCGCAATTGATGAAACAGGTCAGAGAATCGGCCGAACGGGTCAATCGGTCAGCCGGTGCATTGCGGGAGAATTCTGGTCAAATGGCCGGTACGGCCAAGCATCAAGCCGACGAATCAATGAAGACGCTCAGTGCGGTGGAGCAACTTGCGGTTTCCATGAGGCAAGTTGCAGAAACGGCTGGGGCCTCTTCTGACTCGGCACGCCAAGTCTTGAAGGCCACGGAAGACGGCCGTGTCGCCGTACAGGAAACCGTGCAGGATATGCAGAGGATTCGGTCGGCGGTTCAGCGGATGTCCAAGCAGGTCAAGGCGCTCGGCGATCGCTCGTTGGAAATTTCACAGATCGTCTCCACGATTCGTGAAATCGCCAATCAAACCAACTTGCTGGCTCTGAATGCGGCGATCGAAGCGGCGGGGGCAGGCGAAGCGGGTGCTCGATTTGGTGTGGTGGCCGATCAGGTTCGAAAGCTTGCCGAAAGCTCAACGAACGCGACGCGTGAAATTGCGGATCTCGTGAAGGTGATTCAGAGCGAGACGCAGCACGCCGTTGTGGCGATGGAACATGAAACGCAAGCGGTAGAGGCAGGGTCGGCCTCAGCCTTGCGGACGGGTGATGTGTTCAAGGAGATTTCAACGATCGCACAACGGTCTGCGGAGCTTGCCCAGAGCATTGCGGCTGCCGCAACGACCCAGACTGTGTCAACCGATCAAGTCGGACGATCGATCAAAGATTTTACCGGAGGCGCCATCGCTACGCAAAAGGCAACCGACTCGGCGCGGGCAACGGTAGAAGATATGGTGAAGCTGGCTGAAGGACTCACGGCTTCGGTGTCGCAATTTAAATTGACCTGATGGATCAGGATCGATCACATACCCCCTTGTCTGCATAGATGTACACCAATGGGAGCGGAGTCTAATCAATCTGACTTGATTCGAGTCTTCGTCTCCGAGGCATCGGATGGAACCAGGGTATTGGCAGACGCGTTGCGTGCCAACGGCGAGCTGATCCCTTCTCCGCACGCATTATACGAACACTACATTGTTGCCCATCGCCTTCGTGGAGCTGCAGCCCTCTACGGCTATGGGGGAGTCTCTCAACTCTCTGCTGAGCTTGAACTCATTCTTGAGCGCGCGAACGACATTGCGCCGGACGACTGGCCAACGATAGTGAGTGTCATGCGAGAGGTCGTCGCTGGGTTAGCGGTCTTGATCCAAGGGATCGGCCAGGATGGCAGTGAAGATGCGAATGTCGTGACACGCTGTCTTGGATTGTTGGAACAGCTTCAGGTTGTCCCGCCCGCGGTCTCAGTCAGTTTAGACTATGTCCATCCGATTATCGATGTTGAGATCCTATCCTATTTTACCCCTGAAGCGGAGGAGTATCTCCAGACGATCGATGATTTGGTTCGAATCCTTCGTGCAACGCGCGATCACGACGATGCCATTTATAGACTCTTTCGTGCCACTCACACCTTGAAAGGGTCAGCCTACACAGTTGGGTTCCAGGTCATTGGAGATATTGCTCGGCCGATGGAAGACGGCATGATTGCGGTAAGAGAAAAGCGGCTGGTGTTGACTGACCGTATGCTTGAGGTGTTCGAGCACGCCACTCGAACGGTTCAGTTGCTCTTACGACGTGATCCTCAGGAAGGATACCAACTTCAGCGTGATGTTCCGGTTCTGATCCACCAACTGATGCAGATCTGTGAGGGGGCGGGATCGGCCGGTTCAATGAGCGGAGGACAAACGGTATCTGATGTTCTCCCACCCAGTCACGTGATACCCGAGCCAGTCGTGAGCGTAGAGGTGCCTCCCGCGGACTTGTCCGACGCCTATTTGCTTCCCGATCTCGATCCGGAAGCGCTCTCGTATTTCGTTCCAGAGGCACAAGAATATCTTGAACTCTTGGAAGCGAACCTTCTCCGTTTGGATAAAGATCCACAGAATCGCGAACTGATCAATCAACTATTTCGCACCGCCCATACGCTAAAAGGTTCCGCCTATACCGTTGGATTTCAATCAATCGGCGATCTTGTGCATCATGTTGAAGACTTTATGGGAGCTGTGCGCGATGGTCGACTGGTTGTACAGTCTGGACACACGGACCTCATCCTTCGTTCTGTTGATGTGATGCGGGTGTTGATGCGAAGAGATCTCGGGGCAGTATCGGGCACGAGGCAACGGTTCAACGCGACGCGATCTGATCTCAAGCGGCTCGACCAAGAGACTTCTGGCGACGTAACGCCGGCAGGTCCATTTGCGGAGACCTCACGGGACTCCGCTTCAGCGGCGATCTCAACGACGGAGACTGTCGAGAAGGACAAGGCGACAGAGGCGAAGTCTTTGGAAGATCGAGAAGTCATTCGTGTCAGTTATGGACGGCTCGAGCGACTCATGAATCTTGTGGGAGAATTGGTGATTGGGCGAGGTCGATTGGAACAACGACTGCGAGTCCTCGAGCAACTGTCACAACAAGTCTTGGTCTTCAAGTCTCGATTGGTCGATTCCGTTCAATCCTTTTCCGATAAGCATACGTTTACCTATCATGAGACGCCCAACACCGCGACGGCGGTTCCGATCCATGGAGCGGCGGCATTCGGTGATTTCGGCAGCCTCGAACTTGATAAGTATGACGATTTTAATATTTTGGCACGGCGTATTAGTGAAGTGACCGCCGATATCAGTGAGTCATTGGCGCAGCTGGATGGCTCGATTCACCGAGCGCACGACGATATGAGCCAGTTGCAGCAATTGACGCTTCTGATGCGAGACGAAATTGCCCACGCTCGTATGGTTCCGATTGGGACCCCATTTACACGATTTCGTCGTGCGATTCGGGAGATTGCGCGTGCCTCAAACAAGGAAGTGATGTTAGTGACGTCAGGGGAGCAGACGGAAGTTGATACAGGCGTTGTGGAACGTTTGGTGGATCCTCTCGTCCATTTGGTGCGTAACGCCGTCTACCATGGCATCGAACCGGCCGCCGATCGCGTGGCCAAGGGCAAGCCGTCAGTCGGTACCATCCACTTGCACGCCGCGCATCGTGGCAATTCAATGATCCTTGAGGTGGAAGACGATGGGGCTGGATTAGACTTGGCCAAAATACGGGCCAAGGTTGTCAAGCTAGGTTTGGCCAGCGAACAACAGATCGACACCATCTCCGATGCTGAGATTCTACAATCTATTTTTCTTCCGGGATTTTCAACGGCTGAGAAAGTTGGCGATCAGGCCGGACGTGGAGTGGGGCTTGACGTCGTGAAGCGGGTCATCGAGGGAATGAACGGCCACATTGCCGTAGAGTCCGAACCCGGTGTTGGAACTAAATTTACCCTGAGCCTTCCGGTGACACTCCTGATAGCCACGGCCTTGATTGTACGGTCCGGCGCTGAACGATATGCCATCCCGCTGCTCAATATCCAGGAAGTGACCATGCCAACGGCATCTTCATGGAGAGCGGAGGGTGAGCGTACGCTCTTGCAGGTCGGTGAACAAGTCATTGAGGTGCAGTCGTTACAGCATGTGCTTCGGAGAGAGTGCTTCACCGTCACCGGAACGATGCCGGTTGTCATCGTACGTACAGCCGGAGGCCTGATGGGGTTGGCCGTCGATGAGTTATTGGGCCGACAAGAAATCGTCATTAAGTCGTTGGGGCAACTGAAGCCGCTTATGCAGTCGTTTTTCGGGGGGGCGACGATCGATCCGGAAGGGCGAGTCATTTTAGTGGTCGATCCAACGCGTTTGGTCGGGCGTGACAGCAAGGAGTTGCGTGTACAGGCCGTCGTGTCCAAAAGCCAGCTTCGGCCACAACAAGTGGTTCCTGATCAGGTAACCTCTCCGGAGCATCAGGACGTTCGCCTGTTATTGGTCGACGATTCCCTGAGCATTCGGAAGTTTGTCGGGAAAATGTTGGAATCAGCGGGATATCAGGTTGATACGGCTGTCGATGGAGAAGACGGACTCCGAAAGGCATCGGCCACACTCTACAGCATGATTTTGACCGACCTTGAAATGCCGAAACTGAATGGATTTGAGGTCATTCAAGCCTTACGACGACGTCCGGAAACCCGTGATACACCGGTGGTGGTCATGACGACGAGGGCAGGGGACAAACATCGACAGATGGCGATCAATATTGGCGCGAATTCCTATATCGCCAAGCCAGTTGAAGAGCGGATGTTGCTTCAAGAAGTCGAGCGGTGGGTGGGACGAGCGCGAACACTTGGCAAGTAACCGTGCGGAAAGCTTTGGATTGATTGACGAAATCGGGATTGTTGCAGACAATGGATCGGTAGGCGTTGTTATGGCTGTTTCGGAGAAGAGCGAGGCGCGAGTGACATCCGCTTCTACGTCTCCGTTGTGTTTTATCATCACAACGATTGGCGGAAGATATTTTGGATTCGAGGCTGAATACCTTCTGGGGGTACGAACCAGTGAGAATGGGGAGTTCCTTCAAGATCAAGTTGTGCAGGGGATAGCCGATCAAGTGATCAATCTGGCCGTGCGGCTTAATGTGGCAACGGAGGGTCGATGGGATAGGACTGAAGGAGTGCTCCTTGGAGCTGGGAAGTGCCGAGGTTACGTGCTTGTTGAGAAGGTCCATGGCAGCCTTGAGGTTCATCCGTCTCAGCTTCTTCCTCTTCCTCCCCAGTTCCGTGGACCAGAACGAGGATGGTATCGAGGGATGATTCTCTTTGACCAGAGTGTGGCACTCGTACTGAATACAGCATGGGTACTGGAAGAACAGCTCGGTGGAGTGATGGCAAAGACTGAGTCAGAGGGAACTGAATCCATTGTGGCTCTGCAGGGACAGGTTCAAAGCAAGAGCCAAGCATGCTGAGAGCGAATGGCCATTCTCAGCACCCTGAAACACCTCGATCCTGGCATCTCTTAGTATTTTCTGTGGGAGGAAGACGGCTCGCGATCAAGACTTTGGATGTTGGGGGTATCTCTCAATGGCATGAGTCGATCCCAGTATCCGGTCGAACTCCTTTTGTCTCAGCCGTTGTTCGGCTCAACCAGATCGTCCTCCCGGTCTTTGATCTGGCCGCAGTGCTCCAACGTACGGTGCAGGGAAAGAGTTTCTTGTGTCTGAGGGTGAAACATTCATTGGGCGAGATGGCGATCTGTATCGATGAAGAGATTCCGATTCTACAGACGCTTGATCTCTCGCTGATTCATCCCTACCGTGACAGAGATGTGCCAGCCGAAAGCAGCTATGTTCATGGTCAGGAAGAAGTTCCGATTCTTGCGGTGTCTAGATTAGGAATGGGTTCGTGGTGATGCCCGTTGATCGTGGGATGAAGGAAAGGTGCGAGTATGCCGAAGATCCTAATTGCGGATGACAGCATTGCAGTGCGAAAAGTGGCGGAGCGACTGCTAACGGAGGCTGGTTTTACCGTCGCACTTGCTGCGAACGGAGAAGAGGCGCTCGCTTATCTTGCAAAGGAACAACCCGACGTGGTGGTGTCGGATGTCATCATGCCGGACAAGAGCGGGTATGAAGTGTGCACCTTTGTCCGCGGACAGGCCGCGCTTGCCACGACACCTGTCCTTCTGATTTCTGGCATCGTCAATGATGAAGTGACGAAACAGGCGGAGTCTTGTCGAGCCGATGGGGTCTTGAAGAAGCCGTTCCAAGGCACCTCGCTCAAAGATCGTGTCTTTGAGCTTCTCGCACGAAAACAGGAGTCAGCATCGGCTACTGTTAGTCCATCACCTACCATTCCTGGGTCTGCGGCAGAGAGCATCCTCCCTGTGTCGGGACAGCCGTCGCAGCGTGATCCTCAGGAGGCAACTCAGATCAGCGAGTTGGAACGACAGCTCCAAGCTGAGCGTACTCGTTCAGCGGAGCTAACCGACCGGTTAGCCGTGTCCACGGCACAGCTGACTCGGGCGAAAGAAATCGAATCGCAGCTGACGATCGAACGTCAGCGAGTGAGCGATTTGCAGCAAACGGTGACGATACTTGAGCGGCAGGCTGCAAGAATCCCTGAGTTGGAAGCCGCGTTCAAGTCAGAACAAGATGTCGTCAACTCACTCAAGCAGGCCTTGTTGAATTCACAGGCGACTTCGAGCCGAGTGGCGGAATTAGAGTCATCTTTGGAAGCTGAACGGGCTGCTGCCGAACAACTTGTTCAACAGCTTGCTGAATTAGAAGGGATCTCGGCAAAGGTGAAGGATACGGAGGCGCGCCGGGCAACTGACCAGCAGCAGATCGTGGACCTTCAGCATGTGCGTGCGTCGCTTCAAGCCGAGCTCTTGACCCACCAGAAGCAAGAGACCGAAACAGCCGAGCGAATCCAAGAATTCGAACGCGTGGCCTCGAGAGTCCCGGAGTTGGAGGGACTTCTTGTCTCGGAACGTGAACGCAATGGAGTACTGACGCAACGGGTGCTGGAAGCGGAACAGTCTGCCGAGAGTGCGAGCAAGCGATTTGAGGAACTAGTGAGAAAGTTAGGGGAAATCGCTGGGTTGGCATCTCAGCTTGGAAGTGGCAAAGGATAGTCATAGGCTGGGTCTCTGGAGCTCATTTGTGACTGGGGTCGTGCTGAAGGATCGACGCGCATGCCTGTTGAAACGGAAGATGGGTTTCAGAAGGAACTAGTTGAGCTCTTTGTGCAAGAGGCCCACGAATGGCTTCAGCAGATCCATGTCGCACTTGATGAACTTCAACAGGCACCGGAATCCGGCAGGCATCGGTCGTTAGCTCAGACGATTAAGGTCGGTATCAGCAATCTTGGTGGATCGGCCGCAACCGTCAATCTTACAGATGTCGAGCGAGCGAGTTTCTCCGCACTTCCATTTGTCGAAGCGTTACAGGATCCATCTGTTCAAATTTCGTCCGACGACTTCCTTGCCCTGTGTAAACAGTTGGGGCATATTCATGGGGCCCTGACTCGGGCGACCGGAGAGACGTTCGAGGCAGCGCCTCCGGAGACTCCTGAGAACGGTATTCCCGCAACGATCCAGACCGAGGAGTTATTGACTCTCCTTCATGAGCTTCAGATCAAATCAGGCTCGGCAGGCACAATCCCGCGGAATCTTATTCAGACCATTCAGGCTCAAGCCGAAGCGCTCATCCAACGTGGTACCGGGCAGTACCAGCTCGCCTCAGTTCGAGAATTCCTCGATCGTTCGACCGAGGGAGATCAAGGGTTCCTCACGCTTGTTCAACAGCACGAGGGGCATCTGACAGGTGCTCTCCAGGCACTCACATCGAGCGGTACTGCGACGGGAGCATCTTCAACGGACCTACACATGGCCGTGGAGCGCGTTGCCCAGTTGTGGTCGGCTGCACAACAAGTGAATGCTACACACGCCATGACATTCTTCATGGGGCTGCATAGTTTCCTTACCATTGTGTCGCAACAACGGGTCAGCATCTCAGCGCAGAGTATTGCGGCTGTCCAATCGCGTTTAGTCCAGTGCATGAAAGCTATCGAAGAATGGGTGGAAAGTGGGAGAGTGGAACGGCTAGCCATCGAAGGCGTTCTATTCCGCTGAACTGCGACTTCTGTGATTGTTTTGGTTATGTGCCCTGATGTCAATGTGAGGTTCCGTCAGGATCTGTTGGTGATCCAGAAGGCCGTGTGAGTGCGAACGTCGACTATTCTCATTCACCCATGTTGCAGAATCTCAATTCTGAGTACCATGTTCACTGAGGCAATTCATAACGGGAGCTCACGTCGGTATGGGTTACGGTACCCCCACTGTCATGAGAGCACGTCAATGTTGGTAGAGTTGATTACCCGCAGTGGCGATAGAGAAAAGCGCCCCCACGATGCCGAGGTATGTTCGTGACAACGTGGTACGAAAGAGCGATGCAGACCTTAGACGAAACAGCGGTTGCCGTCCAGGGACGGCGAAATATTCCTTTGCGAGGTCTTGAAGCGCTTGCTTCGGATATCGTGGCGTCACTCCATGAGACGGATGAGCTTGTAGTCGAAGCGCTGTCTGGACCACCAGGCCCGCCACTGCTGACCAATCTCCTGAATGTTTCCATCCTAGGGACACGCGTCGGGATTGGATTAGGGTACTATGGGGACGAGCTGCGTCGACTCGCACTTGCCGGACTTGTTCATGATATCGGGTTATTTGCGGTACCTTCGGGATTGCTGACCAAGAGTGGTAGGCTCACTCCAGAGGAGCGGGCGCTGATCGAACAACATCCGGAACGCGGGGTTGAGATCATTCTCACGTGTGACCCCGCCTTACATTGGTTGGCACAAGTGACATGTCAGGCGCATGAGCGGTGGAACGGACAGGGGTATCCCCATCGCCTCAAGGGAAGACAGATCCATGAAATGGCCCAGATCTGTGGAGTGGTCGATGTATTTGATGCTTTAGTCAGTGAGCGTCCCTATCGCTCCAGGCTCTTCCCCCATGAAGCCGTGAGGGAACTGCTTGTGGCTGAACGGGCCACCTTTCCCCGAGAGATTCTTAAGGCCCTGGTTGAGCAGTTGTCGGTGTATCCGCTTGGAACCACGGTTCGGCTCACTACCGGGGCTGTGGGAGTCGTGGTGAAGATCAACAGTCGCTATCCTCTTCGTCCCGTCGTGAAGGTGACAGGCGAAGAACGAGGAGATCACGCGCAATCTCATGAGCTGGATTTGAGCCAAACTCCGTTGATCTCGGTTGTTGAAACCGTAAAACCGCCTGTCGCAGGCCATGCTCAGGTGGGAACGGTGTTGTCGATGCCGCCTAAGCCTTCTTCAACGATTGGAGTTTCGGATCATTTCACCTCGTTACTTGAGGGTCTTGATGCCATCGCATCAAGTCTTCAGGCGGTTGTTGAAACTAAAAAACATCGGTTTTAATCAAGCAGTAATCAGCTCTTTCCTCGGTGGTGTTTGATCTCTCGCTCTGTCCGAGCCTGGTTGTCCTTCGAATTTCTCTTCCTCCGCGAAGTACGAAATCCGTCATGGCATGGGTCGCTTGTCAGACCGATATGAGGTCGCATTGTGTGTCGCCAAGGTTGATTCAGAAAGATAGGATGAGAATACATCAATAATGTCAATGATATAGATAAGTTTCTCCGTAATGTCTGACTAGAAGAAGAAAGGTCATAGTGGAGAGATCCCCACTTTTCTGGGAAGCAGGAGATCGTTATAATGCTCTTCCAATGATCGGTTCTCTCTTGAACTAGAAAGGCAATTGCGTGCCAAAACTTATTACGGTGAATCACCCGCAGCATACGATGCAGCAGGCGCTCGAGTATGTGAAGACGTATATTCTATTTCCATCCGGCTTTCTCGGTCTGGTCTGTCTAGTTGGGAGTGTTGGGGGGCTTGGCTATCAGTTGCTCGGGACTGATAGTTATACCTGGGATACCTTTTATCAGAGCTCAGGTCTATTTTTGTCCGGGATAGGTCTCGGAGCGGCACAAACCCTGTATCAGCGGTATCTTCTCCGAGAGTTTCCGGAGGTTCTGGCCGCACGGATGCGGGATGGTTTGAACAGACAGAAGGGCAAGCTCAAGAAACAATCCGTAGCCCCGGACATTGAACACTCAGGACGTCAACTGATTCCCCTGGCCTATGGTCTGGGTATCCTGTTGCTTATGGGAAGCGCCGTCGCCGCGTTCTCGTATGGCCATGTGCACATGATTCCAGCCATTCTCATGCCATGGGCGGGATTCTATTGGGCCAAGATGTTCCTCTGGCGGCGAGTGATCACCGTTGCAAAGTCATGAGGGATGGATCGTCAAGCACGACGCTTCTTTTTTCCGGACGTTCGTCGTGCTGCCGTCTGGGCTTGGCGCTCCAGAGTGGTGACACGCTCTTCTAGTTTACGGACCATCTCTCGTGTTTCAGGAAGCTGAAAGATCCCGCCCTGGATCCTGAGGGCCTTGTCTCGTGGCATCGCGGGGATGCCACCGACGATTTGATTGGGCTCGATACTACGATTGACTCCCGATTTGGCCGCGATCATTACCTGATCACCAATTGTGAGGTGATCGGCAAGTCCCGCCTGACCACCGATCATGACGTACCGGCCGATGGTCGTACTTCCGGCGATGCCTACCTGCGCGACCAGAATGCAGTGCTCTCCGACGGTGACATTGTGAGCAATTTGGACCAAATTATCGACTTTGGTTCCCTGTTTGATCAGGGTATGGCCCAACGTGGCGCGATCAATCGTCACATTTGCGCCGAGTTCCACATCGTCTTCAATGATGACGCCGCCGAGTTGCGGGACCTTATGGTGTCGGCCCTGATGTTGGACATAGCCGAACCCATCAGCCCCGATGACCGTGCAGCTATGGACGATCACGCGAGCGCCAAGGGAACAACCTTCCCGGACTACAACATTGGGATAGAGCACGCAATCATCCCCGATCGTTGAATCTGATCCAACAAAGACTCCCGGGTAGAGGGTCACGCGGTTCCCAATCGTGACGCGGTCGCCGAGCGTCACAAACGGCCAAATAGACGGGTCGGATCCGATTCGTACATCAGCGCCTTGCATGACGTGGTCGTCAATGCCTCTGGGAGCCGGGGTCTGGACAAAAAACGTTTGTGCGACGCGCGCGAAGGCCAACAGGGGATTGTCGACCACGATTTGGGGTGTGGTCAGATCCGGCTGATACCGATGGATCAGAAGGGCCGCAACCTGCACGCTCCCAGCAACCTTAGCCATTTTGTCGTTGGTCACGAAGGACAAGGCACAGGGGTTGGCTTGGCTGAGGCTGGTCAGCGCAGAGACCTGCGTCTGGAGGTCACCGTGAACGGTGCCGCCAACGACTTCGTGGATTTTGGCGAGCGTAAGTGGGGTAGGGAGTTGAGGCCTGCTCATCGCGTTGCACCCTTCTTCTTGGTCTTAGAGACCACCGACGACGTCGCCTTGGGCTTCTTCGAGGAGGCAGGTTTGGATTTTGGAGGCGAGGGCTTCTTTGAAGCCGATCGCGACACGGGTGCCTTCTTCGAGGCAGGCTTTTTCGATGTAGCCTTGGAGGGTGTTGCTGGCTTGAGCGATTCCGATTTAGCATTCGACGGCTGCGCAGCGAGCTGCCGTTGGACGTAGGCAGCCACGGATCCGACGGTACTGAGCCCAGGAAGATCTTGATCGGGAATTTGAAGTTTAAACCGTTCTTCGATCTCGAACAGTAATTCGATGACGGCGACTGAGTCCAGTCCGAGATCATCGCGGAGGTGGTGGCTCTCCGTAATGGACGCGGGGTCTCGTTTCAGGTAGGTGGCCAAGGCATGCACGATTTTCTCGGTGATCGCAGGGTCGATCCGCTCAGTCATTATGAGTACTCCTTCAGTGGAATGAGGTCCGTCGCGGTCGCGTCCGCGACCAAGGCGCCTCATGATCAATCATTCAGTACTTACGCCACAAATTTCTTGAACACCACAGTGGCATTGTTGCTGCCGAATCCAAATGCATTTAAGAGGGCATACCGAATCTTTCGTTCTTGCACCGCCTGACGGATGCCGTCCAACCGACAGTCCGGGTCAGGTTCTTCATAGTTGGCGGTCGGGTGAATCTGTCCGGTATGGATCGCCATCGTGGTCGCAACGGCCCCGATCGCACCGGCTGCGCCAAGCGTATGGCCGACGAGGGACTTTGTGGCACTGATGGCAATCTTGTCCGCGCGATTCTTGAAGAGGTTCCGAATCGCCTTTGTCTCGACGGCATCTCCGATCGTTGTTGAGGTCGCATGGGCATTAATGTAGTCGACCTGTTCGGAGCCGATCCCGGCGGATTCCAGGCCGATCTTCATGGTCATGCTGATTTCTTGCCCGTCTTCCTGAGGAATCACCATGTGGTAGGCCTCACTCGTCGCTGCATAGCCCGCGAGCTCGGCATACACTCTGGCCTTCCGTTTCTTGGCATGCGCCAAGGATTCCACGATGAGCGCGGCTGCCCCCTCACCCATGACGAAGCCGTCCCGACGTCGGTCGAAGGGGCGCGAGGCGCGTTCAGGAGCATCGTTAAACTCACTGGATAGGGCGCGCAGTGAGCAGAACCCTGCAAACACCAGCGGGGTAATGCTGGCATCGGCGCCCACGGCAATGACGACATCGGCCTGACCGGTACGAATGCACTGGAGCGCCTGGCCGAGGGCATGAGCACTGGACGAACAGGCCGTTGAGATGGTGAGATTGGGGCCTTTGGCTCCATGCGCCATCGCAACAATCCCCGAGGCGGAATTGAGGGTAATGGTCGGAATAAAATTGGGATGGACACGATGGGGGCGTTGGGTTTTAAAGAGTTGTGTAATCTCACGCTCACCCATGACCATCCCGCCCATGCCCGCTCCGACGATGACCCCCACGCGGTGCGGGCGTTCTTTTGCCATATTGATGTCAGCGTCGGCCAACGCTTCCTTCGCAGCAACTAAGGCAAACTGCGCGTACCGATCGACGCGACTGGCTTGGGTGGCGGTCAGGTATTGCTCTGGTGAGAAATTATGGACCTGACCGGCTACTCGAGAACGGTAGTCTGACATGGGAGCCCACCCGAGGGAGGGAATGGCGGTTACTCCCGAACGACCGGTCAGCGCCGACTTCCAGAATTCGCTCACACCGATGCCGATCGGAGATATCACCCCAAGACCTGTGATCACAACACGTGAGGCCATGCTTCTCCCTCCTTATAGTGGCGCCACGGCGCCTTTCTTACCGGAAGACCGGTAGACAGTCAACTAAGAAACGGATGTCTAATGGCGAACTTTTAGCAATAAATACAGACCGAAGCTCAAGAAGAGGGCGTTCGCCATCCAACCGGCTAACACAGGTGCCAGTGCTCCTCCTCTTCCCAGCGCGATGGCAACGGAATGCGTGGTCCAATAGCAAAATCCCACAATGAAGGCTTGCCCGATTCCCACAGTCATGCTGCCTCCACGAACTCCGCTCCGCCGGAGACTCAACGCAATGCCGACAAGGACCATCACGATCGTGACCAAGGGCAACGCCATACGATCATAGTAGTCCGTCAGCAGACGGGAAAACGTAAATCCTTCCTCGCGAAAACGCTCGAGGTAATCGTGAATTTCCCTGAAGGTCATCGCTTCTGAGTTGCCCACCAGGGAACTTGAGAAATCGTCGGGAATGAGGGGAAGGTTGATGGCCTGTTCAGAAAATCGAGCGAGCTCTACGGTCTCATTCTCGTGAAATTGGCGGTGATGTCCGTTGCGAAGGACCCAGCCGTTCGTCGCATAGCGGGCTTCCTCCGCTTCTGTAATCCGGTCGAGCTGGAACGGTGGGCGGAAATAAAAAATACGTATCCCTCGCAGAGTCTTACCTTCCGCATCGATTTCGGCGATCTTCATGAGGCTATTCGCGCTGATCCGAGCCCACGGTTGAACGGCTGTGACGGTGACAGGCATCGGTTTCTGCTCGATTTGGACCGCACGGACCTCCTCGGCCTTTTCGGAGGCGAGGGGGATGATCGTTGAACTGAAGCTGAAGAGGATGAACGAGAGACCGCTGGCGAAGAGGAGAAAGGGCGAGGACATCCAGAGCAAACTCACCCCACAGCTTCGCATCGCCGTGATCTCGTTACTGCGTGAGAGAAGGCCGAGCGTCAACAGCGTGGCGACGAGAACGGCAAACGGCGCGACTTGGAAAGAAATGGAGGGGATTTTCAGTGCAAAGTACAACAGAATCGGCAGGATCCCAGATTCATAGCGAAGAAAGCGACGGACTTTTTCGAAGAAATCGATGACTAAATAGATCGTCACCAGGCCGGAGAAACACATGCCGAATATTTTCGAATATTCGCGAAGGATATATCGGAACAGAATCGTCATCGTGCTAGTGCTTGCTCACGCGGTAGAACAGAACCAGGGTGATGATCATAAAAATAATGTTGGGCAGCCACGCGCCCCAGAATGGATGAAGGATCAGGGCCGTCACCAGAAAGTCGCATCCGACATTCAAGATGTAGAACGCGATGATGATGCCGACACCAACGGCGAAGCCACCGACACGACCGGAGCGTTTCGAGACGATTCCAACCGGTACGCCGAGGAGGCAAAATACCAGAGAAGCCGTTGGGAAGGCCAAGTCTCGATAATATTCCATCATTCGCCGAAGCGCGCCGGCGTCTTTGCCGTCGGTTTCAGCGAGGCGAGCAGTAATTTGTTCGTACGAAGGGCGTTCCTCGGTCGCCGAGTAACTACTGAGGTTCAAGTTGATCTTGATGTCATAGCTGGCGAAGGCAATCTGCTGGGACTGGTCGATCTGAGGAGGACGGCTATGAATCATGCCGTTCTCCAACTGGAGTGCTACGTGGTCATGCTGAGCATCCATGAAAATCCGATAGTGTTCCGCCACAATGACGCGGGGTTCATTGGGGAGGCGTTCATCCGAGATGAAGATGCCGGGAGTCGGACGATCCGGCTCGGCTTCTGGAACATAAATCATCATGTGCGGGATCGGTTCGTTGAACGTGCCGCGTTCGAGAGCGAGGGCGAGCTGGTCCTTCAAGAGATTGAGCGCCACCTTCTTCAGATTGAGCGAGCTCCAAGGTTGTCCCCACTGCGATAAGACCAACGTTAATGTGAACACGCAGACGGAAAACAGGAGTACCGGTTGTGCAAGGCGAACGAGGCTGAGCCCAGCAGCTCGCATGGCGACCAGTTCCTTATCGAAGGACAACCGGCCAAAGGCGGTGACCGAAGCGATCAGTCCGGCGATGGGAAGCGTCAGGACGAGCCCAGAGGGAAGCAGCATGGCAATTACTTTGAGGACGGCCCAGATCCCGACTCCTTTGGACACGAGCAGTTCGACGAGACGCAGGAGTTCTCTCGTCAGCATCACAAAACAGAGCGCCCCGAGGCTGAGCCCGAAGGGAGTAAGAAGCTCGGTGAAGATGTAGCGATCGAGTAGTGTGCGTAAGATCACAGAGTTTTCAGGCGGAGAAATTATGGACACTATAGGAGAGTCCATCTCCCTTGTAAACACAGGAGAAAATCTTGTCGGCAAAGATTCCCTTGACAGATGGTACTCCCTATGTTACATGCAGCGCGAATTTTATTCTAATATGATGATGGGTTCTGTGAGCGATTCATCACTCCTTCAGGTGCCCGTCCCTCTTCTACCAGCCGAGTGTGTGTCCGTTCTATTCTCGATTTCCTATCAAATAAAACGTGGGTGCAGGCGCTACGCAACTATACGTCGTTGTTGACAAAAGGAGGAGTCCGTGAAGACAAAAGGTACGGTCAAGTGGTTCAATGATCGAAAGGGATTTGGGTTTATTCGGCTGGATAGCGGGGACGATGTCTTCGTTCACTACTCCGCCTTACAAGGAGATGGATTCAAGACGCTCAAAGAGGGTGAAAACGTTGAGTTTGATATCGTGCAAGGAGCGAAAGGCCCACAAGCGGCCAACGTGCTGAAGGCGGTCATTGCCGCTTCCTAGTCATTCATTCGTAGCATGTGTTCTGCGGGGCGACCGTTTCTCCTGGTCAAAAACAGGAGAAACGGTCTCTTCCACCGGAATGAGATTCCTGCCTGATTCCCTCAATTTCTAGACAAAACTCATTGAGACTGTTAGCGTTTGGCTGTTCCGTTCATGGAGGGCATACTCGTGCCACCGGATCGCAGTCGCATCCTTCAACAGGCTCAACTACTGGCTTCTCGTGGACAGTATGATGCCGCAATTGCTGAGTGGAAAAAGCTTGCGATCGACAGTCCTGCCGACGGCAGTATCCACAATACGATCGGTGATCTGCACATAAAGCGGAACGTGCCAGGTGAGGCGGCGTCGGCCTATCTGCAGGCGGCGTCGGCCTTTCGAGCGGAAGGAGCCACTCTCAAAGCTATTGCCGCATTCAAGAAAGTTCTCAAGTGTGATCCGACGCGATATGAGGTCTACCGTTACCTTGGGGATTTGAATGTGGAACGAGGCCTCATCAGCAGTGCCGTGCAGGATTATCTTACGCTCGGGAAGTATTACCTCAAAGAGCGTCGTGGAAAGGATGCGCTCGATGTCTACAAGAAGATCATCGCGCATGATCCATCGAATCTCAATGCACAGCAACGCGTCGCGGAACTCTGTATCCAGGAAAACCAGCAGGATGAAGCGACAAAGGTTTATCTCCAGTTGGGTCGAGAGAAATCAGCACAAGGTCGATATGATGAGGCGAAGGATGCGTATCTTGCCGTTCTGAAAATCGATCCACAGAACAACGAGGCGGGCCAATTCGTTGAAAGCCTGAAACATGGCGGTACCGGATCGGTGAACGCGGTGAAGCCGACCTCTTCTGCATCGACAATGAAATCCAAGCCGATGCAGAAACCCACGGAACCGCTTGATCTGTTGGCCGAAGCCGTTCGACGTATTACTGAAAAGCAATACAGCGGCGCGGAAGCCATTCTGAACCAACTATTGACCCGAGAACCCGGCAACCCCCAGGTCTGCCAACTCCTGGCTCGGTTGCATTTACAACGGGGCGATGTGCAAGTCGCAGTCGGAGAATATCGATTTTTGGCCGGCGCTGCGTTGCGCGCGCATGACCTGAATCTTGCGGAGTCACTGATTCAGGAGGTGTTGGTTGTGGAGCCGAACTCCGTGCCCTTGTTAGAGTTGAACGGAGAACTGTTCGAAGAAAAAGGCGACCACGCCGTGGCGGCGCTTCAATATGCCAAGGCAGTCGAGGTACTGCTTGCCCATCCGGAGCCTGGGATGGAAAGCCTCCACGAGGAACTGTTTGAGAAAGTGATGACCCTCGCTCCTGAGGCCGACTTCGTAAAGAAATTAGCCGAGAGAGTGAAGAGAGGGGCACGGGGAGCCACGAATGGGGAACACGAAGAGGTCCGGATCGAAGAGCTCTCTTCAGATCGTCCCGAAGATATCGTAGAGCAAGAGGGGGCAGCAGAAGAGACAGAAGAGTTTGTGATCGTAGGAGCTGAGCCAGATGTCATCTCGAGTTCGGCAAACATCTTTGCGAGGGATGATGAGTCGCGGGCAATGGGCCCGGCACAAGGCCAGGAGACTGAACCAGAGGTTGAGCACATCCCTTCTGCCACGACGGTCCATCCTTCAGTAACGTCCGCCGTGATACAGCCGTCAGTCCGTCATTCGAGCGAGGCGTCGAGTGATCAGCGACCGGATAGTGCATCGATTGCAGACACATTCACTGAGACGCAGAAGGCACCGGTGAGAGAACCAGCCGGGCCACCACCCGACTACGAGACACACTATGCGCTAGGGGTTGCCTATAAGAATATGGGGTTGCACAAAGAAGCCTATGCTGCGTTCCAGGTCTCCATGGACAGTGATTCATTTTTTCTGGATTCGGCTTTGATGACGGCCGTCTGCTTGAAGGAAGAGCAACAGCTCACCCGGGCGATTGTGGGGCTTGAAACCGTCTTGACTGATCCTCGGTGTCAAGGAGCGAAGGGGCAAGCCATTCGCTATGAGTTAGGGCTTCTCTATGAAGCAGAAGAACAGTGGGAGAAGGCGGCGCTCGCATTTCAAGCGATCCCGTTGTTTCATGACGTCCCGCAGCGTTTGACGGCGCTGAAGGGAAAACAACAGGGAGGGGACGTCAGTTTTCGGTACGCTTCGTAGAAGGGCATGCTCTTCTTTCAGTGCCCGTCAGCTCACTCGATTGGGTGCTGGTCGACCTTCCAGGACAGCGACAATATTCCTCAGACAGATGAGCCCCATGTGCACGCGAGTATCGAGCGTGGCTGATCCAAGGTGAGGGAGGAGTACGACGTTCGAGAGGGATGTCAACGCAGCAGGGACGTGTGGTTCCTGGGCATAGACATCCAAGGCGGCACCGGCAATCGATCGTGTCTGGAGTGCTGTGATCAGGGCGGACTCATCGATGACCGCCCCTCGTGAGGTGTTGATAAGATAGGCCGTCGATTTCATCATACGGAGTTCGCGCTCGCCGATCAGGTGATAGGTTGTTTCGTTGAGTGGCACGTGGAGTGAGAGAAAATCAGATTGAGTGAGGACAGTATCGAGGGGATGGTGAGCCCACGCGAATCCTTGGGGGAGAACCACAGCATGACGGCTGGCATACATGACTGACATTCGAAATCCGCCCGCCCGCATGGCTACCGCCTGTCCGATACGCCCCATGCCGACAATGCCCAGCGTTTTTCCTGAGACATCGGCACCCAACAGTTGTGTGGGGCTCCATCCAGGCCATCCACCTCTTCGGATCCAGCAGTCACCTTCCACGATTCGCCGAGCAAGGCTGAGCAATAGGGCCCAGGTGAAGTCTGCAGTTGCATCGGTCAGCACGTCAGGAGTATTGGTCACGATGACACCCTGCCGAGTTGCGGCGGGCACATCGATGTTATTATAGCCGACGGCATAGTTGGCGAGGATCTTCAGTCGTGTTGCCGTGGACAATAGCGGGGCATCAACAGAGTCACTCAATGTGCAGATGACCGCATCAGCTTCTGCGAAACCACGGCGGAGCTCATCGGCCGTGGGAGACTGATCCCTCGTTCCTGCGAGGATGCGGTAGTCTTTGGGGATCGCCTCCAAGACTGGTTGAGGTAACAGACGCGTGATATATAAGATTGGGCGATCCATCATACGATCTATTGTAGGGGAAATAACCGTGCGGAGACAACGAGGTCGAGTGCCTCTGAACAGTCTTGGCTAGCCTGCATGGTTCATGAACGCTTCTGCTACAATCTGGAATTCGCCGCTACGACGAGCCTTCGGCGGGCAGGCTCGCTCCTCGAAACCTCGACATACTGCTTCACGTGTGCCTCGCGTTCTCGGAGCTCTGTGTGCCCATCTCGCGACACGACTGCACGATTTCGCGACGAACCGTCATGAATAAGGCAAGCTAGGAGGCGTACGACGTCATGGCTACCTCTTCTCCCTTGATCCAACCGACGAAATCCAACGCCGTCGCTAATGATCTTCGCGCCCTCCTGGGCTCCGTAAAAGTCAAAAATGATCTGCCGACCATTACCGCGTATGCGGTGGATGCCAGCATCTACCGTATTCCTCCGCAGGCCGTCGTCCTTGTGGAGTCGGAAGAGGATATTGCTGCAACGATCGGGTATGCTGTTTCACGAGGTATTCCCCTCACTCCTCGGGCTGCCGGCACGAATCTCACGGGGTCTGCGATCGGCTCCGGGATCATCCTCGATGTCTCACGTCTGAATCGGATTCTGGAGGTCAATCGTGAGGAACAATGGGCGCGAGTGCAGCCGGGAATAGTCTTGGCGGAACTCAATCGCCAACTCAGCTCCCACGGGCTGATGTTTGGGCCGGATCCATCGAGCGGGGATATGTGCAAACTCGGCGGGATGATCGCCAATAATTCTTCCGGCCCGCATACGCTCCGCTATGGCTCCGTCAAAGACAATCTCCTCCGGCTCCGTGTCTGTCTCGCGTCCTCGTCCTGGATAGATGCGCAATCCTACGCTCTCACGGATCCCTCGCTTGAACGTGTCTTGACCATGGTGCCGGCCTTGCGGGATGTCTTGATCCTGGTCCAGGCCCACGCGGACCTCATTGCCGAGAAACAACCGACCGTGAGCAAGAATAGTTGCGGGTATAACCTGTTTGGGATGGCAGACGGGCTTGTGCGAGGCATGTTCGATATTCCCAAGCTGTTTGTCGGCAGTGAAGGCACGCTCGGTGTCGTCAGTGAAGCGAGGTTGACCTTGGTGAAGAAGCCTTCCTCGACGTTGACTGCCCTGATCCACTTCACACACCTGGAGGAAGTCGGTGATGCCGTCCCACAGCTCCTGACGCTCCGACCAAGTGCGTTGGAGGTGATGGATGCCAACACGCTGAACCTCATTGGGCGGGCGGCACATGGCATTCCGGAAGAAGCCGCAGCGACACTGCTGCTTGAGTTAGATGCCGATTCCCTAGAAATTGATCTCCATGAGCAGGCCGAGGCCCTGAGTACGATCTGCCGTCCGTACCGGCTGGCTTCAGAACCGACGCTTGCCTTCGATGCTGAACGACGGGAGCAGCTCTGGAAAGCACGGAAAGCGCTCTATCCAACGCTCTACCGGTTCGACCCCAAAAAGAAGCCGATCAATTTTGTGGACGATGTCGTCGTTCCGGCCGAACGCATCAGCGAGCTGATTCGTTATTTAGAAGAATTCTTCGACGGACAACAGGTGCCAGTCGCCATCTTTGGCCATATCGGGAACGGCAATGCGCACATCGTCCCATTGTTGGATGTGAACGATCATGGCGATTTTGAGAAAATGGTGCAGGCTCATCAAGAGATCCATGCGACTGTGTTGAATCGTTTCGGTGGATCGATTTGCGGCGAACATGGAGACGGTCGTATTCGCGCCGAGTTCGTGAAGCGTATGTTCGGCGACGAACTCTATGACCTGTTTACACAGGTCAAGAACGCGTTTGATCCTGGTCATGTGTTGAATCCAGGGATCAAGCTCAGCGACGCATCCTTTACCGAGCATATCGATTACACCAGGCTTTCCAAATCCTGCGCGACCTGTGCGAAATGTAACTCGGTCTGCCCTGTGTACGACGTGTTTCAATCGGAAGACATGAGTGCCCGTGGCTGGTTCGAGATTGTGACGGCGAAGGATTACAGCTATCTGAACTCCAAGCGCGTCGTCGAGGCCTGTCTCAATTGCAAATCCTGTCGCACGATTTGTCCAGCCGGCGTGGATGTCTCTGATCTGATTCTGAAGAAGCGGGCTGAACATCCGAACCGGTTGACCGGCTGGATTTTTCGGAGCCAGGCGAAGGGAGTCAATTTTGAAGCGCTGCTCCATATGCTGGCTGCTACCCAGACCTTGTGGGATCGTCCGTTCTTCCGAAAGATGTTGGAACGGATCATGGCGCCTCTCATGAAGCAGTTGGCTCCAACCGCTCGGTTGCCACATGATCTCGTGTTACCGACCCTCGCGCGCCGACACTTGCGTGAACGGTATGCACATTTGACGACGAGTGGAGCCGACCCCTCGCCGTCACGGACCGTCGCCTATTTCCACGGCTGTGCGGCCAACTATTTTGACGATGGGGTGGGCGACGCGGTCATCGAGGTCTTGAAAAAACATGGAGTTGAGCCGGCCCTGCCTCCACAGCGCTGCTCCGGAACACCAATTGAGACCTATGGACACGTCGATCTCGTGCGCGACGGTGCTCGATTCAATATGCGCTCGTTTTCGGCTTATGAAACGATCGTGACCGGCTGCGCGTCCTGCACGCTCATGTTGAAGGATTATCCCACGCTGTTCGCCGAGGGTCCTGAGCGGCTGCAAGCGGAATCGCTGGCCAAGAAGGTCGTGCATATTTCGGAATTCGTCGCCCGTTCTTCGGAGAAGCCGCCGATGGCCAAAACTGGCGGGATGATGAAACGCGTCACCTACCATTCCTCTTGCCATCTTCGGGCGGCCGGCGTGACGAAAGAGCCGCGACAAGTCCTATCGGCCTTGCCCGGGGTCAATTTCGTCGAGATGCAGGATGCCGACCGCTGTGCCGGTGGCGCTGGGACCTACGTGGTCAAGGACTATGACACCTCGCAGAAGATCTTTGACCGAAAAGCTCGGGCAATTACGCGGAGCGAGGCCGAGGTGGTGGCGACAAGTTGTCCGGCTTGCATGATCCAGCTCAAGAATGGGCTGCGCGAATCCGTTCAAGTGAAACATGTCGCGCAACTGCTTCAGGACGCCTATCGAGCAGGGGAGGCTGAGCAGAGGTGAGTCAGGCTCTCTGATCATGTATAGTACCAGGATACCCGGCAGGGGTCGGTGATGTCGTGAGCGAGGTTGGAACGTTATGGTGTCGGTGCAGATTTTTGGTCAGACCCTCCGCGCGGTGGTTGAAGAGAGTGAGCTCGAGGTCACGGTGGTGGGCCCGACGAGCGTCAAACAACTCATTGAGGCGAACCCTGGCCAACTCGGCCCGCTGCGTCCGTTCATCCAGAGTCGTGAGGCGCTCATCACCATCAACAAGAAAATCGGCTCGGAGGATTCACCGGTGCGTGACGGCGACGTTGTCAAACTCTCGTTTCAATCCCGCACGTCCTACGACGGTACCCGCGATATTCCTAGCTAACAGGCTGTTGACAAAGTCCACCAGCGGCGTTCTCGCCTCGCTCAGAGGCTCAACGTACGACAGAGAGTACGATTCGCCTCTTCGCTCGCTGCGGCCTTGCTGGATGGCCTTTCTGAACAGCCTGTGCGGTATTCTCCAGACGTTCGTGACCTCAGGCAGGGTTCCATTTCCGAGCTCGTTCGTGGGTTTGTCAACACACTGCTAATCCATACGATCGGCCTTTCGTGAGCAGCTCAGGACATTGTCCGTTCTCTTCGAGGTGGAGGACGGTAGTTTCTGACGGTCAAACCGGGTAAGCTGCGGCGGCCCGAGAGACCACGATGCACGAAACGTCACGTTGGCTTCCGATCCCGCTGTATCTCCAAGTCCTGCTCGCAGTGATCTGCGGCGCGACGCTCGGCGTGCTCTTTGGCCAAGAACCCTACCTGAACGGTCTGCGGAACGAGCAACTTGGGCAGCTCGGGCTGTGGGTGGTGTGGATGCTCAAGACGCTGGCCATCCCGCTCATTTTTTTTGCGATTATGGATGCCCTGCTCCGCACCAGTATCCCAATGCGTCAGGGGACCAAGCTGCTGGTCATTTGTCTCGTGAACGTCTCCGTCGCCATGGCCATCGGCTTGGCCATCATGAATCTCTGGCAGCCCGGCTTGGCCTGGTTGGGACATGTGGATGAGCTCCTGCACCTGGTGCCAGGCACAACCCTCTCATCGTCCGCACTGGCCAACGTACAGGCCGGATCGCACAGCCCAATCGAGTATCTGGCGTCCTATATTCCCCGCACGCTGACCAATCCATTTTCCAGTAACAATATCATCGGCGTCGTCCTTCTCGCCCTGCTCCTTGGTAGCGTCCTGCGATATCTGTATGGCAAATCAGACCAGACGAGTGGCCTGGTTGTGATAGTTGCGCGGGGTATCGAACGCGTCTATAGGTGGCTCGTACTGATCCTTGAGTGGATTATTGTTGCGGTCCCCCTAGCTGTATTCGGTGTCGTCGCGCAGGTCGTCGGGAAATCCGGGGTCGGTGTATTTTCCGTTCTCTGGATCTTCCTCGTGGCGATGCTGGCAGGCCTTACGGTCCACTCCCTTCTCTACTATCCGCTGGTAGCCTGGTTGGTGGGGAAAAAATCTCCGAAGACGTATGTGGGACAGGGAGCCGATGCCATCATGACGGCGGTCTCGTGTAATAGTAGCTTGGCCACGGTGCCGGTCACCCTCCGCTGTCTCGAACGGATGCATGTGTCGGCACAATCGGCACGCCTTGCAGCCTGTGTCGGAACCAATCTCAATAACGACGGCATCACGCTGTACGAAGCGATGGCCGCGCTGTTTCTCGCGCAAGCATTGGGCTATGATCTCCCCTTGGCGAAACAGGTCTTGATTGTCTTTGCCTCCATCATCGCCGGAGCTGGTGTCGCCGGCATCCCGGAAGCCGGGCTGATTGTCTTGCCGCTGGTCCTCGCGGCTGCCGGGCTACCCGATCAGGTCATCTTGGCCGCAATTCCCCTCATCATGACGGTGGACTGGATCATTGCCCGCGCTCGCTCCGGCGTGAATGTCATGAGCGACATGCTCGTCGCCATCCTGCTCGACGTCGGACAACCGAAACCGGCCACAATCCCTCTCTCAGGACGCGATTAGTCAATTGCTTCTGAGAAGGGCAGCTGATCGACGGGGCATTTCTCTTGCCTTTCGATTACTCAAGACTCCCTTCAAGGACTCCTTCTAGAACTTGGCGTTCAGTCTTCAACCCTCACCCAGCATTTCCTGGTTGCACTCAGTCTTTAGCATAGCCTGAGAAGGCGCAATGCTGGAGTTCCTGGATGGTTTTGGCTACACTAGACGCAGGAGACAGGTGATGAGCATCAGCAAGTTACTTCAGTCCAAGCGAACCCAAATTTTGCAAATCGCGGCACGTCACGGAGCGCGAAAGGTGAGGGTGTTCGGTTCGGTCGCGCGCGGCACAGCTCGTCGGAACAGCGATATCGACTTTCTCGTCGATATGGAGGAGGGCCGGAGCTTGCTCGACCATGCAGCGCTGATCCTCGATCTGGAGCGACTACTGAAGTGCCCTGTGGATGTCGCCTCCGAGCGTGGGCTGCGGCGCCTGGTTCGAAAAGAGGTACTCAAAGATGCCGTCGCCTTATGAGAGATGACCGCGACCGGCTCCAGGATATCCTGGCAGCGATCCGGAACATTGAACGGTATGCCAAGCGAGGTCGGCGTGTTTTTGAAGAAGACGAACTCGTCCATACCTGGATGATTCACCATATCCAGATCATTGGTGAGGCAGCCAGCAAACTAACCCCCGCATTTCGCAAAGCTCACTCGCAAGTCCCTTGGCCACAGATCATCACCATGCGGCATGTCCTGGTTCATGACTATCTCGGCATCGACCTGGGAGAAGTCTGGGCCGTGGTAGAGCGAGACCTGCCGGCTCTGAAGAAGCAAATACGCCAGATGGTCAGGCGCCCGCCCCAACGTCAGCCAAATGGCTGATCCCACGCTCACTTGCCAGGCGAGCTTGGTTCAGGACTGTCAGGCTCAGCACTTCTCTCCGTCCCCTCGTTCCCTCTTCCCTCACATCCCCAAACTGTGGTGTCTTACGTTTCACCTTTCACGCCTCACTTTTCACGTCCCCATAGAAGATGAATTCTTGAAGGGAAAAGGGTATTCTTCTCGGAAATTCGTCTATATTTGACGGCACATCTGAGAGAATTGGTCTGGGTCAACATAGGCTGATCTGAACGGCAAGGGGTTCAATGGCTAAAAAAGAGAAGACAGGTTCTAAGCCTGACACCGGTGCCAATCTTGGCTTCGAGGCCAAGCTCTGGCAGATGGCTGATGGACTCCGCAATAACATGGATGCGGCGGAGTACAAGCATGTCGTGCTCGGTCTGATCTTTTTGAAATATATCTCCGATGCGTTTGAGGCCAAGCACGCCGAACTTGAGGGGCAGAGGAAGCAGGGTGCTGATCCTGAAGATCCGGACGAATATAAGGCTGCAAGGATCTTCTGGGTGCCAAAAGAAGCGCGCTGGTTACATCTCAAGGGGAGTGCGCCGCAGCCGACCATCGGCACGATCGTCGATGATGCGATGACGGCAATTGAGCGGGACAATCCGTCGCTCAAGGGAGTGCTGCCGAAAGACTATGCCCGTCCAGGTCTCGACAAGCAGCGGCTTGGCCAGTTGATCAATCTTGTCAGCGACATCGCGCTTGGTGCGCCTGCCGACCGGGCCAAGGACACATTGGGCCGTGTCTACGAGTATTTTCTCTCGCAGTTCGCCAGTGCCGAGGGCAAGAAGGGCGGACAGTTTTATACGCCGTCGCGAGTTGTCCGCGTCCTCGTCGAAATGCTGGCTCCGTATAAGGGTCGCGTCTATGACCCCTGCTGCGGATCAGGCGGCATGTTCGTCAGCAGCGAGAAGTTCATCGAGGCTCACGCCGGGAAGCTTGGCGACATCTCCATCTACGGGCAGGAGTCGAACTACACCACCTGGCGGTTGGCCAAGATGAACCTCGCCATTCGCGGCATCGATGCACAGATCGCGCACGGTGATACGTTTCATAATGATAAGCATCCCGACCTCAAGGCCGACTACGTGCTGGCCAATCCTCCGTTCAACGATAGCGACTGGCGCGGCGAACTATTGAAAGACGACAAGCGCTGGGTCTACGGTACGCCGCCCGCAGGCAATGCGAACTATGCCTGGGTCCAGCACTTCATCCACCATCTTGCGCCGACTGGGATTGCAGGGTTTGTGTTGGCGAATGGGTCTATGTCCTCCAACCAATCCAACGAGGGCGAGATTCGCAAGAACATCATTGAGGCCGATCTGGTCGATTGCATGGTCGCGCTGCCGGGGCAGTTGTTTTACTCAACTCAGATTCCGGTGTGTCTCTGGTTTCTTGCGCGCAACAAGAAGAACGGCTCCCGTTCGACGGGCTCAGGGCAGGGCTTCCGAGACCGGCGCGAAGAGACACTCTTTATCGACGCTCGCAAGATGGGCACGCTGATTGATCGGGTTCATCGCGAACTCACGGATGACGATGTTGCCAAGATCGCCGGTACGTATCATGCCTGGAGGGTTGATAAAGCCGCCGGCGAATACGTCGATGTCCCTGGTTTCTGCAAAGCGGCCAAGCTTGAAGAAATTCGTAAACACGGGCATGTGTTGACCCCCGGACGCTATGTCGGTGCCGAGGCTGTCGAGGATGACGGCGAGCCGTTCGATGAAAAAATGAAGCGCCTTACCGCGACGTTGCGCGAGCAACAAAAGGAATCCGCGAAGCTCGATTCCGCCATTGCCGCGAATTTGAAGGAGCTGGGGTTTGGAGAGTAGGCGGACCAAGTCGGTGGTACCGGTAGGACTTGAATCACAAGGGCAATCGACATGATTGATTACGATAAGCTTCAGAAAGCGCTCAGGCATTTAGAGTTGCAATACGCCAACAACAAGCAGGCGCAGGGCCGTCCAGAACTGACCGAGATCGATCGTGAAGCGATCGCGGAATCCGTCATTCAGCGGTTCGAAACCTGTTACGACACCCTATGGAAAGACCTCAAGCGCTACCTCATCGAAGAAATCGGTCTAGCCGATGTCCCTAACAGTCCGAAGCCTCTCTGGAAATTGGCTGGACAGAACAATCTCCTCGCTGCGCCAGTCGAAGATTGGCTGAAATATGCCGATGCTCGTACCGATACCGCGCATGACTACAGTGGCGAGAAGGCACAACAAACCCTCGCCCTCATGGGTGATTTCATCGACGATGCCATCGGCCTCTATCAGACGATGACGGGCACCACGTGGGAATGACCGATGCGATAGACCTCACACCAGAGCAGCGCAAAACGCTGAACGATCTCCTGCGCCGGTTCCTTCCCGGCGTTGTCGTGTGGGCCTATGGCTCCCGTGTAAAATGGACCGCCCGCCCAAGTTCTGACCTCGACCTCGTTGCCTTTACCACTCCCGCACAACGTTCCCATGTGGCGGATCTCAAAGACGCTCTTGCCGAAAGCAATCTGCCCTTCCCGGTGGATCTCCACGTCTGGGACGACGTGCCGGAACGATTTCGCGAGATTATCCGCAAGGAATATGTGGTGGTGCAGGAAAGCAAGCCACCTCAAGCGCCGGTTATGGCGGATGGCTGGCGCACAAAGACAGTTTGGGAACTTCAGCAAGAAGGGGTACTTCTTGTCGAGGATGGAAATCATGGAGAGTATCGACCACGGTCTGATGAATTCGTCAGCTCAGGAGTCGCTTTCATCCGTGCGGCAGACATGGATGGCGGACGAGTGCTCTTTGAGTCAGCCTCCAAGATAAACGGTACAGCCCGTCAACGGATTACCAAGGGAATTGGGGCACCTGGAGATGTATTGCTTTCCCACAAGGGTACTGTTGGTAAGGTAGCATTGGTCCATAGCAATGCGCCTCCGTTTGTGTGCAGCCCTCAGACAACTTTCTGGCGAACGCTCGATGAGGAACGCCTCAATCGCCCTTATCTATACGCCTTTCTGCGCTCACCTGAGTTCAGAAGTCAGCTTGCTACCCGATCCGGTGAGACTGACATGGCCCCCTACGTCAGTCTCACATCACAGCGGGGCTTATCCGTAAAACTGCCTCCAATCAAGGAACAACGCGCGATCGCTCTCATTCTCGGCACGCTGGACGACAAGATCGAGCTGAACCGGCGGATGAACGAAACGCTGGAGGCGATGGCGCGGGCACTCTTCAAGTCATGGTTCGTGGACTTTGACCCAGTCCGCGTCAAAGCCGAAGGCCGAGACACAGGCCTTCCTAAGGCATTAGCTGACCTCTTTCCCAATTCCTTTGAGGACTCCGAGTTGGGGAAGATTCCGAAAGGGTGGGAGGTGGGTCGCATTGACGAAGTGACTGATTTCCTCGCCGGCTATGCATTCAAGAGTAAGGACTGGATTGAACAAGGAGTACCCGTCATAAAAATCGGTTCCGTCAAACCAGGTATTGTCGACTTGAGCACAGTCAGTTATGTATCTGAAGAGGTGGCCGAGAATGCAGTGCGCTTCCGTCTTTCAGCCGGTGATTTGCTCATCGGAATGACGGGTTACGTAGGCGAGGTGGGCTTGGTCCCGCACACAGATAACCCTCCTTTGCTCAACCAGCGAGTGGGGAAGTTTCTATTGGAGACGCCTGGTACCGCTGCCTTGGCTTATTTGTATTGCCTTACTCGGCAGCCTGAATTCAAAACGCAAGTCGAAACTAAATCTCACGGTACGGCACAGGCAAATGTGAGTGCCGAGGGCATTTTATCTATCGAAGTTGTAGTCCCTCCCAAAACGACCCGGGATGAATTCAACCGACTTCTCCAACCGATTCTCGATCGGATACTGGAAGCTCATGCCGAATCTGCCAATCTTGCCATGATTCGCGACGCGCTGCTGCCCAAACTCATTTCCGGCGAGCTTCGTGTACCAGCTGTGACGATGGAACAGGTAGGTCAAGCATGAGTTGGGATGATGGCCTGACCGGAGCCCCGCGCAATATAGCGGCCACTGAGGAGAACCCCCTGCGCGTGATGGCTGGGCCGGGGACTGGCAAGTCATTCGCCATGAAGCGACGGGTGGCGCGTCTCCTGGAGAGCGGGCAGAATCCGCATCGAGTTCTCGCCGTCACGTTCACACGTAATGCCGCAGCAAGCTTGGTGAATGACCTCCACGCACTCGGGATCGCAAACTGTGAAAAAGTCCGCGTCGGAACGTTGCACGCGTTCTGCTTTGGTCTGCTGAGTCAGCAAGAGGTCTTTGACTATCTCGGGCGCGTGCCGCGCCCGGTAATCACCTTTGCCAAATCCGGTGTTCTGCAGTTTGAAGGCGGTGTCATGCTCGATGACTTGTTTGTAGCAGGCGCTTTCGGTTCCAAGAGAGACTGCACACGACGCATTCGAGCCTTCGAGGCTGCATGGGCACGGCTGCAATCGGAGGTGCCGGGTTGGCCGCAGGATCCCGTCGATCGACAGTTCCAAGCGGCACTGATCTCCTGGTTGCGCTTCCATCGCGCCATACTTATTGGCGAGTTGGTGCAGGAGACCCTCCGCTTTCTGCGCAACAATCCTGCGGCTGCCGCGCGCTCCGCCTTTGATCACGTGATCGTCGATGAGTATCAGGACCTAAATAAGGCCGAGCAAGACCTGATCGACCTACTTGCTAGTGATGGCTCTACAGCAATCGTTGGCGACGTGGACCAGTCGATCTACCGCTTTCGTCACGCAAACCCCGAGGGGATCCAGGCGTTTCAGCAGCAGCATCCGACGACACATGACGAAACGCTCGACGAGTGTCGGCGATGCCCGACGCGTGTGGTGTCCATTGCAGATCATCTGATTCGCCATAACCATCCTGGCGTTGCATCTCCGCGCCTGCAACCGAAATTGGGTAATCCGACTGGGCAGGTTCATATCATTCAATGGGCGGGAATCGAGGAGGAAGCGCAAGGGGTTTCGGCCTACGTCGAGGCCCTCGTAAGCAACGGCCACTACGCACCTGGCGACATACTCGTCCTTACGCCCCGTCGCCTAATCGGATACGGGATCCGCGATCGCATTGAGGCGGCAGGCGTTGCTGTGCACAGCTTCTATCACGAGGAGGCGCTTGAAAGTGATGCTGCCCAGCGCGCCTTTGCGCTGTTGTCGCTCCTTGTCGACCCTGAGGATAGAGTCGCACTTCGCTGGTGGCTTGGAGAAGGGAGCCCATCGAGCCGAAAGAACGCGTACCAACGCTTGCGCCAACATTGCGAGGCGGACGGTATCTCTCCGACAGCAGCCCTAGAGGCGCTGGATCAGGGTTCCCTGACTTTGTCGGGTGTCGGGGAGTTGATCAAAAAGTACCGCGAATTAAAGGCCATCCTCACTGGCATAGCCGGCCAAGCGGTTTCCCAAGTGGTCGACACGCTGCTCCCGGCGGGCAGCGATGATTGCAGCGTGTTGCGCGAAGTCGCGATGCTAGCGCTGCCTCAACTGGAGCACGTCAGCGACCTATTCGATAAAATCAAGACCCACATTACGCAGCCCGAGATGCCCGAAGAGGGCGAGTTCGTTCGCGTGATGAGCCTGCACAAGTCAAAAGGGCTAACCAGCAAGGTCGCAATTGTTGCAGGCTGCACTGAGGGGCTGATCCCGTTCCAAGACGACGACCAATCTCCAGCGGAACAGGATGCTGTCCTTCGGGAGCAGCGCCGACTCTTCTACGTGGCGATCACCCGCTGCACCGAGGTGCTGGTCCTTTCGTCGGCGGCGCGCATGGAGCGCAAGTTGGCGTGGAAGATCGGAGCGAGACTGCAGCCAGGGCGAGCAGTTACCGGTAACACGATCGCTAGTCGTTTTTTAGGCGAGTTAGGCCCAACAGCGCCACCCGCACTCACGGGTCCTGCTTGGGTAGCTTCAGGGTACTCGCCGTGAGCGGAACGTTTACCGAGTCCATTGTCGAACACGCCACTCTCGCCTGGCTTGAAGCCATGGGCTACGCCGTGCTACACGGCCCCGCTATAGCCGCTGGTGAACTGACTGCCGAGCGGACTGACCCCAATTACCGCGATGTAATTCTAGAAAGGCGTCTGCGGGAGGCACTTGTCCAGCTCAATCCAGATCTCCCCTCTGATGCAATCGAAGATGCCTTCCGCAAGCTCACCAGGACTGATGCGGCGACGTTGATTGAACGGAATCGTGCTATCCATCGGATGCTGGTCGATGGGGTCACGGTGGAGTACAGGCGTAAGGACGGTACGATAGCCGGAGCTCAGGCGCGGGTGCTCGATTTTGAGGTGCCTGACAATAATGACTGGCTTGCAGTGAATCAGTTCACGGTCTCTGAAGGACAGCACACCAGGAGACCCGATGTGATCCTCTTCGTGAATGGATTACCTCTTGCCGTCATTGAGCTGAAGAACCCGGCAGATGAAGACGCGACGATTTGGAGCGCCTACCAGCAACTCCAGACCTACCAGGCGCAGATCCCTTCGTTCTTTGCCACCAATGCCGCCTTGATCGTTTCGGACGGTGTCCAGGCTCGTATTGGAACATTGGGGGCTGGGAAGGAATGGTTTAAGCCCTGGCGAACAATCGGCGGGCGTGAGGACGCCCCATCGAAACTCACCGAGTTGCAGGTCCTCTTGGAAGGTGTGTTTGAGAAACGGCGGTTCCTGAATTTAGTTAGGCATTTCATCGTCTTCGAAGACGAAGGTCATGGAAAGCTCATCAAGAAGATGGCGGGCTATCACCAGTTCCACGCGGTGAATGTGGCGGTGGAAGAAACCTTGCGAGCTGCCCAGCGCCTTACAGAGCACCAGGCGGCCGAGGGAGCGGGTGAGTACAAGTCCGGCCACCAGCCAGGCGGCGAGCCAGGTGATCGACGGGTGGGTGTGGTATGGCATACCCAGGGTTCAGGCAAGAGCCTCACGATGGCTTTTTATGCAGGCCGGGTGATCCTTCACCCCACGATGGCGAATCCGACCATCGTGGTACTCACAGACCGCAACGATCTCGACGAGCAGCTCTTCGGGACGTTTGCCCGATGTTGTGATCTGCTCAGGCAAGACCCGGTTCAGGCGACTGACCGTGCTGATTTGCGTACGAAGTTGAGCGTGGGTTCCGGAGGTGTGGTCTTCACCACGATTCAGAAGTTCTTTCCGGAAGAGAAAGGCGACCGGCATCCCGTGCTATCTGATCGCCGCAACATCGTCGTAATCGCGGATGAAGCTCATCGGAGCCAGTATGACTTTATCGATGGCTTCGCCCGACACATGCGCGATGCCTTGCCCAATGCCTCGTTCATTGGATTCACCGGCACACCGATTGAGAAGACCGATGCCAATACTCGCGCGGTTTTTGGCGACTACATCAGTATCTACGACATCCAGCGGGCGGTCATCGATAAGGCGACCGTTCCCATCTACTACGAGAGCCGGCTGGCAAAACTGGAACTGAAAGATTCTGAGCGACCCAAGATCGATCCCAGGTTTGAAGAGGCGACAGAAGGGGAAGAAGTCGAGCGCAAGGAGAAGCTCAAGACCAAGTGGGCGCAGCTCGAAGCCGTGGTGGGGTCGGAGAATCGGATCAAGCTCATCGCGCGAGACCTCGTCGATCACTTCGAAGATCGCCTTGTTGCCATGGACGGGAAGGCCATGGTGGTCTGCATGAGCAGGCGGATCTGCGTGGAGCTGTACCGGGAGATTGCGGCTCTACGCCCACAGTGGCATGCCGAGGCCGATGACCAGGGATCGATGAAGGTGATTGTGACTGGTTCGGCGTCTGATCCGATCGAGTGGCAGGGTCATATCCGGAACAAGAAGCGCCGGGAAGACATGGCTCTCCGGTTCCGTGCTCCCAAGGACCCCTTCAAGCTGGTCATTGTCCGTGACATGTGGCTCACCGGCTTCGATGCGCCGAGCCTCCACACGATGTACGTCGATAAACCGATGCGGGGGCATGGATTCATGCAGACGATCGCCAGGGTGAATCGGGTGTTCAAGGATAAGCCGGGTGGGTTGGTCGTGGATTACCTTGGACTTGCCGATGAGCTCAAAGCGGCCCTTGCGATCTACACAGAAAACGGTGGCACAGGTAAGACGGCGATTGACCAGGCGGAGGCCATCGCGGTCATGCTGGAGAAATACGAAATCTGCAGAGGACTCTTTGGTTCATACCGCACGCCTGCCGGGGTGGTGCCGGGTTTTGATTGGTCGCCCTGGATGACCGGCAAACCGCAAGAACGACTTTCGGTCTTACCCGCCGCGCAAGAGCATATTTTGAAGCAGCAGGATGGAAAGGCGAGACTCCTTCGTGCAGTGACCGATCTTTCCCACGCCTTTGCACTTGCTGTGCCGCATGAGGAGACATTCCGGATTCGGGATGATGTGGGGTTCTTCCAAGCTGTGCGCGCTGTGTTGGCGAAGAACACCCCGGGCGAGCAGAAGACGGATGAAGAACTCGACCATGCCATTCGGCAGATCATCTCAAAGGCGGTGGTGTCCGACGAGATCATAGACATTTTTGCCGCTGCAGGACTCAAGAAGCCGGATCTGTCGATTCTCTCCGATGAGTTTCTCGCTGAAGTGCGAGGGATGCCGCAGAAGAACTTGGCTGTCGAACTCCTGCGGAAGCTGTTGAGTGGAGAGATTAAGATACGGACTCGCAAGAATGTGGTGCAGGCCAAGTCCTTTGCCGAGATGCTGGAGCAGGCGGTGCGGAAGTACCAGAACCGCGCCATCGAAGCCGCGCAGGTGATCGAGGAAATGATCGGCTTGGCCAAGGACATGCGCCGTGCCCATGAACGAGGGGAGCGTCTCGGCCTGACCGAAGACGAGCTAGCGTTCTACGATGCGCTTGAAACGAATGATAGCGCGGTCAAGGTGCTCGGCGATGAGACGCTACGGACGATTGCCCGTGAAGTAGCAGAAGCGGTTCGTAAGAATGTGACGATCGATTGGACGGTTCGGGAGAATGTGCGCGCTCAGCTTCGCGTCATCGTGAAGCGCATTCTCCGCAAGTATGGCTATCCGCCGGACAAGCAGGAGAAGGCAACCCAAACAGTATTGGAGCAGGCGGAGGTGTTGTGTGGAGAGGTGGTTGCATAGCCGTTGCCCTTGGCTATGCCCGTGAAATTATACTTTAATCCATGAGAGGCCATAGAACATAAAAATCTAGGTCGCTTGGAAAATGTACCGGATGCCTTGTCGTCCTCTTGAATCGGTAGAATTCGCCACGAGCTGGTTTTATTGCCGTCGGGGGGATATCGGTGGTCCTAAGAAGGGCGTCCACGTCGTTGCCCTCCAGGAGGAGCAATAATGCCTGAGGGTCTGTCCAATAATCTCTTCCTTCTTGAGTGGCTCCCCCTCGACTACTGCTGAGCCTTGCTCCTAGCCTCGCGATCCTTTTAGAATGCGCTACTCTACGAGATGCCCATGTTTATCCGATTTCCCATAACCCTGGTGTTGTCGATCTTCTGTCTCGCCCTGCCCGTATGGGCCGATTTTCAGGCCGGCATGACGGCTCATGACCGTGAAGACTACGCGACGGCCTTGCGTGAGTGGCAGCCGCTGGCAGAGCAGGGCAATGCGTTGGCGCAGTATCACGTGGGGATGCTGTATCACAAGGGCCGCGGTGTGCCGCAGGACGATAGGCAAGCCAGGAAATGGTATGCCAAAGCGGCGGCACAGGGACAGCCCAAGGCGCAGTTCAGCCTTGGCACGTTGTACTTTAATGGAGAAGGCGGTTCGAAAGATTATCAGCAAGCGTTGCGATGGATCCGTCTGGCGGCAAACCAAGGCGAGGCGCTTGCTCAAACGAAACTCGCCATCATGTACGATGATGGGAATGGACTGCCGAAAGATAAGGTCCAGGCCTATAAGTGGTTGAGTCTGGCTGCGACGAACGGGGATAAGCCGGCGCCCATGCTGCGCGACTTACTGGCTAAGGAGATGACAGCGGCTCAAATCGCCGAGGCCAAAAAACTGGCGGGTGAGTGGAACCCAAAAGTCCGATGAACCGTCAATCCGTGTAAGATATCCGCACGCGCCTGTCTGGCAGACCTGAGCTGAGCCTGTCTCTCTGTCCCTTCCCAGTGTTCTGATTCGAATGGAAGGTTCTCATGGACAAGAAATGCCCGGAGGGGTCTGTGCCCGGCCCCATACCCCTTCGTCATCGGCATTCCACCGAGGTGCGGGTGCGTCTGGCTGCGGCAGCGGATGGCATGGGAGCGATGGTGTGGATCGCTGCCGGGCAGGGATCAGAAGGTTCCTCGGTGCGGGGCGATCAGATGAATGACCCTGGGGTGGTTTCTCCTGCCATGCCGGCAGGCGATGTTCGTCCAGGTGATGAGCTGACGGATTTGTGCCAACGCGGCGGTTTCGGCTGGACCGGCGGCCAATTCTACAAGCCGGACGAGGAGGCCTAGCGATGCATCGTCGTGCGATGCAGCCGCGTACCGATTGGCCGTCGCAACTTGATCGGGTCGGCGTCACCTATCATAGTCTGGACGGAGGCTACTGGCGCGAAGATGCCGCCTATGAGTTCAGTCAGGCGCAGGTCGACTGCCTCGACTCGGCTACGGCCTCGCTGCATCGGCTCTGTATCGAGGCCGTTGAGCGGATTATTCGCGAGGATCGGTTTGCCGATCTCTGCATCCCCGAACATTGGCGTCCTCGAATTATCAATTCGTATGAGCGGCAGGAGCCGCCGCTCTATGGGCGCTTTGATTTCTGGTATGACGGATTTGGATCGCCGAAACTGCTCGAGTACAATGCCGATACGCCGACCTCGTTGGTGGAAGCTGCGGTCGGTCAATGGGAATGGTGGCGAGAGACCTGTCCGGAGGCGGATCAATTCAACTGTTTGCATGAGCGCTTGATCGGGCAGTGGCGCGTGATCCGTCGGCGGGCCTCAACCGATGTGCTCCATTTGGTTTGTTTGGATGGGAGCGACGAGGATCGACAGACGGTGACCTATCTGGCCGACACGGCGAACCAGGCCGGATGGCGCGTACAGACCTTGCCGATCGAACAGATCGGGTGGGAGCCGCGGAAGCAGCGGTTTATGGATCACCGCAACGAACCGATCTCGACGCTCTTCAAGCTCTATCCCTGGGAATGGATGTGTCAGGACGCATTTGCGGCGGAACTGTCTCGGTCTTCGATGCTGGTGCTGGAGCCGGCCTGGAAACAGGTGCTCAGCCACAAGGGGCTGCTGGCGTTGTTGTGGGAGTGGTATCCCGACCACCCGAATCTGTTGCCCGCCTTCTTTTCCGGACCGGGAGACTGTGCGGCCTATGTCAGGAAGCCTTTTTGGTCACGCGAAGGCGCCAATATTTCAATCGTGAACGGCGATCAGGTGCTGACGACCGCCGGGCCTTATGATGCGCAGCTCTCGGTCTATCAGCAGTACGTGCCGTTGCCCGTGTTCGAGGGATGGCATCCGGTCATCGGATCCTGGGTGGTCGGGGACGAGCCGGCAGGGATGGGGATTCGAGAGGATCGTGGTCTGATCCATGGGAATCACAGCCGCTTCGTGCCTCATTTCGTGGTGAACGACGAGTCTGCTGCAAGGGGAGGAATCGGATCGTGACTCGTGTCTGTTCGTGAACGAGGACGTTCCATTTCCAGCCGTACCTCGATCACAAGACCACAAACCGTTGTATGAGGAGCAATTGCCGAGTTGGTTACGACGTAGTCCGTGCCTATCACATGGGAGGGAGTCGGATTGAGCTAGTCCTGCTGTGCTCGGCATCGTTCTCAGTGTGTAGAGCCGGGTCGTTCTGGGAGCACCCATGCTACAATGCGCTCAGCGAAGGATGGTGGACGCTAGCTGGTAACCGTCATTTCAAGAAGGGAGAATACCAATGACACGATATAACATGCCACGAACTGCCGTACTCACCGCACTGTTCGTCCTTGTCACCTCAACAGTCCTGCCATTGCAGCCGGTGTTTGCGGAAGGCGGGGCACGTCGTGATGCAGTACGTTCCGAAGACCAGCACCGCCAGGAGGCTGCCACCCTCGCCAAGGAAGCCGCAGACCATAGCAAACTGGGTCATGTGGGGCCGTTCCTCACCAGCGCGGAAGCGGCCCTGCAGCATGCTCTCAAGGCAGGGAAGGATGCGCATGTGGACGCAGCGATCGCGGAGCTAAAACATGCCGTTGAGCATGGGAGCGCGGGCCATACGGACGTGGCCACGAAACACGTGGAACAAGCGGTCACGCACCTGTCTGAGAAGTGATGAGGTCGATGGGTTGAAACAGTAGGAGGCAGGTCCTGCTTGTCTTTCCGACAGACCCAACTTGTGCGTTCTCCAATGGTCATAGGCGGTGATTGCCGGCGGTTGCATGCGACCCTCATCTTGCTGACTCGCACTATTCATGGCGATTCATCAAGAAACCGGCAAGATACCAGAGGAGACGGGCAGGCAGAGTGCTGGGAGGCCGATGCCTTCTTGAAACAGCAGGGGGTGAGGCCCCAAAAGGCGGACCTGCCCGGCAAGCCCTGCGCAACTCATGGTTAGGCTTGTCGCAGGAGTGTCTTGGTGGTTGCGGTAGAAGGCTCCATGACCAAGTCCAATAGCCTCGAATGACCTTCAAGGGGGTCACGATTTCTGCCGATCACAAAAGTTTGTGTCGAGAGGATTTTACTGATTGCACAAATTCTGCTATACCACACATACAGTATCCCCATTTTTGAAATGGAAGGGAGGTGAGGTTCTCATGGCGACGAAGAAAGCAGCAGCGAAGAAGCCGGCGAAGAAGACGGCGGCTAAGAAGAAGAAGTAGTCATCGTACCCTGGGAGGCGACGGTCACGTCGCCTCCTCACTTCTCGCTTCCTCGACTTTTCTCAGCTCGGCATTGAGCATTATCTACTCCAACCGTTCATCGGCAGCGCCGTTTATAGGGGACACCACCCTGCGAAGGATCTCCGTCAATAGGTCAAGCCCTTCCCTGATCGCCTCTCCATAGGGTCCAATCCTTGATGAGCTCTAGCAGTTTGCTGAAAAAAGCGGCTTCTGCTTCGCACATCTTTGGACGATGAGAGAAGGAACTGTGACATTCTAGAACTCAGAATGCTCAAAAAGGCTGTTCAGCAAGGCCGCAGCGAGCGAAGGGGTGGAGGAGGTACATACCAAGCTTCGCTTGACCCGCTCGCTTCGATCACATGCGAGCGGATAGGCACTTTGCCTTCAGTGGTCTCTACAGCGTCGAGCCTCTGAGTGATGCGAGGACGCCGCTGGAGGACTTTTTCAGCATTCTGCTAGAGGTAACCGGCTAGACTGGTGACGTGTACCGCAGGAGATGCCATGTAGAAAAAGGGGAGAGGAGAGAATCGGTAGACTAAGATCTTGGCAACAAACGCATCCGCCTGGAAAAAGAAAGGGGAGGTGATACCCCTATCACCTCCCCCTATTTCTTACCGCCGGGAGAGACTCCATGGCGAAAGAAAGCAGCACGGGGATCCTAGCACGAAGCCTTACTCAAAAAAAGCACAAAAAGATTCATGGAATCAATTAGTTGCGAATTTTTTACTAGAGAGATGCACGAAAGAGAGGATTCCAACAGGGTATGAGGCTTCGTTGAGCTGCCTCGTCCATATGGACGATCTCAGCCCATTGGGAGAAGAATCTTGATGAAATCAGACCCCGATTCCTGAGTCAGTTGCCTCGCTATTCGTGAAGTAACCACCTGAATCCTGGTCGGAAACGCCCAGACAGCCAGTTTCATGGTAAAGGCGGCAATCATCCTGTGTTAGGGGGGCCTGTCGCCGGCAAAACCCCAGCCATTCCTCATGATAGAACAGGGGGGAGATTCGGAGACTCTCGGGTTGGGAAGGGGACATGCGGATGATACAACCGGCAATGCAGTTCAGGGTCAGATTCGCCACGCTGTTGGTCCTCACCATGACCATCCTATTGCCATCAGAGTCGGTATTCGGTTCCGGTATCGCACGTCGCGATGCAGTGCGTTCCGAGGAGCAACACCGTCAGGAGGCTGTCCAGCTCGCCAAGGAGGCGGCGGACCACGGCAAGCAGGGTGATGTGGGCCTATTCCTGAGTAGTGCGGAAGCGGCCCTGCAACATGCGTTCAAGGCAGGGAAGAATGCACATGTGGACGCCGGCATTGTCGAACTGAAACAGGCTCTTGAGCAGGAGAGGGCGGGTCATGCGGATGCTGCGACACAACATGCGGAGCAAGCGGTCATACACCTGTCTGGGAAGTAATGGGGGTGCAGAAGGCTGTTGCGGGTCTCGCTACGGGAGCGGCTCCAAAACGCCGACAGGTGGCTTCTGTTTCAGCTTACGATAGACCCACGGCGGGAGGGGGTGTGGATCGTTCCATAGCCCCCGTTTGGTCTGGCGCGCTTCGGTCTCTAATGTTTCAAGGACGGTATCATCCGGCGCATACTTCCGATACCACCAGCACCACCCATCCTTGACCAGGATGTGGTTCACATTGGTCTCATCTGCAAGCATCACGTCGGCAACGAGGCGTCCGTACTTATCTTTTTCATGCGGGTGGATTGTGACGGCCTGTCCAAAGGTTAAGACAGCCAGTGCGAGTTTGGCCCGGTATCCGTAGGCTTGGCGTTTCTCGGGGCAGTCGATCCCCCGTAAACGAATCTTCGTGGCTCGCCCATTCGACAGGACTTCGATCGTGTCGCCGTCTTTGACGGACACGACTAAGGCCGTAAACGAAAAGGCGGGGGTACTGAACAGCAGGATGAGAAGAGCGAGAGCCAGTGGTAACCGAATGAATCGCATGCGTGTGTGGGTACAGCCAAACAGAGATCGCCTTGAAGGGGGACGCCGCCGACGATCTACACGTGATTATACGATAAGACACGTACGTATGCATTGCAAACAGTATCGATACGTACGATGGCGGGAGAATGCTCGAGGAGAGAGGTCCGTAGTGCGTCATGTCTGCTCACATCAGCTACGACCATGACCGTGACGGAGCGCTCTCAACTGCTCGATTGGACGCGTCCTTGCATCATCTCTCAGGCCGCAGTTTTCGTGTTGGCTCCACCGCGTATCTTCGTTCTGATCCATTCAAGCCGATGAGCGAAGATGAATTGGATAACGAGGAACTCGTCTCGCCCTTCTGAATTGGAGTGAATACAGCGGTTCAGGGAGAGGCCGACCTGCTGAATCGCCTGTGTCGATGTTGCGATGGGGCTGTGGCCAGGGGATTCAGTGTAAAAGAAACCGAATCTGCACGAAACAAGCACTTCCCTGTTAAGATACAGGCCGCTCACTCACAATGGAACAAAGGAACGGGACACCATGACGACTCTCTCCTCATCTCACGCCGTGCTGGTGGCGATCCAGACTCCTGGGGTGACTCGAGAGGAGCTGGATAGTTCGCTGCATGAGCTCTCCCGTCTCGTCAAGACCCTCGGGTACCAGGTGGTCGGCCATGTGACTCAAAAACGGAACTCCGAGAAGTTTTCAACCGTCCTGGGGCAAGGGAAACTCACGGAGTTGGCCCGGTGGACCGGTGGGCCAGGCACCATCGGGATGTCATTTGAAAAACCGATGCACAAAGCGGCCTTGAAGCAAGAGGCTGCTGAATCGGACGAGGTTGAGGATTTCGTCGAGGAGGAACCGGAAGACCCCTGCGAGGATTCTGTCCATCCTCATCAACAGGCGCAGATCGTCATCGTGGATTGTGATCTGTCGCCGTCACAATTGAGTAACCTTGAACGTGTCGTCGGCGTGCCGGTGCTGGACCGAACCGGGGTCATCATTGAAATATTCAGTCGACATGCCAGGACCAGAGCGGCTCGGCTGCAGGTGGAGATCGCGCGGCTCAACTATTTGGCCCCACGGTTGCGTGAGACCGGCGGCGGGAGAGAGCGGCAAGGCGGAGGCATCGGCGGAAAAGGGGCAGGAGAAACCAGTCTCGAACTCGATAAGCGCCGCATTCGTGATCGCGTGAAAGAACTCAAGTCGGAATTGGCGGCCATTGGAGATGAGCATCATACGCGTCGGGCAAGGCGAGGGAATGAATTGACGGTCGCGCTCGTCGGATATACCAATGCCGGAAAATCCTCACTGATGCGGGCGATGACGGGAAGCGATGTGCTCGTGGCCGACAAGCTGTTCGCGACACTCGATACCACGATTCGGCCTCTGTATCCTGAAACGCGTCCAAAAGTACTCATGAGCGATACGGTGGGATTCATCAAAAAACTTCCGCATGATCTGGTGGCGTCGTTCAAGTCGACGCTTGATGAAGCGGCCTCTGCTTCCCTGGTGCTGTTTGTCGTCGATGCGTCGGATCCTTCTTTTCGGTCTCAACTTGACGTCACACGAAACGTGTTAGCCGAAATGGGCGCCACGGACATTCCCAGCCTTCTGGTATTGAATAAGCAAGATCGTCTCGGCCCGGAGGAGATCGTCTCGCTGAAGTCTGAATATCCGGATGCCGTGTTCCTCTCCACGAGAAACCCGGACGAGGTGACCGCGTTGCGCGAGCGCATCATGGGGTACTTCGAGCAGGAGATGATCGATGAGGAATTGCATATTCCATTTACGGCTCAGAAGATCCTGGCCGAGATCCGATCGCGGATGCGGATCCTGTCCGAACAGTATGATGCCGAAGGCGTGACGATCCAGGTGCGATCGACCCCTGAGTCCCTGACGGTAATCAAGAAGAAGCTCGCGCGGTAAGCCTCGACTCTTGCCATCGACCAGCCGTTCATCAATAGGGAGACAGGTACCGGTTGTGGGCTAGGATCACTGTGAACTTCCAGGCCCGTTTCCACGATTTGGAAAAGAGAAAAGAGAGGGCAACCCGTTCACTTCCACGTACAATAACTCTGTGACCGACTCAATTCTCGCTCTAAATCTGATCAACCCACTGTGAGGCGGATGTATGACCATTACTGAGTCTGAATCGACTGACCTGCCGACTCCAACGGGGCCGATGCGGACCTATCTCGTTCGTCCTAATGTTGAGGGTCATTATCCTGGGGTGATGCTCTACTCGGAGATTTTCCAGGTCACGGGGCCGATCCGTCGCACGGCCGCGATGCTGGCGAGCCATGGATTTGTGGTGGCGGTACCGGAGATCTTTCATGAGCTGGAGCCGGCCGGTACGGTATTGGCCTATGACGAGGCAGGTGCGGCGCGCGGCAATCAGCACAAAATCACCAAAACTCTGTCGAGCTATGATGCTGATGCGCGTGCGGTCTTGGACTATCTGGCGTCGTCACCCTATTGCACGGGTAAGTTGGGTGTGATGGGGATCTGCATTGGAGGCCATCTGGCGTTTCGTGCGGCGATGCAGCCCGATGTACTGGCCGCCGCATGTTTCTATGCGACGGACATTCACAAGCACAGTCTCGGCCAGGGACTCCATGACGACAGCCTGGATCGGGTTGCCGAGATACGGGGTGAACTCCTGATGATCTGGGGTCGACAGGACCCGCACATCCCTCGCGAGGGGCGGGCACTCATTTACAATGCACTGAGTGATGCCGCTGTGCGATTTCAGTGGCATGAGTTCAACGGCGCCCATGCCTTTCTTCGCGACGAAGGTCCTCGATACGACCCGGCTGCTGCACGGATCTGCTATGGTCTCGCGACTGAGCTCTTCCACCGTCGACTACGGTGAAGCCTGGAATGTGATCCGGGCCTATCGCCTGAGAAACCCAATCCAGCGCCAGAGGTTCACTCAGCTTGCCAGGGATGCGGCCAGGTAGGTGAATGCGGCGGCGGTCAGGATGCTACGAGCCCCCCGCTCATCCTCCGGCGAGAGATAATTGCCTTGCCTGAGAACAGGTAGGGCCCGCTTGAAACTGGCATCCCATTCGACGGGGAGCGTGATCAGGTGGACCAACGTCGAGATCCCCATCGTCGCCATCCCAGCCATCAGCACGACGACACTCGCAACCGGGGTGCGTGCGACTGCCCCCGCGATAGGGATGGCCATCATGAGCACCGCCCCGATCTTTTCCGCTTTTTGCGCAACCAGCACGAGCTTTGTGCGCTCCGTCAATGGCTGGTATCCAAGGTGGTCCTGAATGGCGTGTCCGACTTCGTGGGCGGCGATTGTAATTGCCGTCAGGGATTTACCATCGAAGATTTCCGGTGTCAGACGAACTGTTTTGCCGACAGGATCATAGTGATCGCCTATTCGCGTCGGCTCCACGATGACGTGCTGAAGGTCGAATCGATTGAGCAGGTGTCTGGCTAACTCTCCTCCGGTCCCAGGAAAGTCCGGACGAGGCGTATTGTGTCTGGCAAAGACGCGCTTGGTCCAGAGTTGCGGCCCCACGATGACCAGCGCCACGATGAGTAACAGTAGGGCGAGGCGTACCATTTCTCCCGCTCCTCCTCGATTGATCAGCTGACCTACCCCTGAAGTTCCCAGACCAAACCGGGTGAGGCCGGGCTGTCTTACTCCATAGGCTACCACAGATGACGGCAAGAATCGGTGCTGATTTCTCAGTGTGACACTACATACATGTGGTCACGGATGCCGTGAGAGATAGGTGGTTGGCTGCATGGTGGCAGAATGTCTTTTCCTGTCGAGGCCTGATGGGGTATGCTTCTGCGAGTGCGAAGGCAAGGAGAAGGTACAGACGAGCATTTGCTGGCTCCTCACGTTATCAGTCCTTCTGCAACATACTCAGGGCTCATCCTCACGGCCAAATCGTGTGCCGCCCGTCTCCCTATTGAATGACAAGAGGCTCCATCATGTTCAACAGCGATGAGCGTGAGACATGAACCTCACGTATGACGTCATCGTGGTCGGTAGCGGTCCAGCCGGTTCTATCACGGCGTGGCGATTGGCCAGGGCAGGTGTTCGGGTTGCCGTTCTTGAGAAGGCTGCACTGCCCCGGTACAAGACCTGCGGTGGTGGGATCATTGGTCGTACCCTACAGGCCTTGCCTATCGATGTACGCCATGTGATTGAACAGGACTGTCACACGGCCCAACTCCAGGTTGTTTCCGAGGGCTTATCCTTCACCACTCATCGATCAGTACCAATTGTCTCCATGACGATGCGCGATCAGTTTGATTATGCCCTGCTGTCCGCTGCACAGGCTGCAGGTGCTGTACTGTATCAGCGCTGCGCCGTCGAAGAGGTTTCTCCAAAGAGCGACTGGGTGACCGTTACGACGGACAAGGGGGCCATGATGGCCAAGTTTCTCGTCGCTGCCGACGGGGCGCTCAGCCCGATCGCACGGAAAGTCGGAATGGTGGACGGACGGGTACTAATTCCAGCTTTGGAGTACGAGGTCATGATCCCTCAGGAGCGGTTGGATCGCTTTCGCGGTGTGGCACGGTTTGATTTTGGCATCCTCCCTCATGGCTATGCCTGGGCGTTTCCGAAACGACAACACCTCTCGATCGGTATCCTCTCGATGGTGCAGCGAGAGCGCGAGCTGAAGCGCACAATCATGCAGTATCTCGATTTGCTTGGGTGTGGTGATCTGACTCAGATTGAGCGTCACGGATTCGTCATTCCTATTCGGCCACGAACAGGACCATTTATGAAGAACCGCGTTCTGTTGGTGGGAGACGCGGCTGGATTTGCCGATCCGGTCACCGGAGAAGGCATTTCATGTGCCCTTCGCAGTGGTCAATTGGCTGCCCAGTCCTTGATTGACGGGAATCTGGAAGAAGAAGCCGTTCAAGGCAAGTATACTCGGTCAGTGACAGAGTCCCTCATGCCTGAACTGCGAGCCGGGCGCCTGTTGGCTCGATTGCTGTACGACTTTCCTCGTCTCCGGTCCTGGGCGTTTTTACGGCAAGGGCAGCGCCTCTCTGAAGCGGTGACGGATGTGATGGCCGGGACCCGGACCTATTGCGACCTGACTTGCGTACCTCAGGCCCTAGTCAGGCTTTTGACTCCTGCATGGATCAAGAAGACGGGAGGCCGATCCTTGTGATTAGGGGGCTGCCAGGCTAGAGAAGTGTCGGGTAGGTCTTTCCACTCAGCCCAGAGTGCGGTATTCTTCCGGCGGCATACAGTATGGGAGGGGAGATGAGTCGCACGTCGTTCTGTTCTGTCTGTGACCCAGGCAGGGGCTGCTTCAGGAGTGTCGTCCTCTGGTTGGTTGGTGTGGGGCTTGGTCTCTTGACCGGATGCAGCGAGACTTCATTGACGGTGTCTCATGTTGATCAGGAGCCGTTCACGGTTTATCAGCAGCTTGCCCGCCTCGAAGTCACCTCGGATCGCTTGTTCCACATGATCGCTGCTCAGTCGGATGTGGTGGGGTACAGTCGTCTGCTTGAAGCTCAATCGGGCCTGTCTACGCCATTGACCTTAACGCAAGCGGATCGAATTGAACAATCGTTCATCCACTCCCTCAAAGTCATGCTCATCGATCTCGCGCCGACGAACTTCTGGGAAGATCAGCTTGCAGACTACTACGGCACCAGACTGGCTGGCGCAGATGCGCAGGCGCTGGTCACACGGTATGACGATGAGAGCCTATTGCTGTGGTCCACGTTACAGGATCTTCGCCAGTCGTTCGTCAGAGACCGTCTACCAGAGCTCTTGCCGCTCGTTCGTGCGCGGTCGCAAATTTACCAGATCCCAAGCCAATCCATGGAACCGACGCTGTTGCCGGGTGACCATGTGATTGTGCACCAGGTTGCGTATCAGGCCGCGGAGCCCCAGCAGGGGGACGTCGTTGTCTATCGCTATCCGGACCAGAATGGGAAACGGTTTCTTCATCGCGTGATCGGACTCCCCGGTGATCAGATTGCGATCCGCGACCAGGTCGTGTATGTGAATGGGGAGGCCTTGTCGGAGCCCTATACGCGCCATTCTGATCGCTCCAGTATGGCTGGGCACGTCCGCGATCATCTCCCACCGATTACCGTTCCGCTGGAGACCTATTTTCTGATGGGTGATAACCGTGAGGAAAGTTTAGACAGCCGTTTCTTGGGTCCGATCAGCAAGGAACATCTGCTGGGACGGGTGCTCTTTGTCTACTGGTCGGTCAACCCTGACACACACGATCCGCGATGGGAACGGCTCAATCAGCTGGTGCGCTGACAGCGATCACGATTGCACGAAACAGACTGTCTTATTCCCCTATGACTCCGCTGGCCCAATTGGAGCGTCACCATGTTGGGAATCTGTGATCCGCTGCTCGCGGTCTGCTCGATGTTATTTGGGGGCGCAGCTTCCTACGTCATCTTGAGTATCGCCGAACGGATGCGTGCTCCCGATCAAGGTCAGGCCACGATTCGATGGCTACTCATTGGAGCCCTCGCAGCCGGCCTTGAGATCTGGGCCATGCATTTCATCGGGAACCTTGCCTTTTGTCCAAGCGTTCCGGCAACCGAAGACGCAGGCCTTGCCATACTCTCACTACTCTCCGCAGGGGCAACCGGAGCCATCGCTGTCTATGTGCTCAGCAGTCACGTCGAGAGGTGGATGCGGCTCGTCTCTGGGGGTATGTTGATGGGGGCCTGCATGAGTCTCACCCACGTGACCAGCGCCATGGCTGTGCACCAACCGACGGATGTCCAAGCCATCATTCTGCCATTTGTCTATTCGGTCATCGGCATCGTTGTTCTCAGTGTGATCGTCACCGTGATCGGAGGATTGAATATCACCTACGGTGGTTGGCGGGTGACGGAAAAGTCGACCGCGATGGGGGTCGCCCTTGCCGGGACGCATCTGATCGGGCTGATTCCGATGTACGGGATGATGGGGGATGTCACGAACCGTACTCAGCCACCGGCCATCGACGTTGATCTGCTTGCGGTCGTCGCCGTGTCACTGTCCACCCTCCTGGCCATTATCGATCGGCAAGTGACGAAGGCTTCTCGTCAGGCTCGCGCGAGTCATGCTCGGTTGATCGAAGCGATCGAAAGCGTTCCGCAATGGTTCGCATTGTTCGACGCGGGCGATCGTCTGATCATCTGCAACCACAAGTATCGCGAAGTCATGTCCGGGGCTGGGGCTGAGGTTCAATCCGGCGACCTCTTCGAATCGATCGTCCGCCGGACCGCCGAACGCGGCGATATCCCAGCTGCGATGGGGAATGTCGAACCCTGGATGCGCTGGCGGCTTGAGATGCATCGCAATCCGGTGACACCGTACCTTGAGTATCGGACCAGTGGGGAGTGGCTGCAAATCAATGAGCGGAAGACTCAGGATGGCGGGATCGTCTGTATCGCCACCGACATTACGGCTTTGAAAAATGCCGAACAAGCGGCCGAGGATGCCAAGGCACGGTTGGCGGATTCGTTGGCCTTGGTCGAGGCCGCAAAAACCCGTATGCAAGAAGAGTTGAATGTCGGCCGCGATATTCAGCGGAGTATGCTGCCGCGCGTATTTCCCGCTTTCCCGGATCGAAAGGAATTGGAACTTTATGCCGTGCTGGAACCCGCGTTGGAGATCGGCGGCGATCTCTACGATTTTTTTCTCGTCGGTCAGCATCAGCTCTGTTTTGTGATCGGTGATGTGTCGGGCAACGGAGTCCCTGCCGCATTGTTTATGGCCATGACAAAAATCATGGTGAAGACCAGAGCCGCCTCTGATCCGTCGCCCGCCAGCATCGTGACTCATGTGAATGATGCGCTCAGTGCCGAGAACGATAGCTGCATGTTCGTCACGCTCTATCTCGGCATCTTGAATCTCCGAGACGGCACGCTTGTGACAACCAATGCCGGCCATAATCCTCCCTTGTTAAAGCGAGCGAATGGAGCGTTCGAATGGCTGACGGCTCAAGATGGGCCTCTGGTCGGGCCTATCGCAGGCATTGCGTTCAAAGAAAGCACCATTCAGTTGGAGCCTGGGGACGAACTCTTTCTCTACACCGATGGAGTCACCGAAGCCGACAATAGGAGGCGCGAACTGTTCGGCAAGGATCGGCTGAAAACGGTGCTGGATAAATCACAAGCTCATTCGGTGGTGGATCGTTTGGGGGAAGTGATGCAGGCGGTGAGAACGTTTGCGGGTGACGCTCCACAGGCGGATGACATCACGATGCTGGGATTGCGCTATCACGGCATGACTCCCTCTGATATTGCGACGCGGGGGTTTCGACAGACGATGCGCAACCAGTTGGAGGCCATTCCAGTTCTACAGATCGCCTTTGAGGAGTATGTGGCACAATGGGACAGAGCCAGGCCGTTGATCCCTACGCTCAATATGGCGCTGGATGACCTGCTGAACAATGTGGTGCAGTATGCCTTTCCCAACGACCCGACGGAGCATCACATCCATGTGGAAGGGGATGTGCAGGATGGGTGTGTCATTTTGACTATTACGGATGACGGTATTCCCTTCAACCCCTTAAGCGCCGCTCCTCCGGACCTCTCCGTATTGCTGCATGAACGAGGAATCGGTGGGTTGGGGATTCATCTGGTCCGCTCTATGTTTGACCAAGTCACCTACCACCGCAACGTGGGATGCAATGTGTTGACGGTGAAGAAGAAACTGGTATCCGGGTCGTCTGTTCTCGGTCACGGAGCTGATGCGACTCGGATCAGCTCCGGCGATGTCGAGAAAAAGTCACCAGCACTGGCCCACGAGCCGAGGGGCGCGGGGATTCATGCCGAATCAAGTCGACGGGGGACCGCGGTGATCGTCGCACCGCGGGATCGCTTCGACACGAACAGTGCACCAGAGGTCGAACAGATTCTGACGGATCACATCGAGAGAGGCGAACGCCGGATTGTGTTGGATCTCTCCCACATTTCGTACATTTCCTCGATTGGGTTGCGGGTGATCCTGAAAGCCGCCATGGACATGACCGGAAGGGGTGGAAGGCTCGTCCTCGCGGGGGGAAATGAGCATGTTCGCACCGTACTCCAACTGAGCGGGGCGTTGCTGATGAGCCTCTATGCCTCCACGTTAGAAGAGGCCCACTCCAAGGTCCAAGAGGGAGGGTAAGAAGGAGGTGCGAGAGGTTTGTCTCTTTTAGTCAGCCGATATTGTGCCGGTGGAACCAAAGACGTATCGCTGCTATCATAGGCTGCTCGGAACTCAGCTCAGACCATGTGCCCGATGTTTTCTATGGAAGGAGGGGATGATGGACCAAGGAACCCGACACACATTGACCGTGACTTCCCATGAAAGTGCGGGGATTACCTTCGTGAAGGTGCAGGGTAGCCTGTCTGCCACCACTGCCGAACAGGGGAATAAGGAGATCAAGAAAATTTTGGACCAAGGCGCGAAAAAACTCGTCCTGAACCTGGCCGATGTCGATTATATCAGCAGTGGAGGGATCCGAGTCCTGATCCTGACCTCAAAAGAGCTGAGCGCCGTTCAAGGACAGATGAAGATCGCGGCAGCAAAAGGGATGGTCAAGGAGGCGCTCGAAGCCAGCGGATTTCATCTCCTCAACCGTGTGTACGGAAGCACCATTGAACTCTGTAATACGGAAGAAGAAGCTGCCGCAGGATTTACGACCTAGCGGTCTCCGTACCGGATCAACCTGGGTCACGCAAGAGTAGGAGGCTCTCTTGTTCGTGAGACTTCCTATAGTCCTAGGCAGACCGATAGTGCGTAGTCCTGTGTCCCGGAGCTTCCTCTGTCTGGGTGTTCTGACAATGGCAGGGTGTACGACTATGGCTCACGTCACGAATCTTTCAGATGAATCCTGTCGAACCTCGTTTACTCAACAGTTATCCAGCATGTTGACCAGTCAAGGTGAATCCTCGGCTAATTCTGACGCACTTGCAAACAAGACTGTGTTGACGCTCACCACCTACGATCTCGGGCCCCGGCCATTCGCCATCGCGGCCCCGTCAGGCACGGACTATCGGTTTTTTATCGACCGTAAAGGAACACACTGTGTCCTGACCTTGTATGGGCGTCGAAAGGGGTTTGTCTCTTATACCAACAATCTCACCTATATTGCGACCGAGTCGCTTCCGGGCTGTGCCTGTGTCGACTCGTGATCTCATCCGTCTTGCCATTCCTCCTTTTCGACTCCCGGCAGTGTCGTTTCTATGCTTGATGAGCAAGTTTTCATCTTGTCCTAATGCTCCTTTTATCTTCCGGGTTTATAAGGGATCAGCAAGATGAGCCGAGCCTGCAGGCGCGTGGAGCGCCTCGGGTCACGAGCTCGAGATGTTGGTGTCGGCATATCGCACAAGGAGGATACGCGATGAAGGACGTGACGAAGGGACTGACCATCTCTCCATCTGCTCTGCCCACTCCATTTCAGCAGGCGTTGAGGCGGCCATCACCGAACCATCTGCTGGAATTAGTGACCCGCTTATGCCTCTTCAAAGCCGAGCGCTGGGGACGCCGGGCGCTGTTTTATGAGAAGCATCGCGACTATTTCCCACGCTTGTCCTCCAGTCGATTTGTGAGTCGATGTCGGTTATTGGAAGCGAGGTACCGAGCGCTGGCTCAGCTGATATTCCTGATACCGGCCGATGAACGTCTCGTTCCAGTGCATGCTGTCGGTGTGCGTCGAAGATAGATGAGCCGTATGACATACCGACGAATAAGCCGGCATCGTTTGGGTGGAACAGCCCAACTGTTCCACCCAAACGCACAGTCCTCGGCCGTACGAGCGATCGGGATGGGCTTGGTGCAGAATATCTCTCATGCTCTCCGGTTTTCCCCTGAGGATGAATAGCTCACGGTCCGACATGCAGCTGCTACTCGTCATGTGTGATGCGGGTTCTCCGCGTTGATTGCTCGCGCGGATTCTGTTTCGAGGCCATTCCTTCTCCTCTGTCGATGTGTCTTGCGCTGACCATCCTCTTCCACGTACCATCTGCATCCAAAGTATGAATCCGGTTTCCTCTCGAGTACTCTCGGTCCATTTTCAGCATGAAAGGTGTCAGCATCCGTATGAAACAGAACCAATCGTCAGCATCCACCGGCCCGAATGCCACGGGCTTCTCACCAGGGTTCGCCTCACTCGGGCTTGAAGCGCCGCTTCTCACGACACTGGAAACCTTGGGCTATGAAGAACCGACCCCGATCCAACGGGAGGCCATTCCACCGCTGCTGAGTGGTCGAGACCTTCTAGGACAGGCGGCCACAGGGACCGGTAAGACCGCGGCCTTCGCATTGCCGATGCTGCAGCGAATCGCGCATGCAGAAAAGGCTCGTCCCTCGGCGCTTGTGCTCGTGCCGACCCGCGAATTGGCGATCCAAGTCGGCGAAGCGATGCAGCGGTACGGCAAGGAATTACGGATGAGTGTGTTGGCGGTGTATGGCGGACAGGCTATCGGTCCGCAGTTGCACGCACTCAAGCGGGGGGTCGATGTGGTTGTGGCCACACCTGGACGCGCCCTGGATCATATCCGCCGTGGCACGCTGAAGCTGCAAGAGGTGAAGATCGTCGTCTTGGACGAAGCAGATGAAATGCTCGACATGGGATTCGCGGATGACCTGGATGCGATTCTGACAGGCACGCCCAAGACCAAACAGACCGCCTTGTTCTCAGCGACGATGCCCCCGCGGATTCGTTCAATCGCCCACCGGCATCTCCACAACCCCGTCGAGATTACGATTGCAAAAGAACCTATCAAGTCCGGCACGGCTCCTCGCGTCCAGCAAGCGGCCTATATCGTCACCAGACAGCATCGAGGCGCCGCACTCGCCCGCGTGATTGAGGTAGCTGGTGCAAAATCAGCATTAGTCTTCTGTCGAACCAGGCTGGAAGTAGATGAAGTGACGGCGATGCTCACGGGGCGTGGCCATCGTGCTGAGGCAATCCACGGCGGCATGAACCAGGGACAGCGCGATCGCGTGATGCAGGCGTTCAAGGCTGGGCAAACCGAATTGTTAGTCGCGACCGATGTCGCGGCGCGCGGCCTGGATATTCCACAGGTCTCACATGTAATCAATTACGACCTCCCGTCCTCAGCTGAAGTGTACGTGCATCGGATCGGCAGGACCGGCCGAGCCGGTCGGGAAGGCGTGGCCATCACGATCCTTGACCCGCGAGAACATCGTTTACTGCGAACGATTGAGCAACACACGAAGGCTCAGGTCAGTGTCTTGCCGGTACCCAGCGTCGCCGATCTTCGCGCCAAACAATTGGAGCGGATCCACGCCACTATGGCCGAGGTCTTGGGCGATGGTAAGCTGGATGGGTTCACTCCCCTTGTCGATCGGCTGACCGCCTCCCATTCACCTGCCGATGTTGCGGCGGCTGCGATCAAACTGCTTGTGCGAGTCCAGGGTGGGGAGCGTCCTGAACAAGAGATTCCCGCGTTGCCTCCCCGTCAGGCTGAATTCGGCAGACCGGTCAGGCAAGCCGGTCGCTATGACGATCGGTCCCGGAGTCTACCTTCCCGATCCGATCGTCGGCCGACAGGGCCGCCACGTCATGGTGGCGGGCGGGAGACTGGCATGGCACGGGTATACATCGGTGCTGGACGCGAGGCGGGTATCAGACCTGGCGATCTTGTCGGCGCCATCGCCAACGAGGTGAAAGTCAACTCCAGCGTTATCGGCGCGATCGAAGTCGAAGAGCGGTTTTCTCTGGTCGATGTTCCGGAATCCCTTGCTCCCCGTATTATTCAACAGCTCAGCCGCGCACGGATCAAGGGGAGAAAAGTGTCTGTACGAATCTTTCACGACTGACGCAGCGGCAGAGTGAATGGGGCACGGGTGTCGATGCCGAACAAGAGTGGGCCATGACGTGGCGCATGTCCTGTCAGATTTGTGTGACATGCTGCCGCTCATCATCTCGTTGTCACGAAGGTGCCGAGCGCGTTGAAGAGGGTGGATGATTGAAGTCGCCATGATATCGGCCGGCGAACCTTCGCAGTCCTTCTACTTCAACTGATCGACAACGTCATGGCATCTGCACCATCCGCTGATTCCGCCATACAGGATCCTCCCCCCATCGTCCCTGCCACGGTCAGGGTTCCTGAGATTACAGTCAAAGCCGTGGTCCTGTCGGTCGTCCTTGCTGCGGTATTAGCTGCAGCCAATGCCTACCTGGGACTTTTTGCAGGCATGACGGTCTCTGCTTCGATTCCAGCTGCAGTCGCATCCATGGCGATTCTGCGGCTGTTCCGACATTCGAACATTCTCGAAAATAATATTGTTCAAACCGCGGCATCATCGGGCGAGGCGTTGGCTGCCGGTGTGATCTTCACGATCCCCGCCTTGCTCTTGGTCGGCTATTGGTCAGAGTTTGACTACTGGCAGACGACAGTAATCGCAGGAGTAGGCGGGCTTCTCGGTGTGCTCTTTACGATTCCTCTACGGCGTGCCTTGATTGTGACCGCTCGCTTGCGTTTTCCGGAGGGGGTGGCGACGGCAGAAGTGTTGAAGGTAGCCGCTGCGGATCGGAGTACCACAGGGACGCGTAACGCAGTAGGAGATGTTCGGTCCCTACTGGCGGCTGCGCTCCTCGGTGGTCTTGTGAAATTTGGCGAGAGCGGTATGCGTCTGTGGACTGAGTCACTGGAAGGAGCGACCCATGTTGGGCGTACCGTTCTTTATGCCGGACTCAATCTTTCGCCCGCTCTACTCGCAGTGGGCTTTATCATCGGTCTCCATACATCGGTCGTTGTGTTCTTGGGTGGTGTGGTTGGTTGGCTGATCTTGATGCCAGCATATGGATTCCTCAATGGGCTGCCGCCTGATCTGTCAGGACTGAATGCCGCGATCGCGATTTGGAGCGGACAAATCCGGTACGTCGGTATCGGTGCGATGCTGACCGGTGGATTGTGGACGTTGACGAAATTGCATGAGCCGGTCTGGAACAGTATCCAAACATTACGGGAAAGCTATCGGGCGAGCAAAACATCAAAAACCAAGGGTCGCGTGGTGCGTACGGAGCAGGACGCGCCGCTCATGTGGACTCTGGTGCCTTTTGGGATGTCATTGATTCCGATGGCCTGGATTTATACTACCGTCGTGAACGATATTGTGATTGGTTGTCTCATGACGATGGTCATGGCGCTTGCTGCGTTTCTCTTTTCTTCTGTGGCGGCTTATATGGCCGGACTTGTGGGAAGCTCCAGTAATCCTGTGTCCGGAGTGACCATCGCCACAATCATGCTGGCAGCCCTGTTGCTCGTCTTCTTCCTTGGTGTTGGACACCCAGCGGGGCCTGCCGCGGCACTGGTGATCGGCGCTGTGGTCTGCTGTGCGGCAGCAATGGGCGGAGACAATCTACAAGACTTGAAGACGGGCCATCTGGTCGGAGCGACGCCGTGGAAACAACAGGTGATGCAGGTGATCGGGGTCGTCACCGGTGCGATGGTGTTGGTCCCAGTTCTCTCGCTGCTTCAGGCAAAGTACGGGATTGGAGAAGCGACGGCGAGTCATCCCCATCCATTGAGTGCGCCGCAGGCGACGTTGATGGCCGGCCTCACGCGTAGCGTCTTTGGTGCAGGGCTGCCGTGGCATCTCGTCGGATTGGGTGCGGTCATCGGAATACTTGTGATTCTGTTGGATCGACGGCAGGAGCGGCATGGCAGTGAGTTTCGATTCCCCGTGCTTGCGGTTGCGCTGGGGATCTATTTGCCGCTGAAGCTCTCTGCCGCGATCTTTGCCGGTGGGGTGATTGCCGCAATGGTGAGGGCGGTGACAGGGAAGGGAGATGAACCTTCGCAAAGAGGATTGCTGTTTGCAGCCGGTTTAATTACCGGTGAGGCCTTGATGGGGATTCTGTTGGCCTTGCCGATTGCGCTGAGCGCGATATGGCCTGGCCTTGGAGCTGATCCGTTCGAGTTGTTCACTACTCCACCGCTCGGCGGGTGGCCCGGCTTGGCGATGATGGTTCTGGTTGGCACGCTGCTGTATCGAAGTGCGGTCGCTACTGGGAGGCCATGAGGGACTTCTGTTACCAACTCCTCTTCGTCAGTGGAGTGAAACGGAGAAGGTTCTGTCATGAGCGATAGTTTATCTCGTCTGGGGGATTTTCTGACGGCGACATATGAGATTGATGGACCTGAGCCCAAGGCTCGCGCCACAGCCGAGCGTATTTGTTTCGACCAGACCGTTGAGGCGGAAGGTGATCTGCTCCCGCACGCGCTCCAAGCACAGATTGTGGGGCAGATAGCGGATCTCCGACAAACTTCTGGAGGGCGTTACCACGCCACCATTCAGTATCGAGAAGAACTTCTGAGTGGTGACTGTACGGATCTCCTCAATGTCTTGTTTGGAACCAGCAGCCTTCGTGGCAATGTCAGATTGTTGTCCTTTACCATGACGGAGGGACTGCTGTCGGCCTGGCGGGGACCACGGTTTGGCATTGAAACCATCAGGCGGATGCTGGCTGTTCACAACCGTCCGCTTCTATGTGGCGTATTGAAACCGTTAGGGCGCAGCGCACAGGAACTTGCCGATCTGGCTACTCAGCTTGTTGACGGTGAGGTGGATCTGATCAAAGATGATCAGAGCTTAGTGGATCAGCGTTGGTGTCCATTTGAGGAACGAGTCTCCCGTTGTGCGGAGGCCATCAGTGACATGAGTCAACGGCGAGGTCGCCCTTGTCTCTATTTTGCCCATGTGAGTGGTGCAGCTGAGACTATGCGGAAGCGAGCGGCACGGGCTAAGACGCTCGGTGCCACTGGTCTCTTGATCGCGCCAGGCCTGACGGGATTGGATGCCTTGAGGTTGTTCAGTTTAGACGAAGGTCTGCACCTGCCGATCATGAGTCATCCGACGTTTTGGGGTGCGTCAGTCGGTTCTGAAAGGGGCGGGCTTGCCCCAGGTGTTCTGTACGGATTGCTGCCTCGGCTCGCGGGAGCTGACGTCACCATTTATTCAGCGTTCGGGTCGGACTACTCTCTGTCGCGACAAGACTGTCTTTCGGTCGCCCAGCGCTGTCGGGAATCATGGGGATCGCTCAACCCAGCAATGCCGGCTGTTGGCGGACGCATTGGACCAGAACAGCTGCTAGAACTGCGACGGGTCTTAGGGTCTGATGTTGCCTTTGTCGTCGGAAGCCGTATTCAGAAGGATCCAGAAGGCATTCCGGCGGCATTGCGAGCATTTCACCGTACGATGCGGGAATTGGGTCCTTCGTCTGTTTGAACACCGCTTCCTAAAGTGGAGGAGGCTTTGGTATGCTTCAGGTGACTATTGCGTTGGTGCTGATGTACTCGTAGGGAGGGAAGGATGAAGATCTCCACTCGGTTTCTCGAGATGCTCCGCACGATCGGCCGTTTATGGGCCGACCTTCCGTTATTGGTTCGCTTGCTCAAAGCGTGGAAGCAAGGCAACTACAGGGGGTTGTCCGTGCGCACGATCGCATCAATTGCCGTGTCGATCCTCTATGTCCTGAGTCCTGTGGACGCGATACCGGATTTCATTCCAGGAATCGGACTCATCGATGATGCCGCGATACTGGCGCTGCTGCTCCATAGTCTCGCACAGGATCTATCGGCGTTTCGTGTGTGGGAGCAGAGTCGCAACGGAGTCTAACCAGCGTCACTTCGCCGTTTCACTTTGGCCGTTGGTAGGGCACTCAGCGGATCCTCAGGCCAGTGGTGTTTGGGATACCGACCACGCAGATCCTTGCGCACGTCTTGGTACGTGCGCTTCCAGAACCCCCCCAAATCTTGTGTGACTTGCATCGGGCGCTTGGCTGGAGAGAGGAGATGCAGCATCACCGGTACGTTTCCACCGGCCACTCGGGGTGTCTGCTGACAGCCGAACATCTCTTGTAACCGGACTGCGAGCACTGGCGGACCGGACGGGCTGTAGTCGAGACGGAGCCGGGAACCACTCGGCACCGTGATATGTGTCGGAGCCAGCTGATCGAGACGTGTGTGCTGTTCGTATGTGAGTAGAGCATGCAATGGGGCACCGAGGTTCAGCCTGCTTACGGCGTTGAGGGTGGTCATGCCGGACACAAATGGACCGAGCCACGTCTCCAATGTCTGCAGCAGCGTTTCTTCTGAGAGGTCCGGCCATTCGGAAGCGGACCCTTCAAGCTGTTTCAACCAGGCAATACGAGTCCGCCATTGTGTGAGTTCCGACGTAAAGTGGAGCGCCTGCAGTCCGGCCTCATACACCCCTCGTAGAAGGGCAGTTGTGACGAGCTGAGGATCCGGGTTTGAAAGCCCCTCTTCTAGAAGCACAACCGCTCCAAGCCGACGGCGACGCGATGCTCGAACCGCCCCGGCCCGAGCATCCCAGATGACTGACTCCTCAGTCATGACGTGATCGCCGTACAACGATTCGATCTCCTGTCCGGTGAGAGGCGCAGCCAGGTTGATTTTGGCCCATTGGCCTCCACCCTCCACATCGGCCACAACGAGGAAAGGCTCCTTGGCCAGCGGATCTGGTGTTATGAATTGAGCTCCTTGACCGTTGACGAGCCGGTACCGTGCTTCTTCACTCGGCAAGCGTTGTGCGATCCGATCGGGATAGGCTAATGCAAGCAGCAATCCTGCCGCTTGTGAACGGTCGGACGTCGAGTCTACGTTTCCGTCCTTATCCCGGCCGAATTGTCGTCTCCAGACATCTGCCGTTCTCACGACTCGCTCCACCGTTCCACGCCTCACGGAGATCCCGAGTGAACCGGTTGGCCCTCGTACGATATCGAGTCTGACACGCAGATCAGCGGTATGCGATGCCGCTGGCCCATCCAGAATGTCACGTTCACTCAAGAGCGCTGCCACGGCGCAGGCCTGATCCATGAGCCGAAGCGGATTGGCCTTGAGCAACATGTGTGCAAGGCGGGGATGCAGGGCTAGTTCGGCCATGTCACGTCCGTGATCGGTGAGACGCCCGTCGGACGAGAACGCACCGAGTTGTATCAGCAATGCCTTGGCTTGCGCGATTGACCCCGATGGTGGGGAGGTCAGCCAGGACAGTTCTGTCGGCTCGTACGTACCCCATTGCGCGAGATCGAGCATGAGCGAGGTCAGATCGGCTTCGAGAATTTCCGGTTGGCGATGCGCAGTGAAGGTCGATTGCTCCTTTAGCGTCCACAATCGGTAGCAGATGCCTGGTGCGAGTCGTCCGGCACGGCCGCGCCGCTGATCAGCAGAGTCTTGTGTCACGCGAACTGTCTCCAGTCGAGTCAGGCCGGAGCGTGGGTCGAATCGCGGAATACGAAGCCGACCCGCATCGATGACCACATGCACGCCATCGATCGTCAGACTGGTCTCGGCAATAGAAGTTGCCAATACCACCTTTCGCTTGCCGGGATCAGCAGGACGAATGGCCAAATCTTGCATGGACTGAGGAAGATCACCGTGCAGCGGAGCGATCACTACAGAAGAACCCAGCTTCGCGTCCACGAGCATACGCTCAAGCCGCCGGATCTCGGCCATACCGGGAAGAAACACCAAGAGGCTGCCAGCATCTTTCGCGAGGGATTGTCGAATGACTTGCGCTACGGCAAGGTCAAGCCGTCCTACCACTGGCTCGTTAAGGTATCGGGTCTCGACAGGGAACATTCGGCCTTCGCAGGTGACTGCCGACGCACGACCTAACAATTCGCGTACCGGACCACAATCCAAGGTGGCGGACATCACGAGCATGCGAAGGTCTCGACGAAAGATCCGTTGTGTTTCTAGGCAGAGCGTGAGTCCCACATCCGCTTGCAAGCTCCGCTCATGGAATTCGTCGAACACCACGATGCCATACTCATTCAGCGAGGGATCCCGTTGAAGCAACCGTGTAAGGACTCCTTCAGTGACGACTTCGATTCTCGTCGTTGGTCCGACTCTAGTCTCAAACCGCATCCGGTAGCCGACGGTGTTTCCAACCTGTTCGTGGAGGAGCGCAGCCATATGATGAGCGGCGCCTCGTGCAGCAAGCCGCCGAGGTTCAAGGATTAAGAGCTTCTTGTTCGACAACCAGGGCTCATCCAAGAGGGCAAGCGGGACGCGCGTGGTCTTCCCTGAACCAGGAGGAGCGGTTAGGACGGCGTTCGGTTCGGCTGCCAGTGCGTCCCGGAGGGACGGCACGACATCTTCTATTGGAAGTGTCGACATGACGTGATAGGGTCAGGCCTCAAGATGGATACTGTACCAGACTATGAAGACGGGGAGAAATGACAACCCCGTTCAAGACCTGAGGATATTCCAATGTCACCTTATCGCTGGAGCCACACGCCGCCGACAAGGCCAGGATGGTACTGGTTCCGTGGGCTTGCTCACGAAGCTGACCCGTTTATCGTACTTGTTGATCACGCAGGGGAGTTTCAATGGCCGGACGGTGGATTTCAAGAGGTCACACTGGCCAAGGGTGAATGGGCTGGCCCGATCGAGGACCCAGAGGATTAGTGCGAGGGTGTGCTGACCCTAATCAAAGTATTAGATCGATGAAGGAAAGAAGCGTTGAGCCGCATCTATTCATTATTCTGGGAGCCACAGGCGATCTCACCAGGAGGAAACTCTTACCCGCACTCTTTCACTTGCGTACCTACGGCGAACTGGAGCGACAGAACACCCTCATCGTCGGTGCGGCATTACCGGAGCTCAGTCAAGAAGCCTTCCGCTTATGGGCCTATGAGGGGCTGACCAGCTCTGGGGCTCGTAACGCGACCGATCTTCGGCAATGGTGCGACGAGCATGTGCACTATCACACCGTACGAGAAGGCGGAGTTGCGGACTACGAAGCCTTGGCCAAGTTTATCGCGCACCTCGAAGTGGCAAGGAACCTGCCTCAGAACAGAATCTTTTATCTGGCACTTCCCCCGACGATAGTGCCTGCTACCCTAGAGCTGCTTCATCAAGCAGGCTTACTCAAGAGCCATGGGTGGGTGCGAGTGGTCTTTGAAAAGCCGTTCGGTCATGAGTTTCACTCGGCTCGCGCGCTCAATACGTTATTGCATCGCTATTTAGAGGAATCTCAGATCTATCGCATCGACCATTATCTGGGCAAAGAGACGGTGCAAAACCTGTTGGCATTTCGCTTCGCAAACCCCATTTTTGAATCGCTGTGGAATCGCGATACGGTGGAGAGTATCGAAATCACCGTTGCCGAAGATCTCGGTGTCGAACATCGTGGGGCCTATTATCAAGAATCCGGCGCGTTGCGCGACATGGTGCAGAATCATTTGATGCAACTTCTGACTGTTGTGGGCATGGAAGTGCCGACGTCGTTCGAGGCTTCCGAGATTCAAGCCGAGAAATTGAAAGTCCTGCGCTCAATTTCACCGATCCGACCTGAGGATGTGGTCTTCGGACAATACAGGGGGTGGGATATCGCCGGCCAGAGGATCCCCGGCTATCTGGAAGAGCGAGGGGTGCCTTCCGATTCGAGAACCGAGACGTACGTGGCCTTAAAGTTAGACATTCACAACTGGCGTTGGAGAGGTGTGCCGTTTTTTCTGAGAACCGGCAAGCGGCTCCCGCGCAAGATTACGCAAGTAGCGGTCACCTTCCGTTCGGCCCCTATTCAAGTCTTTCGCTCATTGGAGCCGAGCAGTCTGAACCCCAATCGGTTGCTGATCACGCTGCAACCGAGCGAAGGGTTTTCTCTCTGCTTCTCCGTGAAAACTCCCGGACGGCCGTTCAGGTTCAGCGATCGGGCGCTGAGGTTCGACTACGGTCAGGCGTTCGGCGGCGATCTGCCAGAGGCGTATGAGACGTTGTTGCGGGACATCATGATCGGGGATCAGACGCTATTCGTCACTGCGGACTTTACGGAAACGGCGTGGCGGCTCTACGACCCGATTTTGTCAGGGCCTCGAACGGTGCATTCTTATACGGCTGGTTCTTGGGGACCCAAAGAGGCCGACGTCCTCGTGGAACGAGAGGGGCAGAGCTGGCAATTGGGCTGGTAGCACGTCGTTGGTAAGTATTCTCCGTGCTGTCATGCTACGATGGTGAATGCCTGCCGATCTTGGTCACCCGCTGACGACACGTATCCCACAACGGCTGGATCGGTTGCCCTGGTCGCGTTGGCATTGGCGAATCGTCGGGGCGCTCGGAGTGACCTGGTTGCTCGATGGACTGGAAGTCTCTATCGTGGCCGCACTCGGCCCCATGTTGACTCACCCCGACACCTTACATCTCACACAGTCAGAAGTCGGACTCACAGCCTCTGCCTATTTGGCAGGATCGGTCGCCGGAGCACTCTTCTTCTCGTATCTCACTGATCGGCAAGGTCGAAAAAAATGGTTCATGATCACCCTGGCGCTGTATCTGACGGCGACGGTCTTGACGGCGTTCTCCTGGGACCTCATGAGCTTCATGGTGTTCAGATTTTTCACCGGTGCCGGCATCGGCGGCGAGTATGCGGCCATCAATTCGGCCATCGATGAATTGATTCCCGCCCGAAGCCGAGGGCATACCGATTTGGCGATCAATGGGACGTGGTGGCTTGGTTCTGCGGCAGGTGGATTGCTGACGATTCTCTTGCTCAATCCGGCAGTCTTTCCGGAATCCATCGGCTGGCGGCTGTGCTTTGTATTCGGTGCAGTGCTGGGAGTGGCGATCATCATCGTCCGGCGTGTGATTCCTGAAAGCCCGCGGTGGCTGGTGACTCACGGTCGTGTGCGCGATGCAGAAGCCGTTGTGTTGCAGATTGAGCGACAGGTATCCCAAGACCACGGAACGACACTCGCAGAACCCGATGACCATCTGACTATCCATCCTCGCCCTCACGCAACAATGTTGACCGTGGCTCGGGAACTCTTTCAGTCATATCCTCGACGAACCGCTCTCGGCATCGGACTGATGGTGACGCAGTCGTTCATGTACAACGCGGTCTCGTTCACTTATCCGCTGCTGCTCACCAAGTACTACGGTGTTCTCGACAACCGCATCGGTTTCTATATCTTGCCGTTCGCATTCGGGAATTTCTTGGGGCCGCTCCTCTTGGGTCGATACTTTGATACGGTCGGTCGTAAGCCGATGATCAGCCTCACCTACGGGATATCCGGTCTCCTCTTGGGCCTGACGGGCTATCTATTCTGGTTGGACTCTTTGACTCTGTCGACACACATGCTGATTTGGTCATCGATTTTCTTTTTTGCCTCGGCTGGTGCCAGTGCCGCCTATTTGACGGTGAGTGAAGTGTTTCCGATGGAAATCCGTGCGATGGCGATCGCTTTTTTCTTCATCGTGGCGCAAGGAGCCGGCATTGCGGCGCCGTGGCTCTATGGAATCATGATTGAAACGTCCGTAACCAGCGTCTTCTACGGTTATCTGCTCGGGGGGGCCATGATGCTGCTCGGGGCGGGGATCGAGTTGTGGCTTGGTGTAAAGGCGGAGGGACGATCGCTCGAGCAGATCGCGCCGCCACTCTCGGTGAGGACTCCTGGTTCCCTATGAAGGTATAAAAGACGTACTCCGGTATCAGCCGTCCTCTTTCGATGCACCTTGCTGCTTGCCTGAATATCGATGGTGTAGCTTCACCGGTGGTCTATGGCGCGCACGGATCCGTAGGTTGATCATCTCCACCGTGACTGAAAATGCCATCGCAAAGTAGATATAGCCTTTGGGAACGTGCACATCAAAACCCTCAACCATCAAGGTCACTCCGACCAAAATAAGGAACGACAGAGCCAAGATTTTGATCGTCGGATGGGTGTCGACAAAATCACCGATGGGGCGAGCCGCAAACATCATGACGAGGACGGACAGGATGATGGCCGTCGCCATGACTGATATTTCGTTCACCAGGCCAACGGCGGTGATGACAGAATCCAAGGAGAACACAAGGTCTAAGATGGCGATCTGTAGAAGCATCATGCCCAGACTGACCGGAACGGATGTGTCCGCTTGTTCGGTCTCTCCTTCCAGACTATTGTGGATCTCATGTGTGGCCTTGGCGAGGAGAAAAAGGCCGCCGACGATCAGAATGACGTCACGGCCGGAGATCGCTTGATTCAGGACAGTGAACAACGGTGTCGTCAGCCCCATCACGAGCGAAATAGAGAAGAGAAGTCCCAGCCTCGCCAACATCGCCAGCCCCAATCCCAGCCGGCGAGCGAGGTCACGCTGGTGTTTGGGAAGGCGAGCGACGAGCACCGAGATGAAAATGATGTTGTCGATACCGAGCACAATCTCAAGCGCTGCAAGAGTTCCCAATGCAATCCACATTTCAGGATTCGTCAGCCAGTCGAACATCTCATCCTCCCAATCACAATGGCGCTGTGGCGAAACGCATACTCACCGATCGTACTAGCCAAGGGGCAATGACCGATCAAGAACGTGTGAGATTAGCATAGTTGATCGGGTGGCCGTTGTCGTGTTGGTTAGACCCATTGTAAAGGGGTTTGGGACCCCTCCACGTACAGTCTGAAGTCAGTCCTGGTCATCTATCTCAATCCTTCCACGAGTCTCTCAGCCACTCACGGTCATGTATGAAGCCAGAACAGCATGAAACATGACTTGAATGGGCGTAGATCCATTAAGCCCTACAGCTCTGCCCTGGGACGGATAGACACCCTGATGTTTCGTGTTGCAATGTACGATCGTCATTATGAATCGGCTTCAGATGCTGAGGAAAGCGCAAGCCATACACATTTCCTGACTGGAGCCGTTATGCGTAATTGTGCTATAAGGTAGAGCCGAATGTCGTAGTTGTACTAGTCAGAGGCGGTCGCTGATTCGACATTCAAAGATTGAGTGAGGATTATTGTCCGTATGTCGAGTGAGGCCTTTCAGGCCTGGTACGTTTTTAAATAGATAGCCTCGTCATGAGGTTATCACTTATGTCGATAAATACTGCTTTTGATTCCACGGACAGGACGACTTGAAGTCCACGCTTTTATAAGGAAGAGGTGTTCTGGTGGAAGCGGTGGTCTGGCCGGAGTTAGATGCACAGGTGAGTCGAAGGGGAGCGCGGTACACATCGTTACAGCACTGAGCATGAGGCGTGAGAGCGGACGTATCCGATAGTATCCCAAGACCTTCGGGAAGAGAGGGGTGAGCGGTGGACGATATGGTTGGTTCGAGTCCGGCCATTTGTGGAGTATTCGATAAGATCTCAAAAGTTGCGGCGACTGAGATGCCGGTCCTGCTGACCGGGGAAACCGGCACAGGAAAGGAGCTGACGGCACAGGCCATTCATGCGCGAAGCGTTCGGAAGCAAGGCCCCTTTGTGCCGATTAATTGTGCGGCTATTCCTGAAACCTTGCTGGAGTCCGAACTGTTCGGCCACGAACGAGGAGCCTTTACCGGAGCGGTACATCAAAAAAAAGGTAAGCTTGAAGCTGCAGACGGCGGAACCTTGTTTCTAGACGAAGTCGGTGATCTTCTTCCTTCCTTACAGGTCAAACTGCTGAGATTTCTCCAGGAGGGAACCTTTGAACGGGTGGGGGGACAGGAGACCCTTCATGTCGATACGCGAGTGATTGCAGCGACAAATGTCGATCTCAAAGCCGCGATAGGCCATAATCGATTTCGGGAAGATCTGTATTATCGGCTTGGAGTCTTGCATATTCATCTTCCGCCGCTTCGAGAACGAGGGGAAGATACCTTGCTGATGGCTATGGTGTTTCTTCAGCAGGCAGCCGCAACGACGCACAAGTTGATCCGTGGATTTTCAGCTCAGGCCATCGATGCACTCCGTACGCATCCTTGGCCGGGGAATGTACGGGAATTAAGTAATCGAGTCCGACGGGCCGTTGTCATGAGCGAAGGGCAGGAGATCACTCGTCAGGATCTTGATCTGGCCGGCGAAGACCTGCCTGCCACGGATTCATTGGACTCACTACGAGCGGCCCACCAGAGAATTGAGACCGAATTACTCGTCAAGGCACTCACGCTCCATCGTGGAAACATGAGTCGGATTGCTCGTGATCTCCAGGTGAGCCGCTCGACACTCTATCGAAAACTGAAACAGTATGGACTTGAAAAAATTTCCCCGATGCTCACACCGTCTACGGTGCCGGCAAAAACGAGGCGCAAGTCGCGTGGGCACTCAAGTCCAGGTGAGAATGGTTCCGTGATGATGAACGAGTCTTCAATTGGAGTCTCGCTTGAGCCAGTCTCTCAAGTTCCCTAGCAGGCTGTTGAAAACCCCTCTGATCATCCTTCGAGGGCCTCAGGATGAGCGGGGAGAGCATTGAAACTATGAGCGTTTCCCGTTCGTGCTGAGCTTGTCGAAGAACGCATGTTGAGTTTTCAGCAGGCTGCTAGTGAACGTCAGAAGTAGTTTTCTTGAATCATGCACGCGGTTCAACTCGTCGGCTCAACAATCTGGCCTACCCCTTCGGTCTCCACAAGGCTGAGCAATCCATCAATAAAGATCGAACAAGTGTTTCATAAGTGAGACGCTCGCCTTGGTCGATCGGTACACTATATGTAGATGACATAAACAGAATATCTGTAGTTACTGTGTGTGAGACCTACTA